>Ga0187879_10000735_pt1 | contig 21850 bp, 15 predicted proteins | sample June2016WEW_19_1_FD_132423 | JGI IMG/M metagenome (GOLD analysis project Ga0187879, IMG submission 132423) | Peatland microbial communities from SPRUCE experiment site at the Marcell Experimental Forest, Minnesota, USA - June2016WEW_19_10 | ecosystem: Environmental > Terrestrial > Soil >... | reverse complement strand
ATTGGCCGGACCGACCCTCATGCCGTGCATCAAGATGTCTACGACGCGCATCCGGAATGGATCATGGTTGACGCCGAGGGTAGAAAGCAGCGGCACAAGTCTGACCCAGACTGCTGGATTACTTGCGCCCTCGGCCCCTACAACTTCGAGTTCATGACCACCGTGACCGAGGAGATCATGCGGCTCTACCAAGTTGACGGAATATTCTCGAACCGCTGGGACGGTTCGGGCATGTGCTACTGCTCTCACTGTCAGGAGAACTTCCGGGCGTACTCAGGAATGGATCTGCCACGCACCGGCGACCCGCAGGATCCGGCGCGCCGCCAGTACATCGTTTGGCGCGAGAAACGGCTCTTCGAGCTGTGGCGCATCTGGGATTCCGCCATTAAAGCCATCAATCCAGCCGCCAGCTACATCGCGAATGCCGGGGGCGGGGCGCTGAGCGGACTCGACATGAAAACCATCGGCGAGATGGCCCCCACATTGTTCGCCGATCGGCAAGGGCGCAGTGGAGTGATGCCGCCATGGGCCAACGGCAAGAATGGCAAGGAATACCGCGCCACACTGGGGCTCAAGGCGATTGCCGGAATCTTCAATGTCGGCCATACCGAAAAGTACCGGTGGAAGGACTCCGTTCAAAACGGCGACGAGATCCGAACGTGGGTTGCGGACGGCATTGCCCACGGTTTGCGCCCCTGGTGCACCAAGTTCAACGCCAAGCCGATCGACCGGCGGTGGCTTCCCGTCGTCGAAGAACTCTATAACTGGCACTACCGGAATGAGCGGTACCTGCGGAATGAAGCTTCGCTGGCCCGGGTTGCCATGGTGTATTCACAACAGACCGCCGCATTTTATGGAGGCGAGCAGGCGCTGGCCAAGGTGGAAGATCCCGCTCTCGGCTTTTACCAGGCGCTCGTTGAAGCTCGGATTCCCTTCGAGATGATCCATGACGGGTTGCTCGACTCTGAGCACGTGGGGCCTTTCCGTACGCTGATCCTGCCGAACATTGCAGCGCTTTCTACGAAACAATGCGATCAGATCACCGAATACGTGACCAACGGTGGGAGTGTTATCGCCACTTATGAAACGTCGCTCTATGACGAATGGGGCGTCCGCAGAAAGGACTTCGGGCTTGCCTCCCTGTTCGGTGCTTCGTTTGCCGGCAGGGTGGAAGGGCCGATGTTGAACTCCTATCTGACCTTGGAGAAGGACCCGGCGACCGGCCGTTTCCACCCACTGTTGTCCGGGATGGAAGATGCAACACGCATCATCAACGGAGTGAATCGAGTGAACGTGAATCCTGCCGAAGAAGCCGCGTACTGTCCGCTGACGGTTGTTCCCACGTATCCCGATCTTCCCATGGAAGAGGTTTTCCCGCGTCCGGCCACGAGGAATGAAGCGGGGGTTTTCATTCGTGAGATTGGACGCGGACGCGTGGTGTACTTCCCTTGGGATGTGGACCGCACCTTCTGGGAGGTGTTGGATGTGGATCACGGGAAGTTGCTGCGCAACGCGGTGCAATGGGCCACAAACGAGCCGGCGCCGGTTTCAGTCAAGGGTGCCGGCGTCCTTGACCTTTCGATCTGGCGGCAAAAGAACTCCCTCACAGTTCATCTTGTGAATCTGACCAATCCCATGATGATGAAGGGTCCCGTGCGGGAGATCATTCCTGTGTCGCGCCAGCAGGTGCGCATACTTATTCCCAACAGCCAGCACATAGCAAAGGTCCACCTGCTGGTGGCAAAGCAATCGGTTCCCTATCGGCGAGACAGGGATTCCATTGATCTGGAGATCCCGGCAATCGACCTTCATGAGGTCATCGCGATTGATTTTGCATCTTAGTATTTCCGCCAGAGCAGTCGCGACTAAGCACGACTAGAAGGCCCGGCACTATGGATGACTTTAACCCTGCCGACTTTACCGCCCTCGAGCCTTACCTTGATCCCATGCGGGTGAAATGGAGAATTCGTGAGGAGGTCCTGGACGATGCCTCGGGTCTGTTTCCCTGTGCGCTGGTCCTCTTTGAGGACAATTGAAACGTCTGCTCCACGCGCCACGTCGCTTCGGTTCCGTCCATCCATGGAACTTACCCCCTTCACAGCCGCGTCCAGGACCGCCAACGAGTCGATCAGTGCGGGTACTATGCCCTCGCTCTCCATCTTCGGTTCCCGTTCGCCGTCCGACTGTACTCATTTTCTCGTGCCTCGAACTTTAGCGTAGACGTCCGGCCGGCAAACGCCTTTACAGCCCGCTTCGGCGCTTTTTGCGAGGCCGCTCTGCGTACTTCATTGCCAGGGCGCGAATGTCGTAGGCGAATTCTCGAAAGCGCTTTTCCCAGCGCCGGGCTTGGGCAGGGGTGTATTTGTAAAACCCCTGAGCGTTGGACACTCCCAGGCCGCCCGCATCTACCACTTTCCGCATTAGCGCCGGAACTTCTGTGGAGTTACACAATTCCGGCAGCAGGTCTTTCATCACTCGCCCATAGGCGGGCACGCCGGTGAGGTCCATGAAGCGGAAAGGCCCGGCAAGAGTGATCCAGTAGCCAAGATCATTCCGCACAGAACGATCCACGTCCTCGATGGTGGCATAGCCCGATTCGACCAAATAGAACGCTTCCCTCATCAGGGCGTACATACAGCGGTTAGTCAGGAATCCGCGGATGTCGCGCCGGACAACGGAAGGCTCTTTGCCCCAGCTTTCAGCCAGGGCCCGCGCGCGCTCGACGAAGCGCATGTCAGTCTTGTCGCCGCAGATGATTTCCATGAAGCGCAGGACGTGCGCGGGTTCGCCCCAGTGGATGCCCACGAATCTTTCCGGATGGCTGGCGCCTTTTTGCAGCAGGGTCACGGGGATTGCGGAAGTGTTGCTTCCGATGATCGTCTCAGGTGAGACCACCGCTTCGATTTTCCTGAACACCTCGTATTTCACCTGCATGTCTTCCAGCACAGTTTCGATCACCACCTGGCAGTCAGTAAGGTCCGCATAGTCTTGCGTGGTCCGCAGGTTCTTCAACAGCCGGACCGGATCAGCGGAGAGCAGTCGCTCGTGGCGCATCTCGCGCAGCAGAGACTGCAAGTGGCGGCGGGTGTTGCGGTGCTTCGACAGGCTGCGAGTCACGCCGACCACCGGGTGCCCGGCAGCCAGCAGGCAAGCCATAATACTGTTTCCCATCAGCCCCAGGCCCACCACACCGACTGGAATCTCCGCCGCTTTCTCGAGCCGCCTGGTCGCCGAGCCGCTCGTGCCTTTCTTGCGTGCTAATGCCATTTTCACTGCCTCCTTTTTCCGCGCCGCCGCATGCGCGGTCTCGCTTCCGTACCAGTTCGAGTACTGACTTCAGGTGTCCCAAAACCTGCTCATGAGGTAGGGGCTCTCGGGGCGCGGTGCGTAATGCGGTTTAACCTCCAGGATGGTAGGTTCGCTCGGTGTGGCCTTGGAGCTGCGAGCGGTAGAAATAGACTTCCCTCAAATCGCCTGTGGCGTAGCGCTGCGCCTCATCGTCGAAATGGAGTGACGAGGGATTGCCGCTCTCGCCGCCCGCCGTCACGGCCTTGGCGTGCACGGTCTTCCCGAATTCAACCACCGCGACGAAGCTGTTTCCGCTGCTGCCATACCACTTCTTGGTTCCCGGGTAAGGCCGCGCGCCAAAGGACGCGAGCGATCCCCATTGGGCGGAAGTGAACTCGACGGGAATGCTGGGTTTCCAATCGTCGAAGTGCGGCACAATATCGTCCGCGAGACGCTGGAAGCGGTTCACCTCACCCCACGGAGTTCTCCAGGTTCCGAAGTCTGCGGCCAACCGATCGGATGCCGCCCCGAGCGATTCGAGGAGCTGTCCGGCAGGCGCCTTGCTTCGAGCGTAGTCGTAAACCGGCAGGCCCGCGCGCCGCGCCTCGCCGCCCACGCGCCGCGAGATGTCTTCACCCCAGAACACCGCAAGCGAGGTAGCAACCGAATCCACCCCCCAGCGGTAGTCCCAGGCACGCAGTAGCTTGATCTCATCCGCGAGCTTTGCCTTCGGCGGGTCCGACTCCGGGTCCTTGTCCCACGCTTTAATTAGCGCGGGCATCGCCTTCTCAAACCACGGCAGATAGCCGTCGAAGGCCGCGCCGATTAACCCATCGAGGGTAAGATCTTTCTTGTTTTCGAAAAGCCTGACGGCGTGAAGCCCGCGCGCCGATTCCCCGCCGGTCTCGACGTAGACCGGGAAATCTTCCTTCTTCAGGCTGCCCGGCCCCGCCGCAGACCACGGCGCGTCGTTCGAGTTGTAAATCCAGCCGCTCTTAGGGTTCAGCAAATGCGGCGTCTCGTCGACGGATAAAAGCCCATGCCAATCGGTCGCCGGGTCGCTGCCGTCCACCGGTTTCGTCCAGTCGAATCGCGTGTCGCGCCGGGGAATGAAATTGCCGTGGAAGTAGGCGATGTCGCCATCGGCATCCGCATAAATCGTGTTGTTCGACGAGTTCGTGTGCAGTTCCATCGTCTGCCGGAACGCTTTGTAGTCCGTCGCCTTGGTTCGCGTGTAAGACTGAATCAGCGCCCTCACGGGCTCCTGCATCAGCCGCACAGTCACCCATTTCCCGTCCTGCTCGCCGATCACCGGGCCGTGCTGAGTGCGATAAACAGTGAATCTCCTTTCAGCTATCCCACGCTCGGCTCTGTACGGCACTCTAATTTGCCCGGTTATGACAGCAAACTCCTTGCCGCCGTACTTGTAGTAGTAGCTGTCCGCCTTTTGCTCGACCGTCTCGAGGTATTCGCTCATGGCATTGACGCCGCTCGAGGTGTGCATCCAGCCCACGCGCGGATTGAATCCCTGATAGACGAAGAATTGCCCCCAGGTCACAGCGCCGTAGGCATCCAGGCCTTCCTCGCTCACCATCTGGAGCTCGGATCGGAAGTAGAAAGACGTGTGCGGGTTGATCAGCAGCAGAGCGTGGCCCTGGGTTGTGTTCGAAGGCGCGACAGCCAAGCCGTTCGAGCCACTTGGCTCGGCCGTCGCGTCCGCGGCTGCCATTTCCGTCTGGGTGTAAGCTGTGGGCGGTGCGAGGCTCGCTTGCTGCTTGCCATAAAACGCAGCAAGTTGAATAAGGCTTACGCGTTCGATGTCCCATCCGATGCTGCCTTCCGTAAAGCTCAGCGCCATCCACGGCTCGAATCTCCTGATGACCTTCGGTTTCACCTCCGGGTGCTTATAAAGGTAATAGTTCAGACCGTCGGCGAAGGCATTCATCAGCGTTTTCAGCCACGCCGCACTTTCCGAATACTCCTTCTCCAGCATTTCCGGATTAACGAACAGCTTCATGCGCAGGTCCTGATAGATCTTGGACTCGCCCTCTGCCTCCGCCAGCCGCCCCATTGCGTTGAGGTAGTTCGTCTCGACGCGATTGAAATCGTCTTCGGCCTGCGCGTATTCCATTCCGAAAACAGCGTCCGCGTCCGTGTGCCCGTAGACGTGCGCGATTCCCCAATCGTCCCGGATGATGGTGACCTGCTGCGCCTGGCGTTCCCAGCGCGCGACTTCCGGGTTCTCAGATCCCCAAACAGCAGCAGAAACAGATGCGACCGCAACAAGCAGAATAAGTCTTTTCATCATCATCACGTTTAGCCGGATGTCGCTTGTCGAACCGGCGCAACCGACAACATATGACGGACCGGTTCCGAATGCAACTGCTTAAGCATCGTTTGGGAGGGGCTTGGGGGGCCTGTGTGAGAACTTGTTTTGGCTGTCATTCCGAGGAGCCGCAGGCGACGAGGAATCTCGCAGTGCGTTGAAAATGCTCAGGGCGAGATTCCTCGCTTCGCTCGGAATGACACTCCGAAGGAAGTATTGACGCAGACTCTTTGGCGGATAGTGGCTCGATTTCCGAGGTTGGCGAGGTCTGTAGCCCTCTGATCGAATGCGGTTCCTGTTTTTAGCAAGGCCGCAGAGTCCCAACAGCAGGGACCCTGCATTGCAAGTTCGTAGATTCTTGTTTTTTTAGCAAGCTTTTTTCGCGATTGTGCACGATAGCCGCGTAAATAAAGGGTCTGGCCACATCGACATTCTATGTGACGGACCGCTCTCGGGCCTGTTTGGTTGCGGCTGTGCCGCGCTGCGCTACGCCGTGTTAGCTTTTCGTGCCGATGCTTGCCAGGCCTGCGATGCCGGAGAGAGGGCTGGCGAAGCCCTCATATCTCTTACCTTCCGAGACCAGGCCTCCGCTCGAGCCCACAGGCTTCTTGGGCATGTCCTTGATTTCCCAGGGAGACTTGTCGATGAGCGCCGACGCCTGCTTGAGCATGTTGTCGATAGCGCCTTTCTTCATGTGTTCGATGTAATCCTTCCAGCCCGGCGTGGCGAAGCACTTTATGGGGATGATGTCGCTCAGCGTAGCGCAGTTCAGCAGGTAGCAGCCCATGAGGGGATAGGTTTCGAACAAAGTAATGTCTAGATGCCCGGCCGCCAAGGCCGCATTGGCATCTTTCGTGGCCCGGTATTCCATGCCCAGCAGATACAGCGTGTGCGCGATTTGCGCGAGCGCATTCACCGCGCCGACCACCGGTCCGCTGATGGCTCCGCCGTCGGCGAACAAGAGCCCGGTTTTGGCGGCGAAGGAAGTCGTGTTGATCCCCGCGCTGATAGCCGAGTGCTCAGTTTCGTCCTTCAGGAGTTTCTCGAGCGCCGTAAACGCCGCGGCGGGAGCGCCCAATTCAATCGAGTAGCTGCAGCGGGAGATGGTGCTCTGGTGGTAGTAGCCGAGGCCCACGTTAGTCCAATCGCTGACGACGGCAATCCCATCCTTGATGTGCCCGATCACAGGCGCCGCGCTGGCCGCACATTCCGCCACGACACTCAAGACGAGCGAAGTGAGGGGACCGAGCAAAGCGATGCTGTCCACCTCGAAGAACTTCTGCACCATCTCCTGCAACTTCGCCTGGATCATGTCCTTAACAGTTTGATTCTTACCGAGATTCACACCCATGGCCCCGCCTCCGGGAGCGGTCCCCATTCCCGTAACTACGAAAGGTTTTGGAGCGGCGGGCTGGGAGGAGAACTTGCCCTTAATGGATTGCCAGGCCTCGCCGGATTTGGTTTTCACGTCGTCGCGCGCTTTCGTCAGGGCTTTCGGCAGATTGGCCGCCTTGAGCACCACGGGTTTTGCATGGCCATTCGCGTCAAGGAAGAGTTTCGTGATGACCTTGGTGCGCTCGGATTTGATGTACTCGAGCGCGCGAAGCTCCTCGATGCTCATGTGGGTGATTTGGTAAGTGCGGTAGTCGAGCTGATCGAGCTCGAAGGCAAGCTTCTTAATCACGTTATTCTTGTTGCGCTCGCTGCGGTCCCAGGCAGGCCCCTTGGATCTCTTCCAGTCCTCGAAAGCATTCTTGATCGCCCAGAGATTGTCTTGGTTCTTCGATTTGTTGTACTTCTCGATTGAAGCATCCAGCGCCTGGAGCACCTTGCTGCGTGGTTTCGTAATCCCCAGGGTGGTGTCTTTCTTCCATTGCTCATAGGTCGGAATGTTCATGGTGGCCTGTCGAAAGTTCTCCTCTGTCCATAATTGTCGGGTGCTGAGAATTGCCCTGTTCCTACTATATTCCCAGATCCCTTTCGCATGCAATCGCCCAAGGCGCGTGAGGCGCTGGCATCCCGCTCCTTGTCTGGAAAATACTCCCCTCCTCAGCGGGAGGAGGAGCGGGGGTGGTGAGTGCCGTTTCCGCGCCGAGACCAACCACCCCCTTACCCCTCCTTAGCGAAGGAGGGGAGTTATGTTCATTGTGTTTGAACACGCGTTGGCCCACGGGCGCGTGATGGCGGTCTCGACTGTGTATTGCACGGCGGAGATGCAGAATGTAGAATGGACAAATTGTCCGGCTTCAAGGTGCGCTCGTTCCTAGGTGGGTTTTTCCTGCTCACCCTGTTTGAAGGGACCGGTTTCGCTGCTACGCCTTGACTTCGGACGCAGCTTTGAATGGGAGTGCTGGCATGAATAGGTTGAAAGGGCTTTCGGGGGAACTTTTGGACGCGGCCCCGGACGCCATGGTAGTGGTGAACCACGAGGGAAGAATATTAATGGTCAATGCCCAGGTGGAGAAAATGTTTGGGCACCGGCGCGAAGATCTGATTGGAAAGGAACTCGAGATCCTGATCCCTCCGCGTTTTCGAAATACCCATCCTGGCCACAGGAATCGGTTCCTTTCCGAGCCGCGGGTGCGGGAGATGGGAGCGGGCTTGGAATTGTATGGCCTGCGAAAGGATGGAACGGAGTTTCCGGTTGAAATCAGCCTGAGCCCGGTTGAAACGGAGATGGGCCTGCTGGTGTCGAGCGCCATTCGCGACATCACTGAGCGTAAGCGGGTGGAAGCCGGTATCCAGCAGCTCAATGAGACCTTGGCTCAGCGCAGCGCGGAGCTTGAGGCGACAAACAAGGAACTGGAAGCATTCGCTTATTCGGTTTCGCACGATCTCCGGGCGCCGTTGCGCTCCATTGACGGTTTCAGCCAGGCACTCATGGAGGATCATCTGGAAAAACTTGACGCGGAAGGGCGCGATTACCTTCGTCGAGTGCAAGCGGCGGCGCAGCGAATGGGCGAGTTGATCGAGGGTCTGCTGGGGCTGGCGCGTCTGGCGCGCCGGGAGATGTATCGGGAAAGCGTGGATTTGAGCGCCCTCGCCGGCCTCGCGGCGCAAACCCAGCGCCAGAGCGATCCCAATCGAGAAGTGGAGTTTTCGATCGCTGAAGGCGCAAGAGCCGAGGGGGACCGTCAACTGCTCGAGATTGCGCTTCAGAACCTGCTGGCCAATGCCTGGAAGTTCACAAGCAAGCAGCCGAGCGCACACATCGAGTTTGGCGTGCGGGGAGAGAATGGCCAGACGGTGTACTTCGTCCGCGACAATGGCGCCGGGTTCGACATGGCGTATGCCGCCAATCTCTTTGGCGCGTTTCAGAGACTGCACACGCAAGACGAGTTTGAGGGGCACGGGATCGGACTGGCAACCGTGCAGAGAGTTATTCGCCGCCACGGAGGGCGCATCTGGGCCGAGGGTGAAGTCGGCAAAGGGGCAACGTTTTCGTTTACGCTGTAGAGCCACGCTGTCATCCTGAGCGTAGCGAAGGATCTCGGCAGTCAGTTTTCGGGTCACGGATTTACGCACAACTGCAGAGATCCTTCGCTTCGCTCAGGATGACAGCCGCACGGAGCACGGACGCCGGACACTACCGGGAGGAACCGATGAACGAGAAGGCCATTCTGCTGGTGGAAGACAATCGGGATGACGAGGCGCTCACGCTCCGTGCGCTTCGCAAGAATAACATCATGAACGAAGTCGTGGTGGCTCGGGATGGAGCTCAGGCTCTGGACTATCTCTTCGGCGAGAATCAATACGCGGGCCGCGACGTCACGGACTGGCCCTCGGTGGTTCTGCTCGACCTGAGACTTCCGAAGATTACCGGCCTGGAGGTTCTGAGGAAGATCCGGAGCGACCAGCGCACCCGAAGCATGGCAGTAGTGGTTCTGACTTCTTCGAAGCAAGAGGAGGACGTGGCGGAGAGTTATGGTCTGGGTGTGAACAGTTATGTGCGCAAGCCGGTGGAATTCACGAAGCTGTTCGAGGCGGTGAGGCAGATCGGGCTTTACTGGCTGCTTTTGAACGAGGGTCCGATTCCGCCGCGAAGGAGATAGATGAGCACAGCTCTGAGGGTTCTTATCGTCGAAGACTCCCCGGACGACGCAGCCCTGGTCTTGCGGGAACTGCGCCGCGGCGGGTACGAGCCTGTCTCCGAGCGGGTCGAAACCGCGGAAGGAATGAGCACGGCCCTCGAGCGCGCCGAATGGGATGTCATCCTCTGTGATTACACGATGCCGCACTTTAGCGCCCTTGAGGCGCTCGAAACTCTGAAGTCGAAACAACTGGACATACCCTTCATCATCATTTCGGGCACCATCGGCGAAGAGACTGCGGTGCTTGCCTTGAAGGCTGGAGCGCAGGACTACTTGATCAAAGGCAGACTGGCGCGCCTTGTCCCGGCCTTGGAGCGCGAAATTCGGGAGGCCCATAGCCGCCTGGAACGCAAGCTGGCGGAAGCTGAGAATCGGAAGCTCGAAGAGCAATTCCACCAGGCGCAAAAAATGGAGGCGGTGGGCCGCCTGGCCGGGGGACTGGCGCACGACTTCAACAATTTCCTGAGCGCCATCAACGGCTACTGCCAAACGATGCTGAATACCTTAGATCGTTCCGATCCGACGCGAGCCTGGCTGGACGAGATCAAAAAAGCCGGCGACCAGGCGGCTTCCCTGATGCGCGAGTTACTCATCTTCAGCCGGCAGCCGGTGTTGGTGCCGCAGATTCTGGACTTGAACGAAGTCGTCGCCGGCGTCGAGAACATGCTGCGTCACTTGATCGGAAAAGGCGTCGAATTGGTAACCCTTCCCGGGCCGGCGCTCTGGCAGGTGAAAACCGATCCGGCCAGAATCAAGCAGGTCATCGTGAACCTGGTTGTTAACGCGCGGGACGCGATGCCCGAGGGCGGCAGGCTGACGATTGAAACCTCAAACGTCGAACTGGACGGCGCCTCTCGGCAAAGACGTCCGGCAGTTACGCCCGGCCAGTACGTGGTGTTGGCGGTGAGCGATACGGGGATCGGCATGGATGCGGAAACCCAGGCGCACGTCTTTGAGCCGTTCTTCACGACCAAGGAAGAAGGCAAGGGAACTGGGCTCGGCTTGGCGATGGTCTACGGCACGGTGAAACAGAGCGGCGGCGCCGTCTGGGTCGACAGTGAACCTGGCCAAGGCGCCATGTTCACGATCTACCTGCCTCGAGTCGAAGAACTCCCCGCCACTTCGGATGGCGTCGACGCACCTCGCCCTGACCTGCGCCGTGCGCAACTTCCTCCTTGCCGTCCGTAGCTCGCGTCGGGACTCTCCTGAAAAATTCGTGTCCGCCCAATCAGCGCTGCACGGAAATTCCGGTGACTTGAAGCCCCGCGAAACGCAAGACGGTGGCCGAATTTTGCGCTGTTCTTCATCGCCGGATATGGTACTCTAGCGGCGGCGTCCTGCCATGACTGATCTCGCTGTTGAGACGAACGGGCTATCGCGCCGCTTCGGAGAGTTGGAAGCGGTGCGCAAGGTTAACCTGCGCGTGGAAGCGGGTCAGTTCTTCGGATTTCTGGGCCCCAACGGTGCGGGGAAATCCACCACCATCAAGATGCTCACCGGCATGCTGGAGCCCACGGCGGGGCAGATTAGGATTCTCGGCCTCGATCTGGCCAAAGATCCCATCGGTGTGAAGAGCCAGATCGGCGTGGTGCCGGAAGGCCTTGCCCTTTTCGACCGTCTGACGGGGCCGGAATACCTCATCTTCGCCGGGCGAATGTATGGCCTCGATCGCGTTACCGCCGCCGAGCGCACGCGGGAGTTGCTCGACTTCATGGGCCTGGCCGATCGCACCAAGTCTTTAATTGTGGACTACTCGCATGGCATGAAGAAGAAGCTGGCGATGGCCGCGGCAGTCATCCACGGACCTAAGGTGCTTTTCCTTGACGAGCCCTTCGAAGGCGTTGATGCCATTGCCGCCGGCACCATCAAGGCCATGCTGAACCGCATGATCGCGCGCGGCGCCACCATCTTCCTCACTTCCCATGTGCTTGAGATCGTCGAGAGTCTGTGCAGCCACGTGGCCATCATCGATCGCGGCGAGCTGGTGGCCCAAGGCTCGATTGACGAGCTGCGTTCCGGCGCGTCGGCCCGGCGCGAGGATGGGCAGAAGCTTAGTCTGGAACAGATCTTTCTCGAGATTGTGGGCGGCGAGCGCGCCGCCGTACCGGAGCTTTCGTGGCTGGAGTGACCTCGGCGCCCGACAGATCCACCCAGCTCTTCCTGGTGGGCTGGCTGCGCTGGCGTCTTTTCGTGAACAGACTGCGGACCGCAACCGGCAAATTGAACCTGGCGGTCCAAATCATCACGAGCGCCGGCATGGGCCTAGGGGTACTTGGGTTCGGGTTCGCCCTGGGTCTGGGCAGTTGGTATGCGATCAGCAAGGCCAAGCCCGCATTGCTTACGACTGAGCTGTGGCTGGTGTTTCTGTTTTGGCTGTTCTTCCCCCTGGTCATCTCGGGTTTTGGCGCGGAATCTGACCCGGTTTCGCTGCTGCGGTTCCCGCTCCGGTACTCCACGTTTGTGTTGCTGGCTTTGGCACACGGAGTCTTTGATCCCGTGGCCGCCGCTTGCCTCTACTGGCTTGCCGCGATGCTCCTCGGCATCGCCGTCGCGTCATTCGGCGCTCTCGCGTGGGCGATCCCCGCTTTCGCGGGGCTCGCGCTGCTCAACCTGCTGCTCAATCGGGCTATTTACGCCTGGCTCAGCCGCTGGATGGCCGAGCGCCGCACGCGCGAAATCTTGGGCGCGATGGGCATCCTCCTGGCGATCAGCGGCCAGTTCATAGGGCCCCTCACTCGGCGCTATGGCCATCTGGCACTGCCGTGGGTTTCGCGCCTGGTTCTGGCTGCGCGCTTCCTGCCCCCCGCCATAGCGGTGTCAACGATTGCGGCTGGACGCGGGGGCTCGGGAGGCAAGGCGTGCGCTGAGCTTGCGGGTCTCCTGATTTACAGTGGGATTCTAGGGTGGCTGCTCGCCGTTCGCTTGCGCGCTGAGTATCGCGGCGAAAACTTGAGCGAGGCGCCTCGCCCGTCCGTCGAAGTTCACGCCCCTGTGCGCGCGGGTTGGAGCGTGACAGGAATGTCCCCCATCGTGGTGGCCTTGTTCGAAAAGGACCTGCGCTATCTTCTTCGCAACATCATGGGGTATCTCACGTTGCTGATGCCGGTCGTCGTCATCGTCGTCGCAAGTATGGGGCGTCATGGCAGTCGGGACCCCAAGGTAACGGGTTTCATGCTGGGCCCCTCGACCTACTTCCCCATGGGCGTCGCTTACGTTTTGCTTACCATTGTGGGTCTTGCCTTTAACAGCATGGCCTATGACGGACCCGGGTTGCCTTTGCTTTTCGTGGCGCCCATCCGGTTCCGTGACGTGATGGTGGCGAAGAATCTGCTTCACACGATGATACTCGTGGCCGAAGTCATCCTCGTTTTTGTGATGGTCCAATTCGCCGCGGGCCCTACACCCTCGCGAGTGGTGGGATTGACCCTGGCAGGGGCGCTTTGGGCGCTGCTCTTGAACTTGACGGCCGGCAACCTGATCTCGCTTTACTTTCCACGCAAAATGAAGCTCGGGCAGATGCGACGGCAACACGCGTCGGGCCTGGCTACGCTGGTCAGCATGGGAGTTCAAGCGTTCGTGGCCGGAGTGGCTGCAGCCTTGTACTTTCTTTCGCGCTGGGCGGGAAATACGGCCTGGTGCGGAATTGGCTTCCTGGGGCTCGCCGGCATAACCTGGCTGGCCTATCGACGCGTGCTCAGTCTCGTCACTGGCATCGCCTGGAAGCGGCGCGAGGCGTTGCTCGCCGAGTTGTCGGGGCCTGACTGAAGGACATCCTCAGTGTCTCGTCGAGTAGCACAGGCACTCCTGCCTGTACCCCGAATGACGCTAAGAAGCGAAGCACAGGCATGAGTGCCTGTGCTACGGTGTGGTCTGCCATCTCGCGCCTCTTTAAACGGCTGCAAAACTCCGAGTCAAGTCCTGCCGCGGATTGCCGATGGGATAAGCTGAGTCGCGAGCGAGCGTACGCGCGGCTGTTGTTGTGATTAAGTCCAGCAGCCACCAGGTTCACGCCCGTACAGGACTGTGGCAACTCCGTTCGAACGCATTCGTTTCGCAAGACTCCTCGAGGCCTGGGAAAGACGGACGTGCCGTGATTTCCATAAAGAAATACCTTGACCTGGATCAGAACGAACTGAGCAAATTCCGCCAGCCGACCGCTGACGAACTTCTGTCGGGCATGCTGGAGGCTTACCGAGCCGTGCTCGGCGGCATGGGGAACAGCGCGTTTCAGGCCTGTCCGGCTGTAGGCGCGGACCTTCAACGCCGCCTGATGCTGCTGGCTGAAGACATTACCAAAGCCCTCACCCTTGCCCTCATCCGCAACACGGAGGGTGAGGTTGAACAACACCTTCAATCCTGGGGAGAGCAGACAGCCGGGTACTTACAGCAGCGGGCGGCAGACGTCAAGGAGATCGTCCTGGTGTTGGCATGCGCGGCGGAATCGGTGACGGAGCGCGACCAGCGTTACGCCACCCACTTTACCGAATTCACCAAGCGCCTCCAATCGCTCGCCAAACTCGAAGACTTGCCGGAACTCAGGGCTGCGGTGGTGAGCGGGGCCAAGGAACTGAAAACCTGTGTGGACAAGATGCAGCAGGAAAGCCGTGAATCCGTGGCGGCGCTGCAAACCAAGGTTACAACTTACCAGGCCAGACTCGAGGATGCCGAGCAGCGCGCCTCGCGCGATTCCTTGACAGGACTCGATAATCGCCAGGGAGTGGAATCCAAGGTACAACGCTGGACCGCCACCCAGCAGCGTTTCTGCGTGGCTATGCTGGACCTCAACGGATTTAAAGAGGTCAACGACCTTTACGGGCACGAAGCGGGCGACGATCTGCTGCGCCAATTCTCCGCCGAACTGCGGTCGACCTCGCGCGCTAGCGACGTCGTCGGCCGGTGGGGCGGTGATGAGTTCATCGTAGTGCTCGACGGGTCGCTGGCGGATGCTCAGGCGCGCGTGCAGCGAATCCAGGAATGGGTTCTGGGCAGCTATACGGTTCAGAACCTCTCCGAGGATTCCAAAATCGACATGAGCGCCGCCGTCGGCCTGGCCGAATGGCAACCAGGAGAAACCTTGAAAGAGGTCGTGGCGCGCGCCGACGCGCTCATGTACCAGGAAAAAAAGCGCCTCACGCAAGAGAGAAAGACCCCCGAGACGCGAGTGGCTTAATCACCCTCCCGCCAGCTTCAGAGCGTTTCGACTCGAAGCACCGCCCATCACGGTAATGTGACTGCCAACCACGCGCCGATTTGTGTATACTGCGGTGGGCAAGCGGCCCCGAGCGACGTTCTGCTATGGCGGTCCTTCGCCGCGAGGAACCACTCCGGCATGTGGCCACGAAGAGCATTCGCGGTTTTTCTTGGTTTGACATTCTGCGCTCAGGCGGGCGTGGCGCAGGCTCCGCTTGCGGGGCCAAACTGGGTGGGATCATGGGCGGCTGCCCAGCAAGTTCCGGAGTCGAGTAACTCTCTCGCGCCCGGGGACCTGCAAGACGCCACGTTGCGCCAGGTGGTGCATCTTTCGATCGGTGGCGAAGCCCTGCGTGTACGAATCTCTAACGCATTCGGCACGGCGCCGCTCGAGTTTACGTCCGTGCACATCGCCCGGCCGGCTGCGGCGGCATCGCCTCGCATCGACGCCTCGACCGACCGCGCACTGACGTTTTCCGGACGCTCGGACGTCAGCATTCCCGCCGGCGCCGATTTTATTTCCGACCCTATTGCGTTTGCGGTGGCGGCGCAGTCCGATCTCGCCGTCACCTTCCATGTCGGCCAGCCCCCGGCGGTCGAGACCAGCCATCCGGGATCACGCGCCACCTCTTACCTCGTGCACGGCGATCATGTCGCTGACGCGGACTTGCCGGGAGCCATCACCTTCGAACATTGGTTCAACATCTCCGGCGTGGAGGTAAGCGCAGCGCCCGGGGCCGCGGCCATCGTCGCGCTGGGCGACTCGATCACCGACGGGCGCGGCTCCACAACCAACGGCAACGACCGCTGGCCCGACGACCTGGCGCGTCGATTGCTCACCGCGCTGCCCTCGCGGTGCCTTGCAGTTCTAAACCAGGGCATCGGAGGGAACCGCCTGCTGCTCGACGGTCTGGGTCCGAACGCTCTCGCCCGCTTTGACCGCGACGTGCTGGCCGAGCCTCGAGTGCGCTACCTGATCGTTCTGGAAGGGATCAATGATATCGGCACATTCGGCCTGGCGGGCAACACCGCGCGAACAGCGCATGACCGTCTCGTGGGTTGTATCATCGCCGCTTACAAGCAGATCGTGCTGCGCGCTCACGCTCACGGCATTCGCGTTTTCGGCGGCACGCTCACGCCCTTCGCCGGGTCCGCCTACTCCAAGCCCGGACCGATGGGCGAAGCCGATCGAGCTGCCGTGAATCAATGGATTCGGGTTCCCGGCCATTTCGACGCGGTGATTGACTTTGACAAGGCGCTTCGCGGCCCGCGACAGCCGGAGCGGCTTCTGCCGGCGTTCGACTCGGGCGATCACCTTCACCCTTCGCCCGCGGGATATCGCGCCATGGCGGACGCCGTTCGCCTCGCGGATTTTACGCCCTAGTGCAGTCCGTGCGATTTGGAGGATTCCATGAGATTTGCGATTCCTAAGCTCCAGGCCCCGTACGTTCTGGTTTTGACCGGCAGCGCATTGTCGTGCAGCCTCCTCTTCGGCCAGTCTGCGCCCGCCTTGCAGCAGTCCGCCTGTCAGCCCGTCACTTACACTGCCGAGCAGGATCATCAGAACATGCAGGAGCAGCTTGGCATCACGGCGCTGCGTCCGGGGGCAAGCGGCGACGAGAAGGCGCCGAATCACGCCAACTATGATGAGTCGAAGGCCAATCCATTTCCGATTCTGCCCGATCCATTGACGCTCAAGAACGGCCAAAAGGTGACGATGCCGGACATGTGGTGGGGCGAGCGGAGGCCCGAGATCGTGGAAGACTTCGAGCGCGAGGTTTACGGCCGCGTTCCGGCGAACCTGCCGAAGGTGACGTGGTCGGTGAAGGCGGTCGATAAGGAGAGGATCGGATTCAATCCCGTCATCGCCAAAGAGGTGATTGGCCACGCAAACAACTCTGACTGCCCTGCCATTGACGTGAATATCCGTATGACCTTAGTGACGCCCGCGAATGCGAAGGGGCCGGTTCCAGTTTTGATGATGTTCGGCCGCAGCGGTTTTCCTGCGCCTAACCAGCCCTCGCCGGAGGAACTGGAGCGAATCAACTCGGCGCTGAAGGCGCTGCTGTTTCAGCAGGATCCTTCGCTGCGCGAGGTTTTCGAGAGGCATCCTGCCTATCAACTGGAAACTCCGCCTCCATTTCAAATGCCGCAGTTCAACGCTGACGGCAGTCCGCCCCCGACCTGGCAACTGATCGCGGACGGGTGGGGCTTTGCCACCCTCGACACTGCCAGCATCCAGGCCGATGACGGGGCTGGAATGACGCGGGGCATCATCGGCCTCGTCAACAAAGGCCAACCTCGCAAACCTGACGACTGGGGCGCCTTGCGCGCCTGGGCTTGGGGTGCCGGACGCGCGCTCGACTATCTCGAGACCGACCCGGCGGTGGATGCGAAGCATGTGGGCATCGAAGGCGTCTCGCGTTTTGGGAAGGCGGCGCTGGTTACCATGGCCTTCGACCAGCGCTTTGCCATGGTTCTGGTAGGTTCTTCCGGTAAAGGCGGCTCAACGCTGCTGCGTCGAAACTTCGGCGAAGCGGTAGAGAATCTCACCGGCGGCGAGTATTACTGGATGGCCGGCAACTTCATGAAGTACGGCGCCTCGGACGCCGCGTTCGGCAGCAAAAATGCCGGAGACCTGCCAGTGGACTCTCACGAACTCATCGCCTTGTGCGCGCCGCGCCTGACGTTCATTAGCTACGGAGTGCCGGAAAATGGCGACGCCAAGTGGCTCGACCAACGGGGCAGTTTCATGGCAACTGTAGCGGCAAACCCTGTTTTTGCCCTCCTGGGGGCCAAGGGGCTGGGGGTCTCCGAAGACTACCACACCGCCATGATGCCGCCTGTCAACGTCGGTCTGCTCGATGGCCAGTTGGCCTGGCGGCAGCACGACGGCGGACACACCGACGCACCCAATATCAAGTACTTTCTGACATGGGCCGACGCACTCATCGGCCACTCGCGGCCTGAATAGCGTGAGGTCAACCTTCCGACGAGCAGGGGCGGTTCGCGAACCGCCCCTACAAATCAAGTCTGCATTACTCGGCTACAAAATGAATAATTTGAAAATCCACCGTTGATAAGTTAGTCTAATCGCGGCAAACGCGCCTTTGCGCGGGCGCGACATGCCATTAAGAGTCTCACGGAGACAAGGAATGGAGCCGCCTTCGACTCTCACAGATCCGCAGGCCGTAACTCGCGCTCCGATCTTCGCTTGGGGTGGGTTGCTGGAGAGCCTTCGTCCCCAGCAGTGGGTCAAGAACGGCTTCGTCTTCGCGGCTTTGATATTTTCCCGCAGCATCATTGACTGGCACCGGAACGTGCGCGTCATGGCGGGCGCCTTCCTGTTCTGTCTCATCTCCAGCGCAGTTTATCTGCTCAACGACATCCTTGATGCGCCGGAGGACCGGAAGCACCCCCTGAAAAGACTGCGGCCCCTGGCGTCGGGGAGGCTGGGGGTGGGCACTGCGGCCATAGCCGCGATAACACTGGGGTTGGTCGCTCTCGGCGGTGCGTGGGCGCTCGACCATACGTTCTTCTTCATCATGGCGGCCTACGGCGCCATCAACGTGCTCTATTCCTGGGTGCTGAAGCGTGTAGTCCTCCTCGACGTCTTCGTCATCAGCGCCGGCTTCGTCTTGCGGGTGGTGGCCGGCGGAGTGATCATCCACGTCGAGATCTCACCTTGGCTCATCGTGTGTGCTACCCTGCTCGCCTTGTTTTTCGCGCTGAGCAAGCGCCGTCATGAACTGGTTGTCTTGGGAAAAGAGGCGGGCAACCATCGCTCGATCCTGTCGAAATACTCGCCGTATTTTCTGGACCAGCTTATTGGGATTGTTACCGCATCCACCGTAATGTCCTACGCGCTCTACACGCTTTCGAGCGACGTACAGGTTAAATTTCCCGGCAAGCGGCTTGACCTCACCATTCCTTTTGTTCTTTTTGGGATTTTCCGTTATCTCTATCTCGTGCATCAGAATGAAGAAGGAGGCAACCCAACGCGGTTGTTCTTGACGGACTCCGTGCTGCTCTCGGTCGTGCTATTCTGGGCGGCGAGCGTGATCTTCATCATATATCTCTAAAGGCTGTTCCCCTCGCTGTTGAGGAGACCCAAGGGGTGGTTGAGTTGCCTGCTTTGATATGTGCGCGTCAACCCAGTTCCCGTCCTCTATTGGCAGGGGAGTTCTCGTTATTGCTCGGAAAGAGCGCGTAGGGGCGGTTCGCGAGCCGCCCCTACACAAAACGTCGATATGGTGGACAACTTCATAACTCAACCACTCTCCGGCTGGGGACGATTTCCGGTCGAGACTTGTAATGTCTATCGCCCCGAAAGCCGGGGGCAACTGGCGGCCATTCTGGAATCCAGTTCCCAGCCGTCCTTGATATCGTACGGCTTGGGACGCAGTTACGGCGATGCGCCGCTCAACGCGCAAGGCGGAGTCATCTGTGGCGCCCGGCTCAACCGCTTTCTCGCCTTCGATGCGCAGAGCGGCGTGCTGGAATGTGAAGCGGGCGTGAGCCTGGCTGAAATCCTCCGCTATTTTCTGCCTCGCGGGTTCTTCTTACCGGTAACGCCAGGGACCAAGTTTGTGACTGTTGGCGGAGCGATCGCCGCCGACGTGCACGGTAAGAATCATCATCAAGATGGCACCTTCGGGAATTTTGTTTTGGATTTCAAGTTATTAACGCCCAAGGGCGACACCCTCTCCTGCTCAGCGAGTGATAACCGCGAAGTGTTCTGGGCGACGCTGGGGGGAATGGGACTGACAGGCGTCATTCTCAGCGCCAGGATTAAGCTGCGGCCCGTCGCCTCAGCGTGGATGCAAGTGGATTACCAGCAGGCGGCAAGCCTTGAGGACGCGCTTGGAAGCATGACCGAGTCCGACATTCATTACCAATACTCGGTAGCCTGGATTGACTGCCTGGCAACCGGCTCGCACATGGGAAGGGCCGTCTTGATGAGAGGTAATCACGCCCCGGCAAGGGAATTGCCGGCGAGCATCAGGGATCCCTTGGCCGAACCCCGGCGCCGCCGGTGGACGCTGCCCTTCGATTTTCCCTCGCTGGCCTTGAACAGTCTTACGGTGCACGCGTTCAACACCGTTTATTACAATGTGCATCGAAATGCTCTCCGCCAACTCGTTGACCTGGAGACTTTCTTTTATCCACTCGATGCGATTCATCATTGGAACCGCCTGTATGGGCGCAGGGGCTTTGTTCAATATCAGTCGGCTCTGCCTTTGGCAGGGGGACTCGAGGGACTCACGAAAGTCCTGACGCGGCTGTCGCAATCGCGCCGCGCTTCCTTTCTCGCAGTCCTGAAGCGTTTTGGGAAATCGAACGCCGGCCCGCTCTCTTTTCCGATCGAAGGTTACACCTTGGCCTTGGATCTTCCCGTCGCGAGCGGCCTCGTTCCTTTGCTGCGAGAATTGGATGGGCTGATTTTGGATTATGGCGGCAGAATTTACCTGGCGAAGGACGCGTTGATGACCGCCCCGGCTTTTGCCGCAATGTACCCGAAGTTGGAACAGTTCAGAGAGATCAAGAACCGGCTCGATCCGCGCGGTCTGTTCTCTTCATCCCAGGCGCGGAGGCTGGGGATTGTTCAAGAATGACGTAGCGCGGGCGTCCCGCCCGCCGTCGCGGGAGCGTCTCGCTCCCGTATGAACTCGCGGGTAGAGCCTGTCCTGGGCGGAGCGAAGGAATGCCCGCGCCACAGCGGGCGAGACGCCCGCGCTACAATTTCCGCGCCAGGCGAGATGCCTCCGCTTCAAGAAAGGATACACAGGCTTGTCAACTGTACTAATTCTGGGCGCAACTTCGGGTATTGCCTCCGCCCTGGCAAAAGAGTTTGCGGCGCATCAGTTCGATCTCGTTCTGGGCGGCCGCGATCGAGACGAATTGAACGCGCTCGCCTCCGATCTCAGCCTTCGCAATTCGGTTCGCGCCGGCATTCTTCCCTTCGATGCCCTCGACACACAAACCCATGCCTCAAGCTTGCGCTCTTTTCTTGCGGAGGCGAGCAACGCTCTGGAGGGCGCCGTGGTTTGCATTGGCTACCTGGGCGATCAGGTCAAGGGCCAAAGCGATTGGGAAGAAGCTCGCCTGATTCTCGAGACCAATTTCACCGGGTGCGTTTCCGCCGTCAATATTCTCGCCAACCATTTCGAAGCCAGGCGGGCGGGTTTTATCTGCGCCCTCTCTTCGGTGGCGGGCGACCGCGGACGGCAGAGCAATTATCTCTACGGGGCTGCGAAGGCGGGGCTGAGCGTCTATCTTCAGGGTTTGCGGAATCGGTTATTCCCAGCGGGCGTCAAGGTAATTACCGTCAAGCCGGGATTTGTGGACACGAGCATGACCTACGGGCGTCCGGGGATGTTCCTGGTTGCCTCGCCGGAGAACGTGGCGCAAGGCATCTTCAAGGCGATCGTCAAGGGCAAGAGCGTGGTTTACTTGCCGTGGTTTTGGCGTCCCATCATGCTCATCGTCCGTTTGATTCCCGAAGCGATCTTTAAAAGGCTGCGAATGTAGGGAGACGGCTTGAGGTCTGCTCAAGGTGCGGCACGAGCTGACGAGGGAATGAACTCTGCGCCGGTGGCCTGAATTGATTCGTAGCGCGGACCTTTTCAGGCTGCGGAATAACGCTTGGACGTTGTCATTCTGAGCGCAGCGAAGAATCTCGGCAGTGGTAATTTCAATGAACTACGGAGATCCTTCGTCGCGTTCGGCTCCTCAGGATGACAGTAAAACGGGTCTTTCCGCAGCCTGTTTAGGCCGGCATTTGCCGACCTGAAGGTCGGCGCTACGTTCGAACGAGGAGCGAGCCCTGCCGCCAAGTTGACATCACTCCAGGTGGTGATTAACCTAGCTTGAGAGGGGTAATGGATATCTTCTCTGAAATTGCGAAGCTCAGAAGGGAAGGGCGCAAGGCGGCGCTGGCTACCATCATCCAGGT
>Ga0187879_10000734_pt1 | contig 21856 bp, 21 predicted proteins | sample June2016WEW_19_1_FD_132423 | JGI IMG/M metagenome (GOLD analysis project Ga0187879, IMG submission 132423) | Peatland microbial communities from SPRUCE experiment site at the Marcell Experimental Forest, Minnesota, USA - June2016WEW_19_10 | ecosystem: Environmental > Terrestrial > Soil >... | reverse complement strand
TGCCCCAGTACTCGTCGCCTGAGTTCTGCTGGTAGTACTGGCTCGTGGAGGGTTTCGTATTCCAGTTGTCGAGGTATCCCTGAGCGGGGTTGATGCTGCGTGGCATGCTCCGCCAGGGGACGTACCCGAGCCACTGCTCCGTCCCGTTGCCGAGGGCGGGCAGCCGGGGGTCCACCTTGGAGTACGGCGGCTCGACGGGCACGAGGCCGTCACCGAAGTAGGCGATGTTGCCCTTGTCGTCGGCGTAGAGGAAGTTGTGGAGCGTGGTGACGAGCTTCATGGAGTCCTCGAACTGGCGGAGGCTCGTGTCGCCGCCGAGCTGGGAGAAACCCAGCAACGAGCCGGTCTCTCGCCCCCAGGAGGCAAAGCGCATGGCGAAGGCCTCGCCGTCTTTAGCGTCGATGTAGAAGAGCGGGCCGTCGTTCGTCCGGTACACGGTGAAGCTCGTCGGCTCGGCGCCGAGCACCGGGATCGACTCGTGGATCACCTGCAGGGCGATCCACTTGCCGTCGTACAGGTACGTCGGAGGGCTCGAACCCATGCGCACCTTCTCGGAGTAGACGCGCTGGTCTACGAGCTCCTCGCTCGTCGTCGTCCAGGCGTCATGGGCGTTTCGGCCGATGAGGATGAACGGCTCGCCAGCGATGTACATCCCGCCGGCGTCGTATGAGGGTCCGTGCAAGTACTCCTCGCCGTCGATGCTGGGCGTGCCGAAACCCTCCTGGGGTGCTCCCCACAACAACGTGTGGTGGTCCTTCGACTTCCAGCGAGCCACGACGAAGGCGTTCGAGCCCCCGTGAGAGGGGACCTTGAAGTCGATGCCCGTCTTGAGGATGAGCTCTTTGTCGGTCTTCAGCGCCGCCGCCGCATGCAGGATGTCCCCGTTGGGGACGGTGACGAGGGCCCCCAGGCTGCGCTCCGTGGCCACGATGCTCGCCCCGTAGGTCTGCCGGAAGCGGAGCTTGGCGGAGGCCACGAGGCTCGGGCTGGGCGGCACCGTCGTCGGCGCCGTCGGGTCGTCGATCCAGCGGGTGTCATCGAAGACTGCCATGGCGTCCCTGGCGGCGTGGGTGTCGTCCCGGTGGGTGAAGTAGGCCTGGAGGTAGCGCAGGTAGGCGAGGTTGGAGAGCTCGCTCCCGCCGCCGCCGCCGAACTCGCGGGCGAGATAGTCGCCGACGGCGACGGTGTCCTCGGGCGTCCAGGGCGCCGGACGGTAGGGTCCCGTGGCGCCCGTGAGGAAGCCGACGACGTAGAACTCGTCAGGGACGAGCTTCTCCTGGTGAGACGGCTCGAAGGCGTACGACTCGTAGGCGTTGATGCCGTTGGAGAAGTCCTGCAGGTACGAGCGCACGGAGACCGGGAGCGATTCGTACTGCTGGTGCAGCTCGGCCGGCGTGTAGAAGAACGTACGCACGTCCTCGTCCTGGCCGAGCTCACCTGAGCCGGCAAGCGCCGAGAGCGTGCCCTCGACCGTGCGCCGCACGAGCTCCAGTTGCGCCATGCGGTCCTGTGCCTGGGCGTAGCCCGCCCCGAACCACATGCCGCGCAACGTCGAGGACGTGATCGTCGGCACACCGTAAGAGTCCCGCGTGATCGTGGCGGTCTCCGAGCCGTGACCGACGACGATCGTGGACACCGCCTTCGTCCTGGACGCTGCTGCTCCGTGTGCGGCCGCTGAACTGGGACCACCGGCGGCCACGGCCACGGGGACGAAGGCGCTCCCGACGAGCAGGGCACCAGTCAACAGCTGTGCTGCACGTCGACAGGCCTTAGCACGACGACTCTTCATCTCAGCCTCCTCGGGCGCCCCCCGACGCCGGGTCATGCGATGGCTCCTCGCGATCTCGCCATCCCCTTCAGACGAAACTCAACGCAACCTTTGACAAGTCTGCCCTCGGCACGCCGGCGGCGCCACGTCGGCACGGCGACGAGTGCTCGTCCGTCGCCCACGCGTGAAACCCGCCTAGCCTGGCGCCGAGCACATGACGAGCTTCTCCCTCCTCGACCACCTCGAGTGCCCTCGCTGTTCAGCCGTCCACGATGCCGACCGCGTCGCCCACCTGTGCTCGTGCGGCTCGCCCTTGCTGGCGCGCTACGACCTCGAGCGGGCGGCCACGACGATGACGCCGGCGGCGCTGCTCAGGCGCCCGGCGTCGCTCTGGCGCTATCACGAGGTCCTGCCCGTGCGGGACGAACGATCCGTCGTGACGCTCGGCGAAGGAATGACGCCGCTGTTGCCTGTGCGCCGCCTCGGTCATGAGCTGGGGCTTCGAAACCTCCTGATGAAGGACGAAGGCCTCGTGCCCACCGGCTCCTTCAAGGCTCGGGGAGCCGCGGTCGGGGTGTCCCGTGCCGTCGAGCTCGGCGTACGCGAGCTGGCGATGCCGACGAACGGCAACGCCGGCGCCGCCTGGGCGCTCTACGCCGCTCGAGCGGGGATACGTAGCCGCATCGTGATGCCCGTCGACGCACCGGCGATCACGCGGGCCGAGTGTGTCGCCGCCGGGGCGGAGCTGAGCCTCGTGCGTGGGCACATCGGCGATGCCGGCCGCATTGTCGCTGCCATCGTGGGCGAGGGCTGCTATGACGCCTCGACGCTGAAGGAGCCTTACCGCATCGAGGGCAAGAAGACGATGGGCTACGAGATCGTCGAGCAGCTCGGCTGGACGATGCCCGACGTCGTCGTCTATCCGACCGGCGGAGGAGTGGGACTCATCGGCGTCCACAAAGCGCTACTCGAGCTTCGGGAGATGGGGCTCATCGAAGGTCCGTTGCCGCGGCTCGTCGTCGTGCAGGCATCCGGGTGTGCGCCCATCGTCCGAGCTTTCGACGCGGGCGAGGCGGAGAGCACCCCCTGGGAGGAACCACACACGGCTGCCTTCGGCATCAACGTCCCGAAGGCCCTCGGCGACTTCCTCGTACTCGACGCCCTGCGTACGACCTCGGGTACCGCAGTGGCCGTAGACGACGAGGAGCTCCTCAGCGATCAGCGGCTGTGCGGTCGTCTCGAGGGGCTTTTCGTCTGCCCGGAAGGCGCTGCCTGCATCTCTGCTCTGCGCCGCCTCCGCGCCAGTGGTTGGCTCGGAGAAGACGAGCAGATCGTCGTTCTCAACACCGGGACAGGACTCAAGTACCCAGAGACGATCGTCCTCGGCGAGATCCCGACCCTCGATCCTGGGGACCTCCTCGCCTAGCGACCGGGACGTGGACCTCGAGCCCAGACCTCAGGCAGCGAGCTTCGGGCGTGGCTCGGTCGCACGTTCGGCCATCGCTCCCCTACCTTTGACGGATACGTACAGGGAGGTGCAAACATGACGAATGCCTTCGATCCAGAGGTTCCACCAAGCGGGACCGGCTGCGTGGAGTGTCTCGAGTCTGGGGGTTGGTGGTTACACCTACGACGGTGTGCGGAGTGCGGCCACATTGGATGTTGCGACAACTCGCCCGGCCAGCACGCGACGGCGCACGCCGACTCGGCAGGTCACCCTGTCATCCGCAGCTTCGAGCCGGGCGAGGATTGGTTTTGGAACTACCGAACGAACGAATACATGGAAGGGCCTCGCCTCGCACCCCCGCAGCATCATCCCCTCGAGCAACCCGTGCCTGGACCAGCCGGAAAGGTCCCGCCCAACTGGCAAGCCCTTTTGGTGGAATAGTGGCCACGCGATAGCTCTCGGCCGCCTCGGCGAATCCGGACGTGCTCGAGCGGAATCAGCCAATTGAAAAGGCTAGGTACTGGTGGACCGACCGCACCGCGGAGGAGCCCTCGCCTACCGCCGCCGCCACCCGCTTGGTAGATCCCGAACGCAAGTCGCCGACGGCGAAGAGGCCTGGATGGCTGGTCTCGAACGGTAACGGCAGCCGCCCGAGCGTCTTCCAACCCTCATGGCGCTGATCCGGAGCCAGCGAGAGGTCGGTGAGCACAAAGCCTCGTTCATCAAGGGCTGCGCAGCCAGACAGCCAGCCAGAGGAAGGATCGGCTCCGATGAACGAGAACAATCCGGCGCATTCGACGAGGGTTTCGCCGTCGGGTCCCTTGAGACGGAGGGCCCGCAGGGTCTCGTCTCCTTCCAGGGCGACAACAGTCGTGCGCTTTCGCAGAGTGATGTGAGGATCTGCGTCGATGCGTTCAACCAGATAGCGCGACATACCTTTGTTCAGATCCGGTGCCCGGATGACAAGGGTCACCGCACATCCTCTTTGGCTCAAGAAGATCGCCGCTTGCCCTGCGGAGTTGCCGCCACCGACGACCACGACTGGTGCAATTCCGCACATCCGTGACTCCATCTCGGTGGCGGCGTAGTAAACACCGTTTCCTTCGAAGTCAATGAGACGTGATGCGGCCAGTCGGCGGTAAGCAGCGCCCGTCGCGGCGATCACGGCCCGCCCGGCGACATCGCTCCCGTCGCTGAAACGGACCACTAGATGTCCAGCTTGGTTGCGAAGGGACTCAGCTGTGCAGGGAACCGTGAGATTGGCTCCGAATTTCTCGGCCTGGATCACGGCTTGCTGGGTGAGGTCCGAGCCGGAGATGCCCAAAGGAAACCCGAGATAGTTCTCGATCCGTGAGCTCGCCCCCGCTTGTCCGCCCGGCGCGCTCATCTCCACTCCGAGGGTGCGCAGCCCTTCCGAGGCGCCGTACACCGCCGCGGCGAGACCGGCTGGGCCGCCGCCCACGACGACCAGGTCAAAGCAGCGCTCGGGCAGGCTCTCGACCGTCAGTCCGAGATAGCTCGCCAGCTCGCCGGGAGTTGGTCGACGCAGCACGGACCCGGTGGCAATGACCACAGGAAGCTCATTCGCCGCTATCCCGAGCCCGCGCAGGACATCTTCCACCTGCGAGTCACGATCAGGGTCCAGCCACTCGTGGGGCACGCGGGTCCGCGCCAAGAACTCGCGAACCCGAAGCGACTCCGGCGAGAACTGCGACCCGATGACCCGGATAGCCGGCGCGGCCCCCGTCAGGAGGAGGGTGCGGCGAGCCACGAAGGCAGCCAGGATGGTGTCGCCAAGCAGCGGCTTCGTTGCCATCAACTGTCGCAGCCGGTCTCGGGCGACCACGACGACCTCGCCTGACTTAACAACCCGTGCGGACACAAAGACGCGCAGCCCGCTCAACATGTTGAGCTCGCCGAGAAAGCGACCGGGTCCGTGATGAGCGATGACGCTCTCACCGCCGTCGACTGTCACGACGATGTCGACCTCGGCGCTGATGAGGACGAAGAAGTCGTACGTGACATCGCCCTCCCGGTACAAATACTCCCCCTCGCTCGCCGCGCGCCGAACGCCCAGCTCAGCGACGAGCGCAATATCGGTGGCGTCCAGAGTGGGAGCGGCCTCTGCCTCGTCTGCCATGGTGGGAACCCTCTCTGCCCAAGACGCTGCCCAGGACTGCGAGCTGCTGAAACTTCTTAGCAAAGCCTGGGACGCTCTCGAGACGATCAACAGCCTCGGCTCGACCGCCGGACCTCCGGAGATGCTCGCAAGAACGAAGATGCAGAGCCCGATCCGGTACAGACTGGCCCATCGCCCATCGCCGCTGCGAAAAGGCTTCCCGATGGTTCGTGGCTTGAAACGCTATCCGTACGTCGGGTGCTGAGGCCAGCCCTCGGGCGAGTCCTCCCAGTCCTCCTGTCGTCCGTAGGGCATGAGATCGAGGATGTTGTTGACGAACAGAATCCGATCGACGCCGCGGGCCGTCGTGCTGTAGGTGCGGTAGATATCATCGCCGTCGCGCAGGAACGCATTGAGCATGAAGTAATCAGCACCGGTATCGCGGCTGAAGGTCGTGTCCCGCGATGACAGGAATGGCATGGTCCATCCCATGCGGGCCTTGTAGGCCTCGATCTGGGCGATCGGCATGTTCGAGACCGTCGCCCAGCTGACGCCGCAGTCAGCGAGCTCCGTCAGATCCGCCACGTTGTTCGTGAAGTGGGTGCAGCCCGGGCAGAACTCGTCTGGGCCGTTGTCCATGAACTGATAGATGGCGAGCTGGTCTCGTCCTTCGAACAGCTCGAGCAGCGTTTGGGGACCATTCGGGCCTTCAAAGACGTAGTTGTCGAACCTCACCATCGGCAGCCGACGTCGCCGTGCAGCCAAGGCGTCCAGCTCCCGCGTGGCCTCCTTCTCGGCCTTCAGCAAGTCGTTCCGCTCCTGCTGCCACTCCTCTGCTGCCACGATCCTTGGCATCGCAACCATGTTCACTCCTTGATCGAGCTCGACCGTCCCGCGGGAGCTGCGGCGACGTCTCATCCTTGCTTACACACTGCAGACTCCGCCCATCCGCCAAACTCATCGCGGGCAGTTTCACCCAAAAGGGGTGGATAGCACTCAGGGGCGCTGACCCGGTTTGAGCCTCGTCGCTGCGGGCGGCAGGAAAGGTGGCGCTCCTGGTAGCGCCTGGCATCTCGTCGAGCCTCACCCCGAGGTTCTAGTTGGTGCTGGCGGAGATGGTCGGACGTAAATGCTCGCTGTGACGGATGCGCGACCCACCTCGCTCGGCGGCAATCGTCAGGAGGCGTCGGAGCCTGCCGCCCCGAAGCCCGATGCCGTGACCTCCGCGATGCGATCGAGCGGCATCGCGGCTCGCTCGTTCACGCCTCTCACGGTCGCCTCACCGTCCGCCCGGAAGACGGACAGCACGATCTCGTCGCCGAGCAGCAGCAACGAGCCGGCGTGCTCGAGACGCAAGCCCTCCCACCGGGCGGACCGGATGGCGATTTCGAGACGTCGGAGGGCGGCTCGGAACCCCGCCTCGTCGATCCCCGGCCAGTAGTGCTCGACGAGGAACGTCGCTTCGGGTGGGGCGCCGGGCACCTCGCTCTGCGGCACCGTACCGAGGGTACGGGCGCCCCGGGGTTGCTGAAAGGGGTATCTACCCCTTTCCACACCTCCCTCGTCGCCCGGATGATCAGCTCATGGCCGAACAGTCCCCTCTCCCCCGATCACGACCCTGTCGCCGACCGTCTCTGCGTGCGGCGCTCTCACTTCCGCTCGCCACTCTCGTCGCTTGCGCCGCCGTCGCCGCTGGCACCACCGCGTCATCCGGTGCGACCGCCCGGTTCCTGCCACGCCTCACGATGCGGGCGCCGGGACATTGGTCGCCCCTCGATCCCTCGCAGCCGCCGGCCGGAGAGGGTCCGCCGTCAGTCCTGATGAGCGCGTCGGGCACCGCGACGACCATCTGGCTGCGCAAGTTGTCCGGGACGCGATTCAGTTACGAGGTGGCCACGATCGCACCGGAAGGCGCGCTCGGGAAGGCCACGGACATCTTTGGGTCTGACACGTGGCAGAGCCTCTCGCCCTGGCCGACCCTCCTCCCCTACGGGAAGGGGCTGATCGTGGTCTTCGACGGCCAGCAGGGAAGCACGGGGCCGTACAGTCACAGCTGCGTCGTCGGCGCCGCCTCCTCGGCGTCCACTTGGGTCCTCCAGCCCTGGTCGCTCTCGAACGACTGCGCGGACCCGGTCGGCGGGGCGACCGAGACGAACAAAGGGACGCTCTCGGCGGCCTGGCCGGAAGGACGGGGGATCTTCTACCGGATCGGCGTCTCGTCGACGATCCCGGCCGCCGGTCCCGACAACGACATCGCGGCGTTGGGCGCGGGAACGCCGTGGATCGCCAACGAGACGACCGACACGGCCGGCCACGTCTACGCAGCCTGGTGGCAGGACTTCTCCTCGCCATCCAGCGACGATGGCTACTACGTGAAGGACCTCACGGGCGGCGGCCCGGTCACGAAGGCGCCGGGCGCCGGCACGAACACGGTCAACACCCACGTCAATACCGGCGCCCAAGTGCCCATCGCCAGCACGAACTCTCATCCCGGCGTCTACCTCGCCTACTGTTCGAACGGCTCGGTCTGCTCGGTGCTTCTCTGGCGGGTCGGATCTGCCAAGGCTCTCGTCGTCCCGCACTCCGCGGGCGCCTGGGACGTTGCCATCGCGGCTGGACCCGATGGGCGAATCTGGGTGGCGTGGGACAATGGCCAGACGAACGCCGTCTCGACTGTGCGCACGAACAAGGCGGACACCGCCTTCGGGCCCGTGGAGACCTACGCGACACCCTGTTCGGGTTTTGTGGACCTCGGCCTCGGGGGCGGAGAGTACGGACGCCTCGACCTCGTCATGCAGTGCGAGAACGAAGCGTTGAACTGGGCGATGTACGTCACCCAGTCCCTCGCCGGCCTCTCGGTCAGCCCCGCACGGATCACGATCAGCAACAAGGTGGGTAACAAGGTCCTCCTCCGGGTGACCGACGCCGGCGACGCCGTCTCGGGTGCCACGGTGACGGTCGACGGCAGGAGCGCGACGACGAGCTCGTCGGGTGTCGCCTACCTCTCGTTCCCGAAGGGTGTGCACAGGGGCCACTTCGCCGTGACCGCCTCTGCGCCCAACTACTACTCCGCCCATGGCGCCCTCGACATCGGGAGTTGACCACGGCGGAGCGCGGAGCGGCGGCCCGGCCCACCGCGTCGCCGACCAGTGGTGATCGTGGCACGATCTGTCGGTGGAACAGGAGGGGCCACTCGGTAGGAAGGCTGCCCTCGAGGATCTTGACGGCTTCCTCGAGCGGGTGCCGGCAGGACTGGCCGCTCTTGCGATCACCGGGCCCGCCGGCATCGGGAAGTCGACCGTCTGGCGCGAGGGAGTGCGCCGCGCCGCCGCCGTCGGCTACGGCGTCTTGACAGCACGCCCCGCCCAGGCCGAGGGCTCGTTGGCCTTTGCCGGCCTCGGCGACCTCCTCGGCTCGCTCGGGGAAGACGCCTTCGAGGTCCTCCCGCCGGTGCAACGACACGCCATCGACGTCGCCCTGCTGCGCGCCCAGCCCGGGCGGGCCCTCATGGACCGCCGCGCCATCCCGGTGGCGCTGTTGTCGCTCGTCGAGAGCCTGGCAGCCACGAGGCCGCTCGTCATCGCGATAGATGACGCCCAGTGGCTCGACGAGGAGAGCGCCGCCAGTGTCTCCTTCGCTCTTCACCGCCTCGAGCATCTCCGGGTTGGGTTGATCGTGGCCGTACGGGACGAGGGGGAACGGACCCCGACCGTGGAGTCCGCCGTCGCCCCCGAGCGGCGCCACGAGGTGGTCCTCGGGCCGCTCAGCGCCGCCACCTTGCACTGGATCGTACGGAGGGAGCTCGGCGAGCAGCTTTCGAGACCCGTGCTCGCCCGCGTCGTCACCTCCTGCGGCGGCAACCCTTTCTATGCGCTGGAGATCGCCCGCGAGCTCGTGCGCGTCGGCATGCCGCGCTCCTGGGAGCCGCTGCCGGTGCCCGGCGAGCTGCGGACCTTGCTCCGCAGGCGAATGGGCCGCCTGCCCGCGAGCACGAAGCAGGCGCTCCTGCGTGCCTCCTGCTTGTCACAGCCGACGACGGCGATAGTGGACGCCGTGGCGCTCGGCCCGGCCGAGGAGGCCGGGATCGTCAAAGTCGATCAGACCGGGCGTGTCCGCTTCACGCACCCCCTGCTTGCCTCAGCCGTGAGCGACGCCGCCTCCGCCGCCCGCCGACGAGCGGTCCATGGTGAGCTGGCCGGTGACGTGGGCGACCCGGAGGAAAGCGCCCGGCACCTCGCCCATTGCGTGGTCGGGCCGGACGAGGAAGTGGCCGCCCGGCTCGCCGAAGCAGCGGCTCGGGCCGCCGGCCGCGGCGCGATGCCCACCGCCCTCGACCTTGCCCGCCGGGCCGTCGAGCTGACGCCCGAGCGGACGTCTCAGGCGGCGATGCGCCGGGTGATCTCCTTCAGCGAGTACAGCGTCCTCGCCGGCGGGGATCCGGCCGAGGCCCGCACTGCGCTCGAATCGAGCCTCGCCGTCTGCTCTGACGGGAACCTGCGGGCCGAGGTCTTGCTGAGGCTCGCCTCCACGGCACGAGAGGCCTACCAGCTGGCAGACGGCTACGCACGGCTGATGAGCGCCCTCGAGGAGACGACCGACAAGGAGCTGGCGGCGCGCATCCACATGCTGGCGGTCTGGATGGCCGATTCCGACGCAGCCCACGGCATGAAGCACTGCGACGCCATCTTCGAGCTGATCGACGAGACCGAGAACCCGGCTATCTACTCGCAGGCGCTCATGCACCGCGCCTATCTCCAGCTCATCAGCGGCCAGGGTGCCGACGACGGCGCCATCGAGCGCGGCCGCGCCCTCGAGGAGATGGCCGTCCGGCAAGGCTCCCGAGAGCGCAGCCCGGTGGGCGTCATCTGGCGGCTCTTGGAGGACGACCTCGACGGGGCCTACGCCGCCCATGTGGGGCGGCTCGAGTGGGCCCGGCAGGTGGGTGAACGGATGCTCGAGATGTCGATGACCCGTTTTCTGTCGGCGATCGAGCTGTGGCGGGGCAACTGGGACGAGGCGGAGCACTGGGCCCTGACGCTGGCCGACATGGTCGAGGAGTCGGGTTCCAGCCGGTACCGAGACGGCGCCCTCTTCGCCCGAGGCATGGTGGACGCCCATCGCGGACACCTCGAGCGTGCCGAGCAGGAGGGGTGGGAGTCGCTCGCCTTGGCGTCCCAGGTGGCCGGGCTGAATGCCGTCGCCCCTCGGCAGCTGCTCGGCTTCGTCGCCCTCTCACGGGGCGACCTTGAGGCTGCCGCCGAGCAGTACTGGCATGCGAACGCCATCATGGAGTCGGTCGGTCAACGGGAACCTGCGCAGGAGCGCTTCCAGGGCGACTTGACCGAGACCGTGATCGGCCTAGGCGACCTCGACCGTGCCGCCGAGCTCGTCGCGTCGCTCGAGGAGCGGGCAAGGGCCTTCCCGAGGCCGTGGAACCTCGTGATGAGGGCCCGTTGCGGGGGCTTGCTCTCGTCGGCGAGAGGAGACACCGAGGCGGCCCTCGCGGCCATGCAGGAGGCGCTCACCCACCACGACCGCCTCCCGATGCCCTTTGAACGGGCACGCACGCTGCTCGCCTACGGGCAGCTCCTCCGGCGCGTGAAGCAGCGGCGAGCGGCGAGAGCCGTGTTGACCGATGCCCTCGACGTCTTCGTCCGGCTCGGCTCGCCGCTATGGGCGGAGCGAGCTCGTGACGAGCTGAAGCGGCTCCCCGTCCGTCCCACCCGCTCCGCCCTGACCCCCACGGAGGAAGAGATCGCCAAGCTGGCGGCGACGGGGTTGACGGCGAGGCAGATCGCCGAGCGGGCCTTCCTCAGCAGGAAGACCGTGCAGCGCAACCTGGAACGCGTGTACGTGAAGCTCGGGGTGCACTCGCGAGCCGAGCTCGGCCGAGTGATGGCGGAGCGCTCCTGAGTCTCGAAGTGCGGGCCCTCGCTGTAGGCGAGTGCGACGCGCTCGGGGTCTCGATCCCGGCGTGGGCCGCCATTTGGCGGCCAAGCCGTGACGAGGGGCGATGGCGACGCTGGTTCGACGGCATCGCCGGTGCGCTCCCCCATCGCGAGATAGCGCTTCGCAGCCGTTTGACCCTCAGGCTCTTGACCTAGTCACCATCGGGCGCCCCGGTCGCCGCACCCACCACGTCGCTCCCCGAGAACCTGGGCGGGATCCGCAACTGGGACTACCGCTTCGCCTGGCCCCGCGACGCCAGCATCGGCGTAGGAGCCTTCCTCGGCCTTGGGCACGTCCGCGAGGCTCGGCGCTTCCTGGCCTGGCTTTTGCATGCCAGCCGCCTCGAGCGGCCCCGGCTTCCGGTGCTGCTCACCCTGCACGGGCGTCACCCACCTGCCGAGAGCTCGCCGGCTGGCCCGGTTACTCGATGAGCCGACCGGTGCGGATCGGCAATGCCGCCGCCGAGCAGCACCAGCTCGACGGCTACGGCTGGGTCCCCGACCCCGCCTGGCTGCTCGTTTCTGCAGGGCATCACCTCTACTCCGAGTCGTGGCGGGCGATGCGCGGCTTTGCCGACGAGGTGGCGCGACGTTGGACCGCGCCAGACGCCGGCATCTGGGAGGTCCGAGGCGAAGGCGCCCATCAGGTGCATTCCAAGCCCATGGCCTGGCTCGCCCTCGACCGAGCCTTGCGCATCGCGCCACCCACCGCACGCCAGCACGACAAGTCTGCCGATGGCTGACCGAGCGCGACGCCATCGCCGCCGACGTCACCGCCCGAGGCTTCAAAACTGCGATTGGCAGCTACACCCGCGCTTACGGCTCGACCGATCTCGACGCATCCGTGCTCCTGCTCCCGCTCTTCGATCTCGACAGCGGACGAAAGGTCGAAGCGGCCGACTTGCTCGACGAACTGCTCAACCTGGCCGGCCCCCTCGGGCTCTATGGCGAAGAAATGGACCCGGCCACTCACCACCACCTCGGGAACTACCCGCAAGCCCTCACCCACGCTGGCTTGGGTCCAGGCCTTGCTGTCGTTGCAGGCGGAGTAACCCAACGCTGGGAGATCCGGCTGGTCGCTCGAGACGGCCGATCGACCAGGAGTTCGCGTAGCCCACCGCGGCACCGTGGGACGTAGGAGAGCCCGCACACCGATTTGTCCTCGGGCATGTTGCGAACGGCGATAGCTGGCTTTCACGGTGTTCCCGCTGACCTTCCGGCCCCTGCGCTACGTCGTCCGGCCAACCTGCAAGCGGGCCGTTCGGGTACATTGCCGCGACACGTCCGTCGGCTCCGTGATTGGACTTGATGTGAGCAGCGATGAGCAGCTGAACTCAGAGGAGCCGGCGAGTGAGACCGCAGGCGTCATGCGGACTCACCGTCTCGAGGCCTTCAGTGACGGCGTGATGGCCGTGATCATCACGATCATGGCCTTTGAGCTCAAGGCGCCACATGGCACGGATTTGGCCGCCCTCCGTCACCAGCTGCCACCGTTACTGGTTTACATGCTCAGCTTCACCTATATCGGCATCTACTGGAACAACCATCACCACCTGCTACGCCAGACCGAACGGATCAGCGGCGCTGTCATGTGGGCGAATCTCCACCTTTTGTTCTGGCTGTCGCTCGTCCCGGTTCTCACCGAGTGGGTGGGGACGTCCTACCACCACACCGAGCCGGCCGCCGCCTACGGGACGGCCGCGCTGGCGGCGGCTGTGGCCTACTGGGCGCTCATACGGACCATCATCCGTGCCAACCCCGACTCGGTTGTTTCCCGGTCAATCGGCTCGGACAGGAAGGGCGTCCTCTCGATCGTCATTTACGCGGCTGCGATTGGTCTCGCCTTTGTGACTCCGTGGATCTCGTATGCCTTGTACGTGCTCGTAGCGATGATATGGATCGTCCCTGACCGCCGCCTCGTGCGGTGACGCCGGTGGATTCTTCCATGCGCTCGGAGGCGCTCGAACCAGAGGCGCCGGTGTGGGGCGTCGTGGAGCCTCCGGCGAGGGCATCGAGGTCAAAGACGGCCCGTTCGACGTCCTCTTGAACCAGGTCGGCGTTGACGGCGATGGCGGCAGCCGAGCCGGCGCCGGCCGAGGTGATCACCTGGGCACGGGGGTCCGTCACGTTGCCGGCAGCCCAGACGCCGGGCACGCTGGTCCGCCCGGTGGCATCGACGAGGGGGAAGCCTGCCTCGTTGAGTTCGCAGGCCAGACCGCCCAGGAGGCCGTCGTCGTGTGGAAGGTTGCCGGGCCGGACGAACACGGCAGTCCGGGCAACGACTCGACCGTCGGCCAGCTCGACACCGGTCAACCGGTCGTCCTCGACCACCAACCGTGCGATCTCACCGGACACGATCCGAATCCCCCGGGCCTCCAACTGGCGTTGTTCGGCTGGCATCAGGTCATAGGTGTGGACGAAGAAGACGACATCATCGGACCACTGCCGGACCAGCAGGGCGTGCTGCGCCGAGCCGGGTAGAGCGCCCAACACTCCAAGCGACTGGTCGCGCACTTCCCAACCGTGGCAGTAAGGGCAATGCAGCAGGTCCTTGCCCCACCGTTGACGGACCCCCGGAACGTCGGGCAGTTCGTCTCGGACTCCCGTCGCCATCAGGATCCGCCGAGCGGTCACAGTCCGTCCGGCGTCGAGGTGGACGACGAATCCGGGGTCGATGCCCAGCACCTCATCGCTGACGAGTTCGACGCCGTAGCCGGTGACCTCATCCCGTCCCTCGGCCAGGAGGTCGGCTGGCGGCATCCCGTCGCGGGACAAGAACCCTTGCATGCGGGCGGCGGGGGCGTTTCGAGGAGCACCGGCGTCGATCACCGCGACCCGCCGCCGGGCACGTCCAAGGACGAGCGCCGCACTCAACCCGGCCGCTCCCCCACCCACCACCACCACGTCGTAATCATCACTCCGCGACACGGCTGTCCCATCGTGGGTAGTAGGGCTTGACGCCGAACACCTTGGCCAGCATCCACAGCGTGGGCAGCATGACGTTCTGGACCCAGATGGGCGGCGACGTCACCCTGCTCTCGTGACGGAAGTGCCAGAAGGTGGCACCAAGCTGGAGCGGGTTCTTCGGAGCTCCGCGAGGCGTCGTCCTGCCGTCGGCCACCAAACCGGCCAAGGCCTCGTGCCACTCCTTGGTGCGCCGTCCGGGGCGAAGTTCGACGACACCCTCGACGTCGCCCGGTCCGAGGTTGCCTTCAGAGTGCCGGACACCGGCGGGTACGACGACCGTCTCCCCAGCCCCCGCCACTCGCTTTTCTCCTTCGAGAGTGAAGTGGGCTTCACCGGCCACGATGATGAAGCGCTCTTCCTGGTAAGGATGGATGTGCTCTGTGACCACCCCACCGGGCACGCTGCGCCAGTTGAAGCGGACGAGGCTTCCCTCAGTGTCCTCTGCGACCGCCGTGTACTCGATCGACTCGCCCGTGGCGGGATTGAAGAACTCCTTGAATGCCGTCATTTTGCCCTTCCTTGACTCTGGTACCACGCCACTGTCTCGCCGATCGCTACCGCAAGGGGCGTACCGGCAACCCCGAACGTCGCCTTGTACTTGGTGGTGTCGAGAACGAACGGTTTGTCGAACTCGTAGGTCATCTCAGCCAGCTCGCGCATCATGGGATTGACGAGACCCAGGGCTTGCACGACCAGCTTCGGTACGGAACGGACGCCGACGGAATGTCCGACATGGCTCGCAACGAGCTCGAGAAGCGCGCGCGTCGTGACAGTCTCGGGGCCCGGCAGGTGCCACACCTGGCTGATGGCACGCTCGTCGGTGCCGAGTGTGGCGAGACCCGCGGCGACGTCAGGAACATAGCTGTAGGTGTGAAGAAGATCAGGGTTGCCGAGGAAGTCGGCGCGGCGACCGGCGACGGCGTTGCCGAAGACCCGCTCGCCGAGAGTCGACTCGGTCACCCCCGCGCCGAAGAAGTCCGAGGCCCGACCTATGGCGATGCGGACACGACCGGCGTCAGCTGCGGCCAGCAGCTCCACCGTCATCGCAGCGCGCGCTCTGCCCTTGACGGTGGTCGCCGACAACGGCAGGTCCTCGGTCATCGGCCCGCCGCCGGTCGGGCCGTAGCCGTACAGGTTCTCCAAGCTCACGAGGAGGGCACCGTTGCGCTCGGCTGCTGCCAGCACCCCCCGCTGCAGTGGGGGGAAGCGCTCCGGCCACTGGGTGTACGGGGCGTTCAGGCATTGGTAGACGACCGATGCACCCTTGGCGGCGTCGGTGGCAGCCTCCGGATCGGTGACGTCGGCCGCCCGCCAATCGACGCCGTCAGCCAGCGTCCGGGGCCGGTGTCGAGACACCGTTCTGACCGCGCCGCCCATTCTCGTGAGCCGATCGGCCAGTGCCCAACCGACTTGGCCGGTCCCGAACACGACATGCAGATCTAACTCACTCATGGGTGCCTCCGTTGAGTGGATAGGCCGTGGGCGTTAGTCCCCGGGGCCAACACGGACGCCAAGGCGCCGTGCGAACTGCCCGGCTCCTCTGGAGCACGAGCCTTTCGGCGCCGGCCGGACCGGTCTCCAACACCGGAGCAGCCACGGTCACCATCATGCCCTTCAACCCAGCCAAGGCCTGCATGATTCTCCTCCAATGGTCCGATGGGTGTGCAGGAAGTCATCGTTGTGTTCGGGCCACCAACGTGACCTAGGTATCAGACAGTCGCGAGAACCCGCTCCTGGTTGTCGGTCACCGGTAGAGCCGGCTCCGCCTCTTTCCAGATCCGCACGGCCAGAAGGACCATCGCTACGGCGAACGGCGCCATGAGCAAGACAACTTTCGCCAGACCAATCGATGCCGTCGCCTCGGCGACCTCGAACCCGACGCCGAACAGGACGGCGAGCCAGCGTGGGACGCGACGGCTTCGCCACAGGGCAAACCCCATGATGATCGGCGCGAGATACTCGCTGAACGCGTAGATGTCAGTGAAGGCCTGACCCGGTCCCGAATTGAAGTTCGCGATCAGGATTCGAGCAGCTGCCTGCCGCGTCACGTGCGCCGTCGCCGCAGCGGCGACATTGAGACCGACGAAGACGTTGACGATGGCACCGCAGAAGGCGCCGATCCCGCCGATCAGTGCCGCAATGGTCGCAGCCATCGAACCGCGCTTTCGGACCAGCATGGCGATTGCCGCATACGAGACGGCCACGGCGCCGAGCGCTAGTTCCGAGAGCGAGCCCGAGACGTAGAGCTGTGTTGAGTGCTTCGCCGCTAGCGGCAACACCTTGAATGCGATCGCCGTTGTCGTTAACACTCGATCGGTGCCTTTGGGATCAAGACCCTCGGCCCCGATATAGAGCGCGGCAGTGAGGGGAAGAGCAACGGCCAACATGCGCTGGCGTGTTCTTAGAGCATTGTTCATTGGTCATCTCCTGTCGGAATGAGTTCTGTGGGTGTTCGAGTTGTTCGACACGGGCGGCGCTGTCATCCTGAGGGTGAAGTCCGCTTTGAACGTCCGCCCGGCTCATCGTCGGTGGCCGCTCGACGTCGAATGTCACTGGGTGAAGGGCCACTGCGGTGTTCACTTGACGACCGGAAGATCGGCGGTAAGGACCGCTCCGGGGACCACCGGCTGCTTGCGAAGGACCGGAATCCCGATGGGGCTGCGGGTTCGGCCGAGCCGGGCGGGAGACCACCAGCTGGCCGGCCCGAGAAGCTTCATCAAGGCCGGCACCAGCAGCCCGCGGACGATCGTGGCGTCGAGGATGACAGCAAAGGCCACGCCGAGTCCGAGCTCCTTCACGAATACGAGTCGGGACAGGACGAGGGCGCCGATGGCCAGCGCCAAGCAGCTTGCTGCAGTGCTGACGATCCCGCCAGTGTGCTCGAGGCCGCGAGCGATCGCCTCGCTCGGGTCGGCACCGGCATCGTGCTCCTCTTTCATGCGCCCGAGGAGGAAGACGCCGTAGTCGGTTGAGAGGCCGAACACGACGGCGAGGATGATGATGAGCGAGGTCGACTGCAGAGCGCCCACGGTGCCGAATCCCAACAGGTGGCTCAGGTGACCCCACTGGAAGGCCCACACGAGCACGCCGAAGGCCGCCCCGATCGTGAAGACGTTCATCACGACGGCCATGAGCGGAAGCACGAGTGACCGAGTCATGGCTACGAGCATGAAGAGGGCGATCAGGACGATGAGCCCGAGCACGAGGGGGAGATGCGACTTGAGGCTCTTTTGCAGCGCCAGGAAGGAAGCTGTCTGTCCGATGACGGTCACCTGTCCCGGGCCGGGTAGCGATTGCACCGCCTCGACCGTTTGCTGCGCGGCCGGCGAAAGGGGCGAGGCGGTCAGCGCCACGTTCGCCTCCCAGAGTTATGCTCCGAGGTGCTGGAACGAGGAGACGGCCTTCACGCCTGGAACGGCGGCCACGGCCGCGTCGTAACTCGCGAGGGTCGCCGGCGTCACGTGGGCGTCGTTGAGCACGAGACTGGCAGGGGCTTCGGAGAAGGCACCGAACTTGGTCTGCACCATCTGGTAGGCCGCACCGGCAGACGTGCTCGTCGGCAGGCTGCTCGCACTGGCGCCCGTGAACGAGACGTGCAGGAACGGTGCGGTGAGCACCACCAGCACGACGACTGCCGAGGTTGCCCAAATCGCTGGTCTGCGCATCACGCCATTGGCGACGCGATACCAGCGACCCGGCTGCCCGGCCTCGCTCGCCTCGGGATCGTGGCGGTGAGACGAGACCTGCGCGATGCGAGATCCGAAGCGGGTCAGGAACGCCGGCAGGACGAAGAGGGCGTAGCCGCCCGCCGCCAGCACGACGATGGCACCGGCGACTCCCATGGAGTAGACGAGCCGCTCGGGGAAGATGGCGAGGGTTGCCATGGCAGCCGCGATGGTGATCGAGCTGAACAGCACGGTTCGCCCAGCCGTGTGTTTCACCGTGGCGAGAGCATCCTCGATCGAGCCGTGTCGCCGGTACTCCTCGCGAAAGCGCGACACGATGAGGAGGCTGAAGTCGACAGCGAGCCCCAAACCGAGGGCGATCACGAGGTTGAGGGCGAAGACCGAAAGTGGCAGGACCAGGATCACAAGGCCCATCACACCCAAGGTGACGGCGATAGCGAACACGGCACCGATAAGCGGGATTGCCGCCGCCCTCCACCCACGGAAGACGAAGAAGAGCAGCAGGATGAGGAACGGCAGGACGAAGAGCTCGGCACGCCCGAGGTCCTGAGAAGAAACCGCAGCGATCTGGACGTCGGCGACCGTCGGTCCGCCGAGCCAGACGTTGCCCTTGAGCGAGGGACGCGCCGCGATGGCGCTTTCGAGCGCCGTGACTGCCTTTTGCTCCTGCACGGCACCCACCGTGGCCACAACGACGGTGAACTGCCCGTTGCTCGAGATCATGGTTCTGTCGCCGGTGTTGGCGTAGTCGAGGACGCTCTTTACCTCAGGACGCGCCTGGAGCAGGGCGACGACCGTTGCAACCCTCGCAGGCAGCGGTGAGGAACCCTTGATCGGAGCGGGCGTGCGGACGACGACCTCGTAGCCCTCCTCAGGATTGGCGCCGGTGACGCGCTGGAGCTGGTGCTGTGCCAGCACGACCGCGGAGCCAGGGGCGTCGTAGTCGCTGAGGGACGACGTCAGGTGTGGGAACGCGAGGGCACCGCCCACCAGGCCGAGTAGAGCGATGGCGCCGGCGGCCCAGAGAACCACACGTGCCCGGCGACGGTGCTCGACCGACGGACCTCTCGAAAGCGAAGGCTTCTGACTCATGACGTCCCTTTCCCGTAGCGATAGCGATTCGTATTCAGAACAGTGGCCAAGCCCTCGTCCGCACCACCTATGACACCGGCGTGCACCCTCGGCCCGCGGAGTCCGGTCATGACAAGCCAGCGCCGGCGTGGTGCATGACCCCATCGGCGATGGCGACGTCGGAGCCTTCTTCTGGGATCAACACCCAGGCGGCGAGGTAGAGCGGGACGCCTGCACCACCGAAAAGCGACAGTGCGACAAAGACGATCCGCACGTGCGCCACGTCGACATCGAGGTATTTCGCGAGCCCGGCGGCGACGCCGCCCAGGATCCGCCCGTCGGCTGCCCGGCGAAGACGCCTGTCCTGGTGCTCCTGATTGGTCTCGGTTCTCATGACGGATCCCTTCCTTCGTAGGTGGTGTGAGCCGTGCTCCCTGCAGAGATCGGCGTATGTTCCTCGAGCACCTTGAGTAGCTCGAGGACGCCGGAAAACGGCACCCAGGGGTTGGTGGCGTTGGTGCGCATTCGCCCCTCAAGCCGCCCGTCCGGGGTTCTGTCGATCTCGAGGACGAGGCGCATGGTCGGCCTCGGAGTTGATGAGGCGTCCACGTCTCTCAGTTAACGGGAGCGAGGTGGCGTTGTCCCCAGGGAACGACCCTAGGTTCGACCCTGGTTTCTGCAGAAAGGGTGCCCCTGGTACGGGCGGACTGGAGCGGTCACCGGAGACGAGCCGAGAACCGCTGATTCGGCACGGGAGTCACAGACGACCCGTGCCCACACCGACCAGCCTCGACTCCTGGAGATGCGCATCGGTGAAGGGCGTCGACGGCGGTAGCGAGGGTGCCGTTGCTCGAAGCGGAAGCATTCCCCAAGCCGATTGCCGTCACGGGCTTTCGACCGTGACCGGGTTGCCTCCCTTCAGGCCGACAAGCGCGAGAACCACAGACACGACGGAGAGAAAGACCCAGCCCGCGCCGTAGCTCGTGCGGGGCACAAGGTGCCCGAAGATGATCGGAATGAAGAAGCCGCCGATCGCCGCAAGCGTGAGCATCAGACCTATCGCCGAGCCAATGTGCTCGGCGCGGATGTTGCTGACCCTAGAAGGCACTGCCAACCAGGCGGCGAAGCCGAAGATGAGGAAGAAGCCGATTCCGATCCCGAGGGGCCAAAGCAAGATGTTGGGCGCCACCGGGATGAGCGCCAACAAAGCGCCGACGGCGAGCAGTGGTCCGACGACGAACATCCGTAGGTTCGTGCTGCGGTCGGCCAAGTGCCCTCCGAGCACGCTGCCCGGGATGCCGGCCAGGAGGATGAGGGCGGACAACAGCCCGCCCGCAGAGGGGTCGAAGTGCCGATCCGTCGTCACGTACTCGCTGAACAACTGCGATGTCGTGAAGTAGGCGCCGTATCCGCCGAGAAGCGCGATGCCATAGACCCACAAGTCCCGGGTCTTGAGCGCGGACCACAATGCGGCGCGGTCGAACCTCACACCACCGAGCGAGTGGCCGCCTTCAGGGAGCCGAAAGGCCGCAACGGTGACCACGGCGACCAGCAGCTCGAACACTCCTCCCAGGACCATGGAGGTGTGCCAGCCCGCAGAGCGCTGGACATACAACCAGACGTAAAGGGCGAGCGCGGCTCCCGCGCTGAAGGCCGCTCCGCCGGTCACGCCGAGTGCAAACGTAACCCTCTTCTCGTGGAACCAGACGACCATTGAGGCGGCGGTCATGGCGACGAACACCGACCCCCCGACACCGCTCGCAATCCGGAAGATAGCGAGCTCGGCGTAGCTGTGCGAAAGCCCCGACATGACGCCGGCCGCCCCCTGGACGAGTAGACCAAGCACGAGGGTCCTCTTCATCCCGATCTTCGTGGCGAGCACGCCTCCTGGGATATGCATGAGCCCGTAGCCAACGATGTAGAGCGAGATGAGGAGACCGAGCGATCCGAGCCCGACCTTGAACTCGGCGCCGATGAGGGGAAATGCCGTGGCGACGTCGAACCAGTTCAGCGTGAGGGCGACGATGCCAAGGCTGACCACGGCGAGCATGGGCCAGCGATAGGAGCCTCCCGCGACACCACGGGCGAAGGTCATGTTCGTCCCCTTGCTGGCGTGGCTGCCCGGATGGCCATGCCATAAGTGAATGATTGCCCGCCGTCTGCCCCAGGACTGCTCTTCAGCTCACTCGGGCCTAGCCTAGACAGGTGCGCCGCCGCCTAGACCGTCGATGGGACCCCTGCAGCGTCGACTACAGGGCGCAAACCATGTCCGGCACGCTCGGACATGGGCAACGCATCTCCCTCGGCGAGCCGGCGCCGCCGTCCGCGGCGCAACTGGGGTAGCGAGTGGCGCCGATGGCTGGCTTCGTGGGGCGGCAGGACGAGCTCGCCATCCTCAACGACCGGTTCTCCGAAGCGGCGAGGGGTCGCCCTCAGGTCGTCTATCTGGAGGGCGAGGCCGGCTCAGGCAAGTCAACCCTGCTCTCTCGGTTCCTCGGGTCACTCTCGGACGCCGTGGTCCTGCAGGCTGGCGGCGACGAAGACGAGTCGCTCCTTTCGTATGGCGTCGTGGACCAGCTCGATCCTGATGCGGCCGCGGACCCGGGGGACGACCCGATGGCTGTCGGCGCCCGTTTGCTGGATCTCTTCGACCGTCTGCAGGCCGACGATCGGGTCGTGGTGCTGGTTCTGGACGATCTGCACTGGGCTGACCGTCCCTCGTTGCGAGCGGTGCTGTTCGCACTCCGCCGGCTCCGCGCCGACAAGGTGCTCATCGTCGTCTCGGCCCGGAGCGGCGCTCTGGTCGATGCCGGATGGGCTCGGTTCGTCGGCGGCGACTCGCGGGTTATG
>Ga0187879_10000732_pt1 | contig 21883 bp, 20 predicted proteins | sample June2016WEW_19_1_FD_132423 | JGI IMG/M metagenome (GOLD analysis project Ga0187879, IMG submission 132423) | Peatland microbial communities from SPRUCE experiment site at the Marcell Experimental Forest, Minnesota, USA - June2016WEW_19_10 | ecosystem: Environmental > Terrestrial > Soil >... | reverse complement strand
GTGAAGACGGTTCCGAACGCTCCCCACACGGCGCCCATTTCACCCAGATTCTGCGCGCCGGCTACGTTCACGATCATGGCCGGCGAAAAGCAGTAGAGTGCGAGGGCGATGTATCCGCCAGGGTTGCCGTAGAGACGCCGCGCGACGTACCAGAGCGAGGCTCCGAGCATGACACCGAAGAACAGGTAAGGGGTCGCGGCCAGCAACGGCTGGAGTGATTCCGGCAACCACGCGGCGGGGCGCAACAGAAGCGGCGCAGCAGCGACGAGGTAATAGAGGGGCGAACGGTCCTGGTCGTAACCGTCGCGCACGCGGAGATGGCCGGACCGGCCCGCAGACGGCACACCGGTGGCGGCTTCGGAACGCAACGACTCGGGAGTTCCCGCGATGGCGCCGCTCTGCCACTGCTCGAGGCCCTGGTAGATGCGCAGAGCCTGGTCGGAGTCCGGGAACCGGCCATGCAACGTTTGCATGCGGACCAGCCAGACGCACTGCAGAAGATAGACCAGCAGCAGCGCGGCCGCGGCAAATTGCGGGGCGCGGAAAGCATCGGAATGAAGAAATCGTCGCAACATTCGCGTAACAGAGGGAGCCCGAGTGTTTTACCATGTTCGGGACGATGATGGATAACAAACCGTTGTTACCTTCTTCGGACCCAGAGCAGACAGTCGCGGCGGATGATACAAAGCCGTGTGCGTCCTCTGTTTCACCTGCGTCTTTATCCTCGTCCCAGCCGTCGTCTCCACCGTCGTCCTTAGCAACGATGGGCGCTCGCCGCGAGTCTGTGCTGCGCGATGTTTTTGTCGGCCCGGATGGAATTTACGCGGTCCCGCGCTGGCTGATTTACCTGGCAATGGCGTTTGTCGTCTTCCTAGTCGGAGGCTGGCTGGTAGTGTCGCTCCAATCGCATCTGAACGCCCTCTGGTGGCTCATGATGATCGAGGCAAGCATGATGCTGGCCGCGATCTTACCAGGGTTCGTGATGGCCCGCATTGAAGGCCGGCCATTCGGCGACTTCGGCTTGCCGGTGCGGCGCGCCTTCGGACGAAATTTTTGGGTGGGGACGCTTTGGGGCATTGTGTCGCTGAGCGTCCTGATGCTGGGGTTGCGCGTCGCGGGCGCGTTTGAGTTCGGGTCGCTCGCTCTGCACGGTGCTCGCATCTGGAAATTTGGAGCTTATTACGGCGTGTTTTTTCTGCTCACGGGATTCTATGAAGATTTCCTGTGGCGCGGCTACTCGCAGTGGGTGCTCTCGCGGGGAGTGAATTTCTGGCCGGCGGCGGCGCTTCTGTCGATTGCCTTCGGTTACATCCACGGCGGCAATCCGGGCGAAGCGAAGACTGGGCTCGTGGCGGCGGGATTCATCGGTTTCTTTTTTTGCCTCACGCTGCGGCGGACGGGCGATTTGTGGTGGGCCGTCGGCTTTCACATGGCTTGGGATTGGGGCGAGACCTATCTTTACTCCGTTCCCGACAGCGGGACGCTTCTGCCTGGGCATCTGCTTAACTCCAGTTTGCACGGTCCCGCTTGGCTGGCGGGTGGCTCGGTTGGTCCGGAGGGAAGCTACCTGGTTTTCGTTGTGATCGGAGCGCTTTGGGTCTTGTTTGACCGGGCCTATCCCGAGGTAAAGTACGGCGCGCGACAGTGAATACCTGCCGCGGGCAACTGCCGAGCTTTGCTCGGCTTGGACGGGCGAGGGCGCCGGTCCCCACACAGTCACAATCAAAATCAACGGCGGCGGACAGGAGTGTCCGCCCCACACGACCTAGATGTCCAGGTTCTTTACGTCCAGCGCGTTGTCTTCTATGAATTTTCTTCGAGACTCTACGTCTTCGCCCATTAGGGTGGTGAAGATGGTTTCGCACTCGGCTATGTCTTCGAGGCGGACTTGCAGGAGGGTGCGGCGCTCCGGGTCCATGGTGGTTTCCCAGAGCTGCTCGGCGGTCATTTCCCCGAGGCCTTTGTAGCGCTGGACGGTGTACTCTTTGCGGCCTTCGTTCAGGACGTAATCGAAAAGTTCGCGGGCAGTATTCTTCTCGACGATCTCCGGCTCTTTCGCTCTTCCTCTGAGCGCCTGCGGCGCCTTGCCGAATTTCTTGTGGGCCCGCTCGGCTTCTGCGTTGCCAGACTCGGCGGCGCTTAGATTTTCGCCTTCGTCTTCTTCGTTGTTCTCGCCTGCTTCTTCATTTTCTTCTTCGGCGTTGTTCTTATCCGTGGCGCTGGCTGCCGACTTTGCGGGTCTTGGCACGCTTTCGATCACGAAGGGTGGCTCCAGATACTGCTCGATCTGTTTGAACTTGGCGATTAGCTGGCGGGATTCCGGGGTCGAAGCCAGTTCCCAGTTGATGAGGTGCTCGGCTCCCTGCGCATTCACGAAGATCAGCTCCCAGAGATTGTGTTCTTCGTCGAAGCGCGTTTCTACACTCTTCAGCTTCAAGTCTTTTTGCCGGCGCTTAAGTTCTCTTTCGAGTTTTTCGATTTTCTTGGGCGGAGTGTTCTTGTCGCCTTCGAAGTCGGCACGCTTGGCTAAGTCGAGCTTGGGCAGCAGTGCGGTGATTTGCTCTTCGCGTATGCGCTTGTTTAACTTGTCCAGGAATCCCAGATACTCATTCAGCACGGTGATGAACTTGGTCAAGGCCGCGCCTTCCAGTGTGGCAGCGCCTTCTCCGTAGCGGATGATCAGGCCTTCGGAGGCTCGCTTCACCATTACCTTGACGAATTCATGCTCGTTTTTTATGTACTGGTGCGACTTGCCCTTCTTGATGCCGAACAGCGGGGGCTGCGCTATATAGACGTTGCTGCGCTTGATCAGTTCCTGCATGTGGCGGAAGAAGAAGGTTAGGAGCAGGGTGCGGATGTGCGAGCCGTCTACGTCGGCGTCAGTCATCAGAATGATTTTGCCGTAGCGCACTTTGGTTGGATCGAAATCTTCTTTCGAGATTCCGGTGCCTAGCGCGGTGATCATGGCGCGAATTTCTTCGTGGGCCAGCATTTTGTCGTAGCGCGCTTTTTCCACGTTCAGAATTTTTCCCTTGAGCGGCAGAATGGCTTGAAAGCGGCGATCGCGGCCTTGTTTCGCGGTGCCACCTGCGGATTCACCTTCGACGAGAAACAGTTCGCAGCGGTTGGGATCGCGCTCGCTGCAGTCGGCTAGCTTGCCGGGGAGTCCTCCGCCATCGAGCGCGCCTTTGCGGCGGGTCAGGTCTCTGGCTTTGCGGGCGGCTTCTCTGGCTCTGGCGGCGTCTATGGCTTTGTTGATGATCTTACGGGCTACGGCGGTGTTCTGCTCGAAGAATGCTCCCAGCTTTTCATTGACTACGGCTTGCACGATGCCAGCTATGTCGGAATTTAATTTTCCCTTGGTCTGGCCTTCGAACTGGGGCTGCGGCAGCTTTACGCTGATCACTGCTACCAGGCCTTCGCGGACGTCGTCTCCGGTTAGATTTTCTTTTACGTCTTTGAAGAGGCCCATCTGCTGTCCGGCGTAGTTGATGGTGCGGGTCAGGGAGGTGCGGAAGCCGGAGAGATGGGTACCGCCATCGACGGTGTTGATGTTGTTGGCGAAACTGAAAACGGATTCCGAATAGGCGTCGTTGTACTGCAAGCCGATTTCTATGTGCACGTCGTCCTTGTCGGCTTCCATGTAGATGGGCTTGTCGTGGAGCGTCTGCTTGCCTCGGTTCAGGTGCTTGATGAATTCGGCGATGCCTCCGTTGTATTTGAACTCGGTGCGCTTGGCTTCGCTGGTCTTCGAGTCGGTCTGACGCTCGTCGGTGAGAGTGATGACCAGTCCCTTGTTGAGAAACGCGAGTTCACGCAGGCGCTGCGAGAGTGTGTCGAAGTTGTATTCGAGGGTGGTGGTGAAAATCGATTTGTCGGGCACGAAGTGAACCTTGGTGCCTGTCTTCACTTTGGCGGCGCCAGTTTTTCTCAGCTTGCTGGTGGGCTCGCCTTTCGAGTAGGTCTGCTCCCAGGTGAAACCGTCGCGCCAGATTTCCAGTTCGAGTTCTTCGCTTAGCGCGTTTACGCAGCTTACGCCTACGCCGTGCAGGCCTCCGGAAACTTTGTAGGAGTTAGTGTCGAACTTGCCGCCCGCGTGCAGCGTGGTCATCACCACTTGCGCTGCGGGAAGCTCTTCGTCGCCGACTTTCATATTGCCGACGGGAATGCCGCGTCCGTTATCGACTACGGTGATGGAGTTATCGAGGTGGATGGTGACATCGATTTTGTCGGCGTGGCCGGCTAGGGCTTCGTCTACCGAGTTATCTACTACTTCGTAGACCAGGTGATGCAGACCTAGTTCGCCGGTCGAGCCGATGTACATAGCGGGACGTTTGCGCACCGCTTCCATGCCGCCGAGGACTTTGATGGAGTCGGCGGTGTAGTCTCCGTTGATCGTTTTGCCGTTCTTGTTCTGCGCGTCGTTCTTTGCGTCGTCTTTCGCGTCGAGGAGTTCGGCTTGCAATTCTTTCGTGGCCATTCTGCTCCGTGGAAAATGTCCGGATTTTTCCCGGATCGGATGCCTGGCTGGAGGGACGATTCCGGGGACGCTCGGATGAGGTCAACTTATTGAATTTTCTGCTATTTAGCTGTCATCTGAGCTGCGGCTATTTTAACACAAACAGCGCTTATTTTGGGGGCTGGAATCGATAGGATAAACGGCGCTTTTTGTTGCTCTTAGGGGCGTGGTTTCGGATGGCGAGGGCCAGACGCGACGAGCCGCGTCTCTACGGGAAACTTTAGTGAGTCGGCGGTTTTGCGTTGCCGAAATGCAGGCCGTCCATGAGGTTGTCTAGTTCATCTTCGCTGCCGGCGATGAAGGTGAATGAGACGATCTGACCCTTCGCGAGCAGGACTAACGTGCACTGGCGCATGGTGAGTTTGTCGCTTCGCGGCTTGGCGAAATCGGCGCGCAGAAGGTGGCGCGACTCGACATCGAGCGCATAGGGTTCGCCTTCGGCCTTGAAACCTTTGGCGGTCGCGAGTTCCGTGAGCGGGCCCAGGTAGTCTTCTACTTTCTTTAGGCCGGGATAGGACGCTGCGCTCTCGGAGGCGATTACTACTGCGGAGTTGATGGTGTCTCCGGTGGCCTCGGGAGGACGCTCGAAAACCGCGAGCAGGACTTCTCCTTTACCGGCCTCGTTTCCTGCTTGCATTTCTTTGGTGCGATAGACCCAGCCGTAGGGAATGTTATAGCGGAATGCGAAAGTGGGGTTGCGGTAGAGCTGCGTGTCTTGGTTGCCTGTGGCGGCGGGCTTGGCTGCCTGGGTGGCAACTGGCGCGGGTGCAGTCTTGCTTTGCGCCTGCGCCATGAAGGTCAGGCCCACAGCAACGGCGGCGATCGTGGCGCGTCGGTTATGTAGGAGCGGCTGGATCAATTCAAAACAAGTTTACATATGTTTCAGATGGTGCGTACCCAGCGGCTGAAGGCGCTTACATGGCGAGGAATTTACGGCATCGCTAAAGCGATGCCCTGATACGAACCGCACTTGCGCCACCGACCGCTACTCGATGAACATGCAATCCCCATAGGAGTAGAAGCGATAGCCTGCCTCGACCCCGTGGCGATATGCGGCCATCACCAACTCTCTACCGCCGAGCGCGCACACCAGCATCAGCAGGGTCGATTGCGGGAGATGAAAATTCGTTAGCAGCGCGTCTATGATGCGAAAGCGATAGCCGGGATAGATAAACACGTCCGCTTCGCCTTGTCCGGCCGCTACGCGATTCTCGCTGGTTCGTTCCGCAGCTTGCTTTGCTGTGCATTCGGCGGCGAACTCTAACGTGCGGACCGTGGTTGTGCCCACGGCTACCACGCGCCGCCCCTGGGCTTTGGCGCGGTTGATCGCTTGCGCTGCTTCCGCTGGAATCTCGTACTGTTCCCGATGCAGTTTGTGATCCTCCACTTTTTCTGTTCGCACTGGCTGGAAGGTGCCCAGTCCGACGTGCAATGTGATCTCGGCAATCTCAATCCCGCGGGCGCGAATCTGCTGGAGGATCTCGGGCGTGAAGTGCAGGCCGGCGGTGGGCGCTGCCACCGATCTTGCCATTGAAGCTGGCGTTTGGGCGTAGACGGTCTGGTAGCGCTCCCGGTCGGCCGCGCGGTCGTCGCGGTCGATATAGGGCGGAAGAGGCACGTGTCCTATGCGCTCGGCACGGGTGAAGAAATCGGCGACTGGGGCGAAGCGGATGCGCCGCTCGCCGAAACTGCCTCGCCCGGTGACCTCGGCTTCCAGTTCGGGTGGGCCGCCGGGGGGATAGCCAAAGTAGAGTTTTTCTCCGATCCCGATCTTCCGGCCGGGCCGTACCAGGCATTCCCACTCATTCGGATCGTCCGCTACCCGGCGGGTCAGCAGAACTTCGACTTGCCCGCGGAGAAAATCTCGTGCCGCCGGGTTGTGCGGGCTCAGGGGCTGGGCCCGCTGTCCGCTCCGATGGCCGTAGAGACGGGCGGGGAACACTCGCGTATTGTTCACGACTAGCAGGTCGTCGGGCCGCAGCAGGTCGGGGAATTCGCGAAATTTCCGGTCTTGCCAACTCTGACCCTGCCAACTGCCGGGCAGCCGATTTAGATGCAGTAGGCGCGATGCGGCGCGGTCTGCCAATGGTTCCTGCGCAATACGTTCAGGCGGCAGATCATACTGGAAGGCGGAGACGAGCATCGAGGAGATTATAGGGTTTGGCTTAGGGTTGAAGACCGGCTCCAGGGGCCGTACGGTGGAGCGACGGCGTCTCGCCCGTCCTCGCGGTTCGGCGGCCGGGCGGGGACGCCCGGCTCTCCACCAGCTTTTACATATATTGACCTTCTGGTTCTTGTAAGGTTTCCGAGGCGTGCTGTAACATGAGCGCAATGGCCAGCGACCGCCAGCATCGTCTCGCGATTGTGCAGTTCGGCCGGCTGCTGCAGCAAAACAGATTTGTTGCAGCCACCGACGGAAACCTGTCCGTCCGTCTCGACGAAACACGCCTGCTGTCGACTCCCACCTGCATCAGCAAGGGCAGGATGCGCGCTTCCGACCTGGTGATTGTGGACATGGACGGAAAACGCCTCGCGGGCAGGCGCGCAGTTTCGAGCGAGATCGGCATGCACCTGCTGATCTATCGCCTGCGCCCCGACGTGCATGGCATCGTGCACGCGCACCCGCCGACCGCCACCGGGTTTGCCGCTTCCGGTTACGATCTGAACCGGCCGCTAGTGTGCGAGGTTGTGGTCGGTCTGGGCTCGATTCCGCTGGCCCGCTATGGCACCCCGGGCACTCCGGAACTGACGGACGCTCTCGAGCCGTTGATTCCTCACCATGACGCCATTCTGATGGCGAATCACGGGGTGGTGACGTTTGGATCGTCGCTCGAAAGTGCCTACATGAAAATGGAAACCGTGGAGCACTTCGCGAGGATCGCGCTGGTCACGCACCTGCTCGGCAACGCGCAACCGCTGGGTGAAAAAGAAGTTGAGAAACTGCACGAAGTGCGCCACCGGTACAACGGCGGAGCAACCGCGGCTGCGCCGCGCAGGCCGGTTGCGCCGGATAATCTTCGAGCGAATGATCTTCACTCCGACGCCGATCCGAAAGAGACGGCCGGCAGCCGGCGGTAGAAGCCGAGGTGAAATTCCATCTGCGGCCGCAGCGCCTGAAGGCGCGTTTATAACCCAGTATTTATGGCATCGCTAAAGCGGTGCCCTGATACGAACCCCGCTTGCACCGCGGGCTACCAGACTTACTCTCCTCCGATGCGACACCTCACACCGGCGCGAAAGTTCGCCGTTAGCGCGGGATATCCCACTACTTCGTTGTAGTGATCGTTGAGCGCGTTTTGGACGTTTGCGTAGGCCGTGATTCGCGAATTGATCGCATACCATCCGCCCAGATCGACGCGCGCGTAACCGGCGGCGTGGTTGATATTGAGGCCGTCAAAGTCTGAATCCGGGCGGCGGCCCACGAAGCTTCCTCCCAGATTTGCTCCCCAGCGCCTTCCCAGATAGCTGAGGAGCGTGGTTGCCGACTGCTTGGGGCGACGGAGCAAAGGATTTCCCGTATCATATAGAGGATCGCAAAAATTCGCTGGAGTGCAGAGCGGCGCTTGCAGATACTGGGTCGAGAGATAGGTATAGGCCGTGTTCAGCGATAATCTTTTCCAGATCCTGCCTTGCAGCTCGACTTCGGCGCCATGGGCGAGAGATTCTTGCACATTGAAAAACTGGCCCAGGCCTGCCCGATTGGTTCCATATTCAATCTGATCATGGAAGAGGTTATTAAAGTAGGTCGCGTTCACGGCCCAGCGGCCGGCAAACAAATTTTGCTGGAAGCCGGCTTCGAAGGCTCGGGTGCGCTCCGGTAGCAAACCACGGTTCGCGGTGTAGTAGGGAAGGTTGGCAAAAGTCTGATAGAGGGCGGGTTCCATGAACCCTGTGGCATAGGAAAAACGCAAACGCGTTCCTGAAAAAATTTCGCCGCCGCGCATCGCCAGCAGAGTTAGAGCAACCCGTGGGACGCCCGTATTGCCGAATGCGCTGTTGTGGACGAAGCGGCCGCCCGCGATGACGGACAGCCTGCCTAGCGTGAGCTGCTGTTGCAGGTAGGCATCCTGCTCGAGACGTTGACCGGGAGTTTGTGCGCCAAAGCTTCCAACAAATCCGTTTTCGTTTTCGATGCGATAACCGAAAGTGGAGTGTGTCGAGATTTGCTTAGAGGTTCGCTCGGAATAATCGCCCTGGTATTCAAATCCGGCGCGATTGATGTCGTTGTACGTGTGACCCGGAAAGTCGTCGTAGTTGAGAGGATTGCTGCTGAAGTTTACGTCGGTGTAGCGGTAGAGGTAGTCGAAACCGGTGAGCCGGTGTTGCCAGCCGGAGGGCTCGTTGACGGCGAGCTCCACGCTTCCTAGAAGATTGTTCTGATGCGACCATTCGCTGGGGTCGGGCTGCAGAAGCGGATCGCCGTTAAAACTCCACTCTCCGGGTACGCCGGTGTAGCTGTTGGAGTGGCGGACCCGCACCCGTAGCGCAATTTGATCGGTAATCGCTACGCCGATATTCGCGCCTTGCAGCGAATCCGAGTAGGCGTCGTTCACGCCCTGTCCGTTGGTGTTGAACTGGTTGGCGAAAAAGTTATAGTCGAAGCGCCGGTGGGCGCCCGCCAGAGACGCGTAGCCGTTGGCGGTTCCGAAATTTCCTCCATCGGCGCCGAAGCGGAGTTCGGGGACGGGAGTGCTCCCGGTGCGCGTCCATACCTGCACTACGCTGGTCATGGCGTCGGAGCCGTACAAAGTGCTCTGCGCGCCCCGCACAAATTCCACGCGATCGGCTTGCGCCAGGGACAGAGTGCCAAAGTCAAAGGTTTCGCCCGGGTTATCGATCGCCACTCCATCGACAATCACTTTGTTGTAAGTCGACTCGCCTCCGCGAACAAAGAGGGAGGAGATTCCGCCGCGTTGCCCTGCTGTATTCACGACCGCGCCCGGCAGGAAACGCAGGGCGTCGTCCGCGGCAATCGGCTGCATTACCTCCAACTGCTGGCTGCTCAGAGTGTCAACCTGGGCGCCTGCGGCCTGGCTGGGGACTGGAGTGCGGGTCGCGGTTACGACCACGGTTTCCGCAGCCGTTGCCAGGCGGAGCTTGATGGTGGTGACTTCGGTGGTTGGGGAAGCGTCCAGCGTCACCATTTCGGCCGCGAAGCCTGGAGCCAACACCTGGACACGATAGGAATCGGATGCGGCTTGGCGAAAAATCGCGAGCCCTTCGGCGGACGTGCTTTGAATGGCAGCCGGAGCGGGTTTGCCCAGCTTGAGCAATTGAACCTCGGCGCCCGCGACGGCGGCATCTTGCGGATCGACGACTTTGATTGTGATTTCGGCGGAAGCGACGGAGGTCAGGATGGACACCAGACCGATGGCCAACAGAAAACTAGCGGACAGACGAGAACAGCGCATGCACGTCTCCTTTATCACGCGAAAGGGTTGTGTGGACGGTTCACGCCGGTCTCCTGGCTTTGCGAGTCAGGATGTGAGCTTGCGCCCCAATGAGCTTTAGCCCAGTGAGCTTTGACCCAGCATCCGGTTACTACAGCCGGCCTTCCCAGGTTTTCATTTTCAGATACCCCAGTGACCGGTTGCGGCTTCCTCGCTTACAGTTGCGCGGCAGCGCGGGAATTGCACCCGCTTCCCATAGCGCCGGCGTGTCGCCGGCCTACGATCATGCGCGAACCTAATTTTGAGAAAGAACAAAACAGTAGCCCAGCAAATTTACCGGGCATTCCGATACAAAGTCAATTGCTGGTGGAGTGACGGGCGGCCGGGCGAGGACGCCCGGCTCTCCACTTGCTAGTTCTTTATGATAGGGAACTCCTGCGATCCAACTTGCGCTACGTGCTCCTCGGCGAAGCGGGTGACCCGGTCGAGCGCCGCCTGCAATTGGCGGTGGAACTCCGCCGTCTGGGCGCCCATTTCCGCCTCGGCGGCTGCGGCGGGAACTGGCATCTTGGCGCTGAAGCGCACCAGCGCTTTCGAGAATGGTTTCGGGATCATCAGCGCATCCCACGTATTCAGCACCCAGGCATCGCTGAGCGCCACGTAGAACGCCGCCATCGGAAACGCGCTGGCGCGCGCCAGCAGCACAGGGCCCGGCTTGGCCACATATTTCGGGCCGCGCGGACCGTCGATCGTAAACGCCACCAGGTTGCCCCGTTCCAGCTGGCTGCGCAAGCCGAGCAGGGCTTTCGCGCCGCCGCGGCTGCTCGAACCTCGCACCGCTACGAAGCCAAGTTTTTCGATGGTCCGAGCGATGTATTCCCCGTCGAAGCTGCGGCTCACCATGACTGCGATTCCGGTCTTTCTCCATAGCCACGCGCTCGGGAACACTGCCCGGTGCCAGAACGAGTAGATCACCGGTTTTTCGTAAATCGCGTCCGGCGGCGACGGCGGCTCTTCCCACGATATCGAATAGCGGAGAGTCGGGCCGATCAGCGAAATCGCCAGGTAGGTCGCCCAGCTGATGAACCACAGAAGAATTCTTTGTGCGAGCGAGAAGCGGAGCGTTTCCAAAACGGAGGGCGGCTCAGGCTCGATGGCGGCGGAAGAAGAACTCACGCCGATATTGTAGCCGGGGAAGAAAGGTTTAACTGAAAGCTGACAGCTGAGAGCTGAGAGCGGCTCTTTACGCTTCCAGGTAGGCCTCGATCCACTCTTTGAGTCGTTGGCGCCGTTCGTCGGTCGGGTCAAAACGAATCCCGAACGTCTTGTTGCTTTTTTTCCACGTCACGTACCCGCGCACCCAGACGCGCGGCAGCGTCAGCAAAGAAAACGACACTTCCACCAGGCTTCCATGTTCGGGCACGTGACTGCCCTTGAGCGACATTCCCCCCGAGCTGATCTCCTGGCTGGTGGTGGTTATGCGGCCACCGTCGGCCGGCACGACCACAACCTCCGTCATGACGGGGATACGCACATAGCGGCGGAATTCGTGCAGCACCAACATTCGAGTCGAGCGCACCAGCTTCATCGCCGCGGAGCGTTCCAACGGCTCGTGAAACACCGCGTTGATGCACAACTTCGAATAACGCATGGCATCCTGCGCGGTCCCGCCCAGCCCGTAAATGACGATCCGGTTGTTGGAAGCCGAGCCTCGCGCCAGCTCGATAATGCTGCCGGCTGCTTCTCCCAGGGGCAACACGCAGGCCTCGAACTTTTCGCGTTGCAGTCGATCCGCGTGTTCGCGCGCAATCGAAACCGTTTCGATTCCATATTGGCGGAAACACTCCGTGATCAGCTGCGCAGACGGCTCGGACAAATCAAACAGCGCGACGCGCGCAATGGTTTTGCGATGCGCGGGAGGGGGGGCGAGAACGGTAACAGTCGAAGTAGGCATTAGTTTCAGGGATGAACTCCTGTAAAAGCCCATTCTGGCGCGTCTTTTCACGGTTGCATAGGTTTCGAAGGGCCTAAGCCCCTGTCCTAAAGTGCCATTACGGAAGCTGTACTTGGGCCCATCGCACCCTGCTCCCTTCGTTTCTCCCTACCTGTGTTCAGGTAAGATGTTGCCATCCTTGCGTCCGTAACCGCAGTCAAAAATGATTACTCTCAATGACATCCAGTCGGCCTTGGGCCGTATTCGCAACTTCATCTACCTTTCGCCGTGCGCGCGTTCGGAGACGTTTTCTGAATCCACCGCCAACCACGTGTATTTGAAGCTCGACAACCTGCAGCGAACCGGCTCTTTCAAAGAGCGCGGCGCGCTGAACAAGTTGCTCCTGCTTAGCCCCGAAGAACGCGCCCAGGGCGTAATCGCGGCCTCGGCCGGAAATCACGCCCAAGGCGTGGCCTACCATGCCGGCAAACTCGGCATCCGGGCCCAGATTTTCATGCCCCTGACCACGCCTCTGATCAAGGTCTCGGCGACGCGCGGTTACGGCGCCGATGTGGTTTTGCACGGCGCCAACTACGACGAAGCTTTCGAAGAGTCAGTGCGCCGCAGCCAGGCTGAGCACCTCACCTTCGTGCATGCCTTCGATGATGACGCCGTCATCGCAGGGCAGGGCACCATTGGTCTGGAACTCATGGAGCAGCATCCTGCCCTCGACGCCGTCATCGCCCCCATCGGCGGCGGCGGTCTGATTGGCGGCATGGCCTGCGCGCTGAAAGAAACGAATCCCAAAATTCAAGTTTTCGGAGTTCAGCCTTCGCGCCTGCCGTCCATGAAAGTTGCCGTCGCGGAAGGCGAGCCGGTGACGCTTATGGCGGCCTCCACCATCGCCGATGGCATTGCCGTGCGCCGGGCCGGCGACCGCACGCTGCCGCTGGTTCAGAAGTATGTGGACGACATTGTTACCGTCGAAGAAGAAGAGATCGCCAACGCCATCCTGCTGCTGCTGGAACGCGAAAAAACTCTGGCCGAAGGCGCCGGCGCGGCAGCCATCGCTGCCCTGGTCAATCGCAAGCTGCCGCTGGTTGGGAAGAAAGTTGCGGTGCTGGTGTGCGGCGGAAACATTGACGTTACGCTGCTTTCACGCATCATCGAGCGCGGCCTGGTGAAAGACGGACGCCTCGTGCGCCTGCGCGTCCACCTGCCCGATTATCCCGGCGCGCTCAATCGCCTCACATCGATTCTGGCGCAGCATCGCGCCAATATCGTCGAGACGGACTACGACCGCGCTTACCACGGCGTGGGGCTGGGTGAGACCGCCATCGAAATCACGATGGAAACCCGCGGGCCCGACCACATCGCCGAAATCATCTCGGCGCTGGGCGCAGCCGGCTACACACAGGAACGCGTGCTGTAGGAGACCTTTTTTACCGCAGAGACGCCGAGAAGCGCCGAGAGACAAGAAAGAAAAAAATCGTGGATGGATAACTCTTGACACCCCATTCCTCAGACACAAACAGTAGGACGGAAGGTCGTTCGAGCAGTTCCTTGGAGATCATCCCGTACACCTCTGACTGGATCGAGTCTGTCCGGCAGTTCAACGAGCGGCTGGTTGCAGGCGGATTGGACAACGAACTCCGGTTCCCAGAAGAGCCGAGGCAGCAGTTTCAGGTCAACCCCAACGGCGTTCTCCATCAGGAACATCATCTGGTGGTCGAAGGGGCTACCGTGCGCGGCGCGTACCTCTTGACACACGAGCGTTGGATTGCAGGCGGACAGATTCGGCAAGTTTGTCATTTCCGCCTTCCTGTCTCCGAAGGCTTAATCAACCCCCAGTACAAGGGAGTGGGAAACTTCATGCTCGATCACGCACTCCAGAAGAACACGCTGCTGTACTCCCTTGGCATGGGGGGTCTCGATCGCCCGCTTCCCCGCATGTTAAAGTCGCGAAATTGGTCATTGGCGACAACCTCGTTTCATTTCCGGTGCGTGAGCCCCAGCCGTGTCTTGCACGACCGCGTTTGCTTGCGGACGCACCCGCGGTGGAACTTCGCTCTGGACGCCGCCGCATGGAGCGGCCTGGCATCCATTTTCATCTCAGGCACGCAGCGCCTTCGAACGCGGCGCCCAGCAAAGAAGTTCAACACATCGATAGTCCCTGACTTCGGAAACGAGGTTGACGAAATCCAGGAGCGAGCTCGCGACGCTTATACACTGCTGCCCAGCCGGGACGGCGAGATTCTGCGCCTTCGCTATCCAGCAAGCGATTCTCGTTTTGTGCGGCTGGTCGTCGATTCGGGGTCCGGACCCTGTGGCTGGGCCGTCCTGCTTGCGACATCCATGCACGGGCACAAGCAATTCGGCGACCTGCGAGTAGGGACTATCGTGGATTGCCTGGCGGTACCGGGAGACGAGGACTACGTCATTCATGCGGCCAGTCGGGTTCTTGAAGAGGAGCGCGTGGATTTAGTCGTCAGCAACCAATCTCACCGGAACTGGTGCCGAGCTTCGAAGCGCGCCGGCTTTTTCTCCGGATCCTCGAACTACATCTTTGCAGCGTCTCCGGAACTGAGCGGTTTGGTGGAGCCGTTTGCCGTCAACTTTGCGGCGTCTCACCTGACTCGCGGAAATGGGGCCGGGCCAATTCACCTCTGAGATGCGCGAGTGCGATGCTTGTCGGCGCACGCCTCCAGTATCTCTTCAAAACGCGCGGCCACTATTTCCCAGGAAAATTTCTCGCGCACCAGGCGCGCCGCCGCGCTCGCCTGGTTGGCATGCACGCGTTGATCGCCCAGCAATTCCAGGCAGGCGCTGGCGAAGCCGTCGGCAGCGTCCGCGATGCGGATGTTCTCGGGCGAAGAAACATCTAAACCCTCCGCGCCGACTGTCGTTGCCACCACCGGAATCCCGGCGGCCATCGCTTCGTAGATCTTCAGCCGCGTGCCGCTGCCCACGCGAAGGGGAACGACGGAGACTCGACCGGCCCATAAATAGGGTCGAATGTCGTCCACCGTGCCCGTGACTCGAATCAGCGGATCGGCCGATTCCAGCGCACGGATCGCCGCAGTCGGCCGGCGGCCGGCGATCGTCAAGGAGCAGTGTGGCAGCCTTCGCCGGATGGAGGGCAGCACGTCCTTCACGAACCAACAAATGCCATCGATGTTCGGCATCCAGTCCATGGAGCCGGTAAAGAGCAAATCGCAGGCGAACTTGGCCTCCGGCGTCGGAGGCCGGGAAAAATATGCGGAATCGACTCCGGTTGGAATCGATGAAACATGAGAAACTCCACACATCTTGCGCAGCACGTCCGCGTCGGCATCCGAAACGGCGATGACGTGTGTTGCCCGCTGGCAGGCGGAGGTTTCGCAGGCTTGAAGCCGGTTCGCCTGACTGCGAAAGAACGACCGCCGAATCGGATCACGCGCTTGCTCGGCATAGCGCCGCCATATCATAGTCTCCACGTTGTGCTCGAAGAGCACGAAGGGCTGGTCTGCCGGGAGATTCACGGTCGACGTCAAAAAATCGCAGACCACGATGTCGAAGCGCTCCTCCGCCAGCAATCTTTTCGCGATACGCTTTACGGCTGCCGAGCGCTTGCGCGCAACCGTGGCTGGTAGCTTGGAAAACATTGCGCCGATGCTCTGCAACCAAAACCGTGGTGAAGTTCGGGGCGCGAGGTTATATCGCACCGGCCAGGCTCTTGAGCAAAATTCGGAACTGCGTTCGATCGCTTCCGGCTGCCCGCTATCCGGAGCCAGGTAGTGGATTTCATGACGCTGCCGCAAACGCCGCAGCATTTCCAGAGTGCGGATCTGCCCGCCCCGATTCGTAGGATGGAGGAACGCGGGGCCCAGCCACAGGATCTTCACTCGGAGAGTATATATGGATGCGAGTGAGAGGAGCCTCTCAGCTCTTGGCCTTCAATTGGAAGCCAAAAGCGCTTTTCTCGGCGTCCCGGCGGTGATATTTATTCAAACTGTCTCCGGAATCTCTCCAACTGATCCTTCACTTCCGAGACTTCTCTCCGCAAGTCAGCCACTTCTTCCTGCAACCGCGCAATGCGCTCGCTCTCTGCCGGAATGCGCTCAGCTGCTGCGCCGGCCTGCACTGGCGACTCAAACTCCACCACATCCCCGGCCAGCAGATGCGCATATCGAGATTCCTTCGTTCCCGGCTGGCGGGGCAGCACCTTCGCCAGCGGCGGTTCGCGCTGCATCAATTTCTGCAACGCCGATTGCACATCCTCCAGCGTTTCGAAGCGGTGCATGCGCTCGGCTCGTCCGCGTAGTTCGCCCGGAGTCTGCGGACCTCGCAGCAGCAGCACGCACACCACCGCCGTTTCGGCTCGCGTGAAGTTAAATACCTCCTGCAAGCGCTGCTCGTATTTGGTCACGCGGCTGTCGGCGCCGCGTGCGGGTCCAGCCAGGCGCTGCTCCTCGAGACCTTCGAGCGCGTCGCGGACCGCATCTTCGTTCAACTGCATCACGGGATCGCGATTCGACTTCTGGTTGCACGCATTCACCAGCGCGTTCAGCGAGAGCGGATAGTACTCCGGCGTGGTGATGTCCTTTTCGATCAGCGACCCCAGCACGCGCACTTCGTTTTCCGTCAGCTTGAATTCCATGGATTTCATTCAATCGTGTTCTGAAGATTCTATCGGAGGAGCGCCCGTGCCATACACGGTATACTCGATAGTTTGCCGGACGCATCCAATAGAACCAGTTGCCAGCCGCCAGTGGTCAGTGGCCAGTTTTGGGATGGAAGATGATGTTCCGGGATCTACTGAGTTCAGGTTGACGCAGAAGGCAAGTCGCTGCCGGACTGGGTACTGGCAACTGGATACTGGCAACTGCATTTCAAGGAGGACTCGTGAGGAAATACCTGGGAGTTTTGGCCGGCGTGGCTGCGCTGTGTGTGATGTCGTGGGCGCAGGTTCCCGCTCCAACTCCCACTCCAGATCAAGTTCCGGCCCAGGCACCGACCCCCGAGCCAACTCCAGTTCCCGCTCCAACTCCAACCGCCATCCCCGCGAAGGCGGAGCCCCAGTATCCGCGCTTCGAAGTTTTTGGCGGCGGTTCATACGCCGAGACCGGGTTTTTCAACGCCGGATACTGGGCTGGATTGCCGGGCTGGGATGCTTCCCTGGGCGCGAACGCGGCCAGCTGGCTGGGGTTCGTAGTGGAAGGCGGCCAATACTTCGGAACCTCAAGGATTCCAAGTCTTGTGCCGTCGCCGTTTCCATCGGGTCAATTTTTCGAGCCGACGCCGTCTCCCACGTTTAACGTGACGACGCGAGAGTACAACCTTCTTTTCGGCGCGCAATTTTTCCGTCGCAAGTATCGACTCCTTACACCGTTTGGCGAAGTCCTGTACGGGCACCAGGGCACCCGCGGCGTGGCGACCCCCCAAACCGGCGCTCTCGTCACGGAAATCGGAACTGGCCGTGCGATAGTGGCGGGCGGGGGCTTCGACCGCAAAATCAGTCGGCGTCTCTCGGTGCGGTTCAAGGCCGATTATTTCCAGACCGCCACCGATTTTTCGCTTCCCGGCAAGCAGAAGCAGGACAACTTCCGGTTCTCGGCGGGCATTGTCTTCGGCAATGTGCACAAGAAGAGGCGCACGCTCGAGGACGAAACCCAGCCCGAACCGTAGGGCGGACGGCCGATCGCTATTCGTCGTTCGCTGATCGCTCTGCGCAATTAGCGCGCGAAAAGACGAAGAGCGAACAGCGAGTACCCACTAGCGGCGCAGCAAATCGCTCAGCGGCTCGGCTTTGGTCCGCAGTTCGTCGGCGAAATCGGAGCCTTTTTCGACCACTTTCTCGAAACGGTCTCTCGCTTCGTCCGTCCAGCCGGAGACGGTTCCCAGGGCGTCATCGCAGGAGCGCCGCAGGTCTTTCCGTAGCTGCCGCCCGGTCTTCGGGGCGAGCAACAGACCGACGGCGGCGCCGACGCCGAGCCCAATCAGCAGAAATGTAACTGCTGTGCCGACCGTACCGTCCGAACTCTCATATTTTCCAATGCGCATATGGACCTCCTGATCAACTCCATTCTATTCTAGACCCGAATAGTGAATTGGTAATTTGTGATTTGTGATTGGTAATTTAAACTTCGGGAGTCGCCAGATTTTCACCAATTACAAATCACAAATTACCAATTCCCTTACGGTCCGGTTCCCACAACCTTCTCCGGCTGTGTAGAATAAGCTCTTAATCCCAAGTGCGGCGGAAGCCCCGGCGAGTTCCACTCCAGCAGGCCAAGAATGGGCCCGCGGGGAGCCCCGGACCTGCCCCGCTGCCACAATTCCTAGCAGAGTGAAGGAGATGTAAACCAGCAATGTCGATTCCAGCGACGCAACTCCGTCCCGGCATGATCATCAAGCACAACAACGATTTACATTCCGTGTTCAGCGTCGAGCACCGTACGCCGGGCAACCTGCGCGCCTTCATACAGGCCAAGCTGCGCAATCTTCGCACTGGCGCCATGTTCGAGCACCGTTTTCGCTCGCCTGACCCCATCGAGAAGGTCAACGTCGATGAGGTCAATATGGAGTTTTTGTACGCCGATGGCGACAGCTACTACTTCATGGACACGGAAAACTACGAGCAGACCCACCTGACCCGCGAGACGCTGGGCGACGCGGTGGATTACCTGACGTCGAACCTGCAGATCAAGGTGGAGTTTTTCGATGGCAAGGCGGTGGGTATCGAGTTGCCCCAGACCGTGGTGTTGACCGTGACGGAAGTCGAGCCCGGCCTGAAGAGCGCAACGGCATCGAGTGTGACCAAGCCGGCGAAGACCGAAACCGGCCTCATCGTGCAGGTGCCGCCGTTCATCAATGAAGGCGAGAAGATCAAGGTCGATACCGCGGAAGGCACGTATTTGTCGCGAGCGCAGTAGTCCAATTTGTAATTTGTGATTTGTAATTGGCAATTGAAAAAACAAACACGCGAGGGCGTCCAATTACAAATTACAAATCACAAATATCTCCCATGTCTTCTGCAGAGCGAATCCCCGTCCTGGCCCGTCGCTTTCTCGTGCGCGGACGTGTTCAAGGCGTTGGCTTCCGCTGGTTTGCCGAACGTGAGGCGCACATCTTGCAAATCTCAGGATGGGTGCGCAACAATCCCGATGGCAGCGTCGAAGTGCTGGCCATGGGAACGCGCGAGCAGTTGTCAGGAATGCGATCGCGGTTGCGCGAAGGCCCGCGTGCGGCTCGAGTGGATGACGTAGAAGAATCCGAGGCCGAGCCGGTCGCGGGACTCAATTCATTTCAAGTTCGAGGAGCTTAACCCTAGAATGCAAACCAAGATGTCAACCCAGATGCCGACCGAGCCAGTAAATTGCGAGGGGTTGAAGAAGCTGATCCGGGAGGTGCCCGACTTTCCGAAAAAAGGCATCCTGTTCTACGACATCACCACGCTGCTCAAGGACAAAGTCGGCTTCGCTCGGTTGATTGACGCGCTCTCGGCAAACTACATCGGCAAGGAAATTGACCAGGTGCTGGGTATGGAGGCTCGGGGATTTATCTTTGGACCAGCGCTCGCCTACCGGCTGAATGCGGGATTCGTTCCTGTCCGCAAACCGGGAAAGCTGCCCGCCGAAACCCTGAAGATCAGCTATGAACTTGAATACGGCAGCAACGCGCTGGAGGTTCACAAAGACGCTATCAGAAAAGGCGAACGCATTCTGATCGTGGACGACCTGCTGGCCACCGGCGGAACGGCGGTCGCGACGGCGGAACTGGCCAGCGGACTAGGCGCGCAGATTGCAGGATTGGCGTTTGTGGTCGAACTCGATTTTCTGAAAGGTCGCGAGAGGCTGGCAAAGTATGACGTGTTCTCGCTGCTGCACTATGATCACTAGAATATGATCACCAGGAAACGGCACCGAGCTGGCTAATTCTCGCCGCCTAGCTTCCCGTTACTTCACCAGGTGTGCCACGGCCCGGAATAGACCTGTCCAAATCGCCAGGCTGATAACCAGCGATGCGGAGTAGGAGAAGATGGCAATCCAGTTCCAATGCACACATCTTTCGCTTTCGCGGATAAACATGGGGGAGGGCGCTCCTAGTTTAATCGAGTGCAACTGCAATTAACTGCCCGTTTACGCGTCTCTCGCAAGTAATTGAAAATATTCACTTGGTTTCTCGGCCCGCCTCTTGAAAGTGGGTGAAATCGCGATGCTACCCGAGAAATTTGCTCGGTTGCTGCCGAGAGCAGGTGCCCAAATCTTGACCAGGTGCCCAAATCTTGACATGGATACCCGCTTCCGCCATCCGGTCGCCCAGCACTTCGGGGAGGGTCGGAGATGGTGGTAAGCTAGGTCCTTTGACGAATGATTTCATGAGTTCGATTCAAAGATTGACCAGACTCTTCTTGCTGCTGGCGGCCACACTGGTAGGCGCGTTCGGAGCCGATTCCAGCCCGCTCCCGCCTTCCATCACCACGGCGCCACTCTCAGTTGACCAGGTCGTGAACAATCTCGTCCGCAAAGATGAAGAGCGGGCACGGGCTCTGCGCCACCTCGAATCCACCCGCGTCTATCGCCTTTCCTATCGCGGATTCCCGGGCGATCGCGAGGCTGAAATGACGGTGGAGGCAACGTATGACAGTCCTTCAACCAAGAGCTTCAAAGTCATCTCCCAAAAGGGCTCGAAGCTGATCATCGACCGCGTGTTCAAACGCTTGCTGGAGAGCGAAAAAGAAGCCGTAGAACCGGAAATGCACGCTCGCACGCTGCTGAACCGCGACAACTACGACTTCGTGCTGATCGGCTTCGAGTCCTCAGGCGTCAATTCCTTGGGCGTCAATTCCTTGAACCAGGGCAGCCAATACGTGCTCGCCGTCTACCCGAAAGCGAGAAGCAAGTATGTCTATCGCGGTAAAGTGTGGGTCGACGGATCCGATTTTGCCGTGACGCGCATTGACGCCGAGCCAGCTCAGAATCCTTCATTCTGGACGAAGAAAAGCGAAGTTCATCACGAGTACATGAAGGTGCAGGATTTCTGGTTTCCCCGGCGCAACGAGTCTGTAAGCTACATCCGGCTGGGCGGACGCGCCACGCTGACGATTGATTACAACAACTATCGTGTGGGCGCTTCGCGGCTGTCGGGGAACGCCGCGATTCCATCGTCTTCCGTGGGTGCCCGCTAGAGAGGCGCTTGCGTAGGGACAGCCGCCTTTCAGGTCACGGGAGTCAGGTCTCGGAATTTAGTTTTCCTGAGACCCGGGACCTAACACCTGAGACCTAACACTCGGTAGTACAATCCCGCCATGGATAGCCTGATCCAGCCGGGCGCAAATCCCACGACGGAGCGGCAAGAGTCCGGCCTCCGTCCTATCCTTGTCGGGATCGTCATTGTCGGAATCGTGGTCGGCTTCCTGGCGTTGATTTTCCGCTCCGAGCAAAAAAAGCCCGCCCCACCTCCACCGTATGCCGCGTACCTGAAATTCTCGGACCTGAAGACGAGTGCCGCGCAGAATTTTGTCGGCGCAACCGTCAGCTATATCGATGGCGCCATCACCAACACCGGCGACAAGACCGTCATCCACGCGGTGGTGCAGATCACGTTCAAGGACGACATGGGGCAGACGGCGCAACGCGAGGAACTTCCCATCCGCGTGCTGCGCACCGGCGGACCGTACGACGAAGCCGTGGACCTCAACCTGTCGCCGCTCGCGCCCGGCCAGAGCAAACCTTTCCGCCTGACCTTCGAAAACATCTCGGCCCAGTGGAACCACGCCTATCCGGATCTGCAGATCACGCAGGTCAGCGTGAAGTAAGGTCAGAGGTCCCCCTCCGCTACAATGAGCGTGTGGTTGACACAAAGCCATTTCGTCTCACGGAGTCCGTAAAAGCCGCGGGTTGAGCGTCCAAGCTGAGTCCGGCGGCGCTGGACACAGTGCTTGGGAAATTAGCCCGGCAACAGGACCCGAATGTGCTAGTCGGCTTCGATCACGCCGACGACGCCGGCGTGTATCTGCTCACGCCCGAGACGGCGCTGGTACAGACGGTGGATTTTTTC
>Ga0187879_10000730_pt1 | contig 21925 bp, 15 predicted proteins | sample June2016WEW_19_1_FD_132423 | JGI IMG/M metagenome (GOLD analysis project Ga0187879, IMG submission 132423) | Peatland microbial communities from SPRUCE experiment site at the Marcell Experimental Forest, Minnesota, USA - June2016WEW_19_10 | ecosystem: Environmental > Terrestrial > Soil >... | reverse complement strand
GTCACGAAATCGTGATCGGAGGCGCGGCGCATCAGAATCGGAGACCGCGGCGGCACCACCGCCGCGGTTCCCGCGATCGGACGAAGCTCGCGGACTGCAAGCCAATCGAGTTTTGGCCTCATCGATCGCGGAATCAGTCCGGAAAAAGTGAAAGTCGCGCGATTGGCCACGTTGGCGCCCTCGATCTCGAGTCCGTGCTCTCGTAGATGGCCGAACAGGGGCTCGTATGACTCAGGCGAGTGGAACCGGTCCGGATTCGCGATCATTTGCCGCGCCGTTGCCAATATCAACGCCCCGCTCGATAGCTCAGTGGTGGTCGTATTCAGGTCGCCGCCGAAAATCGCGCGGCCTGCCGGCGGGAACGATTCCAGGTAACTCGCCATCTGGCGCGCGCGCTCGACCGGCGTGCAGCGGCTGTGCAGATGCGTGACGCCGACGGTTAACTCCTCGCCGCCGAACTTCACTCTGGTGACCACTCCCGTTGGCCCGCCCACGCGCGACCAGCGCCGTTTGCGTCTGGGCCACGCCATGGGCGTGGGCGGCCTGTGCATCGTGACGGCGGCCACGTCCTCGAACGGCGCGGCGCTCAGGATCGCATTGCCCATGTACGAGACGATTTCGCTTTCGATCCCCGGGGGCCTCAGACCGAACTCGCGAACGTACGCGCAGCTCATCTCCAGCGCCTCGGCGAGATCCGTCGCAAGGTCACGGCCGGGCCTCCGCCTCACTCTCGTATTGACCTCGCATAGCAGGATCACATCGGCGCTCTGGAGCGGCGGACGCCTGAGACATGCCAGGATTTCGCGGAACTTTCGCCCGCCAGCCGCGTTGAGCAGCACAACTCGCAGCCGCGCATCCGGCCGGCGGCGCGCCGCACGGTTCACGACGATTGGCGGGAAATGCGGCGTCGGCTTTGCGCCTGCCGCAGTAAGGTCGTGCGCGTCGCGGTCCATCACCCGAGCTAGTCGGCCAATTCCTTTTGAAGATCCTTGAACGTCGTAATCGGCGGCGTGCACGTGTGCTCGCGGCATACGTAAGCAGTCACGTGGCCGTCGATTTGCCGCTTGCCGCGCACCTGCTCGGGGATGAAGCCGGACTGGGCGCCGGCGTCAGCATTGTCCGCAACGGAAACAAAGATCGCAAGATTCGGAACGTAGATGAGGCCGAGCCGCTCCGTCCATTCGATCAGTTCAGGAGAGTTGCGGCTGCCGACAATCACAACTTCGGTCGGTCCGCGCTGGTAAAGGTCGACCGCTTCGAGCATGTGAGAGAACCCGAACGGCTGCTTCTCGATAAATTCGCGAAACAGCTTGAGCGTCCGCTCCGCCTCGACCCGGTAGCGCTCCTCGCCGGTGTAGCCGTGCAGCCTGAGCATCGCCATCACGGCCGCGCTGTTGCCCGACGGCGTCGAGCCGTCAAAAGCCGCCTTGGAGCGGCTGATGAGCGCTTCGTGATCGTCCGAGGTGAAAAAGAATCCGCCCTTTTCCTGGTCGATAAATCGCTCGAGGATCACGCCGGCGAGCGTCCGCGCGTGCGCCAGGTATTTCGCGTCGAGCGACGCTTCGTACACGTCGAGCATCGCGCCCGCCAACTGCGCATAGTCTTCGAGGTAGGCGTTGTGCCGCGCGACCCCGTCCTTGAACGAGCGCTTGAGCGCGCGTCCGTCCCACATCGACGCCATCATGAAATCGGCCGCGCGCTGGGCCGCTTCGAGAAACCGCCGCTCGTGCAGCGCGCGATATCCCTCGGCAAACGCGCCGATCATCATCGCGTTCCATGCCACCAGGACCTTTTCGTCGCGCCCCGGCTTCACCCTTTGTTCGCGAGCCGCGAACAGTTTGTCGCGAATCTCGCGAATCTTCGACGCCATGTCATCTTCCGAAATCTTGAACATCCGCGCGGCGTCGGCGAGCTCGATCGTGCGATGCGGAATATTCGCGCCATCGAAATTGCCTTCGCTCGTGATGTCGAAATAGCGCTGGGCTATCGCGCCGAGCTCGGGACCAAGGACCGCGTCGGCCTGCTCGGGCGTCCAGACGAAGAACTTTCCTTCTTCGCCCTCGCTGTCCGCATCCTGCGCGGCGTAAAAGCCGCCCTCGGGACTTGTCATCTCGCGCAAAACGTAATCGAAGATTTCGCGCGCGACGCCGAGAAACTCCGGCTCATTGAGCGCGCGGCCGGCGTCGAGGTACAGGCGCGCCAGCAGCGCGTTGTCGTAGAGCATTTTTTCGAAGTGCGGCACCAGCCATCGCTCATCGACGCTGTAGCGATGGAATCCGCCGCCGACCTGGTCGTAGATTCCGCCGCGCGCCATCTTCGACAGCGTGTGCCGAACCATTTCCGCCATCGCCTCGTCGCCGTCGGCCGCGTGCACGCGAAGAAACAGCGAGAACACGAACGTGTTGGGAAATTTCGGCGCCTGGCCCAGTCCGCCGTTGATGCTGTCGTAGTGCGCGGCGAGCGCGCGCGCCGATTCCACCGCCAGTCCCGGCTTCAAGTCGCCGCCGGTGGGCACGTAGTTGGTGAGCGCGCCGAGCGCCTCGGTCAGCTTTTCGAGATTGTTGGCGACTTCCCTGGCGCCATCGCGATACGCGTGCGAAGCCGCAGCCAGGATGCGCGGAAATCCGGGCATCCCATGACGATCTTCGGGCGGGTAGTAGGTCCCGCCGAAAAACGGCCGCCCGTCCGGCGCCAGGAACATCGTCAGCGGCCATCCGCCGCGCCCGGTGATCAGCTGCACCGCATCCATGTAAATCTGATCGAGGTCGGGCCGCTCTTCGCGATCGACCTTGATCGCAATGAAGTTCTCGTTGATCAGCCGCGCGATCGCGTCGTTCTCGAACGACTCCCGCTCCATCACGTGGCACCAATGACAAGCCGAGTAGCCAATCGACAGCATGATCGGCTTGTTCTCCGCCTTCGCGCGCTGAAGCGCTTCCGGACCCCACGCATACCAATCGACAGGATTGTACGCGTGCTGGCGCAGGTACGGACTTTGTTCGTTAATTAACCGATTCGGCTTGCGGCCGGAATGACCTTCGGGATTTTTCGCCTGGCTCATGAATCTCGTTTCATCCTATCTGCCTGCCCGCGCGCTGTCATTCCGGGCGAGTCAGCATATGGCAGAGCATCGGGCGCGCCAGTTACAATTCGCTGTTATGGTCTCCGCTTCCGCATCACGCGACTCCGCCGCATCGCAGCCCGCCGCCGGCAACGACAACGATTCGCGATTCCGGCTGCGTGCCGGATGCGTCCTCATTCTCGCCGCGATTCTCTTCTTCGCCCGCCTGGGTGCGCGCGCGCTGTGGTCCTCGGAATTCCGATGGGCCGAAATCGCGCGCGAGATGCTGGTGACGCACAACTACTTCTGGCCGACGATCAACGGTCACGTTTATTACGACAAGCCGCTCGGCTCCTACTGGCTGGTAATTTTTTCGACACCGCTCACAGGCGGCCTCAACGAGGCTGCCACGCGCATCCCCTGCGCGTTTGCCGGACTGTTGGCAGTGGCGCTACTCATGCTGCTGGTGCGACGCCTCTACGACGCCCGCACCGCGATCCTCGCCGGCGTCATCCTCGCGACCAGCTTCAGCTTCGTATTCTTTTCGCGCCACGCCAGTGCCGACGTCGAAACGCTCACCGGCGAACTGGCCGCACTGCTGCTCTTCAATCGCAACGAGGATCGCGGCGGTGGATTGTGGGTCGTCGGCCTGTGGCTGATCATGGCGGCGACTTCGCTCACCAAAGGTCTGCTCGGATTCGCGTTGCCGCTATTGGTGATTGGCGTGTATTCATGCCTGCGCGACGGAGTGGTCCCGTTTTTTGAGGCAATTTCCCGCGGCTCCCTGGTTGAGCGGGTTCGCGGGCTCGTCGAGCGCAATCGATGGTTCTTCAACTGGTACACCGTCGTCGGCGTCGCGCTGGGCGGCCTCGTGTATTACCTGCCGTTCCAGATCTCGTCGCGCCTGATGGGCTCTGAAAAGGGCCTCCAGATGGTGTATCGCGAGAACGTGGTGCGGTTTTTCCACCCGTTCGACCATCGCGGACCTATCTACTTATATGTCTACGTTATCTTCGGCCTGATGGCTCCGTGGTCAGCGCTGTTGCCCGCGGCTCTGGTAGAAACGCACGGGCTGCGTCGGGCAGGCGCCGAGCCTGCTCGCGCGGATCGGTTTGCATTGGTTTATTTCTGGGCGACGTTCATATTTTTCAGCGTCTCGGGATCGCGCCGCAGTTACTACATCCTGCCGATTCTGCCCGCCGCGGCGATCCTGGTCGCCAGAACGCTCGCGTATCCTGGCGAATTACGCTCGACGATCGCCCGGCGTCTGCTGACTATCGGCTATGCGATCGTTGCGTTCGCCGCCGTCGCCGGCATCGTCCTGCTGATTCCGGCATGGGCGATTCTTCCGCGTCCCTACGACTCGTTCCCGCAACTGCCCGCCGAATCCGCCTTCATCGTGGTCTGGGTCGTATCGGTCGCCACGGTCGTATACGCGACTGGCAAATTCAGCCCCGCTCGCGTGGCGATATCGATGGGCGCCGTCGCGTATCTTGCGATGGTCTATGTCTTTATCTTCGCGATGCCTGCGGCGGAGGCTTACCGCGGCGAAAAGCCGTTCGGCTACGCGGTCCTGAACAAGATCGGCGGTTCGACTGACCGGCTCGTGCTGTTCAAGACCGAGGGACCGCTGTTCTATCTCAATCCGCCCAACCCAATCCCCGAGTTCGAAAAGAAGCAGGATTTGCAGGATGCGATCGCCAAGGGGAGCGTCGGATGGATGATCGTCCGACGGCGCGATATCCCCAAGCTCGACACCCCCACCACAATCGAGCTCAGCGAGGCGTCATATCCGTGGGAGACCGACTACAATTACCGAAACAAGGTTGTGCTGGTCCGGGTCGGCAGCGCGCCGTAGCAAGTGGGGCGTAGCCCTTTTGTGGCGTCCCGACTGAAGCGAACGATGCGAGGATTCCGGCCAAGGCGCCGCGCGCTCAAAGGTATTACTATGAAAATTCTGGATAAGACAGCACTGAAAGAAATACTAAAGTGCGCGGTCGAAACGCTGTTTAAAACTCAGCCAAACATCTTTTGCTTCACTTTCGAAACGAGACAAACGGAATGGAACCTAGCGCATCACTTGGCTAATGAAATACACAAAGACCCGGTACTGTCGAGATTCGATTGTGACCTCGACGTGATTAAGCCCAATTTGGACAAGAAACGGCCTGACATTATTTTTCACAAAAGGGGCAAGCCCTGCGAGAGGGGCAAGCCCTGCGAGAACTTCTTGGTAGTCGAAATGAAGCGAAACGGCAGCCGGTCAAAAGTTGGTAAGGATATAAGAAAAATAAAAAAATACTGGTTCGGACGCCGACTTCACTACCAGTTTGGAGCCGTGATCAATATCAGAGACAACAAAACCTACGATGTTTGTGTTTTCTCGAATCCCGGGCTTCATAGTCGGGCTGACGAAGAAGGTCGATGAGGAGCACCCTATGCGCCAGCCGCCTTGTTCTGAAGGAATTCTCTGCGCGCCTGCTCGATGTCATCCAGCGTGATCATATATTGGTCGGCGCTGCTATCCGAACTCAAGCGGCGCGCCTGGGCGCGCGAAACGAATTCGAGCAGAGTTCGCACGTCCCGACCATTTGACCAGTTCGCCGCCGCTTTGAGATCTCCGAATATCTTGGAGAGCCGCGCCTGAGCGTCATCAGCAATTCTGAACTTCTGCGCCTGGAGCATCCGCAAGAAAATTACCGCACACTCTTCGGCAGTGTAGTCGGGGAACCCGATTATATTTGTAAAGCGCGAACGGAGGCCGGGATTAGCATTCAAAAAATCACGCATCTCGCGGTCGTAGCCAGCGGCGATGATTACGAGGCGTCCACGGTTGTCCTCCATGAACTTGAGCAAAGTCTCGATTGCTTCGCTACCAAAATCCTGACCACCTGCCTGACGAGAAGTGAGACTGTATGCCTCGTCGATAAACAAGGTTCCGCCCAAGGCCTTTTCGAGGACTGCCCGCGTCTTGATCGCCGTCTGACCGACGTAACCGGCTACCAGATCCTCACGACTGGTTTCGACCAGGTGGTCGCTTGGCAGGTAGTCCAATTCCTTGAAAATGCGACCCATTATGCGCGCTACCGTGGTCTTGCCGGTTCCCGGATTTCCCAGCATCACAAAATTCGGTTGGAGAACCTCGCGTAAATCCTGTGCTCGTAGTTTCGCGACGTTCAAGACGTCACGATATTCGCGGACCGCTTGTTTAACGGGCTCCAGACCCACGAGTGCGTCCAGCTCTTCCATCGGATCGGTCTTCCGCCGTTGCTCATCAGAAAACAGATCGGAGGACGTAAGCTCCATGAGTTGCTGTTTCGTCAGTTGGACTCCTGGCTCTTGCAAGGCTTGAAGACGGTTGGCTTGCCGCCGAATTGCGCGCTCCAGAAGGTTTCGAACAGCCCGAGCGTTCCCGAAGTTTGTCCCGATTCTCTCGCGACCGAGCAACTCCACCGCTGCCTTGAGGTCGGCATCGAGGACAGTAAATCCTTGGGCCGTCGTCATGCGCTGCAGAATGACGAGAAGCTCTTCATCCGTGTAGTCGTCGAAGGTTAAGAACTGTGCAAAACGGCTCTTGAAACCTGGATTGGTCTCAAGCAGTGCATCTATTTGCTCCTTGTAGCCCGCGGCGATTACCACCAGATCTTCACGATGGTCTTCCATGAACTTGAGCAGCGTATCGATGCATTCCTGTCCGAACGAGTCATTCGGATCGTTCTTGAGAGCGTAGGCCTCGTCGATGAATAGCACCCCGCCCAAAGCATCCTGCAACACCTTGGTCGTTTTGATGGCAGTCTGGCCGAGATATTCGGCCACAAGCCGGCCGCGGTCAGCTTCGACGAGCTGCCCGCTTCTCAAGTAACCGAACTCCTTAAGCATCACAGCGTAGATGCGAGCAACCGTGGTTTTTCCCGTTCCTGGATTTCCAGAGAACACTGCGTGAAGCGAGAGCTTGGAAACCGGCAGTCCGATTTTCTGGCGTTCCGAATTGACGGCAAGAAGACTTCGTATTTCGGAGAGTGATTCCTTTACCTTCTTAAGTCCTACGAGCTGATCGAGCTCCGCTCGTCTCGCGTCTGCATTAGTGTCAGGCTGCGTCTGGCCGTCCGGATTCGTGGCCGCCGCGGCGGCGACATCGCCTGTTGCGGCTCGCGGTGTTTGGATTTCAGCGCCTGCCGGTTCTTCGCTTGATGCTGACTCAGAGCTGGTCGTTGTGATGCCTGCTTGATTGGTTTCTCTGAGGCCAACGCTTATTCCGCCGTTGCCTTCTAGGCGCAGGATGTAGTTGCTAAAGATAAGTGGCTTATATGCCGGAAGATCAAGTGCACACTCTTGAAATTTCTGCGCCAATTGCGCGTAGCTGACGTCATCGGGAGAAAGGCGAGCCGCGAATCCGGTCGCGAGCATTTGAACGCGTCGAAACGTGAACGAAGGTAGCTCTGGAAGCCCGAGAAGAATGGGGTGAGCTCTTCCAATTCGCCAGCTAAGGCCAGTGCTGCATCTAGACAAAGCGAACTTAGAATCGTCGCCGGGCTCGCGTTTACTGCAGCGTTGACAAGGAACTGATATACTTCGACCAGGCCATGATCTCCGATTTCCGGGGGGAGAAACCAACGCCTGATCGCGTTGTTCAGTCGCGCGATGCTTTCTGGGGTGACATTTTCCTGGCTGCCAGGCGCCATCAACGCAGCATTGCAAGCACCCATTAGCTGGCCCATGTTTTCGTACTCGGAATCAGCCCAATCGTGACCGTCTTCGGATACGGACTGCGCTAACGTTCGGAAGTCGATCTCGGGGTGGGAGTCGTAATTCAGAAATGCTTCGAGCGCACCGAGTGAGTTCGTCAAAGAGTCTGTTATGCTCGTTCTTGCAGACTCCAGAGTGTATCGCCAGATAGGATCCAACTGCTCAGGCTGATCTGACAGTTCCTGAACCACAATCCGCTGGAAAACCGTAACATGCTCCAGCGCGCCGATGCTGAACACAGCGTCAAGTAGTCTGGCGACGTACTCCTGGGCGTCGTTCAATCGATTCCTGAAGAGCTGATCCCGCCAGTACTGAAACGAATTGCTGTCAAGCTTCGCAAATACCGATTGAATGATGTTACTGAATGGAACGCGATTTTGGTCTGCGATTTGAGCGGCGAACGTACGCAGAGGTTCACCCGTGGCCTCTTCCGTGGGGCGGCGAGGATTTTCATTCGCAGGTGCTGCTGAGGAGTGCATTTCATTCGCCGGTGCTGAAGAACGCAAAGGTTGCACCCCGGCGTGCTGGGGTGCAAAGCGCCGATCCGTTCGCGGCGAGGGGCCTACGAAAGGTGCCGCCAGAAGAATGAGCAGTATAATGAGCAGCCCCAGCACTATGACGACGCACACGACGATTTCCCCGCTCGTGATTGTACGCTCTCCAGTCGAGTCAGGAGCTGTCGCCGTTGTCGGCACTTCCGGTAGAACGTAATCGCTCGAATGATTGAATTGCTGCACCTCGCTGGAAAGGGCGGCAGTAGACGCGGAAGACAGATACGAAAACGAGTACGCCGAATCGATGTGGTTCCAATCGACCGCGTCTGCTTTCTCTCGGTCCATGGTGATGGAGCCGATGATCTCGCCAGCAGGCCCTTCCTGCGAGGAATGGAATCCGATCTCAACGTTCACTTCATTGGCGTCCGTTTGGTTGTACAAGCGCTGCAGATAGCCGTGCGTCAGAATCAGCGTATAGAACAGAGCTACCGCATGAGGAGCCTGTTCGGCGAGATTGTTCTGGATGCTCGGGAGACCGTATCCCTCAAGCGAGCGCAGATGCTTCAGCAGGTCCAGGTCGCTCGTGACTGTCACGTCGAGCCGAGCATCGCCTTTGGCGGACGCAAACGAAATTCCTTTGTGAGCCAACGCCGCGGCGTAGCCCCGGTAATTGGTCGGCAATACACGGCTGGATGCCAAGGACTCGGGGGCAAGAATCAGAAGAAGCAATCCGGTGACGGCAGCCGCTTTTGCGAGGCGATGCATTTTGCGCAGCCGGCTGCGTCTAAGGCCGAGGGACGGCCGAGCCCTCGTAGCGTCCGGCGGCGCCGTCACAATCGCATCGGCATGACGACGTACGTGTAGCGCTGATCCGACTCCGTCCTGATGACGCCCGGGCTAACGTCATCGCTGAGCCCGAGCTCCACGGTCGAATCGCCACCCGGCGGAATTACGCCCAGCGCGTCCTGCACGTATGCCGCATTGAACCCGATCGCGAATTCTTCGCTCTTGAAATCGACGTCAAGCGACTCGCTTGCTTCGCCTGTTTCCGGACTTGTCGATGAAACGGTCAGCGTCCCGGCCGATAGCGCGAATTTGACGCCGTGATAACGCTCGCTGGAGAAAATTGCCGCACGCTTGATTGCCGCGAACAGCAAATCCCGCTTGACGGTAATTTTGTACTTGGACTGCTTGGGGATGACGCCGCGGTAATCGGGAAATTCGCCCTCGACCAGCCGCATCGAGATTTCGGTCGCCCCACGCTTCAGGTATGCGAGCTGACCTTCGAGGTTCAACCGCACTTCGGCGTCGCCGCCCTCATCGAGAATTTTGCGCAGCTCCGAGAGTCCCTTTCGCGGAATGATCGCGCCGGTCTCCAACCTGAATCCCGCTACTTCGCGCTCGATCATCGCCAGCCGATGGCCGTCCGTCGCGACCATCCGCACCGATCCTGGAGCGTTGGATTCAACGAACACGCCGCTCAGGTTGTAGCGGGCTTCATCCGGACTGACCGCGAAAATCGTCTTGTCGATCATCCCGGCCAGCACCGCAGCCGGAATCGTCAACTCAGCCTTCAGTTGTTTCTTTGCCGGCGTTGAGTCCTTGCCGGCGCTCTGACTTGGCATGGCGGGAAAGCTGCGCGGATCCAGGCCCATCATTTTGAACTTCGCGCGGCCGCACTTCAGCTCGACCCAATCGCTGTCGAGCGACGTCAGCGCGACTTCATCGCCTTCGGTCTCGCGCACGATTTCAAAAAGCTTGCGCGCGTTGAGCGTGAGGCTTTTTTCCTTGCCGGAACATGCGACCTGCGTGCGAATCCCGACTTCGAGGTCGGTTGCGCTCAAAGTCAGCGTATTTCCATTGGGTTCGATCAGGACATGGCCGAGTATCGGAACCGTCGTGCGCCGTTCCACGATGCCCTGCACCAGTCCCAAACCGCTAAGCAGCGAAGCGCGCTCGATGGAGAGTCCCATGAATTGTTAGCCCGTCTCCTATTTCTGGATCTTAGATCTTTAAAAAAGAATAGCAGTAATAGTAGGAGTTGTGGATTTGTTGATTGATCGCGCAACCGCCCGAAAATGAAAGCCGATCGATCGCTGAAAAGCTGTGAGCGAAAAAGCGGCTGACCGACAGGGCCGGCCTTGCGCGCACCGGCCCTGTCGATATCGATAGCCTTATGCCCACCTCACCCACAGCCTCCTCCACCTCGATTCACGCGGCATTGGCGCGAATCGATTTAAGCTCGCGCTCGATTTTCTCGATCGAGAGCCGAAATGCCGGATCGCTGGTGACGCGCCGCATGATCAGGTTGTGCGCGTGAATCACCGTCGAATGGTCACGCCCAAAGTGCTCGCCGATCGTCGGAAACGAGCTGTCGGTCAGCCTGCGGCACAGATACATCGCTACTTGACGGCAAAACGCGATGTGCTGAGTGCGTTTTTTCGACTTCAAATCCGTCAGGCGAATATGGAAAAAATCCGCCACCGTCTTCTGAATCGATTCGACGTCGGGCTTCGCGTCGGCATTTCGAATCAGATCCTGCAGCGCCTGCCGCGCGAAGTCCACGGTGATTGCCGATTGGTGGAGCGAGGCCAGCGCCGCCAGCCGCGTCAGGCATCCCTCGAGCTCGCGCACGTTTGACGAGACGCTCTGCGCGATATACATCGCGACTTCCGGCGCCATCCGCAGATTCTCGAGCACCGCCTTTTTCTGCACGATCGCCACGCGCGTCTCGAGGTCGGGCGGGGCGATATCCGCGATCAGTCCCGACTCGAACCGATTGCGCAGCCGGTCCTCGAGCCCGGGGATTTCGCGTGGAATTTTGTCCGAAGTCAGAATGATCTGATGCCGCTCGGCGTGAAGCGCGTTGAAAGTATGGAAGAATTCCTCCTGGGTGCGCTCGCGGCCGGCCAGGAACTGCACGTCGTCGAGGATCAACGTATCGACCCGGCGAAATTTCTCGCGGAACTCGTTCATCTTGTCGCGGCGCAGCGAGTTGATCATCTCGTTCATGAAAATTTCGGCCGGCATGAACAGCACTTTCCTCGGCCGATCGCCGCTGGCCCAGATATGGTGCCCGATTGCAGTGACCAGGTGAGTCTTGCCCAGGCCGACCCCGCCATAAATGAAAAGCGGGTTGTATTTCTCGCCCGGTTGATTGGCGACCGCCAGCGCCGCGGCGTGCGCGAACTGATTGGCCGATCCCACTACGAACTCCGCGAAACTGTAACGCGGGTTCAGGGTGGGATGCCGATCGCCACGCGGCGCGGCAGCCGCCGTCGTGCGATTGGGCGCGGACGCCTTGCCATTGCCATTTGCATGGCCGTTGGCATGACCATTGGCTGGGCGTGGCTGCGGCGTCGCCACGGCAGCATTTTCGCCGAGGGTCAGCCGCACCTCCATTTCCTCGCCTGCCTCCCGCGACAGCGCCGTGCGCATCAGCCCCAGGTAACGTTCGTTGATCCAATCGCGGAAAAACCGATTGGGCGCCTCGATTGTTACAGTCGATCCTTGATGAGCGACGAAATTGAGCGGACCAATCCAAGTCTCATAGCCGACCTGACCCAGCTCATCGCGGATGCGGTCAGCGGCCCTTTGCCACAAACCATTCATATCGTCTCCCCCTGCCAAACCCGGACCGCCCACTTCGGTCCGGGATTAGTGCGCGGCATCAGATAGCGCGCGAATTACGCACAAGCTTATCCACATCTGTGGATAAGCTAAATTTCCCTCGTTGCAGCCGACAATTTGACGGTGCTCCCCGCCGGACTATCAACTTGTCCGGGTTGCTCTCGGTTCTGTTAGGGTTAAAAGTCCGACTGAGAATGCGAGCGATATACACGCGCTTAAAAGTCATATCCAACGCGCCGCGAGCGAACCCCTGGAGCGGAAAATGGTTCTTCAAAAGAAGAAGTGTGCGGCCAAGTGAACGTGATAAACTTATTTCGCGATGAGGACAAGCGCGGAAAAAAAATTGGCGCTATGCGCGCGGATCGAAAAGGAAATTTCGCGCGCGAGTGATCGCGCGCCGCACGCACGAAATTTCACGCTGATCGCGCGATCGCGTCAATCCGCTGTGGAAGCCATCGCGCGCGATCTCAACTTTTCGCGCCGCGGCGCAATTCGGTCTCATCATGACGCGTGCAATCGAATTTTTCTTCGCGATCGTAAAATTTTTTTTGATAGCGCCGAATCCTCAGGAGAATTGCGATGACATCCCGCAAAAAATCAGATGAACTCTTCCATCGCGCCAGTGTTAAGATTCCTGGTGCGGTGAATTCTCCCGTTCGCGCGTGGAAGGCCGTCGGCGCGCAGCCAATTTTTATCGAAAGTGGCAGCGGCGCTACCTTGATCGACGCCGACGGCAACAGTTTTCTCGACTACGTATGCTCCTACGGCCCCGCCATCCTCGGACATGCCCATCCGCGCGTCACACAAGCCATCGCCGAGCAGGCGCGCAGCGGTCTGGGCTTCGGCGCGCCGACGCGCCTGGAGGTCGAGCTCGCGGAATTGATCTCGTCTGCGATCAAGTGTGCACAAAAAATCAGACTCGTCAGTTCGGGAACGGAAGCCGGCATCACCGCGCTCAGGATCGCGCGCGCGGCGACCGGGCGTCCGAACACAATAAAGTTTGACGGATGCTATCACGGGCATAGCGACTCGATGCTGGTGCGCGCCGGTTCCGGCGGGATGACTCTTGGTCAACCCGACAGTGCCGGCGTTCCATCGGCGCTTGCCGCGATGACGATGGTTGCGCGATATAACTCCATTGAAACAGTCGAAGGTTTATTCCGCGCCGCGCCTGACAAAATCGCCGCCGTGATCGTCGAGCCGGTCGCCGCCAACATGGGGGTCGTAAATCCCGACCCCGGCTCGCTGAAAGCGCTTGCCGAAATTGCGCACCACAACGGCGCTCTGCTGATTTGTGACGAGGTTATATCCGGGTTCAGGCTATCCTTCGGATCGGTTGCTGAAAGCATGGGCATCGCGCCCGACCTCATCATGCTCGGGAAAATAATTGGCGGCGGAATGCCAGTGGGCGCAGTCGCCGGCCCGGCCAAGATCATGGACTTGCTCGCACCGATTGGTCCGGTCTATCAGGCGGGAACGTTGTCGGGAAATCCGGTTTCGGTTCGCGCGGGGCTCGAAACCCTTTCTATTCTAAAGGAAACCAATCCGTACGCCGCGCTCGACGCCGCCGGCGCGCGGCTTGAAGCCGGACTGCGCGACGCAGTGAAAGAACTGCGAAAAAATGGCGGGTCGGGATGCGTCAATCGCGCAGGATCGTTGCTGACGATGTTTATCGGTCCAGAGCGTGTACGCGATGCCGACGAGGCTCGCGGGTGCGACGGCGGCAAATTCGCGAAGTTCTTCCACGGGATGCTGGATCGCGGGATAAATATACCGCCGTCGCAATTCGAGGCCATGTTCATCTCGACGGCGCATACCAATGCCGACATCGACCGCACTATTGCCGCCGCTCGCGAATCGGTCGCGTCGATGCGACAATGATCGGTTCTGAGGTGAATCACCGTTGGCGCTGATCCCCGGAAAGTACGCGCGGCCGCTCGCGATGGCGCTAGAGATCCCGATGTCGCCGATCGCGGGCGGGGTGTTGGGCTATTACATCGATGAATACTTTCAAACCGGGCCATGGTTCACCGGCATTCTCGCATTCGCGGGCTTCATACACTCAATTTTGACGATCATCAGGATCGCCAAGGAAATACCCCCCGGTTCGGAAGGCTAGCGAGACGGCGGTGCGAAACGACCGTATCCCGACCATTGCGGCGATTCAGCGGATGAATGTCATCCTGATGGCCGGCACGGCGATCGTTCTCTTTTATTTCGACTCCAGTTCCGCCGCCCTCGGATGTTTGCTCGGCGGCGCCGTCGTAATCGCCAACCTATGGCTGCTCAGCCTCTTCGGCGCGGCGATCCTTTCGGCCGCCGGCGCGGGCATCTCCAGCACCGCTGCCAAGTTTGGCGTTATGGCGATACCACTCAAGATGCTGATCGTAGTGGGCCTGGTCTATCTGCTCTTCAAACGCACACACATTGACGGTCTGGGATTCGCGCTCGGGGTCTTGACTCAAATGACCGCTGCAATTATTGAAACCGGGCGTGCTTCGCTCCGCGGCGCCAGCTAAGATTGCCGCGGCGGAGATAATTCCTTGCAGCAGTCGATAAACTTTCTCGAAATGATCGGTGGGGGCAAAATCCCTGAGGTTCTGGTTGGCACCTGGCTGGTGATGGGGATCCTGCTGGTTTTCGCATTTTTTGCGCGACGCTCGCTGGCCGCCGCCGCGGACCCAATCGTCCCCGACGATAAGATCACGTTGTGCTCGGTTGCGGAGACCATCGTAGAGTGGGTCGACGGTTCCGTTTCTGAAGTTACCCAAATCCATCACTACCGCGGATTGGTCCCCTTCTTCGGCACGCTGTTTATGTTCATTCTGCTTGCGAACTTCCTCGGGCTCGTCCCGGGGATGGAACCTCCCACATCCGATTCCGATCTTACTTTCGCGTTGGGAACGATTTGCTTCGTTTTCTACATCTATCAGGGGATGAAAGCGCAGGGCGTGGCCCGTTACTTGCGGACTTTTTTTGGACCGATGATTGCGGTTGCGCCGCTCATGCTCGTGATTGAAATCGCCGACAACCTGTTTCGCCCGTTTTCGCTCGGTGTACGTCTTTACGCCAACATGTTTGCCGATCACATGGTGCTCAGCATCTTCACGGGCTTGACCAAGTTGCTGATTCCTCTGGCATTCCTGACGCTTGGATCGATCGTGTGTGTTATACAGGCGATGGTCTTCATGATCCTGTCGATGGCGTACGTACGCCTTGCGGTCAGCCACGAACATTAGTCGAAAAGCATAAACAGATTTTCATGCGCCCGAGATTCCGCCCGGAAATTGTGGTGGTAGAGGAAGAGAGGTGGCCCGGTCGCGGCACTTGGAGGCGCGCGAAACAAGGAGGAACGAGAAATGGTTCGACGGATAGGGAAGGTTCTAACGATAGTCTCGATTGCTATCATCGCGTCCCCGCTGCTCGCGATGGCAGCAGAAGCGGCACCCCCGGTGGTCAGGCTGACCGCTTCACCGCTGAGCGTGGGATTGATTGCGCTTGCCGCAAACCTCGGCGTCGGGATCGCGGCGTTCGGCAGCGCGCTTGCCCAGGGTCGGATGGCAGCGTCAGCGATGGAATCCATTGGGCGTAATCCCAACGCGGCCGGGCAAATTTTCACTCCGATGCTGCTGGGCCTCGCATTCATCGAAGCGCTGACCCTGTATGCGCTGGTTATCGGATACCTGCTGCAGGCGAAGATCTAGCGATTGCGCAAGCCGACAACATCAATGTCGTAGTGACAGCGGGGCCCGACGGGGCCCCGTTTCTTTTTTTCCTGGCCGCCGCTATCCGCGGCGCTTGGCGCCCTGCAAAATGTCGAATGGCGCGCGGCTTTTTTCCCGCTTCAACAGCACGTATGTCGCACCCGCGCCGCCATCGGCCGGCCGCGCGCTCGTGAATGCCAACACGTGCCCGCCAATCGCGCCATGCGACAGCCATCCTGCCGACGCGTGCTTGAGCACGGAATGGCCGCCGGGAGATCGCAGTCCGCGTCCATGCACGACCAGCACGGTGCGCAACCCCTTGCGAACCGAGGCGATGATGAACTCCTTGAGCGCTTCCTTGGCGGCGCTCTGGATCATGCCGTGCATATCGAAATGCGCCTGCACGGCGAACTCGCCGCGGCGGAGCTGCGACACGAGTCGCGGGTCCAGTCCGACGCGGTATCCCTCGAGGTACTCGTCCGACTCGGTGATATCGAAGGGCGCCTGTCCCGATACCAGGTCCGACAATCGCGCGATTACCTCCGCGTCCTCATCGACGATCGTGTGAGTCACCGGCGGTTCGACCGGTATCCGCGAGCTGCGATTGCCTTTGCCGCTCAGCGGGCGCACGCCCTCGAGCGCGCGGCGCAGGAAAGACTCGTCGTCGAGCAACTCGTCATGCAAGTCCTGACCTAAGTCTTGCGCGGGTTGCGCGGGTTTTTCGACGACCGGCGCCGCCGGACTCGTGGCCTTGGGCTTGCCTGGCGGTGGCGCAGGCGGCACCGCTCGCCCGGCGAGCATTTTCTTCAGGTCTTTAAATGGCGACGAAAAGACCCGCTCGGGCGCCGGCGTCGCCTTTCGTTCGCCGTCTCGTTCGTCATCCTGGCGGCCATGCTTTCGCTTTTTTGCCATCGGAAGGGGTCGCAGGTCCGGACATGTGCACGACTAGACAGACTATGCCGGGGACGCAACGCGGTTCAAACTGCGTCCGCGATCTGAAGCGATCGGAGAGGAAAATCGTCTGGGTTAATGATGCGCATTCGGCGCGCATCGACTACACTGGCCGGGATGCCGCGAAACACTTCGAAATTGCCTGATGCGAGGCCCCTCATATGCGTCGTGTCATAGTAGCCGCCGCAGCAATTGTCGGAGCCGTCGTGATTTTTGCCGGCGCGATCCTCTTCTATGCCGCGACCAACCTGAATTCGATCATCGCCGAGCGCCGCCAGCCCATCCTGGAAAAGGTCAGCACCGCGCTCGGCCGCGATGTTCATATCGACGACATCAAAGTGAGCTTCGGCTGGGGAATCCTCGCCGACGTGACCGGGGTCCAGGTGGCAGACGACCCCGACATCTCGAACAAGCCGTTCATCGAGGCGAGCAATGTTTACGCCCGGCTGGAACTGATACCGCTGCTGGCGCGCCGGATCGAAGTCACCGAGGTCGTGCTCGACCAGCCGGTGATCCGAATCGTTCAGACTCGCGACGGCACTCTCAACGTCTCCACGCTCGGCAGGAAAAAAATCAGCACTGAAGAGGAGTCGGGCGAAGCCGCGCACAAGAGACGCAGGGGCATAATCGGAGGCTCGCCGATGGCCGAAGCGGGCCGGGCGCCTGCGACGCTGGGCTCGCTGTTCGTGCAGAATTTCACGATCGATGGCGGCACTTTGGAATTTGAGACGCAGGGTGCGCCGCAAGCCGCCACCGTCAACGCGATCGAACTCAAGGTCCGCGATTTCGGCTTTAACGCGCCCTTCAGCGTCGCGCTCACCTTCGCCGCACTTGCCGACCGGCCAAACTTCGATCTTTCCGCGACGATCGGGCCCCTAATCAACAACGGCGTCATCGACATCGACGCGATTGCGCTGTCGGGCACGGCCAAGGGCGGCCCGATTCTACTGACCCAGCTGGAAACTATCCCGATGCTCGCCAACGCCATCAGGCCGAAGCTTTCGATTTCCGGCCCGTTTAGCTTCGACGCCTCGGCCGACGGCACTGTTCAGTCGATCAAATTCAACCTCTCGAGCGATTTGAGCGCACCAGCAATCGCCTTCGGCGACACGTTTAGCAAGCCCGCCGGCCTGCCGCTCAAGATTTCCGCCGAAGGTACGCGGACCGGTTCCGCTGTCGGCGTGACGCTCGCCAACGCCACTCTCGGCGACCTCGAAGCGAAGGCGGCCAACATTAGAGTCGGCGGCGCTGCGACTGCGGCCCACCTCGATACCAACAACTTCGATATCGCTCCGATCGCGAAGATGATCCCGGCTCTGGGCAAATACAACTTCGAGGGCAAGACCGAGATCCATTCCGACGTTACGCTTGAGGGCGGCAAGGCGTCGGCGGACGGCACGGTCGCGCTGGCGGATGTCGGATTGTCCATCCCCGATCAGAAGGCCCCGCCGCTGAGCCATCTCAGCGGTAGCATCAAGCTCACGGGCACCAGCGCCGACATTGGCCCGCTGACGTTCAACCTGGGCGCGTCTCAGGCAACGTTGAAGGCGCATGTCGATCAGTTTCAGCCATTGGTCATGAGCTACGAACTGAATGCGGCCGCGGTTCATCTGGCCGATTTCGCGCCCTCGCGGCCGCCCGACGAAGTGATCAACCAGCTTTTTGCCAAGGGCGCTGTCTCGAGTGCTTCGGTGAAGGCTGCGGCCGTCGATTCTGAAATCACGTCGGCGTCGGGCAACCTCGCCAACGTCCCGTACCAGAACCTGAATCTGTCGCTTTCGCTCGAGGGCAAAACCGCGCGGGTGACCCTGCTCAAGGTAAAGGCATTTTCGGGCGAAATCGTCGCGACAGGAGACACGCGGCTCGAGGCGGCGGCGCCGATGACGGCGTCGATCAGTTTTTCCAATCTCGATCTTCAGCAGGCACTCGACGCGCAAAAATCCAGGGCCGCCGGGACTGTTCGCGGCTCGCTCGGTGGAAGCATCAATCTCACCGGGAAGACCGGCAGCTTCGACGAGATGAAACCGACGCTCAAGGGTAGCGGCAAGCTGATGCTGACCAACGGCAAGCTGGTTGGCGTCAATATCGGCGGTCAGGCGCTCAAGAAGGTGCAGAAACTGCCCGCGATCGGCAATCTGGTTCCGGAGGCGGTCGTCAAGAACCATCCCGAGCTGTTCGTTGACCCCGACACCGACATCCAGCTCTCGAGCCTGAGCTTCGTCCTCGCCGGCGAGCGAATTACCTCGCACGACATCAAGCTGCAGACCGTGGATTACAATCTGCTCGGCGACGGATGGTTCGACATGGACAGGAATATCGACCTGGCGGCGCGAATCGTGCTCTCGCCGCAATTCAGCAAGGAGCTGATCGAGCAGAAGAAGGCGGTCGCGTTCATCGCGAATCAGGACGGACAAATCGACATCCCGCTGCAAGTCGTCGGGCAATTGCCCAAGCCGAAGGTCCTGCCCAACGTGACGGAACTTGCTAATCGCGCCGGAAATAACGCGGTCCAGGGGCAGGGTCAGAAGTACCTCGGCAAAATTTTTGGCAAGAAGGGACTTCCGGGAGGATTGGGAAAATTTCTCGGCGGCGATTCGGGTGGAAATAACGGCTCGAGCGGCAGCGGAGCACCCGCCGGCAACCCTCCACCCAATCCACTCGATCAGCTGAAGAAACTATTCTAACCCACGCGCGGATTCTTTTTACTCGGATACAGTGGCTGGCCCCTGCAGCTGAGTAAGGAGGCAGGGAGGCGGGCGGAGTTTGCCCTGAGCCCTTCGACTACTTCCGTGAATGCAGCAACGCCGGCCCTCCTGTTGGGGGACCGGCGTTGCCGGTTACGTCACTCTGTTTCGATTCGCTCGGCTATGGCAGCACCGCTGACGCTGGAGTATTGGTCGGAATGGCGCCGCTGGCGAAGCTCGTTCCGAGCGACCAGGTCCCGCTCGACTGGCTGTACAGCTCGCTGTAGTCGGTGGTCGCCGCGCTGCCGCTGGCGCATGCACCAGCTGCTCCGGCCTGCGACGTTCCAATCACAAATGAATCCAGGTTCGCGGTGCTCTCGGTGCAGGCGCCGCCAATTACGATGACGTCGGACGCGTCGGCGCTCGCTCCTCCGAGCTCGGCCTCGGCCGCCCCTTCACGCGCCTGATTGAGCGAGCCGGTCGCGCTGAAGGTGCCGCCGGTTCCCGTGGCTGGATCGTACAGGTCCGTCTCTTTCTGCGCGGTCTGCTTGAGCAAGGTAGTGCCCACGCAGGTTGAAGGGAACGTGCCTGCCTCTACGTCCACGCCGCCGGGCAGGATTACGTCGCCCGCCAGAGTGTCAGTGACGTCATCGAACAGGGTCGCGTATCCCGCGCGCTTCACTCCCATGGTGTTGGCCGCCGCGCTCCAGGTCTGAGTGCTCGGATCGAACACTTCCGCCGTGTTGAGCGTGGTCGCAACGAGATCTCCTACTACGGCGCAGACGGCGCTATTGGCTTCGATGCCGCCAAACGCCACCACGTCGCCGGACAGCGGGCCGGTAACCACGGCCGGATCCAGCGCTACCAGCGCGAACAGTTCGCGCGGGGTGGTCAGCGACCCGGTGGTCTGCGTGAAACTCGGCGGAGTGGATGCCGGGTTGAAGATGAACGACAGGTTCGACGACTCACCGAGGAACTGGATCAAGTCGCCGCCCGCGATCAGTATCTCGCCGCCGTCGTTCGGGATCAGCGTTGCCTCCTGGTCCACCATGCCGCACTCATAAGTGTTGGCCGAGGCAATTCCACCTGGCGTACTGGTGCTGCCCAATGATGAGACGTTGGCCGTGTATTGGAAGCTGGTGCCGCTGGGAATGGCGGTTACTTTGAGGTTTGCTCCGTCGTATCCCACCGGAGTTACGCCGGAAATTGCAACGTAGTCACCAACGATCAGGCCAGGCGGATTCGCCGTGGTGTTGGCGGTTACCGTTGTTCCGCTTTCGGACAGGCTCAAAATGTTCCCGACTTCGGCAGTTCCACCGGTTCCAGCGGTCAATGTTGAGGAGCTGGACGTGTAGGTAAACGTGTTGCTGCCGGGGGTGGCGGTTACGACGAAGCTTCCGTTGTATCCCGTACTACCAGTACAACCCGGGCAACTTACGCCGGCAATTATAACGCCCGCACCAATGGTCAGGCCCGGCGGGTTCGCTATCGGCGTGGTGACGGTTACAGTTGTTCCGCTTTCACTGGTCGACGAAATCGGATTCAGAGTTGCGGGCAGAGAGCAAACCGAAGCAAGCCCGCTGCTGCATGCCGGCGTCGTCGCCGACGACTCTCCCGCCGGGCATGCCGGAATCGGCGAGCTTAACGCCGTGAAGGTGTCGGTGGCCGGGTCGTACAACTCCGCCGTGTTGAGCGCGGTCTGGGCCGGATTTCCAGACGGCGTGGTGGTCGCCAGGAACGAACTGCCGGCCGAGCCGCCCACGATCAGCACCTGACCGTCCAGTGAGGTGCCGCTGCCCTCGATTAGGGTCGCGGTCGGTCCCGAGCGCGCTGTGGTCATCGCATAGCCGCTGCCGATGCCGGCATACGTGAACAACCCGGTGGTCTCGTCGTACAGCTCCGCGGTATCCAGCGCTGTGCACAGGAAGCCGCTGGCGCCGCCAAACGTTGACGCTGCGCAGGTCTCGCCGCCCACGATCAGGGTCAGCCCATTAGGCAGCGCAACCGATGCGGCCGACTCGCGCGCCGTGTTGAGCGAGCTCACCAGCTGGAAGCAGTTGGCGGATGGGCTGAAGAGCTGGGCGCTTGCGCTCGACACCGTCGAGGTCGCGAGGTGGATGCTTCCGAGCAGGCCGCCCGAGTCGCCGCCCGCCATCAGGATGCTCCCCGACTCGGATGATCCCAACGGCGTCGGAACGCAGGTCGGAGTCGCCGTCGGCGTTGCCGTTGCCGTCTGCGTGGCGGTCGCCGTCACCGTCGCCGTTGCCGTCGCAGTCTTAGTCGGCGTCGCAGTCCTGGTCTTAGTCGCAGTCGCTGTGGCAGTAGCAGTAGCAGTCTGAGTGGGTGTCGCCGTGGCAGTGACGGTCGGCGTCGCAGTCGCCGTGGCAGTAACCGTCGGGGTCGCAGTCGCCGTGGCAGTGACGGTCTGCGTCGCAGTCACCGTGGCAGTGACGGTCGGCGTCGCAGTCACCGTGGCAGTGACCGTCGGCGTTGCAGTCGCCGTGGCAGTGACCGTCGGCGTTGCAGTCGCCGTGGCGGTGACCGTCGGCGTCGCGGTCGCTGTGGCAGTGACCGTCGGCGTCGCAGTCGCTGTGGCAGTGACGGTCGGCGTCGCAGTCGCCGTGGCAGTAACTGTCGGCGTCGCAGTCGCCGTGG
>Ga0187879_10000725_pt1 | contig 21952 bp, 11 predicted proteins | sample June2016WEW_19_1_FD_132423 | JGI IMG/M metagenome (GOLD analysis project Ga0187879, IMG submission 132423) | Peatland microbial communities from SPRUCE experiment site at the Marcell Experimental Forest, Minnesota, USA - June2016WEW_19_10 | ecosystem: Environmental > Terrestrial > Soil >... | reverse complement strand
TGATGTCCAGCCACACCAGCCGCTCCCAAGGACGGCTTACCGCCACCCGCAACTGATCGATGGCCAAACGCTTGCGCAACTCGACAAGGCCGGAGTCTACCCGTGTCCGCGACCCAGTTTCCAGAATCTCGCGGATCTGGCGGCCAGGGTCAATCACGCACACCGTATGGAAGTACAGGCCCTTCGCCTCGGCCACCGTCAGCACCGCCGGCCGCACCGGCTCCGGAATAAACGCGGGCATTGCCTCCCCGAGCGTAATGAGCGCCACTCCTTCGCGAGCGGCCAGCAATTTGAGCAACTCCTCGAGTTCCCGGCCCGGGGCGGCGGTGCAATAGAGGACTTGGTCCGTGGCGTCGTCTTCAATTTCCGCCTGGCCGGCGCCGCGCGGCCGATCTTCCTTGAGGATAAACGAGTACAGGTCCCAGATGCGGTTCACCAGTTCCGCAATCCGGCGCGGGCTGCGCAGGTTAGCGGAAAGTTTGTGCTCCGTGGGAGTAGCCATCCGATGGTGAAGAAGATCGCTCAGCCAGGCCCATTCGAAATCGGTAGGCCGCACCGTCTGGGCCTCGTCACCCGCCAGCAGCAGGGAGGCGAGCGTCTTCCGCCGCTGGAAAGCAAGCGTGCACAGCTCAATCAAAACCAGCGCCTCGATGGGGGCGAGATCCTGCACTTCATCAACCGCCATGCAGTCGAAATCGAGCGGAACGCCGTCGCCGCTACCCTTGCGCATTCGCTCCACCGCCCGCCAGGCCAACGCCAGTTCGGGGAAATAACGGTCCGCCAGCGTCTCCGATCCCCGCTCCAGGCGCGAGGCTGCTTCGAGCACCCCCGCGACCGCCTGGGGACCGATGAATCGCGTGCGGCGCTCGCGATAGGCCTTATCGGGCACACGCGGCTGGCGGACTTCCCGAAAGCGCCCCACACTTACGGGAAGCGCCTCCCCCACCAGGTGCGCATAAATCTCCGCGTAGAGCGCCGCCAGGTTGTTTCCCCACGGCCCCAGGCTGCGCGCGTAGGGCCCGAGGTCCTGGGTAAAGCGCCGCAGCATGTCCCTCTCCGGAGTCACCGGTGCACTCGACCCCAGAATCTGTCGCACCAACTGCGGGAACACCACCACGTCGAAACGCTTGTGCGAGGAACAGTAGCGGTCGAAGTAGTCCCGCGCCAGGGCCGCCAGATCGCGCGAGTAGGTGACGTAGAGGATGCGTTCCGCCCCGCCCGAATCGGCCGCGTGCCAGAGCGCCGTGGTCTTTCCCGAGCCGGGATGGCCCTTGAGAAGCCGCACGCGTTGCCGCGCTTGCGCAAACCGCGTTTGCGTCTGCGTCCAGGGGGCGGGCCCGTACTCCTCGCCGCGCATTTCGGCAACACTCACCGGCAGGTAGTGCTCAGTCAAAGATTGAGGGAGGAGAGGAGAATGGTTGTCATGATGACGAATGGCCCGGATGAATACCGCGCCGTCGGGACTCTCGGCGAATCCATCACCGTCCCGAAGAGGAGCGGCGTTCTTCGGCGCCCACCAGAGATAAAAGTGGCTGCCCTGGCTGCCTCCCAGGCGCGAGCGGCGCCATCCCCGGTTCTCGCCATAAGTGGGTTTGTAATGCAGCCGGCGCGGGTCCACCGTCAGCCGTTGCATGACGTAGGAGGCGCGCCGCCCGATCGCCGTGTTACGCTCGAGCGCCAACTTTTCCAGGAATTCCTGGTGGCAGAAGATTGGATGAGGGGATCTCCCGGTTTCAAACATCTCGCCGAAACCGAGCCGTTGTTGGGTATCCATTAGTCGCAGTCACCGACCCATTATTCTAGCATCCGAGCCCGACCCTTTCGAAAGGTTTTGCATTTAACTTGAAAATCCATAAACTCAAGACATGAAAAATCCGGGAAGGACGCCGCCATTTCGCAGGCCGGAGGGCGGACTCGTTGCCGACAGCATCGCGGAGCCCGTAGCGTACGCAGGAAATGGACACAGCGCAATTTTCGTACGGGAGGCCACATGAAGTATGATCTTGCGCTGATTACCAACATCTGACGTTCCGAACGTTGTTGCCGGACTTTTTTGCGAGGGACCTATGACATCTCAATTTGATCGCAATGAAAGTCGCTTTCGAGACCAGGTAGCTTTGGTCGTGGGAGGCGCGCAAGGGATTGGCAAGGCAATCGCGGTAAGATTGGCCCGCGAGGGCGCAGCCGTGGTGATTGCAGACGTCGACAAAGAAATGATGGCCCGAACCGTCGCCGAAATCTCGACGGAGGGCGGGATAGTTCGTGGAGAATTCTGCGACGTGCTCAAGCCACGCCAAGTGGAGAAGATGGTGGGGAAGGTGATCGATCAGTACAAGCAGATCGACGTGCTGATCTACGTGGCGGGCGTAGGTAAAGGGGTCGCCTTCGTCGATACCGACGAGAAGCTGTGGGACTGGACGATCGACATCAATCTCAAGGGAGCGTTCCTGGTTTCGCGCGCCGTCGTGCCGCACATGATCAAGCAGCGGCGCGGCAAGCTGGTGTTTATGGCGTCCACCAATGCCTGGGATGCGGAGGCGGAGCTAGCGCCGTACAACGTGTCAAAGGCGGGCATCTTTCTTCTGGCCAAGACGCTGGCGCGCGAACTGGGGCATTACGGAATCAATTCGAACGCCGTTGGCCCAGGCCTGATTCGTACCCGGCTGACAGAGCCTTTTTTGTCGAATCCGAAGTTCATGAAAAAATACGAAACGCTTATTCCGGTGGGCAGAGTGGGAGTCCCGGAAGACATCGCTGGGCCCGCCGCCTTCCTGGCCTCGCGCGATGCGGACTATGTGAACGGCGTGCTGCTTTTTGTGGATGGTGGGCAGCTCGCGTGAAAATGACCCTCTTAGGCGCATGAGAACACCCTTACGAAGACAACCCTCTCCCTTGGGGAGAGGGTGTCACGCTCCGGCGCTTTGATCCGCCGGAGCGTGACGGGTGAGGGGTCGGTTGCGCGACCGTTAGAACCAGCCGAGGGTCGATAGCTAAAACTACGAGAAGTTCAAATGGCAAATGGCAAAGGTCAAATGGCAAACGGTTTAGGATTTCAGAAATGGGCAAATCGCTAACCGTTTGATTCTTGCTATTTGCCGTGTGCCGATTGAATTTGGTCTTTCTCCGACACTCGTCTGAAAATCACGTCATTCCTGCGAAAGCGGGAATCCATTGTGTTCCGGACCAACAATGGACCCCCGCTTCCGCGGGGGTGACGAGGTCTGTGATTTTGGTTCCTTGGGGTTGGTCGAAGCCCATGACCACTCGGACGAGACCCCTCACCCGTCCGGCGAGGGCTGGAGAAAGCGCCCTCGGCGGACACCCTCTCCCCACGGGAGAGGGCTGCACACCGAATTTGAACCCACGCCGCCTACTGGCCGGCTCCCGCCGGTGCCGCCTTGTGATAATTCGGATACGCCGGGTGGCGCGGCACGGGCGGCGGCGGGTTTTTCTTGAGCAGATCCATCACCACCTCGACAGCCTTCTCGAGTTGTGCGTCGTGTCCCGCTCGAGCCGCCTGTGGGTCCAACTCCACATCGAAATCCGGCGGCACGCCGTGGTTCTCGACGTCCCAGGTGCCGTTGGGACTATAGAAAGCCAGATTCGGCGTTCCGGTAAAGCCGCCATCGAGGAGATCGCGCGGGTTCGTGTAATGTCCCACCAGGCCGCCCCATGTGCGCTTGCCCACCAGCGGTCCGATCTTGGTGTGGCGGAACATCCAGGGCAAAGCGTCTCCGCCGGAGCCCGCCATTTCATTGGTGATCATCACCTTGGGGCCGAAGATGGCCTCGATGGGTGTGGTGATGTCCGTACCCTCGCGCAGTGACCAGTAGCTCAGCAGCGAGCGGCGCAGACAATCGATGATGTAATCAGCAATGTCGCCGCCGCCGTTGTAGCGCTCGTCAATGATGGCCGCATCCTTGCCCACCTGTGCGAAGTAATAGCGGTTGAAATTGGTGTAGCCGCCCGCAAAGGTATCGGGCAGGTAGATGTAAGCCACTCGCCCGCCGGTCAGCTCGTCTACGCGGCGGCGATTGCCTTCGATCCAGGCATAATTGCGCAGACCCTCTTCGCTATCCACGGGTACTACGGTCACGTCGCGCGATCCGCTGCCGTCGGGGTTCGGTCCCACTTTGAGGACCACCTGTTTGCCGGCAGTTTCCTCGAAGAAGCTGTAAACGTTTACAGGCGGGAGCACGTCTCGGCCATTCACTGCCAGGAGATATTCGCCGACCTTTACATTGACTCCCGGTTGCGTAAGCGGCGCTTGCAACCTGGGGTTCCAGTTTTCACCATTGAAGATGCGCGTGAAGCGATAGCGGCCGTTTTCGACCTGGTAATCGGCGCCCAGCAGCCCCGTCCGGATGCGTTTCGGCTCCGGACGGTCGCCGCCGCCCACGAACATGTGCCCGATGGTGATGTCGCCCAACATCTCCTCGAACAGGTAGTTGAGGTCATCGCGGCTGGAGATGCTCTGGAGGAACGGCTCGTACTTCTTCGTGACGGCCTCGAGGTTCAGACCGTGCAGGCCCGGATCGTAGAGGAAATCGCGCTCGTCGCGCCAGACTTGATAATACATGTGCTTCCATTCGGCGCGCGGGTTGACGTAAACCTCCAGTTGATCGAGCTTGAGCGGACCGCCCTGGCCGGGCTTGGGCTCAGGCGGGGGCGGGCCCGGTTTTTCCGCAGGACCGATCACCCACTGGTCATGCCGGGCATAAAGCATCTTCTCGCCGTTAAAGGAAACCTGAAAATCGCTGACCCCGTCGAGGATCGGCTCTGCCTTGCGCGTTTTCAGCTCGAATTTTTGGACGCTGACCGTGGGCGGCCCATCTTCAAAATCAATCGGATCGACGGGAGGGCCTTCGACCAAAAAGATCACGCCCGGTTTTCCCGCGTCGAGCTGTCGGTAATTGCGTGCAGGAATGGGAAGAGCCAGAATGCGCTGGCTGATGCCTTCGAGGTCAATCTCGACAGTGGGAGGTTTCTCTGCCTTGTCTTTGTCTTTGTCGCCCTTATCCGCCGTCTTGTCCTTGTCGCTCTTCTCGGGTTCCTTGGGCTTCTCGTCGTCGCTCTCGGGCGCCAGCGGCGAGGCCAGGTCTTTCTTGAGCACCATCACGTAAACGCTGCGAGTGACCGGATGCTGCAGGCTGGTCATATCAAGCCAGCCGGTGCTGAGAGCAGTGTTGGTGCTGGCGGTGAAGTAAAGGTATTTGCCCTCTTTATCGAAGGCGGCGTAGAGCGCGTCGCTCATGCCGTCCGTCAATTGATAGGTCTTGGCCTGCTCGAGCGAGTAGGCGAAAACGGCGTGCAGGTAGTTGCGGAGCTGCTTGGTGTAGACGAGCCAGCGGCTGTCGGGCGACCAGGCGGGATTGAGGGTGTTGAAGGGGCCCGCGTAAGTGTCCGTATCGACGCGCACGGGGGTCTTTTTCTCGAGATCCACATACCAGACGCTCAGCCGCTTGTCCGTGTAAGCTATCTTCTTCGAATCGGGTGACCAGGCGGGCGAATAGCGGAAAGTCGGCGGGTTGCCCAAGTCGATTTTGCGCACCTCGCCCATGCCGTTTTGATTGCGGATGTGAAGAGCATACTCGCCGGATTCGTCGGAAAAATAGGCAATGGAGTTTCCGTCAGGCGACCACGCCGGGTCGCGCTCCACGACGTCGGTGGAATTCGTCAGGTTGCGAATGTCGCCTTTCTCGGCGGGCACGGTGAAGATCTCTCCACGCGCTCCGAAAACCGCGCGCGCCCCGGTGGGGGAGATGGCTTCAAACTGGATGCGTCGCGGCTCGATCTTCTGGAAGTGCGGCCGCACCTCCGCCAGATCGCCGGCAAGACTGATTTGAATGTCATGTGTCTTGTGAGATTTAAGATCGAACAAGTGCAACGAACCAAACTGCTCGTAAACAATCGCGCCCGGACCCGCGGAAGCGGATTTCAAATCCAATCCGTCGTTCTTCACCACTTGCGTTACCGTTTTGCCGCGCGTGTCGTAGGCAAAGAGCGTCACGGGGCCACCGCGGTCGGAGAGGAAATAGATCGTATCGCCCACCCACATGGGGTTGAAGTCGTTCGAGTTCTCGCGCGGAATCTTGGCCTCAACTTGCGAATCGGCCAGGTTGGCGATCCAAATGGGCTTCGTCTGGCCGCCGCGATAACGCTTCCAGGCTTGCTGCCATTGGAAGTTGGGGACGTAAGCCAGGCGCGACCCGTCAGGAGAATAGGAACCCTCCGAAGCTCGCACCAGCGGCACCTGGGTTGGGAATCCGCCCTCGACCGGAATAGTGAAGAGTTGAGCCACGCCGGCAGCGAAAGCGTTTCGATCAGAGACAAACAACACTTGCTTGCCGTCCGGCGTCCATCCCGCCACTTCGTCCTGAGCTGGGTGAAAGGTCAGGCGCCGCGGCACTCCGCCGGCTGCCGGCACCACGTAGACGTCCATGTTTCCATCGTACTCGCCGGTAAAGGCAATCATCCCGCCGTCAGGTGAGAAGAGGGGATTGCTTTCATGGCCGCCCGATGTCAGTCGCCGCGCCTCGCCGCCTTCACGATTCGCAGTCCAGAGCGTACCCGCGTAGCTGAATACGATTTGAGTGCGGCTCACCGAAGGCTGTCGCAGCAGCAAGGGCGCTCCCGCCTCACCCCAACAGAGGCTTGCCGCGCCCAGTAGAAGAGCGATCGTCAGCACGAGTCTTCGCATGGCATGTGTCCTTTCGACTGAATGAATTGATCTCGGGGGAGTATACCACCATTGCCGAGCGAGTAGCGTGGACGCAGCCCCGCCGTAGGGGGACGGCTTGCCGTCCCCGCAATTCTGCTGGCCCCGACGAGGGCAGGGCAAGTCCTACCCCTACACCGTCCGGTTCCGGGCGCGCTCGATGTGGAGGCGAAAGACCATGGGCCCTACCATCGTCGACCTGGCTTATCGACGAATTGGCGGTGCCGCTGCGCCCTTGCCGCGGCGCGCCGGTAGGTGTACGATTCGTGGCAGGGTTAGAGTTGGAGTTGAGCAATCCGATTTAAAGAGGTCGTCATCATGATTGCCCGCTTGCGCATACTTGTCGTATCTGCAGCGGCGTGTTTGTTGGCCATGCCCGCGCTCGCCCAGTTTTCAACTACGGCAAATCCGGTCGCGCCCGGGCTCGGCGACAGCAATGTCTTCAATTACCAACAATGGCCGGTGGTGGGCCAGGTGAAGACGCTGCGAGGCGACCCGGTAGCTCACGCCAGGGTCGAGGTGATGCCCGCAAATACCGGCGCTGAATTCCGGGTCCTGATGACCGACCCGCAAGGCAAGTTCGATACAGTGTATATGCTGAAAACCGCCATGGACTCCGTGAAGGACTTTTCCTTCGAGATGAATGTGTCCAAGAAAGGGTTCCTCAAAGCTCACGCGCTGATTGACTTCTCGGGATCCGACAAGGCCTGGGTGATTCCCATTACCCTGCGGACTCCAGAAGAGGACCCGGACCTGCTCCCGCAAGCCGATCTGATTTCAAACCTGGCGCCGAAACTGAGCAAGCTCAAAGCCTCCGATGGGCTCTCGGCGACCGGAGAAAAGGACTACGCGCGCGGTGTGGCGGAGTTTTTGGAGATGAAGAGGCCGGAGCGAGCCTTGCCGTACTTCACCAAGGTGACCCACCGTGAACCTTCCTGTTTGCCATGCAAAACCATGCTCGGGCTCGCCGAGCTCGCGTCCAGTGATTGGGATGGCGCCCAGCGCAACTTTGTCGAAGTCGCCCAGAAGATGCTGCCGGACGCAAGCCCGGGACGGCCGGAACCGTTTGTAACCTTGGGGGTGATGCAGAGTTGGCAGTACCAGCCGAAAGAAGCGGCAGGGTATTTTGTTACGGCGCTCAAATACGCGCCGCAGGACGCTCTCGCCCTTCAGGAATTGGGCCGCTCGCAGTTGCTGATTCAGAACTGGTTGTCCGCTGTCGAATATCTGGGCAAGGCCCTGGCGGCGGGCGCCAGCCCTGAGGTGCGTCTGCTCTACGTCGAGGCTCTTATGGGCGCGGGTCAATACCCGTCGGCGAATTCGGAGATGGCGCGTTACCTTAGCGGGCGCGACGTGAAAACGATGCCATTGCGCGTCCGCCGGCTTTGGGCGGAGGTCGAAAATCGAAAGAAGATTGACGCAGTTTACGCCAAGGCGAAGAGCGCGCCGCGATTCGACTATCTCCGCCATCCGCCTCTCGATCTCGAGGGATTGGAGCCTGCCGCCGACCAGAAGCCGCTCGAGTCCGTTCTCAAGGCGGTGGGCCAGAACGTGGCGGAAGTGTTTGCCAGACTTCCCAACACAAGTTCTCTGGAAGAGATTCACCAGGAAAAGTTGGCGCACAAACAGAAGGTGGCCGCTACGCTCGATCAGAAATTCCGCTACCTCTGCTTCACCCCGGATGAAGATTTTGGCCCCAGTTTCAATGAGTACCGTGCCGATCCGTCCGGATTGCAAGCTGCGCCCAAGGGCCTGGGCGACGGATTCATGCTTACCTCGGGGTTCGCCTCGGCGTCGCTCGTTTTCCATCCTATGTATCAGCCGCAATCCGAATTTCGTTACCTCGGGCGGCAGAAACTGGACGGTCATGATAACTATCTGGTGGCCTTCGCCCAGCAACCCGCCACGTCGCGCTTGAACGGCACGTTCAAATCCGGCGGCGCAAGTCTGACCACCTTCACGCAGGGCCTGGCCTGGATTGATTCTCACACCTATCAAATCACCCGGCTCCGCACCGAGCTGCTGAGGCCTTTGGAGGAAGTCAAGCTGGAAGCTCAAACCACCGAGATCGCATATAGCGAAGTGCACTTCAAAGGCATGACGGAAGGATTCTGGGTGCCGAGGCAAGTCACGGTTAGCGTGGATTGGAACGGCAAACATCTCCGCAACGAGCATCATTACTCCGAGTTCAAGCTCTTCCAGGTGGAGGCCAGCGAAAAACAAGGCAAACCCAAAGAGCTCACTCCAAGAGAAGCAGTAGAGGCGCAACCAGTCCACCGATGAGAAATAGATCGCTGAGACAGGAATTACCTTGGGAGGTCGCCGCAATGAAAGTACGCAAGCGAATTCACCGCCTCCTTGCAGCAGCGTTTCTGCTGCCGGTAGCCGCGCTCGCCCAGGTTGTCGGGCCTCCGTCATCCCCTGCACGCGGCATTAATCTCTACACCCCGTGGTTCATTCAGGGTAGGGTGAAGACGCTCCAAGGTGATCCAGTTGGAGGCGCGAGGGTTACGATAGCGCCTGTGAACGTCTCAGGCGGACCGCGAAGCCTGTCGACGGACCTCCAAGGAGAGTTCCGGACCGAGTACTCACTGAATCTCGAGAGTGCCAAACAGCTCATCCTCGACTTGAAGGTGACGAAGAAAGGGTACCTCAGGGCTCACGCTCTCATCACCTTTGAGGAAGCAGGAAAGACCTGGGTCATTCCCGTTACACTGCGGGAAGCGCAGGAGGATCCGCGCCTGCTCCCGCAGGCCGACCTGATCGCAGGGCTAGCGCCGAGACTGAAGAAGCTCACGGCCGCCGACGGGCTCTCAACCGCCGGGGAAAAGGATTATGCGCGCGGGGTGACCGAGTTCCTGGAAAAGAGAAGTTCCGAGCGAGCTGTGCCGTTCTTCACCAAAGTCATTCGCCAGGATGCTTCCTGCCTGCCTTGCCGCACCATGTTGGCGCTCGCCGAACTCGACTCCGGAGATTGGGATGGCGCTTACCGCAACCTTGCCGAGGTGTTCAACAAAATGATGACGGACCGAAACCTCGGAAGCCCTGAACCCTTAGTGGCATTGGGAGTGATTGAGAGTTGGAAGGGTAAACCGCGGGACGCGGCATCCTATTTTCTGGAGGCCCTCAAATATGCCCCGCAAGATACCCTGACCCTCCAGGAATTGGGCCGCTCCCAGTTGCAGCTTCGGAACTGGGGCGCCGCCGATGAATACCTGGGAAAAGCTCTGGCGGCCGGGGCCAAACCTGAGATACGTCTTTTGCGCGCCGAGGCCCTCTTGGGCGAAGATCAATTCCAAGCAGCGGACCAGGAGATGGCCCGATACCTCGAAGGTCGCGATCTAAAGAAGATGCCACTTGCGGTGCGAACCCTATGGATGAAGATTGATAATCGCAAGCAGATCGAAGCAGACTACGGAAAGGGCAAATCCAAGGGCGAGCAAGCGCTCGATTACCTCCGCCATCCTCCGCTCGATGCCGAGGGTCTGGAACCCGCCGCCGACCAGGCACAGCTCGATCCCATCCTCAGGGCAGTCGGCACGACCGTTGCGCAGTCTTTTGTCAATTTTCCCAACACGAGTTCACTCGAGCAGATCCACCAGGAGAAGCTCCAGGGCAAGAAGAAGTCAGCCACCACACTGGATCAGAAGTTTCGCTACTTGTGCTTCACGCCAGTCCAGGCCTGGGGGCCGGGCTTCAATGAGTACCGTACTGATCTGTCGGGAAGGCAGTCCACACCAGAGGGCCTGGCGGACGGGTTCATGCTGACCTCGGGATTTGCTTCAGCCGCGCTCGTGTTTCATCCCGTGTACCAATCACAAGCGGAGTTTCGCTACGTCGGCCGGCAGAAAGTCAACGGCCGGGTTGCATACCTGGTTGCCTTTGCCCAGCGACCGGCGAAAGCGCAATTCACCGGCTCCTTCAAATCCGGCAATACCGTCATGACGACTTTCTCCCAGGGTCTGGCTTGGATCGATTCCGAGACCTACCAGATCATCCGCCTCCGCAGCGACTTGCTGAAACCTTTGCAGGAACTCAATCTCGAACGCGAAACAACTGAAATCGCTTATGGCGAATTTCACTTTAAAGACAAAGCCGCGGGAATCTGGGTTCCACAACGAGTTACCGTGACCGTGGATTGGAACGGCAGACACCTCCGCAACGAGCATCGCTACTCGGAATTCAAACTCTTTCAAGTGGAAGCCAATGAGAAAGTCGAAGCGCGCAAAGAGGTCGCGCGCCCTTCCAAGCAGTAGCAAGGCGTAGCGCAGACATGCTCTTCGGGTCTGCGCCACGCCACCGGGTAGCGCTGACCTTCAGGTCAGCAGAGAAGCAATCCCATCTGGATCATACGCCTTGCCCAGCCTCTCCCCCACGCGAATACAGCCCTCTCCCCTGGGCAGAGGGTGTCCCGCGACGGCGCAGTCATCAGCCGTGGCGGGACGGGTGAGGGGTTCCTTCCCTTCGTCGCAGAAAAAGCGAATTCAAACGGCAAATAGCAAATGGCAAAATTCAAGTGGTTTACAGTTTGGGATTCGCCAAATCGCAAACGGTTCCGCGTGAATTGTTCTGGGTTTTCACCTTCCCGTCCAGCGGCTTGACCGATTCTATTGCTTGCGGAAATGACCCCTCACCCGTCACGCTCCGGCTGATGAAAACGCCGGAGCCCGACACCCTCTCCCTTGGGGAGAGGGCTGTCTTATTCACGAGGGAGAGGGTTACTTATTCAGACTTCCATTGCGGACTTTCATCCACTACTTCTTCGCCGCCAACTCGTGCATGTGTTTGCGCAATTCGATGGAGTCCGGCGCGGTGGGATCGAGCTGCAAGTAGGTATCGTACTCCTGGCGGGCGCGGGCTTTGTCGCCTGCAGCCTCGAGGGCCACGCCAAAATTGTAATGAGTGATGGGCTCAGCCGGTTCAAGGCGCAGAGCTTCCTCGTACTCCTGGATGGCGGGGTTGAATTGCTTCGATTTCAGCAAGCTGTTGGCGAGATCGACGTGCGCCACGGCGTCCTTGGGAGTCAGGCGCAGGTACTCGCGGTAATTGGCGATGGCATCGGCGAGTTGGCCCGCGTGCGCGAAGGCATCCGCCAGCGCCAGCCGCGCCTCCGCGTATTCAGGCTTGTCGCGCAGGGCTTCCTGCAACTCCTTAATCCCCTCCTCCGTCTTTCCCGTACGCAGCCAGGCGCTGGCAAGCGCAAAATGGGCCTCCGGGTTGTTAGGGGTGATGTGCAGAACCGCTTGCGCTTCCTCCGCGGATCCCCCCGGGTCATCCATGTGGCTGAGCGCGATGGATAGATTCAGGTGCGCGTCAGACCAATCGGGGCGCAGCTTAATCGCTTCCCGGAAAGCCTCCGAAGCGCCCTTCCAGTCCGCCATTTGTTCGAGGGCCAGACCCAGATTCTCCTGCGTCTGGGGGTCCTCGCGCCGCGACAGGCTCGTCCGGAAAGCCTGCACCGCGCCCTTGTAATCACCCTTGTTGTAGAGAGCATTGCCCACGTCAAACTGGTAACCGGCAAAGCTCGGGTCGAGTTGAGCCGCCTGCTCGCTCTCCGACGCGGCGCCTGTTGAATCCCCAGCCTGGCGCAGAGCGCCGGCCAGGTGGGAATGGAGCGTGGGATCATCGGGCCGCAGTCGCATCGCGTCCCGGTAAGTAGGTATGGCCAGCTCGTAGTTCTTGTCGGCAACCAGCATGTCGCCCAGCGCCACTAGGGCTTCAGGATACTCGGCCCGCAACTGCACCGCGCGATTCAGCTCCGCCTCCGCCTCGCGGGTGTTTCCGGAGGCCTTGAGCGCCATCGCATAGGTGTAGTGTAATTCGGGGCTGTCGGGCCGCATCCCCAGCGCCACCCGGTATTCACCAAGCGAGTCGTCCCACTGGCTGGCGGCCTGATAAGCGTTGGCTAAATGCAGATGGGCGTCGGGATCGTCGGGACGCAGGCGAACTTCCTCCCTGTATTCCTGCACGAAGCCGGCGAGATCGCCCGCGGATTGAAAAGTCTCCGCCAGGTTACGGTGGTAATCCGCGTTGTCCTTGGCCAGGTCGACGGCCCGCTGAAGCTCCCGGACGGCGTCCGGCAGGTCACCGGTTTTGCGCAGACACAAGCCGAGGTTCTCATGAAGTGCGGGATCCTGCGGCTTCAAGCGAAGCGCCTCGCGATACTCAGCCTCCGCGGCGGGATGGTCGGCGACAGAAAGGTATGCGGCGGCGAGCGCCGAATGGGCATTGGCGTTTGCCGGCTGCTGCCGTATGACCCGGCGCAACTCGGTGATAGCCCCACCGTAATCGCCCGCTTCGCGCAAGGCCATCGCCAGCGCATACCGGTAATCGGGCTGCTCGGGACGCAACTGGACCGCCTGGCGATACTCCTCGATGGCGTGAATCAGGTCCCCCGTGGCTTGGAGCGAATTGCCGAGGGACAGGTAAAGATCAGGATCGTCGGGGCGCAGGCGAACCGCGGCACGGAGTTCGTCCACGCCCTGATCGAATTTGCCGGCTTGATTGAGCGCCGCGGCCAGCCCCGAGTGCGCCTCAGGGTCATCAGGAGCCTGGTTGAGGACCTGCTGATATTCCGCGCCGGCGCCCGCCACGTCTCCCGACTGGAGCAGCGAGTTTGCGTACGCCACGCGAATTTGACTGTCCCCGGGGTCAAGCTCGATCGCAGTGCGATACTCATTGGCTGCTTCTTTGAACTCCCGGTTGGCCGTGAGCACGTTCGCCAAATCCACATGGGCTGTTGGATTCGAGGGGTGAAGACGGAGTTCAGCGCGGTACTCCTCCATGGCCTCTTTGAGATTCCCCTGAGATTCCTCGACGGCGCCGAGATTCATATGCACGCCCGCGAAATCCGGCTTCAACCGCAATGCCTCCTGGAATTCCCGAACGGCGTCGGCGGTCTGCTGCTCAGCCAGGTAAGTGCTGCCCAGGTTGTAGTGCGCCTGGGGGGAATCGGGCCGCAAGCTACTTGCTTTGCGGTACGACTCCTCGGCTTCTTTCCATTTGTGCAGCCGGGCGTACTCATTGCCTTGTTTCAAAAAGTCCTCGGCAGTAACCGGTGCAGGCTGCTCTTGGGCTGAGGAATTGCCGGCCGGCGCGCTGCCAGCCTGCGGCGCACCTGCGTTTTGGTGTCCATAGAGTAAAGTGCCGGCCAAAAGCAGTGCGCAGAAAAGCACCGGTATTGTCTTTGGGTCTGGGCAGCCTGGCGTAAGGCAGTTCATGACGCTCTTCCCCATAAGAATAGGATACACCCAGAAGCGCGAATGGGCGCAGCCGTCTCGTCATGCTGCAACGCGGACGAAAAGCCAACGCTGCCCGCAATCCGTCGATAACCGTTCCGCTGTAGGGAGACGGCTTGCCGTCCCCGCATTTCTGCCGGTCCCCACACGGGTAGGGCAAGCCCTACCCCTACCCCTCGTCGTCCAGCCGCGCGAGGCGTGGGGGCGCATAGCCATGCGTCCTTACGGTCCTCGCGCTCCCTTAACGACGGATTGGGAACCACCCGGGTTTGACATGCGTCCGCGCCTTCCGTTATTCTCGCTTGCCAAGACATGAGCCCGGAAATCACACCCTCAGCAGAGTCTAAAGCGGAACCCGTACTGCGTTTCTTTCGGCGGCGCCCGGCCTTGCGCTCCGCCAGTCTTCTTTCCGGCAGCCTGGTTTGGTTGGTGGGCTTTTTCCTTCTTCCCTTGGCCTATCTTTTGGCGGTCAGCTTCGCCCGCCGCTCGCCTTACGGCACGATCGAATGGACTTTGGGGGCGTCGAACTATTGGCGCGCCTTCCAGCCTCTCTATCTTGGCGTTTACTGGCGCTCATTCTGGATGGCAGTGCTTACCACGGTGCTGTGCATGCTGCTTGGCTATCCCGTGGCTTACGCCTTGGCGCTGAAGGTCTCCGGGCGGTGGAAATCCGCTCTGTTGATGCTGGTGGTAATACCGTTCTGGACGAGTTTCCTCATCCGCACCTACGCCTGGATGGTCATCCTGCGTACGGAGGGTGTGATCAACACCGCTCTGATGGCTCTGCACCTGGTGCACGAGCCGCTACGCCTGCTTTATACTCCGCTGGCGGTTTTCATTGGCCTGGTTTACGGCGAGCTTCCGTTCATGATCCTGCCCCTCTACGCAGTACTTCAGAAGCTCGATCCGATCCTCCTCGAAGCCGCGCAGGACTTGGGCGCCGACCGCTGGCACACTTTCCTCAGGGTCACTCTCCCGATCTCTCTCCCTGGGCTCAGTGCGGGCGGGGTGTTGGTCTTCATCGCCTCGATTGGAGCCTTCATCACGCCGGATCTGCTGGGTGGCGCACGCACCATCATGGTGGGCAATCTCATTCAAAACCAGTTTGCGACCGTGCGCGACCAGCCGTTCGGCTCCGCCGTAGCGTTTTTGCTGACCTTCGTGGTCCTGGTGCTGCTCTGGATGGGGTCGCGCCGCGCGGAGCGTGTCACGCGGGGGATACTCTAATGGCTCGTCCACGTCGCCAAGGCTGGGGGCTGGCCACGTCCACGACGTTCGTTTACCTATTCCTCTATGCACCGGTCCTCGTCCTGATCTTCTTCTCCTTCAACCGCTCTCGCCTGTCGGCGCATTGGACCGGCTTCACGGGCGAATGGTACGCGCTGCTCTGGCGCGACGAGCAGATCATCCATTCGCTGCTCAACAGTCTTCTGGTGGCCGCCGCCGCCACCCTGGTTTGTGTGGTGTTCGGCACCGTAGGCGCGCTGGTCTTCCCGAAAATCCGCCGGCGCGCCAAAACCATCCTGGACGGCGTCGTCTACCTTCCCCTGGTCATTCCCGAGATCGTGATGGCGGTGGCCGTCGTCAGCTTCTTCAGCCTGCTGCGCATGCAATTGAGCCTTTCCACCGTTGTCATCGCTCATATTACCTTTTGTATTTCTTATGTGATTATCGTCGTCGGGGCGCGCTTGGCGGGCATGGATCGCTCCATCGAGGAGGCGGCCCTCGACCTGGGCGCGAACGAATGGACCACATTCTTCCGCATCACCCTGCCCATTGCCGCGCCCGCGATTCTCTCCGCAGCCTTGCTGGTGTTTACCACTTCTTTTGACGATTACCTGATCACTTCCTTCGTGGCGGGAGTTCGTTCCACCACCTTGCCGCTCGAGATCTATTCCCGCCTGAAGCGAGGCATCACGCCGGAGATCAATGCCATCTCGACCGTAATCCTGGCGGCCACGATTCCACTGGTCTACATTGCTCAGCGCCTCGAGCGTGGAGCCATGAAAGTCCGCGCCGCAGTCCTGAGTGCCACGGCGGTTTTCCTGCTCATGCTCGCGCCCGTCGTCGCACGCACCTGGACGGGCGGCGAGAACCTCAGGCAACTCAATATCTATATCTGGTCCTCTTACGTCTCCCCGCGGCTGGTGCAAGGATTCGAACGCGAGTTTCACTGCAAGGTGAATTACGACCTCTACGACTCGAACGAGGCCCTGCTGGCGAAACTCCAGGGGGGCAACGTCAGTTACGATCTGGTGGTTCCCAGCGATTACATGGTGGAGATTCTCATTAGGCAGGGCCTGCTCACGCCCCTGGGCAAATCCAGAATGCCCAACGCCTGGGCCAATATCGATCACCGTTTTCTAAGTCTGCCGTTTGATCCGCACAACGACTATGCGGTGCCTTACGCCTGGGGCACCACGGGCCTGGCTTATCGCGCGGACCTGGTTAAGGAGAACCTCGACAGTTGGTCGGCGTTGTTTGATCCGCGCTTCGCCGGCCACATCCTGCTGCTCGACGACACGCGCGAAGTTTTTGGCATGGCCCTCAAGAAACTCGGCTACTCGCTTAATTCGACCAACCCGGATGAAATCCGCCAGGCGCGCGATTTGTTGCTCAAGGAGAAGCCTCTCGTCAAGGGCTACAACAGCTCCAATTTCCAGGAAGACCTCGCCGCCGGTGATGCCTGGATCGCGCAAGCTTACAACGGCAACATGACCTTCGTGATGCGCGATGAGCCGAACCTCCGCTACGTTGTGCCGAAAGAAGGCTGCACGATTTCCGTTGATTGCGCGTGCATCCCGCGAGCCGCCCCCCACAAAGAACTGGCGGAGGACTTCATCAACTATTTCCACCGCCCTGAAGTGGCCGCGCTCTTTGTGAATGACTCCGGCTTTAACACTCCCAGCCGTTACAATCAGACCGACATTGAGCCCTGGCTGCTCCTCAACGCCGCCGTCTTTCCCGACCCCGCCTCGCTGGTCCATTGCGAGTTTATGCGCGACGTCGGTGCCGCCGCGCAGCTTTATGATCAGTATTGGACGGAAATTAAAGCGCGCTAGACGAGTTGGATTGACAGCCCTCTCCCTTGGCGAGAGGCAAATTGAATGGGCAGCCCTCTCCCTTGGGGAGAGGGTGTCCGGCGACGGCGCCTTCAGCAGCCGTCGACGGACAGGTGAGGGGTCTCTTGCTTCTCCGGCCCTTCTGCAAACAGCAAATTCAGACGACAAGAATCAAACGATCAGGAGTTCGCGATTTGTTAGATCGCCGGGCGTTTGCCATTTGGCTTGTTCTTAGTCTTGCCTTTGACCCCCGGTTCGTTCTCGTGATCGTGCAACTAACCCCTCACCCGTCACGCTCCGGCTGATGAGAGCGCCGGAGCGCGACACCCTCTCCCCAAGGGAGAGGGCAGTGCGTTCATGGCTTCCTGACGGCCGACAGTTTACGTCAGCCCCAGCACTCGTTCCGCGTTCTGGTGATAGACCTTCCGCAGAATGCTCTCCGGCAACCCCAACCCGTAAATCTGCCAACGTCCCTGCGGCGGCTTCGGGGCCGGAGCGTAGTCGAAATACTCATCCTCGGTTTCGAGGAAGCGGTAGTAGATCTCGTAGAGTTTCGGCGAGAGAATTTGCTGGGGAGTCTCCTTGCCATTGGGCACCGCGTCAGTCCCGAACATGATTCGGTCCTGGTATTTCTCAAAGAACTTGCGCGCCGTGCGCGGTTGCCGTCCGAGTTCTCCGATGCGCGCCGCAAGCTCGACATACATATTCGGTAAACGGTCCAGGCATTCGGAGACCGCAGCAAGGTTCTCCGCGTTGTGTCCCACGTGAAGAGCGATAAAAGTTGTTTTTGGGTGTCGCGCAAACATGCGATTTCGCGCCTCGATCAGCTCTTGGAAGCTGGGAAAGTCGTGATCGTAAAACGACCAGTCAGGGTGATTGTTCAGTTCCTCGAAGCGCTCGTTGAATCGGTCGATGGGCAGGAAGAAAGCCTCGGGATCGGAGATGTGAATGGCCACCGGCATCTTGAAGCCGGCACACGCTTCCCACATCGGGTCGAAATGAGGATCGTCGATCTTCACCAGCGGGCCCGAAGTAACATCCTGCCGGAGGTAAAGACCGAGAGTCTTCACCACCTTCAATCCCTTCGCCCCTGCCTCGTGCGCGCGCCCGATCTCATCCGCCTGCCAGCGCGGGTAGTCCGGCCGGTTAAAGTGGTCCCATCCGGGTTCCGTGAAGACCATGAACCGGTCAGGGTGCGCCCGCTGAAATCGCTGAATAGCTTGCTCGAGGCCCTTTCCACGGTTGCCGGTAAGGTCCACCATCATGCGAATGTTCTTCCGGTCCATCACCGGCAGCACGTCTTCCGGAGTCGCAAGGAATCGTATCTCCTCGCCGATGGTTACGCCATTCTTGTGCTGGGCTCCCATGGTGAGGTGGGTATGAACGTCGATCACTGGAAAACGCGAGCGCCCCACCTTCGTTTCCGGCACGTGAAGCATGCTCCTGGGTTGGAAGTCCTCGAGCGCCAGGCGTTCCGGCTTTGCGCCCTGGGCCGCCCCGGTTGGGTCCGCGCCCTTGGCTGACGACCCTTTCGTGGCCACTCCCGCTACTGCCGCTGCGCCAACACTTCTCAGCAATTCCCTGCGATCAATTCTGCTCATGAATCCTCCTGATTGCGTGCGTCTGGGCCGCCCCTACTTTTGATTATGTTGGCCGCCACTACAATAACCCATATGGCTTGTTTGTGACTTGTTTTGTTTTTCGCTTCCTCCTGCTATATTGCATGGACTCATTGAAGGAGGAGGCGTCATGCGACGTTTGGCAATTCTGTTGATCGCGCCATTGAGTGCGCTGGCTTTTGCATGTCTCTTAACACCGACGGGAGGTGCACAGAACGTGGCGGAGAAAAAACAATACCTTCGGAAACTCACCATGCCCTCGAAGTTCTTGGCCGCCGATTTCGTACCCAATGGCGATCTCGCCAAAGACGTTTGGAAGGATGCCACGCGCGTAACCCTGGGCGACCGCATTAGCCACGAGCCGCTACCGGGTTCTGAAACGCAGGCAGCAAGCCTCTGGACCCTCCGCTACATCTATTTCGCATATTGGTGTCGATACGGATCTCTGAATATCTACGAGGGCGAAGATCCTGCCAAAGAACGCTGGGAACTCTGGAACCGGGACGTGGTGGAAGCGTTCATCAATCCGCAGCCCGAGCGTTTTCTCCACTATTACGAGTTCGAGGTAGCGCCGAACAATCAGTGGATTGACCTCGAGATTGACCTCAGCAAGAATCCCATGAATGATGCCGCCTGGGATTCTCACTTCGAGCACGCCACGAAACTCGACGCCGAGCATAAGTCCTGGACGGTCGAAATGCGCATCCCGGTCAGCTCCATGAATACAAGCGCCATCAAAGCGGGAGACGAATGGCGCGTGAATCTCTATCGCTGCGACGGACCCGGCGACGATTCTCGGCGGCGTTTCCTATCGTGGAGTCCCTTGCCCCCGGGCAGCAACGGGTCGTACCACCAGCCCGCGGCTTTTGGGATCATCAAGTTCGTAAAGTAGGCTTTCCCGCCGAACCCTGTCGGATATAATCGAAACCGCATGAGCCGCCGCTGGATTGTCCTCGCGCTTGTCTTTCTGGGCATCGTGATCAACTACGTTGATCGCGGCAACCTCAGTGTCGCGGCGCCCTCGATCATGCGCGATTTCCGCATCGCGCCCGCCGCCATGGGAGTGCTCCTCTCCGCCTTTTTCTGGACCTACGGCGCGTTTCAAATTCCGGCCGGCGCCGTCGTAGATCGCTTCGGCATTCGCCGGACCTATGCGGCTGGTTTCCTCGTCTGGTCATTAGCTTCGGCCTCAATTGCCCTCAGCCGCGCGCCCGGTGACATCACCGGCTTGCGCATGCTGCTGGGGCTTGCGGAATCCGTAGCGCCGCTGGCCAGCATTTCTTTCATCCGCAACAACTTTGCCGCCCAGGATCAAGGGCTGCCGACCTCGATCTATATTTCGGGCCAGAACATAGGGCCGGCTCTCGGCGCACTGGTGGGCGCCGTTCTGCTGGAGCGCTTCGGATGGCGCCTGATGTTTGCCATAACCGGACTGGGCGCGCTGGTTTGGCTGCCTTTCTGGTGGATCTCGACTCTCTCCGATCGGCCTCGCACTGCCCCTCAGGCCCAAGGCGCTACCTCGTCATTCCCGCGGAAGCGGGAATCCAATGCGTCCGGCGCACTCGCTGAAGAACCCGACCCATCGCAGCCTTGGACGTGGGAAATGTTCCTGCGCAGCAGAACCTTCTGGGCAATGTCATTGAGCATCCTGCTGTCATCCTACTACTGGTACTTCGTATTGACGTGGGTGCCGAGCTATTTAATTCTCTCCCGAGGGTTCTCAACTCTCGAGATGGGGCGGGTGGTTTCCACCGCGCTCTTCGCTATGGCCGTCGTTAACGTCACGGCGGGCTGGGCCGTGGATAAATGGGCGGCGCGCATCGGAGTCTTCCCCGCACGCCTGCGATTTGCGGTGGCGGGATATATCGGCACCGGGGCAATTCTGCTTCTGCTGGCGACGCGGGATCGATTCTGGACGCTCCCCATCCTTACCGTCGCGATGTGCGCGACCGGAATCGGGAATTCCAATTTCTGGACGATCTCGCAGCATGTGCCGCCCAAGAAGATGGTGGGGCGCACCATCGGGTTCCTCAACACCATCTCCGTGGCTGCGGGCGCTGCCGCACCAATCGTCACCGGATTGATTCTGGGGCCGCAGAGACACTTCGGACCGGCAATTCTCCTCGCCGGCTTGTGCCCTGTCCTCGCCGCCCTCTGCCTGCTGGCCGCCGGCTCTCAAGGCCTTGAGCGGATGAAAACCCTTCTCGCCGGAAACGCCGGCGCACCAGGCCAAACACTATAAGAAGGTTTTATGGTAAAGACTCATATTATGAATGCGATTGGCGTATATAACATGATGTAGTCTAAAGCAGTTGGGGTTCCGCCAATCCGCAGGCGGCAGTTGCGTCGTCCGGAGGAGCAGGCTGATTATCGGCAGGGCAAAGCGTCCATCGATTCGGTCTTCGGCGTGCTGAAAGAACAGCGCGGGATGAGGCAATTCCGGCGGCCCGGCTTAGAGGAAGTGTCGGCCCAACTTTTCACCCAGGCTCGACAGATTCAGTGATTAGGAGGTCAAAATGAAAGTGCAATTCCACCGGGCAATTCTCTTTTCGGCGCTGGTGTTCGCCTGTCCATGCCTCACCCTGTCTCAGCAGCCGTCCAGCAGCGAGTCCGCGCTGACTCAAAGCGAGGCAGCGTCCCTGGTCAAGGACTTGGCTTTGCAGGAGGAAGCTTTGGAACAGTCGTGCCATCGCATCGTCGCGATCTATCGAGAGATGGCCGCGACTTCGGAATCTGACTCAGCCTCGGTTCGCGAATTGAAACGGCAGTACGAGCATCTCGCTGAGAATGAAGAAAAGGCCGCCTTGGCTGCGAAGAAGATGGCCGCTCATTACACCAAGTTGGCCAATCTGATAGAACTTTCTCCTGATCCTACGAAGACCAGAAGTTTGTTAGGAGATTCAGCCTATCGGCGCTGAGTCGTGTCTCGCCAAAATACCGCACCGTGCTTCAAGAATAAAATCGGACTAATGGAGTTGCTCGGCAATCAATACCGAGGGTGGCGCTGACGTGCCGTTTTTGGCATGTCTGTCCTCCTGATACTAAAGACGCGCATACATCCCGACAACAAGCGTCGGGACGTATGCGCCACCCGGCGGAAAGGCCGGCGCGCGATCCACCTTGTAGGGGCGGTTCGCGAACCGCCCCTACGCAACAGGCTCAATGCGTCATGGCATAGATGATGTAGTTCACGCCAAGCCGCATTCCCATTTCGGAATACTTCTGCGGATACCGTGGATCGCCCGCCCACTCCCAGGAGTCGCCCACATCGGAATTGAAGGTGATGGCCACCATGATGCGGCCCTTATCGTCGTA
>Ga0187879_10000724_pt1 | contig 21996 bp, 26 predicted proteins | sample June2016WEW_19_1_FD_132423 | JGI IMG/M metagenome (GOLD analysis project Ga0187879, IMG submission 132423) | Peatland microbial communities from SPRUCE experiment site at the Marcell Experimental Forest, Minnesota, USA - June2016WEW_19_10 | ecosystem: Environmental > Terrestrial > Soil >... | reverse complement strand
TCCGCAGGTTCGGGGCCAGAGTCGATCCGCAGCATCAGGTCATCAGGGTGGACGGCCGGCGCATACCGGCTCGCGAGGACCTGGTCTATGTCGCCCTGAACAAGCCGGCTGGCGTTCTCACGACGATGTCGGACAGCCGCGGGCGCCCGACCATCGCCGATTTCCTGGGTGATCGCGCCGAGCGGATGTTCCACGTCGGCAGGCTCGATTACGACACCGAGGGCCTGATGCTCCTGACCAACGACGGCGAGCTAGCGCACCGGCTGGCTCATCCGCGTTACGGGGTACTCAAGACCTACCTCGCTGACGTGACCGGGCCGCTGCGCAGAGATCTGGGCCGCCAGCTGGCGACCGGGATCGAGCTCTCCGACGGGGTGGCCACCGCTGACAGATTCCGCGTGGTCGAGCGGACCAGTACCCGGGCACTGGTGGAAATTACCCTGCACGAGGGCCGCAAGCACATCGTCAGGCGGATGCTGGCCGAAGCTGGTCACCCGGTGCGCCGTCTCGTCCGTACGCAGGTAGGACCGGTCAAGCTCGGCTCGCTCCGGTCCGGCACCACCCGGCGGCTGAGCACTGCCGAGATCGGCGAGCTGTACGCGGCCGTGGGTCTATAGCCTGGTATACCAGCTGGTTGGCCGAGGTGGCGATGCTGGTCATGACGCTGGGCCGGCCGGAAAGTCATGAGGAGGGACTGGTAGTGGCTGTCAGGGCGATTCGCGGCGCCGTTCAGGTCGACGCGAACGAGCGGGACGCGATTCTGGCCGGTACCGCCGAGCTCGTCACCGAGGTGATGACCCGCAACCAGCTGACCCCCGCCGATGTGATCAGCGTCCTGTTCTCCGTCACCGCTGACCTCAACGCCGAGTTTCCCGCACTTGCGGCACGCAAGCTCGGCTTCCAGGACGTGCCCCTGCTGTGCTGCGCCGAGATCGACGTGCCGGGGGCGCTGACGCGCGTCGTCCGGCTGATGATGCATGTCGAGACGGCAGCGCCGCGTTCTGCGGTTCAGCACGTGTACCTGCGCGGCGCCGCCGCGCTGCGCCTGGACATCGCTCAGTGACCGGCTCCGCCCCGCGCAGCGTGGTTGTGATCGGTAGCGGCCTGATCGGCACCTCCATCGCGCTGGCCCTCAGAGAACATGGCGCAGAGGTCTGGCTGGCTGACCGTGATCCGGCTGCGGCCCGGCTGGCCGAGGGCATCGGGGCTGGCCGGCCGCTTCCTGACGCCGGGCCGCCCGGCGGGTCGGCCGAGCTGGCCGTCCTTGCGGTGCCGCCTGCTGCCACCGGCGCGGCCCTGGCTTCCGCCCAGGCTGCTGGCCTGGCCCGCTGGTACACCGACGTCGCCAGCGTGAAGGAGCTTCCGCTGGCCAGCGCCCGCGAGCTGGGCTGTGATATTGCCCGTTTCGTTCCCGGACATCCGATTTCTGGGCGGGAGCGATCCGGCCCGGCCGCAGCCAGGGCCGACCTGTTCCTCGGCCGGCCGTGGGCGCTCTGCCCGGCACCCGAGACCAGCGAGGAGGCCGTCCTGGCCACCGCCGCGCTGGCGGTGGCCTGCGGTGCCCAGCCGATCCGGATGTCTGCTGCCGAGCATGACCGGTGGGCTGCCCTGGTCTCGCACGCTCCGCACGTCGTGGCCGCTGCGGTCGCCGCGATGCTGCGGCCCGCACCGGACGGGGCGCTCGCCCTAGCCGGGCAGGGCCTGCGTGACGTGACCAGGATCGCGGCCGGGGACACCGAGCTGTGGACGCAGATCCTGGCCGCCAATGCCGCTCATGCGGGGGAGGTACTCGCGGGCCTCTCGGCCGACCTGGCCATCGCGGCCGGCGTGCTTGAGGGGATCGCCAAGGGCGACCAGACAGCGCAGGAGCGGCTGGCCGGGCTGCTGGAAGGCGGCCGGGCCGGGGTCGCGCGGATCCCTGGCAAGCGCGGCGATCCTGCTACGGCCTACCAGGTCGTCCAGGTAGTCATCGGTGACCGGCCAGGCGAGCTGGCCAGGCTTTTCCAGGCGGCTGGCGACGCGGGAATCAACATCGAGGACGTGGGCATCGAGCATTCGCCCGGATTGCCAGCCGGCGTAGCAGAGCTGTCGGTCACGCCGCAGGCAGCCGACCGGCTTGCCGCGGCGCTCGCGGCCGGAGGCTGGCCGGTTCGCCGGTAGCATCGCCATCGTGACAAATTCGGCTGCCATCGGGCAGGAAGCACGCGCCGGCGCGGCGGGCGACCGGCAGGACAAGGCGGCGGCGCGCCGTCGCGGCATGGTGATCGCGGTCGACGGGCCGGCCGGATCCGGTAAGTCAAGCGCGGCGCGTGGCGCCGCCTGCGCGCTCGGACTCCGCTACCTGGACACCGGAGCGATGTACCGGGCCCTCACCTGGTGGCTGCTTGCCCACGATGTGGACGTCTCCAGCCCGGCTGCGGTAGCGGAGCAGGCCCGCCGTCCGGTGCTCGAGATCGGTACCGATCCGGTCGCACCGGACATCCGGGTCGACGGGACCGATGTCGCGGCGCCGATCCGGTCCCGCGAGGTGTCCAATGCCGTCAGTGCCGTCGCCGCGGTCCCTGAGGTCCGCAGCTACCTGGTCGGGATGCAGCAGCAGATCATCGCCGAGTCGCGTGCGGCGGGGGCCGGCATCGTGGCCGAGGGCCGGGACATCGGCACGGTGGTGGCGCCGGACGCGCCGGTGAAGGTCTTCCTGACCGCGATCGAGGCGGTACGGGCCAGCAGGCGCAGCGCCGACCTGGCTGCCGACCCGGCCGCGACCGTCGCGGTGACTCTCGCCGAGCAGGCCCGGCGGGACGCTGCCGACGCTCCGCAGATGGCCAGGGCATCCGATGCGATCGAGATCGATACGACCGGCCTGGGACTGGCCGAGGTCATTGCCGAGATCGCTGCGCTCGCCGACGCCCGGACGGCGGACGCATGGCGGACTTGAGCTTTCCCGGCCAGGCCGGGCCGACCGGCAGCCAGGCTGGCCGCGATCAGGGCGTTGACCCGGACACGCTGACCGGACTGGACACTGAGCCTGGCCAGCCGCCGGTTCCAGTCGTCGCTGTTGTCGGCCGCCCTAACGTCGGCAAGTCAACGCTGGTGAACAGGATCCTGGGCAGCCGCCAGGCCGTGGTGGAGGACACTCCTGGGGTTACTCGTGACCGCGTCGCCTACGATGCGACCTGGCGCGGCCGTTCCTTCACCCTGGTGGACACCGGCGGCTGGGAGCCAGCGGCGGAACGCTCGAAGGACCTGGCCGCGCGGGTAGCGGCGCAGGCGCGGGTTGCGGTGGACGCCGCCGATGCCGTGCTGTTCGTCGTGGACGCTGTCGTGGGGGTGACCGACGCCGACGCGGCTGTCGCCGCGGTGCTCCGCAGGTCACGTAAGCCGGTCGTGCTGGCCGCCAACAAGGTCGATGACGCGCCGGGTGAGCCCGCCATCGCATCGTTGTGGTCGCTGGGACTCGGCGACCCCCAGGCGGTGAGCGCGTTGCACGGCCGGGGCAGCGGGGATCTCCTTGACGCTGTGCTGGATGCGCTTCCGGCCGCGCCCCGGGAGCCGTTCGGAATCGAGGGCGGCCCGCGGCGGGTCGCCCTCATCGGGCGCCCGAACGTCGGAAAGTCGAGCCTGCTGAACAAGCTGGCCGGCCAGGAGCGGGCCCTGGTCGACGAGGTTGCCGGCACTACCCGTGATCCCGTTGATGAGCTCATCGAGCTCGGCGGCAGCGTCTGGCGATTCGTCGACACCGCCGGGATCAGGAGGCGTGTCAGGGAAACGCAGGGCGCTGACTACTTCGCTGCGCTCCGCACCGAGCGCGCGCTGGAGCGCGCCGAGGTGGCTGTCGTGCTGGTGGACGCTAGCCAGCCGCTGGCCGAGCAGGACCTGCGGATCGTTTCGATGGTGATCGAGGCCGGACGGGCCCTGGTGATCGCCTACAACAAGTGGGACCTGGTCGACGAGGACCGCAGGCTCTTCCTCGACGCGCAGATTGACCGGCAGCTGCACACTGCACGGTGGGCGCCACGGGTCAACATCTCGGCGGCGACCGGCTGGCACACCGACAGGCTGGTCCCGGCGATCGAGCGGGCGCTGGCGGGCTGGGAGACGCGAGTGCAGACCGGCAGGCTCAACGCGTGGCTGGCCGGGCTGATCGCGGCTACCCCGCCGCCGGTGCGCGGCGGGAAACAGCCGAAGATCCTTTTCGCCACGCAGGCGGGCGTACGTCCGCCGCACTTCGTCCTGTTCGCGACTGGCTTCCTGCAGGCCGGCTACCGCAGGTTCATCGAGCGCAGGCTCCGCGAGGAGTTCGGCTTCGAGGGCAGCCCGGTACACGTCTCGATGCGGCTGCGGGACAAGCGCCAGGGGTCAGCCGGCGGCCAGCGGCACCGGGCCCGGCGCGGCTGAGGTGCAGCTAGGCGCCGGGCCGAGCCAGAACCAGACGGTCGTGCAGCCCTCCTGGCGGACGTAACCCCACTGGTGGGCCAGGCTCTGCACCAGGAAGAGCCCGTGCCCGTCCGAGGCGTAGAGGTCGCCCTTGACAACGGGCGCTGACAGGTCCGAGCCATCGTCGGCCACCTCGACCCGGATGCCGTCGCCGATCTCGATCATGACGAGCCTGACCGTCCCGCCGACGCGGCGGGAATTGCTGTGCTTCACGGCGTTGGTGACGATCTCGGAGGTGAGCAAGACCGCGACGTCGATGACGGGGCTCTGGTCGCCAATGATCTTGGCGACGAAGGCGCGGGCCTCGGATACGTGCTCAGGGCGCCCAGAAATGGTAAGGCTTCCCAGGACGGCGGCGCCCGCCATCATGGCTAACTCTTCGGTGACGTCGCTCGCTACCAAAGCTGCCATCTCGGTCCGCTCCCTCCCCGGCATGTGCCGGAAAATAGCGTGCGCCGTGGCTGACTGCTACCACCGGGCCCGTGCCGGGGCGGGGTCGGCGCGGGCCCGGCTTGTTCTCATAATGGTGCGGGAGTGCACGCCGTGCAAGTGCGTGGAACAAATTTCGTTAACGAAATCTCAATTGCGATCTCATCTGATCTCCGTTTTTCCGGTATGGTGTCTCCAAGACCAGCAGCTGCGCGGTCGTGGCCGCTCTTGCCTGGAGTCGGTATGCGCCCCGCTAGCCCTCCCGAGGGAGGCGAGAATGACCGTGTCGATCGGCCCCACCGTACGTCGGCGTCGGCTCGGTACCGAGTTAAGGCGCCTGCGGGAAGCGCAGTGCATCAAGCTCGAAGAGGTAGCCGACAAGCTCGGGCTCGCGCCATCCACTTTGTCCCGGATCGAGACGGGCAAGGCGCCGACGCGGTCGGTCTACCTTTTTTCCATGTTCGATCTTTACGGAGTTAGCGATCCGGGCCAGCGGCAGGTCCTTACGGAGATGGCGCGAGAAGGGCACCGTAAGGGCTGGTGGGCCGCCTACGAAGACGTGCTGCCCACGGGCTTTGGCATCTACGTGGGGCTGGAAGCCGAGGCGTCGTCGGTGCGGGCGTTCGAGTCGCTGGTCGTGCATGGCCTGCTCCAGACCGAGGACTACGCCCGTGCCGTGATGAGCACCGTGCGCAGGAAGCTCAGCCCGGACGAGATCGAGCGGCTGGTTGCACTCCGGATGCAGCGCCAGGAGGTGCTGCTGCGCGCCGATCCGCTTGACTTGTGGCTGATCATCGATGAAGCGGTGGTCCGCAGGACTATGGGCCCGCCTCAGCTGATGCGCCGTCAGCTTGATCATCTTGCCGATGCGAGCCTGTGGCCGAACGTTACGTTGCAGGTACTGCCGTTCTCCAGCGGGCCGCACCCATCGCTGAACGGCCCGTTCTGCATCATCGAATTCCCCGAGCGCTTCGATCCCGACGTCGTCTATATCGAGGGCGTCGGCGGGCATACGTATCTGGAGCGGGACAAAGATGTCCGCATGTGCACAGAGTCCTTCGACCTCTTGCGGGCCGCGGCCCTGTCACCTGCCGATTCAACCGATTTGATCAGCAGCCTGGCCCGACAAATCACGTAATCGACAGAAAGGAAAGTCGGATGACCCCCGATTTCGCCGATGTTCAGTGGATCAAGAGCCGCACCTGCAGCGCCGATGGCTGCGTGGAAGTGGCCCACCTCCCGGGCGGCAATGTCGCGATACGCGACTCGAAGGACGTCAGCAGGCCCGCCCACGTTTTCGACAGTGACGAGTGGACCGCGTTCATCGCCGGGGCCAAGAACGGCGAGTTCGACCTGCCGTGAGCTAGCGCCGGTCATTACCGTCCCCGGGAACCCGGCGCGGGTTCCCGGGGACGTCCGGCCGCCCCGGGCGACCGGATCAGTCCAGGCCGAGGTGGTCGAATTCGCCGTCGGCGACGCCGCCGCTGAACGCCTCCCACTCCGGTCGCGTAAAGATGAGGGCCGGGCCGTCGGGGTGCCTTGAGTTGCGCATCGCGATGTCGCCGTCGGCGAGGACGGCGACTTCCACGCAATTTCCTCCGGTCGGGCCACTGCGGCTGCTCTTGAGCCACCTCACGCCGGTCAGTGCGGTAGCGGCCATGCCGTTGCGGATGCTGCTCATCGGGATTCCTCCATATCCTCGAGCATTGCGCGGATGATCTGCCGAGACTGGTCTGGTGGTGCGCTCGCGGCGCTGAGCTTGTCCATGGCGGTCACATACCGGTCCACGTCGGAGGGCTTGTCCAGGTACATGGCGCTGGTCAGCTGCTCGAGGTAGACCACATCTGGCAGCTCAGGGACGGCGAAGCGGAGGATGCAGAAGCTCCCTGGCGCGGCATAGGCACCGGCAGGCAGCGGCGCGACCTGCAAGGTAAAGCCCGGCATGTCGGAGCTATCAAGCAGCTGCTCGAGCTGGGCCCGCAACAGGCTAGGGCTGCCCACCGGCCGGCGTAGCGCTGCCTCGTCAATGATTGCCCAGAGCCGCAGGCCGCCGGAACTGAACCGGCGCTGCCGTTCCTTGCGCAGGTAGACCAGGCGCTCGGTCTCCTCAAGCGAGAACTCCCCGAGCGCGATCACCGCGGCCGCGTAATCCTCGGTCTGCAGCAGCCCAGGGATGAACTGCGCGTCGTAGCTGCGGATCGACTCCGCTGATTCCTCCAGGCCGATGTATGCCTGGAACCAGCCGGGCAGGATGTCCTGGTAACGATGCCACCAGCCAGGCTGGTTAGCCTGGCTGGCCAGCGAAAGCAGCTGTTCCCGCTCGGTGGTGTCGGTGATCCCGTAGAGACTGAGCAGGTCGGCGATGTCTACTTCCCTGACCGCGTTCCTGCCCAGCTCGATCCGGCTGATCTTGGACTCCGATCCCCTGATCGCCCTCGCTGCTTCCTGCGCGGTGATCCCCCGTGACTCACGCAGTCGGCGTAGCTGAGTGCCGAGGAGAATGCGCAGGACCGTGGGCCCGCCTGCCCCGTCCGCCATCTGTCGCGCTCCCTTCCGCCGCGGATCCGCTCACATCGCCAATATGCCCATACCGGAAGCTGCCAGCCCCCCCGGTTTGAGCTTAGTCGCACCGTTCAGGGCAATAGTCCGGAAAGCAATTGCGTGGCGAACTTGTTCCGTAACGCCGGTTACTTCATGATATCGCATATGCGATTTCGGGCCAGCCCTTAAATTCGGCTTGATGCCCGCAGCCCGAAGCGGCGCGGAGGCCAGCTGCCCGGTTGCCGGTTACGAGGGTGCTGACGGGTGCTCAGGTGACTCTACGCGCGCTGCCGGGGGGGCCGCTGGGCTCTCGGTACGATCGAGCCTGGCAGGTCGGCATGACATGAGGACGGGACGATGCGCTACAGGGCACTGGGCAGTTCCGGGCTGGTCGTTTCAGTGGCCGGGCTCGGCTGTAACAACTTCGGCCGCCGGCTGGACATCGGTGCGACGCGCGCGGTGGTGGACGCCGCGATCGAGGCGGGGATCACACTGCTCGACACCGCGGATTCCTATGGCGGCGGGGGCCGGTCGGAGGAGATGCTCGGCGAAGTGCTGGCCGGCCGGCGTGATCAGGTGGTGCTGGCCACCAAGTTCGGCCACCGTGCCGCCGACCTCGGTTACGGCCCGGCCGCGGGAGCCAAGGGCGGGCGTGCCTACATCCGGCGTGCGGTCGAGCAGTCACTGCGCCGGCTGCGGACCGATTACATCGACCTTTACCAGCTGCATACGCCGGACTCGGTGACCCCGATCGCGGAGACCATTACCGCGCTGGGCGAGCTGGTCGCCGAGGGCAAGGTCCGCTACATCGGGCATTCCAACTTCACTGCCTGGCAGCTCGCCGAGGCGGCTGGCGTGGCCCGTGAGCTCGGCGGCACGGCCTTCATCTCGGCGCAGAACCACTGGTCACTGCTGGAGCGCGGGGCCGAAGCCGAGGTGGTGCCCGCCGCGCTGCATTTCGGGCTGGGCGTGCTGCCCTACTTCCCGCTGGCGAACGGTCTGCTCACCGGTAAGGTCCGGCGCGGTCAGGAGCCACCGGAGGGGAGCAGGCTGGCCAGCCGGGCGGGGTACATCACCGAGGCGAAGCTGGACAAGGTCGAAGCGCTCAGCGCCTGGGCCGCCGAGCGCGGGCTTACCGTGCTCGAACTGGCTATCGGCGGCCTGGCCGCGCTGCCCGGGTGCTCGTCGGTGATCGCCGGGGCCACCACGGCCCAGCAGGTCAAGGCCAACGCCGAAGCGGCGAGCTGGATCCCGGCACCAGACGAGATCGCCCAGCTGGACTCGATAGCGCCACCGCCGGGTGATCAGGCCGGGTGACCAGGCTGGGCGGACAGGCTGGGCGGACAGGCCGGGCGGACAGGCCGGGCGGACAGGCCGGGCGGACAGGCCAGGCGGCAGGCCGGGCGCTGTGGCGCAGCGCCCATCGTGGCCCGGTCAGCACGATGCGATTATGCTCGGGCAGCCCGCTGCGGCGTCGCCAGATCCGCCCGATGCGGGTGGCGGATGGCCTGATGTTGCCTCGGCGTACAGATCCTTGACATTGGTGAAGAACCGGGGCGAGTACGACACGTTGGGAGAGTCCCCGCCCTCCTGCCAGCCGCCGATCACGCCGATGACCGTGCCGTCGCCCGTCTTGGGGCTGACGTGCGCCAGGAACGGGCCGCCGCTCGTCCCGGTCGTGTAGCCGTCACAGTCGAACACCATCTGGTGCGGATCCGCGCCGAAGATCCGGGCGGGCGCCGTACAGCTGACCGGCTTGTTGGTGCTGTCGGGATAGCCGATCACGTCCACTGGCTGGGCCGGCTGGTCGATGCCGAGAGTTTCCGCGCCAGTATGCCGCTCGATGCGGGTGCCGGGCCGCCCCGCGATGAGGAAGGCGACATCGTTGTTGACGTTCCGGCGCAGCATCCACGCCTTGTCGACGTAGACCGCCGTCACGACCCAGACGCCGTGCGGGTCCTTACCGCTGTGGTAGCCGGGCACGAACGCCACGCTCCCGCGCGGTGGCGGTCCGTCGCTGTAAACGCAATGCGCGGCGGTGACGAGGAGATTCTCCGCCTTGCTGTGCACCACGCTCGCGGTGCAGAAGTGCGAGATCAGCTTGCCGTTGGCCACTGTGAACAGGGCACCGACGGCGGGAGTCCCGTTGAACGACCGGCCCGCTGTGGCAGGCACCCCGGCTGCCTGGGCGATCGGGGTCAGCAGGTACGCGCTGAGCGCGCCGACGGACATGGCGCCGGCGAGCCACCAGGCCGGGCGGCGGGCCCAGCGAGGAATCCGGCGCATCCGTGCTCCTGCCTGTCCGGTCACCCACGCCGCCATGACGAGGGCATTGCGATGCAATGTCGTTACCTGATTGTGCTGTTATAGCCTCATAAATTCCATAGACGAGGCTGAGGGAACGCTGAGTGACACGTGTGCCAGGTGGCGTCTCTCGTCCGCTGGAAGGTGCCAGATTACTCTTCGGCGTGCGTCCAGGCCCCGATCCCGCTGGCGGGTCCGGATTTCTGCCGCCGCCAGTCTGACGAATCCCGCCGCACTGCGGCGGCTGCCCGGCGTCGCGGCCAGGTGAGAGAATCGCCGTGCGGAAGAACCGGACGAGCCCGGAGGCGACGAGGCATGAGAGCTGCGCGGTATGACCGGTACGGCCCGGCCCGCGAGGTGCTGCGGGTCGAGGACATGGAGCGGCCGGAGCCGGGGCCGGGGGAGGTCCGGGTCAAGATCGAGGCGTCCGGGATCAACCCGACCGACTGGAAGTCCAGGAGCGGAGCCACGCCCCGGCCCATCGACGGCTTCCAGATCCCGCACCACGACGGCGCCGGGGTGATCGATGCGGTCGGGGAGGGCGTCGATGCCGGGCGTACCGGCCAGCGGGTGTGGGTCTGGCTCGCTGCGGGCGGCCGCCGCTGGGGGACGGCCGCCGAGTGGACCGTCGTACCCGAGCGGCAGGCAGCCCCGCTGCCCGATGGCATCTCGGCCGGACTCGGCGCCAGCCTGGGCGTCCCGGCGATTACCGCGCATCGCTGCCTGTTCGCCGACGGTCCGGTCGAGGGCAAGACGATTCTCGTGGCGGGCGGCGCGGGAGCGGTCGCGCATTTCGCCATCGAGCTGGCCGTGCGCGCGGGCGCCCGCGTCGTGACGACCGTCAGCGGGCCGGAAAAGGCCAAGCTGGCCGCCGCAGCGGGTGCGCACCTGGTGGTGAACTACCACGACGCCGACGCCGCCGGCCAGATCCGCGCCTTCGCTGGCGAGAGCGGCGTCGACCGGGTGGTCGAGCTGGCCCTGGGCACGAACCTGCAGCTCGACCTGGAGGTGATCGCGCCGCATGCGCAGATCGTCAGCTACGCGGCCGAGTCCAAAGACCCCGTCCTGCCGGTCCGGGCCTGCATGACCGTTAACGTGACGCTCAGGTTCGTGCTGCTCTACGGGGTCCAGCGGGCGGCTCTTGAGCTGGCGGCGCAGGACATCACGGCCGCGCTGGCCGACGGGGCGCTGAGTGAGCTGCCGGTCACCAGGTTCGGCCTGGACGACATCGCCGCCGCGCAGGAGGCTGTCGAGGCCGGCGTCGTCGGCAAGGTGCTCGTGATTCCTGGCTGACGGTGGTCACCGCGGGCACCACGAACGTCGGCCGCGCCAGGACGACAGCCGGGGAACTGGCGGGACTGGCCCGCGAATCCCGTTAATCCGGCCAGGTCTTGGCCCTGAACGGATGCGATGGTCAGACCACCGGCCGGGCGCGGACCTCAGCCGGCGTGCCGGTCGCTACGGTGCTTGTTCAGGTAGTCGAGGTAGAGCGGGCGCAGCGAGTCGGCGATATCGCCCTCGCCGGACTCGAACACGTCGGAGATCAGTGACGACAGCTTGATCGCGTCCCAGCCCGCGGCGTCGGGGTGACCAGCGGCCGCTTCGCCTGCCGGGATGGCACGCAGCAGCTCCCACAGGAAGGGGACGTCCAGGTGCCGCAGCGCCCGGTGCACCGCTAGATCGTGCAGCTGCCGCGAGGAGAGCGCCTCAAGATTGTCCAGGTCGGTCATGGGATGCACCTTACCGGGGTCGGGCAGGCTGGTTGTTCCGCGCAGGCCGCCGTGCCGGGCCCGCGCCCGGCATGGTGAGGTGTAAGACATGAAGATCGCAGTATTCGGCGCCGGGGGCGCCATCGGGCAGGCGATCACCGGGGAGCTGCTGGCGCGCGGGCACACCGTCATCGCCGTCACGCGGACCAGCGCGCCGATCCCCGGCCTTGTCGTTCAGGTCGCCACCGGCGACGCGGCGGACCCGGCCTCGGTCGCCAGGCTCGCCGCAGGCCAGGATGCGGTCGTGTCGGCCACCGGCCCGCGCCGTGGCACCGAGAATGAGGAGGACAGCCTGGTCGGCGCCGCGATGGGCCTGATCGACGGGGTGCGCAAGGCAGGCGTGCGCCGCCTGGTCGTGGTAGGCGGGGCGGGCAGCCTTGAAGTGGCGCCGGGAGCCCGGCTGGCTGACACGCCCGAGTTCCCGCCAGCGGCGAAAGCTCTGGCCCTCGCGCACGCCAGCGCCCTCGATATCTACCGCGAGGTCGAGGATCTGGACTGGACTTATGTCAGCCCGGCCGCGGTCACCGGTCCGGGTGACCGGACCGGCGCGTTTCGGATCGGCGGCGACCAGCTGCTGGCCGATGCGGCGGGCAACAGCCGGATCAGCATCCCTGACTTCGCTATCGCGGTCGGTGACGTGCTCGAACGCGGCGAGGCGATCCGCCGCCGTATCACCGTCGCCTATTAAGCCTGGCGGTGCCCGGGGCGGCTTGCGCCGCGGCGTCCCATGCGGGACGCTGGCACCGGAGTAGCCCTGGCTGACTGTCTCGCCGGCCGGGTGCCGCGGCTATCGTGACGAGCTTCCCGCGCATATCGCCGGGAAGCCGGTTTGATCACGGGGGATTGGCCTGCGGAGACGGAAGGCGGCTCGATGACAGGCGACCAGGACGGGCGCGGGGCCCTAGCCGCGCGTGAGCCGGTGGCGTTCGATACCGGAGTAGCCCATATCGCCCGGGTCTACGACTACTGGCTGGGCGGGAAGGACAACTTCGCCGCCGACCGGAAGCTGGCCGAGCAGTTCATGGCGGCCGATCCCGCGGTGATCGCCGGAGTCCGCAGCAACCGCGCGTTTCTCGGCCGGGCCGTACATTTCCTGGCCGCTGAGGCGGGCATCCGCCAGTTCCTCGATATCGGCACCGGCATTCCCACCTCGAACAACACCCACGAGGTCGCGCAGGAAGCAGCCCCGGCCTCGCGGATCGTCTACGTCGACAACGACCCGATCGTGCTACTGCACGCACGCGCCTTACTGACCAGCGATCCGCGGGGCGCCACCGCCTATGTCGAGGCCGACGCGCGGGACACCGGGCTGATCGTGCAGGAGGCCGCGGCCACCCTGGATCTCAGCCGGCCGGTGGCGCTGATGCTGGTGGGCCTCCTGCACTGCATTCCCGACGACGATGACCCGCGCGGGCTGGTAGCTGTGCTGATGGACGCGCTACCGGCGGGCAGCTATCTGGTGATCTCGCACCCGGCCTCCGACATTCACGCCGAAGCGATGGCCGAAGGGGCGACGCTGATGAACCGGTCGATGGCCGGGAAGATCACTTTCCGGCCGCATGCGGAGGTGCTGCGCCTCTTCGACGGCCTGGAGCTTGTCGAGCCTGGTCTGGTGTCGACGACCCAGTGGCGGCCCGGCCCGGGCGCCGACACAAGGCCGTTGCCTGGCTGGGCGGGCGTCGCGAGGAAGCCATCGCGGACCGAATCGCCGTCCCCGGGGAGCCGTTAGCGGGCCGTCGGTCCGCCGTAACGGAGTGGCCGGCACCGGGTCCGCAGCTCTGCTTGGAGCGTTACAGGTCGCGCAGGATCGCGTGGATGATCTTGGCGCTTGCGGCGGCTGGCGCGGCTTCGAGGCACAGCCGCTCCATGACGGCCAGGTAGTGGTCGACGGTCTCCCGCTTGTCCAGGTACAGGGCGCTGGTGAGTTGTTCGAGATACACGACGTCCGGCAGGTCGGGCTCGGCAAAGCGCAGGATGCTGAACGGGCCGCCTGCCGCGGCGTGCCCGCCGACCAGGAACGGCATGACCTGGAGGGTCACGTTCGACCGCTCGGCCGCCTCCAGGAGGTGCTTGAGCTGCCCCCGCATGACGCCCGGGCGTCCCACCGGCCTGCGCAGCACCGCCTCGTCGAGTACCGCCCACAAGTGTGGCGGTGCTGCCTTGCTCAGCAGTGCCTGGCGCGCCATCCGCAGTCGTACCCGCCGCTCGAGGTCGTCGGCCAGCGGGCTTGGATGGCCGAGCAGCGCCACAGCGCGGGCGTAGTCCTCGGTCTGCAGCAGGCCGGGGACGAACTGGATCTCATAGGCGCGGATGCCGATGGCTGCCTCTTCAAGACCGACATATGCCTCGAACCAGGTGGGCAGGATGTCGGAATAGTCGTGCCACCAGCCCTGGTCGCTTGCGGTACTTGCCAGTTCCCGCAAGGCGTTGCGGTGCTGCTCATCGGCCACGCCGTAGAACGTGAGCAGGTCGATGATGTCCCGGTCCTTGAAGCCGACCCGGCCGGTCTCCAGCCTGCTCATCTTCGACGCGGAGGCACGGATCACCTTCCCCGCGTCTTCCAGGGTGATGCGCTGCGCCTCACGCAGCCGACGGAGCTGCGCGCCCAGCAGGATGCGCAGCACGGTCGGCCCGCCGTTGCCCGGCGCGGCGACCATGCTGCGGACGCGGGAACTGCCGCCCGCGGGCTGAACTATGGTCATGCGCGACCTCCCCCGAATACCAGATCACGGCAGTATCCCACGAGTGCCCGATTTCGTGCCAATAAGAGTTCCTAAGGGGGCGTGGCGCGAGCTGCCATCCGGTCACGGCTCCCGCAGGGTGCCTGGCGGGCCGGAACGGGCTGGCAGCTCGCGCGATATCGCACGTCAGCAGCTAGGCGAGCATGCCGTCGAACTCACCGGCCTTCGCTCCGTGCAGGAACGCGGCGAGTTCGGCGCGTTCGTACAGCAGCGCGGGGCCGGAGGGATGCCGGGAGTTGCGGACCGCAATTCTCCCGTCTGCCAGCTTGGCCAGCTCCACGCAGTTACCGGTGGGGTTGCTGTAGGTGGCCTTCTGCCAGGCTGCGCCGGACAGCGATGTTGCCTCGATGCCGTTGTAAGCGAGAGTCACGTTACGTCCCTTTCACCCGCCCCTGGCTAGTTGACGTCCGGGCCGTGGTGTCCATTCCGGTCGCATCGGCACCAGGCATACGTTGCCTGCCTGGCCCCGGTGCAAATGCATTGGAACTTGCACCTGCCCGCATTATGGCTGGAAGAGTAGCGGATGTCGGGACTCCTGTCTGCGTGATTTTTATCAGGCGCTGCATGCCCGGGACGGCCGGCTTGCCGTGGCTCACGGGCTGAGCCGGTGCAGGTCACGGGGGAATAGGGTGACTTGTCGGACATTGGCCGCTCCGGTCAGCCGGGCGGTCCAGCGCTCGAGCCCGATGGCGAAACCGCCATGCGGCGGCATCCCGTGCTCGAAAACCTGCAGATACGAGGAGTATGGCCGCGGGTCTTCGCCGCGTTCCGCCAGCGCGGCCAGATAGTCGGCGTGCCTGTGCAGCCGCTGCCCGCCGGTGACCAGCTCGAGCCCGCGGAACAGCAGGTCGAAGCCATTGGAGGCGCCGGGGTGCGCCGGGTCGGGGTGGGTGTAGAACGGCCGCTTCGCCATCGGGTAGCCGGTCACGAAGAGGAATTCCGACCCCTGCTCGCGTACCGCCCACTCACACAGCCATCGCTCGTCAGCAGGTGAGAGGTCCGGCTCGCCCCGCGGATCACGGTCCGACTCGCTCGCGATCAGTTCCTGCGCGTCGCAGAACGACAGCTGCGGAATCTTCCCTGGAACCGCCGGGAGCGCCAGCCCGAGAAGGTCCACCGCGGAACGGGCCCGGGCGCTGACTCCCGCCAGCATGCCGGCGATCGTGTCGCGAAGGACCGACATGACGTCCTGGTGGTCGGTGATGAATCCAAGCTCGGCGTCGAGACTGGTGTACTGTGCCAGGTGCCTGGCGGTGTCGTGCGGCTCGGCACGGAACACCGGGCCCACCTCGAAGACCCGCTCGAACACCCCCACCAGGGCCTGCTTGTAGAACTGCGGCGACTGCGCCAGGTAGGCGGGGAGGCCGAAATAGTCGATGCCGAAGGTGGTCGCGCCGGACTCGGTCGGGGAGCCGACGATTTTCGGCGTGTGCACCTCGGTGAATCCCATGTCGTCCAGCGCGCTGCGGAAGCCGGCCACGCTGGCCGCGGAAATCTCGAAACCGGCCCGCATCCGAGGGTGCCGCAGCGTCGTCGGAGCGTGGTCGAGGATCGCGGGCAGGCTCGCGGTGATGGCGGGCCGGTAGAGGTCGAACGGCGGCGGCGCGGCTGGCTCGGACAGCGCGGTGATCACCGGATCGGTTAGCTCGGCGCCGCCCGGCGCTTGCGGGCTGGCGGTGGCGAGGCCCTCGACCGCGATCACAGTCTCTTCGGGCAGTGCGGGCTCTTGGGGCAGGGCGGGCTCTTGGGGCAGGGCGGGCTCTTGGGGCAGGGCAGCCGCCTCGGGCCGTGCGGCCTCTTCGGGCAGGGCAGCCGCCTCGGGCGGCGCCGTGGCCGTCGCGGGATGACGCAGGACGACCTGGGCCAGCCCGGACCGGTCCCTGATGATCAGGAAGGTCACCGACTTGAGTACCCGCCGGCGGTGCAGCCATCCGGCGATTGTCACTCGCTGACCGACGTGCGATGGCACGTCGGCGGCGAGAATCCGCGAGTTCATCGCGCTCCTCCATCGGATCGTCTGACCCTTGGGAGCGCGGGCGAGAAGGGAACTCGCGGTGCCACCGCACTTCACCGCCATCGCCGTGCTGGCCAACGGCGGCCTCGTTTCGGCCCGGTCACAGGGGCAAGCCGACGGGGCATCGGGGCGCCGCTGGCTGCGACGGCCGTTCCTCCCCGCACTCGGGAGTGTCTTCGCCGTCGGGTCCGCAAGGCCGTCTTCTCAGCTTCCGGCGGCTCTCTGCTGCATGCGATCCCGCGCTACTTGTCTCCGTCATCGCGTTGCCTGCAACCATACCGGCGCCGCGCACCCGCCGTCGGGGTCGTACCGGTGCCGCGAGTCCTGGCGGGGTCGGGGGCCGGTATGGCGGGTCGGCGGCAGCTGCGGCGGGTCGCGGGGCCGGTGTGCCGGGTCCGGAGGCGGCTGCGCCTGGGTCCGGAGGCGGCTGCGCCTGGGTCCGGAGGCGGCTGCGCCCGGGTGCGGAGGCGGCTGCGCCTGGGTCCGGAGGCGGCTGCGCCCGGGTGCGGAGGCGGCTGCGCCCGGGTGCGGAGGCAGCTCTGGCGAGGTCGGAGGCAGCGGTGCCCGGGTCAGAGGCCGCAGCCCCCCGCTCCCTGCTGATCCAGGTGCTGTCCGGCTGCGATGATCGACGCACTGATCTTGCGCAGCTGCTCGATCTGCTCGGTACTCAGGGCGTCGACAAGGGACCTGCGGACCTGCTCGACGTGACCGGGTGCGGCTGCCGCCAGGGCCGCGATGCCCTTGTCGGTGAGCTTGGCGATCTGTCCGCGCCGGTCGGTCGGGCAGCTTGTCCGCTGCACCCAGCCGCGGTCTTCCAGCCGCGCGACGGCATGGGATAGCCGGCTCTTGCTCGATGTCGAGGCCTCGGCCAGCTGGCTCATCCGCAGCGCCCGGCCCGGTGCCTCGGAGAGCCTGACCAGGATCTCGTAGTAGCCGTGCGGGAGCCCGGAGTCGTGCTGCAGCTGGGCGTCGATCGCGCCGAACAACGTCTGGCAGGCGGTCAGGAAGGCCCGCCAGGTCTGCTGCTCGTCCGCGGACAGCCAGTGCGTTTCCGGAATGTTCACCTGCTCAGCATACAACTAGGTAGTTGAGTGTTTGACAATCGCGGCTCGCCGTGGTAGTTATTGAGTGTTCAATCATCGACTTTACAGGAGTGATCATGACCGCTATCACCGAAGCGACCGGCATCCCCGGGTACGTTGCCGGGACCTGGACGATTGACCCGGTGCACACGGAGGTCGGCTTCTCGGTCCGGCACATGATGGTTAGCAAGGTTCGCGGGAAGTTCACCACCTTCTCGGGTGAGATCGTGACGGGGGAGACGCCCGCTGACTCGTCAGTGACCGCCGAGATCGACCTGACCTCCATCAACACCGGCAACGACCAGCGCGATGCGCACCTCAGGTCAGCCGACTTCTTCGAGGTTGAGACCCACCCGAAGATGACCTACCGGTCTACCGGCGTACGCGACGACGATGGCGACTTCATCCTCGACGGCGAGCTCACCCTCAAGGGCGTCACCAAGAACGTGCCGCTGCGCCTTGAGGTAAACGGCTTCGGGCCGGACGCCTATGGCGGCACGCGGGCCGGGTTTACGGCCACCGCCGAGATCAACCGGCGTGACTTCGGCGTCAACTTCTCCGCGGCATTGCAGAACGGCGGCGCTGTGGTGTCCGACAAGGTGACGATCCACCTCGAGGTCGAGGCGGTCCTCGCGTCCTGACAGCAAGGCATCAGCAGGATCTTGTACCGGATTTGGTGGCCATGAATCGGACATTGCGGACGTGATTGGCCACCAAATCCGGTACAAGCGTGTTTTCAGGGTTGCCCGCGCCGGGCGAGTAGTCGCGTCTGCTGGTCAGGGCAGCTCAAGGACAGCGTTGAGGGCTGCCTGGGCGAGGTGCCTGCCCGCGAACGCGGTACCGCCGATGATCAGGATTCGGATGCGGGCACTGTGCCAGGGCCCGGGAGTCCGGACAACGTGCTCGTGCCCTGGGCGGGCTCGAGCCGCGCGTCACAGCATCTGGATGAGCATGTAGCCCATGGTGACGCCCATCGCGATCTCGCAGCACGCGGCGAGACGGGGCGACATCTGCGGCCTGCTGGCCTCGCCCTCGGCGAAACTGGCAGGCAGCCCGGCTCCTGATGACGAACCGGGAGACGGCGCCGTGATCCACGCGGCCAGCGCTGCCACCCGCGGCAGCGCCGTAAGCCTGTCGGCGGTCCAGATCACATAGCCGAGCATCGCGAGTGCGAGCGGGAGCGCAAGTCCGGGGGAGTGAGCAGCATTGGCGGATGGCCCCCCGTCAGCCATCGTGCGGCGCCCGTGACCGTTATCAGAAAACCCGGTGCGGGTATTCGCTAAACCCGGCGGGGGTATTTCCCGGATGGCCCGTGCAGGCTATTCGGGGGTGGACGCGGAGTTATGACGCTAGCGACGCCAGCTGTGCGGTGATGGTGTCAGCCGAGGGAAAGGTCAGGCCGACCAGGGTGACGTGCTTCCACCGGATCACGCCCCCTGCATCGACGACAAACACGGACCTGCGCAGGCCCGCGCCGCCCAGGGAGATGCCGTACTTCCGCGAAACAGCGACCCCCAGGTCGGACAGCAGCGGGAACGCGAGGCCGTACTTACGCGCGAACCGCTCGTGACTGTCGATGTCCTGCGGGCTGATGCCCCAGACGGTTGCGCCGAGACCGGTGAACCCATCCAGGCCTGAGGTGTAGGAGCACAGTTGCGTCGTACAGACGGACGTGTCATCACCTGGGTAGAACGCCAGCACGAGCGGCCGGCCGCGGTTCCCGGACAGCGTGTAGTCAGCGTGCGCGGCGTCGCCGTCCTTGACGAGCACGCCGGGCAGCGTGAACCCCGGCGCGGCCGCGCCAACCCCTGCTGACCTGGCCATGGCGGCTCCTCTCACCTGGTGTGCCCATGCTGTGGAGGGTTCTCAACGTAGCCGGACACCTGCGAGCGGGCGAGCACCGGGCGGCCAGCCAGCCTGGCTCGCGGCAGTCGTTCGCGCAGGCTATCCCTGATGGCGCCACCTCGGGCCTACGGCTAGCCAAGCGGTCTCCCAGGCCGCTAGCCTCCGCCGGTCCAGGACCAGCCGGCCGAGCAGCGCCACGCCTGCCAGGAGCACCGCGAGAGCGGTGAGAGCAAGCGACGCCGCGGCGACGACGCGGCGCCCGGTCTGGGCCGGCGTCAGAGCGGGCAGCCGTACGTGTCCTGCGCGGTCAAGCCACACGGGCACGGCACTGCCCGCCCGTGTCCCAGCGGCGGCCGGGACATTGCCGGTCCGCGGCCGTCCGCCGGCGGTCCACCGGGCCGGCATCCAGTCCACCCAGGAGTTCGCGCCATGGTCGGTCATCATCGGCCCGGGCGCGGCCGCGAGCAGGACCGCCGGAACCCGCTGCCACGACAGCTGGGCACGGTGTGTCGCCGCGTTATCCGCCCGGACCCACAGGCCGGCGGCCGCCGCGACGACCGGGCCCAGTACCAGGAACGCGATGATCACCGCGGGCACGATCCACGCCTCGATCAGGTCAGAGCGCCGCCGCAGCGGGTTGCGGCCAGGTCTTAGCCGACGGGTCAGCCGTCGCCACGTCATTGTGGGCACAGTCATAACTTCATCCATCGGCGAATCCAGCAGCACCATTGCGGCCGCTTCCCAACGGCATTGTCTCTCTCCGGACCGTGCCGCCGCCATACCCTGCGGCGCCGGGCCGGCTCAATTTAGCGGCGCCTTCACCGTTGCCGCTGGGATCACCAGATGGTCGTCAGTGGGGCAGGGCGCTGGCGATGAGATCGGCGAGGCGCTGGGCGAGATCTCCGTCGGGGTCGAGGCGCGGATTGAAGATGGTGACCTCGAAGCCGCGGACGGTGCTGGTGCGGAAGAGACCGCCGAGAATCTCCCCGGTTTCGTCCCACGTGAGGCCGCCGGGGTGCCGGTAGTCCACAGCTGCCATCAGGCTGTCGGCGAGGACATCGACATCGAGGTGCACCCAGAACCCCTTGGTACCTGGACGGGTGACTGCGGCCAGCGCCGTCCCGATGGCGCTGCCGGTACCCCGTTCCCGGACTTCGAGGTAGTCAATCACCGTGATGGCCGTGTCGCGGACGTGCTCGTCCAGAACGTGGTCGTTGTCGCCGAACACGCGGTAACCGACGAGGGCGGCGTCCTCGTCCCGGACCAGCGGCCGCAACCGGTCCAGGTCAGAGAGAGTCGCCGGGCCGCGTCCCGTCGCGAGAGCCAGGTCGAGCGATGCGACCTCACCGGTTGGCTCGTCGCCGGGATGCTGAAAGTCGGCGTGGCCGTCGATGAAGACGAGGCCGTAACGTCCTCGGCGGCGCAGTGCGAGCAACGGCCCGAGGATGATGCTGCAGTCACCGCCGAGCACGATCGGGAAGCGGTCGCGATCGAGCGCGGTCTCTACCGCGGCGGCCAGGTCCCGTGCGACCGCGGCGATCGCATGCGGATTAAGCAGGCCGGTCCCCGGATCGCGGACTTCGCAGTAGGGCGGTACGTTAATGCGCGCTTCGTCGGGCGAGCCGAGGCGCGTATGCAGGCCCGCCTTACGTAGCGCCGCGGGAGCGTCCTGCACGCCGCCAGGGCGGAGGCCGAGCGGCGACGGCGCCTCGATGATGAGGGGATTCACCGGCACCGCCGCTCACCACCCCGGTCAGATATGTCGGAATGGACAGCGGCGAACGGGTCCAGCTGCCTCGTCGCCTCTCGCACCGCGGCGGCCAGGTCAAGCGGAGAGCGATGGTTATGCAACGGCCCTGTGCCGTCGCTCAGGAGCAGCGCGGCCATCGCCGCGCCGGGTGCGGCGACTGGGAGCGGGCCCGCGAGGACGGCGAGCATCTCCCGCACGTCGGGTTCGGCGGCGGCGATGCGGGCCCGGCACAGCGGCCCGCGCGGCGTGCCTGGCACTGGCGGTCGGCGGGCCAGTTCCAGGACGTGCTCCCAGCCCTGGGCGAGTCCGCGGCGCCCGGCTGGCGAGACGATCTGCCGGGCACGGATGGCCACGGCCCGGCTGGAGTCTGCCGGGCATCCCGCCGCGAGCTGGCGATCCAGCGACGGGGCGAGCGCGCGGGCCAGGAAGCGACCCCATGGCTGACGGTGGTGAGGTGCTGGTCGAAGGAGCGAGTCAGTGGTCATTAACCCATCGTGTGTCTCGACACGAGGACCTGTAAGTGGCAGGATTGACAATGTGCGTAACGATCCTGCCAACTTGAGCCCTGCCGGGCGGAAGGCCGGAACCGCGTCAGGTCGCGCTGTGGGGCCGGGGCCAGGCACACATGAAGTCGCCGTCGTCGTCTACGACGGGATCACCGCGTTGGAGCTCGGTGTCGCCTGCGAGATCTTCGGCAATGACCGGTCGGCGATGTTCGGCGTTCCTTGGTACCGGCTGTTCGTGTGCGGTATCAGCCCGGGGCCGGTGACAGCCGATAGCGGATTCCAGATCCTGGCCGCCCGCGGCCCGGAGGCAATCCGCAGCGCCGGTACCGTGATCGTGCTGCCGACCGAGTCCGTCGCGGGTTTCCCGCCTGAGATGCCCGAGGTCCTGCGACGGGCTCACGCACAGGGGAGCCGCATCGTCTCGCTGTGCACCGGCGCGTTCGCATTGGCAGCCGCAGGGCTGCTCGACGGGCGCCGGGCCACCACGCACTGGGCAGAATGCGACGAGCTCGCACGCCGGCACCCGCTGGTTACGGTGGACCCCGGGGTGCTGTACGTCGACGAGGGCGACATCCTGACCT
>Ga0187879_10000723_pt1 | contig 21998 bp, 21 predicted proteins | sample June2016WEW_19_1_FD_132423 | JGI IMG/M metagenome (GOLD analysis project Ga0187879, IMG submission 132423) | Peatland microbial communities from SPRUCE experiment site at the Marcell Experimental Forest, Minnesota, USA - June2016WEW_19_10 | ecosystem: Environmental > Terrestrial > Soil >... | reverse complement strand
TGATGAAGCTCGATTTTCAGCGCGCCGTTCTCAACCGCATCCCGGTGATCGAAGCGCATCCGGAACAACACTTCCGCCAGACCCTGTTCCTTTGTGACGAATACCAGCATTTCGTCACCGTTGGCGAGAACGAACCAACCGGAGATGAGAAGTTTTTTAGCCTCTCGCGACAGCCGAAATGCATCGCGATCATCGCCACACAAAGCATCAGTTCTCTGAAATCCGCGGTGCCGGGCGACAGCTGGCGCACGCTGCTGCAGACGTTTCGCACCAAGGTTTTCCTGGCTCTTTCCGATGATTTCTCGGCGAAAACAGCCAGCGAGCTGTGCGGGCGCGAGGATCAGCTCAAGGTCAGCTATAACCTGTCGGAAAGCGGCCACGATGCCAGCATCAGTCTGCTCACGGGCAAGGCGATCTCCCACAAAGCGAACATCACCGCATCGAAGAGCTACTACCCACACTCTGATTTCCGATTTGACACAAAGACCTTTACCGAACTCAAAAACGCACAATCGGTCGTAATCGCTTATGACGGTTTCAATCCCAGGGCCCCGACCTTGTGTTATCTGAAGCCCTATTTTAATGACGTCAACACCTCTTATTTCGAGCAGCTCGCTCAAGGAAGACTCTGATGAATGGATTCGAGACCATCCTGCCGTTCCTTAGACCCATCGAGCATCTGCTGCTCGATGATTCCATCAGCGAAGTCATGGTGAATGGCGCCTGCGACATCTTCATCGAGAAGCGGGGATTCCTCGAGCACGTGCAAGGCGTCAGCCTCGGCGAAAAGGCGCTCCTGGTGGCAGTGAAGAATATCGCCCGACGGCTGGGCGATGATATCTCGGAAGCAAAGCCAATTCTTGACTCCCGACTTCCTGATGGGAGCCGGGTCGCCGCCGTCATACCACCCTGTAGTCTGGACGGCGTGGTCCTGACGATTCGCAAGTTCAATTCCCGTCATCTGGACGTGCAGGATCTGGTTCGCGCTGGAGCACTTGATCAGACTCTTGCAAACCTCCTTGAAGATTATGTCCTGGCTCGAAAGAACATCCTCATCAGCGGGGGTACGAGTTCGGGTAAGACCACGCTCATCAATGCGCTCGGCCGTTTCATACCCGGCGAGGAGCGAATTCTGTTGATTGAAGACACTGCCGAAATCCAGATGCCGCATGGCAATCTGGTTCGGTTCGAAGCGCGCCAAGCCCAGCGCGGGCTTCCCGCCATCGGGATCCGCGATTTGTTGAAAGCTTCCCTGCGTCATCGCCCGGACCGCATCCTGCTTGGGGAGATTCGCGGCGGCGAGGCTTTCGATCTGCTCCAGCTCTTGAACACAGGCCACTCGGGCACTCTGTCCACCATTCACGCGAACTCCGCAAAGCAGGGTCTTGCTCGATTCACGAGCTGCGTTCTGCAAAGCGGAGTGGACCTACCTTATCGCGCCATCAAGACCAACATCGCCGATTCACTTAACGTCGTTGTTCATGTCGAACGCCGGCCAGGACGCAGATTCATTTCCGAAGTGGTTGAAATCAACCGCTATGATCCGGATGTCGATCTCTTCGATTACTGCGCGGTATATCAAAGGCTGGAGGGAAGAGCGTGATGACCGAGCAATCGAAACCGCAGGAAATCAACGCAGCGGAATATGTCCGCGCGAGCTTCGATCCCTCCGATCGCCTGGCGATTCTAGTCCGCAACCCCAAGCGCAGCGAAATAATTCAGCGCATCACCTCGGCCGCCAAGATCATAGAGCCAAGCTTCCAGGAATGGCTGCGCTTCAAGAACTACCAGGAATTCGCCGACATTTATATAGGCATGAATCCCCTGAAACCGCAGGCCCATACTCGGAAAAAAGAGGATATCCAGACGATTCGGCACCTCTATGCGGACTTCGATCACGATGGGGACGCCTCGCTCGCCTCGCTCGAGCAATCGAATCTGGTGCCGTTGCCGAACTACGTACTCAGCACATCACCGGGAAAGTTCCAGGTGGTCTGGAAGGTTCAGGACGTTACCGGCGAGCAGGCCGAAGCAATGCTCAGAGCGATCGCTCGCAGATTTGGGGGTGACCCGGCTTCCACAGACTCCACTCGAGTGCTCCGACTTCCGGGATTCGCAAATAGAAAATACGACTCGGAATTCATCGTCAAAGCACGACAGCGGTCCGATCGCACCTATCATCTACTTGATTTCAACTTGCGAACCGAATCTCTAGGTTCTGGCCGTCACCCCGTTCGCAGCTCGCCGCCGAGAGAATCCTCGTCAGGCGCGCGTAGCTTGAGCCAGTCAGAGCACGATTGGGCTTACGCCAAACGGGCCTTGGCGCGAGGCGTCGATCCCGAGGAAGTGATCCGAAATATCGCCGACTTTCGTTCGCAGGACAAGTATGACCCGCTGGACTACGCTCGCCGGACGGTGGTGAAAGCAAAAGCCAAGCTGGACTCACGGAAAGGACCAGCATCCCCTACTCCCGGTGATTCCGCCGAAGCCGAACATGATCTCTGAACGAACGTTCGCCGGACCGGACTGCAGCTTGTTGGAAAGTAGAACACACGCTTCGCGTGGAGCGAAAAAAGGAAGGACGTAAGGATGAACACACAAACATGGGAGGATATCGGCTTCCTTTCCGGGAGCATCACGGTCCGCCGCAGCAAGCATGGTGAGGCGCGCTACAGTCAGATTAATCCTTCCGCCCGGAGCGCCTTAAGGTTACGGGACGCGAACAACGGCTGGGCATTTGCATGTCCTGGAGTCGAAAACGGAAGAAAGAAAGACAGGCGGAGGTGAATTGCGGAAGCCCTGAAAGACGCAAAGGTTTGAGACTGTTGCTGGCACGATCTTCGCCACAGGTCCGCGGGCCGGCGGGGGATGGCGGATGTGCCCCTGCGAGCGGTTCAGACCCTACTAGGCCACAAGCAAATCGAGATGACTTGGCGATATTCCCATCTCGGTGAGGCTCATCGGCAGGAAACCGTCGAGCGCGTGGTCGCCCCGAGGGTGCTGGAGCCGACTTCTCAACAGCCACCAAAACAGCCACGAGCAACAATTACACGTCGATCATCCGATCGATGAGTTCGGCGTAAATTACGAGAAATCAATGGTGCGCCCAAGAGGACGATTTTAGAACTTTTGTCACGGATTTCGTGTCATGCCTGCCACAGATTGACTTCGCCGCCAGATTAAGCTCGTAGCCCGTTCGGTGCTGCCGCGATCGTTACGAAACTAGCTTGTCCGCTGCGGCACTGGCAATTACGCACAAGTCTTTGAAAACCCGCACGGTATACGGAGTGGGACTGCCCGCCTGATGCAACACAAAAGCCATATTTCTCCGAAGCTCGCGATAAATTCTACTCATTTGCTGAACCGAGGGCTGACGACCCGGCCTTCGGAACATATTGCATAGCTCTCGAAAAATTCCTTCGACTGTCCCGTCGTGAATGAAGGGATCGGTCCCGTTCAGATCACTGAGGGACTTCGCAAGCCGGTAGTTGCGAGACTCGCAAACAAACCAAACGTGCTTGGACATCGTTCCTGAACCTCTCTGATGGGCAACCGAGAGTCCGAGTTCAAATGGCATATTGAACCTGGGCGTCCGCGGAGCTTTGCTGTCAAGTTCCACTCTGGAGAGGTCATGGATTGAATATCGGCAGCCTCGCATCAAGTCGAGTATCCGGTCGAGTCGTCGCGAGCTAGTTGTAATTTCAAGCGTTGCGCGCGGCACTAGTCCGAACGCACTGATTCCAGAGATGAAGGCAACAAAGAGTCTCTCGAACTTCTTATCGTACGGAACGTTTAAGAAAACCTCAGCGGGAGGGTTTTGCAGGTTTGCCACGAGCGCGCCCCTTGATGGACGACGCCTTCTTCGCGGCTCGTCGTTTTTTTGGCCTGGTGCGAACACTCGGGCGAGCGGCCTTTGACGTTCGAGCAACCGAAAACCAATTCTGGACATTCCATCGATCTGACAGGGACTTTTTCGCTACCTTCCAGCTCGGCGAGCTTTTGCGCGCTGAACTCGCACGCGTGAGACTAACGAGCTTTTCCGCCCGGGAATCGGACACACCTAGAACCTTCGCGGTCTCTTCTGCAGTGGAGAATCGGGCGTTGATCGTTGATCTCATCGCTCTTGAATTCAATAATACATATCCGCGCCGGTGAGCGCCAGTTTCTCTCTCAAATTGGTACAAGAAAAAAGTCCCACTTTTTACGTTAGCCAGACGCTTGAGAACAGATAGAGTGCCCGAGAGAGGACTCGAACCTCCACTCCCTTGCGAGAACTAGCTCCTGAAGCTAGCGCGTCTGCCAATTCCGCCACTCGGGCCATGCTTGTGCGCGGCAACATAAAACTACGAGGCTCATCCATATTGACCCGTGCCCCGCAGTTTGTCAACGCAGCACACCATCATCAGGAACTCTTGACCCGCCCCTATGATCGCACTACATTGAATCGCTGGGCTCGCGGCGAACAGGAGACGAAGACATGGCTACTACCCGCGCGATGTTGGAGCGCCGCCGCTCTTCGCGCGTTTTCATTCGCATCCCGGTGCAGCTTTTCAGCAACGGTACGGACGGCGAGCCGCTCGTCACTCTCGCCGAAGCCATCGCCGTCAGCCGCTGTGGCGCGCTGGTCCGCGCTTCTCTCGAACCCGGCTTGGGCTCGCGCCTGGAACTCCTCAACGGAATTTCCCAGGAAACGCAGGAATTTCGCGTCATTCGCGTGACTCACACGAAAGATCCCGGCGTCTTCGAACTCGGTCTCGAGATGCTCTACCCCGCCCGCAAATTCTGGGGCATCCAGTTCCCCGACGACCGCGTTACAGCTTGAATCCGCCGCCTTTCGGGGTGCATAATCCCCTCAATCCAGCTAAGACCTAGGGCCTGCACGGCCGTCTGCACTCGGGCACTTTTCGCGGCTAGCAGGCGGGAGGCACCCATGGAAGCGATTCACGGCGCACTTTTGGGCGTTTTGGTTCTTTGGGGGGCGGTGACTGCCGTTCTCGTCGGGCTTCTCGCCTATCGAGGCACTCTGGAAATTCGCGAAGACGATCAGATCTTTCTGGATCGCGCGGGCGATTCCATGGCCAACGAGCAGCGCGAACTCGTCGCCCGCATTGACAAGCTCGCCAAGCCTATCAAGCTCCTCATGATTCTTTCCATCGTCCTGCTGCTCGTCGCTTTCGGCGTATTTCTCTACGAAGGCTTCAATAGGTTCTGACCCTGTTTTGGATCGCTCTGTCGGACTCGCAGGGAAGGGCAGGGCTTCAGCCCCGCCGTAACTCTCCGCAATCAAGTGGGCTCTAGCCCCTCTAGCCGTGCCGTTCGCATTTCATCAGCTCTGCGGCTTCGGCTGCGCTGGCGTCCCCGGTGCCGCAGACGCTGGCGGCGCCTCGGCCGGCGCAAGCGAGCCGCAATCCACCGCAGTATGATTGTGCACGATCAACCAATCGTTCCCCACCTTGTTAAACACCAGCGTCGTTTGCCCCCGTGCGTCGTAACCTTTGCCCGTCGCCAATACCGCCGCAAAATCCCACTGGTAAGTCGCCCATGCCACGTCCGCGTGCGTGTAAATAAAAGTGTTCCGCCGGATAATCTGCATCTGCTGGAACGCCGCCTTCTGCCGTTCGTAGCCCGCTGCCCAGTTTTTCCACCCCAGGATCGGCGGCCCGTAGTCGCTGCTCACGAACGTCGCGCTATCCGAATAATATTTGTGCATCAGCTCCATATTTCCCAGCTGCTGCGCCGCCAGCATTTCGCCGATGTTATGCTCAACCTCCTCATTGGGCGTCATCGGCATGGACGGCATCGGCTGGTCGGAAGCAGGCTGATTCTTCTGTTTTTTCTGCGCCCACGTTCCTGAACAAACCAGCAAAATCAAAGTCACGCCCGCCAGCACGCGAACTACGTACGCGCCTAAGCTGACCAACCTCACTTCAAATCCCCTCATTCGCTTTTCCTCCTCGCGAGCCCCGCCGGAGCATAGCACGAGCCCCCGGACGCGGCGGCAGCCATCCCCGCAAGTGTTGCGCATAAAAAACAATGTCGGAATTTCACTTGGGGAGGGTTGCTGGGTGCTGCCTATTTCCTCAAATCGCGTGCAATGCGAAATCCATAATCGGCATACTGAAACTCCGGAGGAATACTCGCCCGCGCTGCGCAACGCGACACCTTGATCTGATGACGCCACGATCCCCCGCGCGAACTTCGCCGCAACCCGTCCGCCGGTCCCTGCGGGTTGCGCTCCGGCGATGCGCCATAATATTCCGCCGCAAACCAATCGGCGCACCACTCGTGCACGTTTGCCCCAATATCGCAAAGCCCGTAAGCGTTCCGTTCGGCTCGCCCCACCGGCTCAGGCCCGCTCTTCCATCGCGCAGAATAATTCGCCAAATTCTGCGGCGCCTCATCTCCCCAGGGAAATTGTTTCTGCTCCACCCCGCCGCGCGCCGCGCGTTCCCATTCCGCCTCCGTCGGCAGACGGTACCGCCGCCCACCGGCAGCGCTCAGCCATGCGCAGTAAGCCGTCGCATCGAACCAGGAAGGCGCCACCACTGGCTGCTCCGGGTGCGAAAAGTTCGGATCCTCCCAATGCAGCGGCGCGCTGTGCTTCGTCGCAGCCAAAAATTTCGCATACTCCGCGTTCGTCACCTGGCATTCCGCCAGCTCGAAAGCATCTACCCGAACCCGGTGCACCGGCCGCTCATTGTCCTGGCCGGTCTCGCTCCCCATTAAAAACCACCCCTCGGGAATCGCCACCATCCGCGGCTCGCTGATGCGAGCAGAGGCGCTCGATGGAAACCCGGCGCGCGCCCGTCCACTGGCAGCCGTATTCACGCCTTAATCCTGCCCCGAAGCATGTCTGGTCTGGCTCAACAAATTCACGAACAACCGGTAAGCCCCCGGCACTCCCGCCGGCAACTCTCGGAAAAACGATAGCCCCGTATAAATGTACAGACCCTTCCCGTCGCGCACATAAACCAGCGATCCGTTCGTCTCCGCCTCGCCCGGATCCGTCAATCCCAGCACCGGCGTATATTTCGCATCGAACGAACCCCAAAAATACAGACCGCGCTCCTGTACCCAGCCTCGAAAATCATCCAGCGTAATTCTGTTCGGCGAAGTCAGCAACGGATCGTCCGCTGCCAGAAATCGCACCGGCGAATTTGCATCGGTCACGCGCGAAGTCGTCTCCGGCATCGTGGCCTTAAACGGCGCCGGCAACTCCTCATTCCACGCAAAATCCCGCTGGTACTGCACCAGCACCGTCCCGCCGCGCTTCACGTAATCCAACAGCCGCGCGTTCGCCCGCAGCAAGTCCGGACGCAGTTCGTAGGCGCGTATCCCCACCGTGATCGCGTCGTACTTGTTCAAATCTCCAAATGCCAGCGCCACTTCATCCAGCATATCCACGCCAATCCCGATCTGCCGCAGTATTTCCGGTAACGTATCGTTCTCCGCTGCGATGTAACCAATCCGCAATCCCGCGGGCACCGCCAGATTCAACACATGAACCGTCGCGTCCGCCGATTCGCTCCAGTTTCGCGTGGGCAAAGTGGGAATCGGCTCGACGGAGGTGCGGAAAGTTTCCTGGCCGATCCGCGCATAGGGATGCAACGTGTAAGCTCCCGCTGCGGTTTGCGCCGGCGCCGTCACCACAAACTGAATCAACCGATCGCCGCCCTTCGCAAATTCCAGCGGTCCCTGCACGTTCGGCATTTGCACCGTCCAACCCGTCGGCGCTTCCAATTCCACCGCAACTTTCGCCGCGGCGGTTCCGCGGTAACGCACGCGCGCAAAAAGTTTCACTGGCATCGCTTCCCTTTTCTCCGGGACCATCACTTGCTTCGGCTCCACGGTCAGCGTCACCGCCGGCACCAGCTCCAGCGGATACGTTTGTATTCCTGTCGTCGTGGCTTCCATCGAATCCACCGGCTGTTCGATCGCGAACTGATATCCCGCAACTTCCAGCGGCAGCGCCAGTCGCACCAGCGGCGGCGGAAATGGCAAAATCGCATCCGCGGGAGTCAGCGCTCGCTTCGCTCCCGCCGGAATCGCTACGTTGAATTTCGCCGCGCCAGCGTCGCTCGCTCCCTTCTCTGCTTCCTGCGTCACGTTCCATCCGCTCGGCACCAATATGCTGCTTGAGCGCAACGTCCACTTCACCGGCACGGCCGGTGTCCCCGCAATCGACACCTCTACCGAAAAAGTTTCCCCGGCCACAAGTTCGTGCCGGCTCGCTTGCGCATTCAGCGGAATCGCCACATCATCGCCCAGCGCCAAATCAATCCGCTTTCGCACACCGTCAAGTTCCCACACCGCAGCCTTCCCGTCGTCGCCCGTTTGCTTCGCCAGCTGCTCGCGCAGTCCCGCAATCTTTTTCGCCGCAGCGGCCAGCGATTTCGCCGCAGCGGCGCGATCCAAGTCCAGCGCCGATTTCGCGGCCGACGTCAATTCCTGCTCGGCGGTATTCAGCGCCGGCGCCATCGTCGCCTGCAGCCCCGGAAATCGCGCGCCAAGCGACCCAATTGGCTCAGCCAGCAGCCGCGCATCGAATTTTCCCGCTTCGCCTTTCTCGTTCTCCGCCACCAAAAATACCGGCCGCCGGAAAAACGCATTCCCGAAAAACGCCGGAGTTCCTTGCGACCGGTGCTGCGCGTGCCCCTCCATCCCCATCTCGACGTAAGTTTTCCCCCACAACGGCGACACATCGTCTGCCGGCAATGCCACCGCGTTCCCAGAGTTGCCCCCGCGCGCCACGCGCGTTTCCAGCGTCACTTTCCACGGCGTCAAACCTTCGGCGATCTGTTCCGGAAACATTTTCGGATCCGCCGCAGCCGCCACCGCTTGCGGCGTCAAAATTCCGCTCGCCTGGTGATGCCCGTGCCCGGAATGCACGCCTCCCCACCCGTTAATCACCACCTCCGGCCGGTAAGTCCGAATTACGCGCACCATGTCTTCCAGCGCCAAATTTCCCCACACTTTCATCGCCTGGTCCGGACTTTTCAAGTATCCCGTGTCCAGCGCGCGCGTGAAATATTGATGGACACCGTAATGCTGCCCAGCCGCCAACAATTCCTCCGTGCGCACTACGCCGAGCTCGCCGTCCTGCTCCGGTCCAATCGCGTTCTGCCCGCCTTGCCCGCGCGTAATCGTCAGCAGCGCCACGTCCGCGTTCAATCCATGCGAAAGATAAGCCAGCAGGCTCGACCATTCATCGTCAGGGTGCGCCGTAATGAAAAGAATCCGCGTGCTCACCCGCGCTTTATGTATCGCCTCCACCGTTTCGGGCAGCGACTGCGCGCCAGCCGGCCGTGGCGCCGCACACGCAAAAGAAAGCATGCAGGAAATCGTTGCAACCACGCTAAAAAATCCCCGCCTCTTGATCCAATTCAAGTGCCGGCCTCCTCAAAGGGCCACTGCCGCAACATGCGCGCGCGCCCCATGTACACCAGAATACCCGCTGCCATCGCCGCAAGCGAGGCCAGCATCGGTCTGCGTCCCGTGGAAATAAAAACGGCCAGCCATCCCACAATCGCCAGCACCACCGGCACGGGATACAGCCACATGCGGAAAGGCCAGTGCTCGGATTTCCAGCGCCGGTGCAGTAGCATCAATCCCACCGCTTGACCAACAAATTGGATGAGACAGCGCATGGCCAGGATGGCGCGAATCACCGAGAAAAGGTCGAAGAACAAACACACCACCATCGAAGTAGCGCCCAGCGCCAGTAGCGCCACGTGGGGAAAACGCTTGGTCGGATGCACCTTGGCAAACACCGAGAAAAAATTTCCGTCCAGCGCCGCCGCATACGGCACCCGCGAATATCCCAACGTAGCCGAAAACACCGACCCGAACGCCAGCACCAGAATCAGCGCCGTCGCCAGCGTCGCCCAGTTCATTCCAAAAGTCCGCTCCACAAACAAACTCACCACAAAACTCGAGCGCTGCACTTCCTGCCACGGAACCACGCTCAAGATGCTCGTCTGCATCAGAAAATACAAAATCGCGATTCCGAAAATTGAAATGAAAATCGCCCGCGGAATATTCTTCCCGGGCTCTTTCATCTCCCCGCCCAGATTGCACACATTGTAGTAACCCAAATAGCTGTACACCGTTTGCACCGATGCGTGTCCCAGCCCCGCGAAAAAAATCCACGAAAAACTCCACGCTCCGGCCGGAAAACTGAAAAGATTGCCGGCGTTAAAATGCGTAGCCCCACCATAAATCAGCCACAAAATCGTCCCCAGCACGATCACCCATAGCACCGTCGAAATTTTCCCGATCGCCGTGATCCGCCGGTACAGCAGCACGATGGCGATCGCGATCAGCAACAGCGCGATCACCTTGTCGTAGTTCAGCACAGCCCACTTGCTGAATTCCGTATGCGCGTCCAGCCAAGCGGTGGCCCCGGGAATTTTCATCGCCAAATATATCGAGTAGTCCGCGAATCCCAGCGCGCCCGAAGAAATGCTCAGCGGCGCCTGAAAAAGTGTCTGCCAGATAAACAGAAACGACATCAGCCTGCCCAGCCGATTCGCGCCGTACGCTTCGCGCAGAAAAACGTAACTCCCTCCCGCCTGCGGCATCGCCGCGCCTAATTCCGCCCACACGCAACCGTCCAGCGCCGCCAGCACCGCTCCCACCACCCAGGCCAGAATGCACTGCGGCCCGCCCATCGCACGCACGATGAACGGAATCACGATGAACGGGCCGATCCCCACCATGAACGTCATGTTCAACGACGTCGCTTCGATCAGCCCCAATCCGCGCTCGAGTTTTTCCGGTTCAGCCATGCCGCATCGCTAAAAATTTCTTCTCCCGCCGTCATTTTCCGCAGAAACAGAAAAGTCAGCATAACAAGAATGCGCACGCACTACCCCGAAAACTGCGCCGCCCGATCCTCTTGCAGTTGCTTTCGTGGCCCAGGCAATCTTGCCTGTGCTTTGGCAATTGCCTTCGTGGCGCCGGCGTCCCGCCGGCTCTTTTGCTCTTGCCTGTGCTCCTTCTTTAATCCGTCGTGCTGAGCGCAGCGAAGGATCGCGCTTCGCGTCTCCACCCCGCGAATGCTTCTTCGTTCACCGCCCCAAAGACTTCTCCACTCTGCGTTATCATGAACGCGAGTACCGCGCGCCTCTACCAATGCCATACGCCCGCACCGCTCTCGGCCTCGCACTCACCGCCACCACAATCGCTTTACTATTCCTTGGGTTCTTCCGCGCCCGGCGCCTCCGCGCCTTTCCCCTTTACGGATGGCTCGGATGGATAGCCCTGCTCTCCGCCGAAACGTTGCTCTGCGCGCGCATCGAACCCGTCGCAACTTATTTCACTCCCATCGCCTGGAGTTCCTACATCCTGATCGCCGATGCCGCGGTCCTCGCCCTCAGCAATCGCTCGCGCCTCAACGACGCGCCCATCGTCGTCGCGCGTCTGGCGTTACTTTCCATTCCTCTCTGGCTGATTTTTGAAGCCTACAATCTTAGGCTGCAAAATTGGAGGTACGTCGGCGTGCCCAACGCCTGGCCCGCCGCTCTGCTCGGATACGGCTGGTCCTTCGCCACCATCACTCCCGCCGTGTTCGAAACTTCCGACTTGGTTCAGGCCGTGCTTCCTGCGTCGCGCATCGTCCCGTCGTCGGAACCCTCGCCAGGTCCGCGACAAATTTCGAGCGCCGTCGAATTCATCCTGATGACTTCCGGTGCGGCCTGCTTGCTCGTTCCCCTGCTGGTGCCGCGGCAGGAGGCTGCTTTTCTTTTCGCGCTCGTGTGGGTCGGATTTCTCTTGCTGCTCGATCCCCTCAATCACCGCCTCGGCCTTCCGTCTTTTCTCGGCGATTGGGCCGAACGCATGCCCTGCCGCCTCTACGGATTTTTGCTCGCTGGCTGGATCTGCGGCTGGCTATGGGAATTCTGGAATTATTGGGCAAACGCAAAATGGCTATACATCTTCCCCATGTTTCAGCGCTGGAAAATTTTCGAGATGCCCGCTCCCGGCTTTCTAGGTTTTCTCCCGTTTGCGCTAGACTGTTTCGTGATGTACGTCGCCGCCGCTTGGCTCCTCGGCTGGGTCAAAAGAATAAAGTGAATAGCGTGCGCCACCGAATCGCTCGCACGAACATTACCTGTGCGCTCTTCTTCCTGCCGTTCGTAGCGTTGCTCGCTGCGCCGCCTGCCCGTGCCGGCGAAATCAAGCTCCCGCCCGAAGCCGTGCAAGCCATGGAAAAAATGTATAGCGGCGATCCAGACGCCGCCATCGCGATGCTGCGCAACTTCGAACAATCCGACCCCGCCAATCCCCTCCCTTTTCTGCTCGAAGGCGAAGCGCGCTGGTGGCAGATTTACTGCGCCGACCTGGAAATCAAGTACGGAATGATCGACGCCTGGAAGCGCGGAAAGAAACCGGAAGACGAGCCGTTCTTTCTTTTGGCGGACAAAGTAATTGATCTGGCACACGCGCAAATCTCTAAATCCGACAAAGCGGAAATGCACTTCTACGCCGGAATGGGATTTGCCTTGAAAGTGCGCCTGGAAGTTTTGCGCGGCGAAAATCGCGCGGTCGCGCGCGCCGGTGTCGCCGCGCGGGCTGAATTTCTACGCGCCCTTGAGCTCGATCCGCGGATGTCCGACGCTACCGGCGGCTTGGGCCTCTACAACTATTACGTGGATTCGCTCTCGACCAGTGTGAAAATCCTGCGCTTCTTCATGGGCATCCCGGGCGGCAACCGCACCGAAGGCATTCGCCAGATGCAAATCGGAATCGATCGCGGGGTCGTGACGCCGGTGGAAATGCGTTTCCACCTCGCGAGAAATTTGCGCACCTTTGACTACCAATACGAACGCGCCATCGAAGTCGCGCAACCGCTCGTCGAGCGTTATCCAGGGAATCCGGTTTTCCAGTTGCTGCTCGGCAACCTGAATGCCGAAATGGGCCGCCCCGTAAAAACCGCGGAATATCTTCAAGCGGCGATGAAAATCGCGAATCAACCCGCTGCGACGGGTTGTTGCTCGGCGTGCCCGTCGTGCCCCAGGTGTTCTGCGCGCGTCCGCGAAATCGCGAAAGCTTTCCTCGGCTCATCGCAGTAGCGTCGACTGACTTGTATCCGTTGCCTTTCGCGGTTCCGTATGGCTCATCAGCAGCGTCGAAATGCATCCCGACACAAACGCCGCGCCCCACACCGTCGTCGCTCCCCACTTCCCCAGGACGCTCGCGCCGAGCCACGGCCCCACCGCAAACGCGATATTGAACGACATCGTGTATAGCCCCATGTATTCTCCGCGCCTTTCCGGCGGCGCGATTTCCGCCGCGTACGCCGAGCTTCCCGGCATCAGGATCATTTCCCCAAACGTCCAGATCACCACCGCAGCAAACACACCCACGGTTTTCCCGAACGGCGCGATCCCCACCAGCGCGTAGGATCCAAATCCCACCGCGTACAAGAAAGCGCCCAGCATCAGCGTTCGCCGGTGCGTCCAGTGCGCCATTGCTGTGTTCAACGGGACTTCGAGCGCCACGATCAGCAAAGTGTTCACCGTGAAAATCGTTCCGAACACAGATTCTTGAAAATGCTGATACCGCACCAAGAACAGCGGCAGCGTGGACGTCAGTTGAAAGCCCACCAGCTGCACTGGAATCATCGCCGCTAGAAAATAAAGCATGCGCGGATTTCGAAACGCGCCTAGATCCGCAGCCGGATGCAGCGCGGCAAGCGGCGCAACACTGTCGGCTTCGATTTCGCGTCCCAGGTCGGTGGTATCCGCCCAATCCGGCTCGTGGGTTTTCTGGCGCCCCAATTTGCGCATGGGCGCGAGCGCCAGCACCGCTCCCGCCAGAATCGAAGTCGTCCCGTCCACCAGAAATAACCAACGAAACGAATAAACGGCGAGAATTCCGCCAATCGCCGGCCCCAGGCTCATGCCCAGATTTGCCGCGAGGCGGCTGAGCGCGAATGCCGATTTGCGCTGCGCTGGCGTCACCAGATCCGAAACCATCGAAAGGCTCGCCGGCCGCACGGACTCATTCAGCACCGCGAACACAAACGTCATCAGTAGAATCGCGCTGTAAGTTTTCGCCAGCGGAAAGAAAAGCAGCAGAAAACCCGTGAGAAAAAGCGAAGCTTTCATGATCGGCAGCGGCCCCACGCGGTCAGACAAAATCCCCGCGAGCGGCACAGCCACCAGCGCCGCAAAGCCGTACACCATCAGTGCCAGAGCCGCCCGCGGCGGAGTCACACCGAACGTGTGCGTCACATACAGAACCAGAAACGCCAGCACCATCGTTCCGGAGCGATTCACCAGCGTCGCCGCCGAAAGAATCCACATTTCTCGAGGGAGATTTTTCAGTCCGCGCCAGGGATTCATGAGGTTTCAGTGAGGTGAGAACTGCAAATCTTCAATACGCTGCAATACTAGGAGTGTGCCGCTTCTTCCTGTTCGAAAGCATGATAGGAGGACCGCACCAGCGGCCCGGCTTCCACGTGTTTGAATCCCATCGTCTCGCCCCGCCGCTTGAACTCCGCGAATTCGTCGGGATGCACGTAACGTTCGATCGGCAGATGCTCCTGCGTCGGCTGCATGTACTGGCCCAGCGTCAAAATGTGCGTGCCCTGCGCCGCAATATCTTCCATCGCCGCCAGCACTTCGTCGCGCGTTTCGCCCAGCCCCAGCATCATTCCGGTTTTCGTGGGCCATCCCGGAATCATTTCTCCGGCACGCCGCAACAATTCCAGCGAACGCTCGTACACCGCGCCCTTGCGCACCTGGCGATAAAGCCGCGGCACCGTCTCCATATTGTGATTCAACACGTCGGGTTTCACAGCCATCACGGTCGCAAGCGCGTTCCAATCGCCGCGAAAGTCCGGGATCAACACTTCTACTTTGCATCCCGGCACACGCGCGCGAATTTCCGTGATCGTACGCGCAAAAATAGCTGCGCCGCCGTCGGGCTGGTCATCGCGATTCACCGAAGTCACCACCGCGTAGCGCAATCCCATCCTCGCCACAGCCTCCGCCACGCGCTCCGGCTCGTCCTCTGCCGGAGGGCCGAGAGGTTTGCCGCTTGGCACCGCGCAGAAGCCGCACGCGCGCGTGCAAATGTCGCCCAAAATCATGAATGTGGCCGTTCCGTGCTCCCAGCATTCACCCATGTTGGGGCAGCGCGCACTCTCGCACACGGTGTGCAGGTCCAGAGTGCGCATGGTGCGCTTCAATTCCTGATATTTTGGTCCGCCGAAAAATCGCACGCGCAGCCAGGAAGGTCGCGGGTGCGCCGAAGGTGGCGGCGCGGAATTCGCAAGGATGGTAAAGGGCGTGGCCATGTCCGTTTGGCTGAAAATCCATTGTACGCGGAACGGCCCAGGCGAGACAACCGCGCTGGGAGGGGCAATTGGCGCTAAAGTCGTAAGCGTGTCCGCCGATATGCTAGACAGGAAAGATAGGTTTCGAACTTGATGCGCACTGGAAATCGCGTATCCGTTGCGAGGCTTGAGCGGCTGATTGTGCACGACTTAACTTGCTGGACTGAGGCTTAGATGGGCTCCATCGACTTGCAAATCACGGCGCTCCAGAATGTATCGCCTGCGCAGGTGGCCGAAGTTGCCCCCGCTCCGGCGGCCCAGCCGACCAGCGAGATCCCTGCAACGAACAAAATCCCTGAGGCGTCTGTGCCGAAAGCTCAGCAGGATACCGTGTCACTGTCCGGAACACGCCCGCCGCAGCAACGGCAACAAAATGCGCAATCATCCGGGAACGCTCAGCCGGCGACGTTCGCATTGTTGGCTCATACGATCACATTTCCGCCGAGCCAGAATTCCACCCCCGCATTCACCACTTCTGCTTTCCCACCTGCCGCGACCGCGCCGCCAGGTCAGAATCAAGGATCTGCCGTGATCGCCGCCGCCACGCCGAATACTGCGGCCACAAGCGTCATTGCGGCGTCAGCTGCGCAAGCCACCGCCACAAATCAAACGCCGATTGCAACAGCCGCTGCCAGCGCGGAGGCGACTGCAACGCCGACAAGCGCGCCCAGCACAGCCCCGCCGCAGCAAACTCTTCAGCAGCTTGACCGGGTGCTGCAGCAGCTCGGCATCGATCCGCAAAGTCTCAGCCTCATTAGCCGCGAAGGAATGTTGAACTGGGTCAACGATCCGGCGGCGCTTCGGCAAATCGTACAAAATGTGCAGTCCGCAGCCAATAGTTCGCAGGCGAATGCTGCGGTCGGCGCCGCCAATCCGACTTCAATTGCGACCGAGCTCTCCAGCTCGAGCGCCAATCAGAATCCGGTCCAACCGCCAACGCCGAATCAACCGCAGGCGCCGGCGGAGCAGACAAATCCCACGTCCGACAACTCGCCGGTAGCCGACAGCGCGAACAGCAACGCTTCGAATCAAAGCGCAGCGACCGCACAACAGAATGCGACTGCGGTTATGCAATTTCAGCAATTGCAAGACTCCTTCGCACCCGATGGAGGGCAGCCATCTCCACCCGCTGCCAATCCAGCAGACCCAACCACACCGCAGGGTCGGCATCTGAACGTCTCCGCGTAGCCGTCCAAATCACTCCGCTGATCTGTTCAAGTTGAACCACGCGCGGACCTGCCACTATGTTGTACTATTACCACACCGCGACGAATCTATCTGTCGTTGCTGGTATAAGCTATTGATTGTAAAGGGCTATAATTACAGCTGAGGGGCCACCGAACTGCAAACAGTCTCTCAGCCCAGCGAATGTCCTATCAACTTACAATTCAACGACCAGTTGGAACTCGCGGCGTCGGGCTGCACACTGCGGTACGCTGCCACCTGCGGCTGCTTCCGGCTCCCGCGGATACCGGCATCGTCTTTCGGCGCGTGGACCTGGACAATTTCGAGATCGAAGCGCACGTGCGCAACGTCGCGCGGGTGAGCTATGCCACCAGCTTGATGAAGCAGGGCGTGCTGCTCTCCACGGTCGAGCACCTGCTCGCGGCACTGTACTCCTGCGGCGTGGACAATGTGTATGTGGAACTTGACGCGTTGGAACTGCCGATCCTGGACGGCTCCTCTAAGCCCTTCATCGAACTGTTGGCGCAGGCCGGGATTCGCAAGCTGCGACGGCAGCGGCGCTACATTCACGTGATCAAGCCGCTGGAATTCTCCGACGGCGACCGCCGCATCGGAATTTATCCGGCGGACGAATTCCGCGTGCACTGCTTCGTCGACTACAAACACCCGAATGTGGGTCCGCAGGAAGTGGAAATGACGGTGGACCGCCAGTCGTTCAGCCGCGAACTGGCGCCGGCGCGCACTTTCGGATTTATGAAGGATTTTGCGGGCTTGCAAGCGATGGGATTGATTCGCGGCGGCTCGGTGGAAAACGCGATCGTGCTGGACGACGAGGGCATTCTGAACGGTCCGCTGCGTTTTCCAGATGAATTCGGCCGCCACAAGGCGCTGGACCTGATCGGCGACCTCGCGCTGGTGGGACGACCGTTGAAAGCGCGCATCGTCGCGCACAAGGCCGGTCACGCGCTGCACACGCAGCTGGTCACTCGCCTGCTTGCCGACCACACGCTATGGACCGAAACGACCGATGCGCACGATTCCGCCGATGCGCGGCCATCCGTCGGCGGCTCTCTCCCTGCGACGTCTTAGCTTCCAGGAAATTTTCAGGCGCTGCGAATAATCACAAAATGAATCAGGCGTCGCGTGCGGAAGCCGAGCTTTTCGTACAGATGAATCGCGGAGACGTTTTCCTGCCGTACGTGCAGAATGGGCGTTTCGCCGCGTTGCATGATTTTGCGCATCAAGATGGACATCAATTCGCGGGCATATCCACGGCCTTGAAAATCCGGGTGAGTACAGACCGCGCTGACTTCGGTGTAACCGGGTAAATGCAGCCTTTCCCCAGCCATGGCCACCAGACGACGTGATTTACGAATTCCCAGGTACTCGCCCAATTCTCGCGTGCGCGTTCCGAACGGCCCGGGCTTGGTCAATTCGGCGAGCGCGACCATTTCCGGCACATCTGCTGGCGTTAATTTCTCGGCTGGAAAACCGTCCTGCGCCAGATTGGGTTTCTCACAAACCATCTGCAGCAGCGGCGAGGCGTGGACGGTGATCCATCCCGCGGGAATTTGCGGCGGCTGGTCGAGGAACAGCACAGCGGCGGCACGCTGCAGAGTTTTCGCAAGTGAAGCGTATGCTTCGCTGGTCGGTTCACCCATTCCGGCGAGCAAAGTCACTTCGGGCGGATAACGCTTTGCGAGTTCGTCGCCTTCCGCCAAGTGCGTGTGGAGCGTGCAGAGCGAATTCCAGATCGGATTGTCCAGACTGTGCATCGTCTTCGGCGTCTTGAATGCTTCCTGAGTTTTCATCGCTGCTCTATTGATCCCTGCTGCTTCGATGCTCGCACAATTTATGCGGCGCGGGAAATCCGCGCTATCCGATAGTTGCGGCCAAATTGTCCTGTGAAATTACCGCTGGAAGAGAATCGAACTTTGGGCGGTGGCGGGTTTGCCGTTACCTGAAAACCGAACGACTCCAGTCTGGTCGGTAAAGAAACTCCGCTGCCCGGTTGTGCCGCGCTGAACGGGATCGGCCGTCACTGTGTAGCCGGAAGCGCCTCCCGAGGTGCAGCCTTGCGCCGCGGCCTTCGGTGAAATCACCGGCGCTGTAGCTCCGTCTGGAAACAGCGGAGTGTAAGTGAATCGGTATCCGAATTTGCGGCCTGACGTGAGCGACGGGTCTAGCATCACAGCATGATTGCAAGTTGATTCTCCCGCTGTGCCGTCTCCCAGAACCTGCAGACGGGAAGGAAATCCATTTTCGAACCTCGCGGCGTAGGTAATCGCGGCGGTATTGACAGAGCGGAGCGCGGCGACGGCGGAGGCTTCGTTCGCGGCCACGCGCGCGTGCAGCAGATTGGGAATGGCGATCGCGGCGACGATTATGACGGGGATGATGAGGAGGCCGAGATATCCCAGCACCAGGCCGGTGACCGCAAGGCCCTTCCCGCCGATGCGCCCTGCGGAGTTGCGAATTTCGGACAGGGAGATGTGGCCGAGAATAATTGCGGCGATGGAGGCGGGTAGGAAAAACAGGAAGATTCCGCAGACCAGGCTGGCGATGGCTTTGCCGCTGGTGGGCGCGCTGCCGGTGAAGGGCGGCGGAGTTTCGGATGAATTTCCGGGAACAGGCAGGGGTACTGGAGTTGTACGTGCGGCGGCAGACGAAGGCAGCGGCTTTCCGCACTTGGAGCAGAATTGCCGGGAATCGGGATTGGCCATTCCGCAGTTTCGACAAAACATCGCGCGCCTCCGGTTCTGCCTACGAGGAAATATATCGCTTTGGTTAACGAATGCACGGACTTTATGACGCCGGAGTGCTGGATGCGGCTGAAAAAAGTCAAAGACGCCGAGAGATCCTTCGCTCCGCTCAGGATGACGGCGCACCGGAGCAAATGCGCGGAGTTTGTGAGCGCGAGAGTAGGGGCGGGTCTGAGGCCCGCGTCCGCCGAAGCTCGGCAGCGCATGGAGGCTGTTTCGATTGCCAAAGCTGGGCGGGGAAGCGACAATACCTCTCGCATGCCTGCCGCCGATGCCGTCATTGTGATCCTGGCCGCTGGGAAGGGAACGCGCATGCGTTCCGACCTGGCAAAAGTGTTGCATCGCGCGGGAGGACGGCCGCTGCTGGAGCACGTAATCCGAGCCTGTCATCCGCTGAAAGCGGCCCAACTGCTGGCGGTAGTGGGGCACCAGGCCGAGGAAGTGGGCGCGCTGGCCGAATCGCTGGGCGCGGATACCGTGAAGCAGCAACCGCAGCGCGGCACCGGACACGCCTTGCAAGTGGCGCGGCGCGCGATGCGCAAGAGCGCGAAGCTGGTGATTGTGGTTCCCGGCGACGCTCCGCTGCTGCGCGCGGAGACTTTGGCGGCGTTGCTGGATACGCATCGCCGCGGCGAAGCGGCGGCGACGATTTTGAGCGCGGAGTTGAACGATCCTACGGATTATGGCCGCGTGGTACGCGATTCCGAAGGCCGCGTGCAAGCCGTGGTGGAAGAAAAGGCTGCGACGCCCGAGCAGCGCGCCATTCGCGAAGTGAATTCCAGCATTTATTGCTTCACGCTGGAAAAACTGTGGCCGTGCCTGAGCGCGTTGCGTCCGGATAATGCGCATCGCGAGCTGTACCTGACCGACGCGATCGCTTTGCTGCGCCAGCGCAACGAACGCGTGCTGGCGCAGGTGGCTCCGGACGCGAACGAAATTCTGGGATGCAATACACGCGCAAATCTGGCCGACGTGGACCGGATTTTCCGCGCGCGCAAGGCCGCGGAGCTGATGGAAGCAGGCGTGACGATTTATCTGCCGGAGACGGTGGTGATTGATCCGGAAGTGAGCGCGGGATCCGACACGGTGATTGAACCGTGCGTGCAACTGCTTGGGAAGACGCGGATCGGTGCGCTCTGCACGATTCAAACCGGGAGCGTTTTGCGCGATACTCGCCTGGACGATGAAGTAATTATCGGCGCGCACTCGACGCTCGATTCCAGCCGCGTCGGGAACAAGGCGCAGGTTGGTCCGTTTGCGCGGCTGCGTCCCGGGGCGGACATTCGCGCGGGCGCGCACATTGGAAATTTTGTGGAAGTGAAAAATTCCGTGGTGCACGAAGGCGCGAAGGCCGGGCACCTGACTTATCTGGGCGACGCGTCCATCGGGCGGGAAGCGAACATCGGCGCCGGGACGATCACTTGTAATTATGACGGCGTGGCCAAGCACCAAACCGCGATCGGCAATCACGTTTTCATCGGCAGTGACAGCGCGCTGGTGGCGCCGGTTCGGATTGGCGACGGCGCCTACGTCGCGGCTGGTTCGACGATTACGCACAATGTTCCGGCGGACGCGCTGGGCATCGCGCGCGGAAGACAGAGCAACAAGCTGGGTTGGGCGGCGGCGCGACGGCGCATGATGGCGCGGGCTGCGCGTGAGCAAGGGCGCAAGAAACCACGACGCCGCGGCAAAGTTGTGCGCCGTGCGAAGGGGAAAGTGCGCCGACGCGCGAAGAAGAAATCCTCCGAACGTTCCCGCCGTTAGAACTCCTTTCCAAAGCCAAAATCCGAACTTCTGTGGCTTGCTGGATTGATCTCGAGGCCAAAGCTTGCAGCCAGAACAGGGGCGGCAACGGAACAGGCGGGCCGGTGCCGCCAAAACAGGGACTGCGGCATCTTCGGCGCACATGCTAAAATGAGTGAAGGCGAGGCGCGACGATGAAATTGGGCGTGGTGCAATTTCCGGGGTCGAACTGCGATGCGGACGCTTTCCATGCGGTGGGCGCCATTGTGCGGCAGCCGGTGGAGTTCATCTGGCACCAATCGGAGGACCTGGCTGGTTGCGACGCTGTGATTCTGCCTGGCGGATTTGCGTTTGGGGATTACTTGCGGACCGGGGCGATCGCGCGATTTTCTCCGGTGATGAAAGCAGTGGAGCGGTTCGCGCGCGGCGGCGGACTGGTGCTGGGGATTTGCAACGGATTTCAGATTTTGCTGGAAGCGGGGTTGCTTCCTGGCGCGATGATGCGCAACCAGGGTCTGCGGTTTTTGTGCAGGCAGGTGCATGTTCGCGTGGAAGCTACGGATACGCCGTTTACTTGCGCGGCGACGCGCGGGCAGGTGCTGGAGATTCCCGTCGCGCACATGGAAGGAAATTATTTTTGCGACGCAGCGACGCTCCAGGAGTTGGAACGCAACAAGCAGATAATTTTTCATTATGTGCGGCCGGATGGCAGTGATGCAGGCGCTGACGACCGCGAGGCGAATCCTAATGGGTCGTTGCAGGCGATTGCGGGGATCTGCAACCGCGAACGCAATGTGCTGGGTTTGATGCCGCATCCGGAACGGGCGGTGGAGTTGGGACTGGGATCTGCGGATGGACTGGTGATTTTCCGGTCTCTGGTGGCTAGCTTGGCGGCTGACGCTGGTGCGCAGCAGCGCGCGTCGGGAGTTACGGCGGCGGTGCCGGCGTAGCGGGATTTTCAGCGA
>Ga0187879_10000721_pt1 | contig 22053 bp, 24 predicted proteins | sample June2016WEW_19_1_FD_132423 | JGI IMG/M metagenome (GOLD analysis project Ga0187879, IMG submission 132423) | Peatland microbial communities from SPRUCE experiment site at the Marcell Experimental Forest, Minnesota, USA - June2016WEW_19_10 | ecosystem: Environmental > Terrestrial > Soil >... | reverse complement strand
CAATCGTCCCCACCCCAAACTCATACTCGCGTCGAATCTCTTCAAATAGTTCCACCTTGGCTCTCCAATCCAACGGTCTCCCCCTTTTGGGCAATGCCCTATTCAGGGTATCCGTTCGCTGCCAAGGTGGGCCAATTTAAACCGCCGAACTGGGCCAATTTAGAGTACCGAAATCACTAATCGGGGATACAGTTTCTTCGACTGCGACCATAGTTGGATGCCAGATACAACTGCTGTCATGGCCTTCCAACCGGCCAAGCGGATTGTTCCTGCATCGGGAAGAGGCACGACTGACCCGCTGGTGGGTTGCCATAGGCACTTGGGAATCCAAAGCAAGGAAAACCAACTGCAAGATAGCCACATGAGAGTATACTGGTAGGGCTGGGTTCCAAAGCAGAAATCTCCGGTTGAGGGAGCGCTCTATGCTCCCAAGCGATCCAGCGCCCGTTGGCGTCAGAGGTGATCCCTTGCGTTTTGCATTGCCCGGCGCTTCTGCTGAGGTGAAGAGGATATGGAGCCGCCAGTTTCCGGTATTCCCGGTTCGTTCCTGAATGAAACGGCCGGTGTTTTCAAACACGTGGTCGATGGCCTGCCTGACGGTGTCTACATTACCGATCGTGACCGCAGGATCATTTATTGGAACCGTGCGGCGGAAGCACTCTCCGGATACCCTGCCCAGGAAGTTTTGGGTAAACAATGCTCTGATAACTTCCTAATGCACGTGGATGAGTCCGGGTGTCTGCTCTGCGCGGGGGACTGCCCTCTCAGCCGTACTTTAGCGGATGGCCTGCCGCATCGGGCGGACGTTTACCTTCATCACAAGAGCGGCCACAGGGTTCCGGTGGAGGTCCGGGTTCGTCCAATTTGGGGTGGGAACGGCGAGGTGGTCGGTGCGATCGAGATCTTCAATGACAATGCGCGGCAAAGGGCGCTGCGGGAGCGAGCTAAAGAGCTCGCAAAGTTCGCCTTTCTTGATCCCGCTTCCCAAGTGGGAAACCGCAACTATCTGGAGCAGCAACTCTCCCAGCATCTCGAACAGTTCTCGACGTTCGGCACTCCGTTCGGAATCCTGATGGCTGATCTGGACAACTTCAAGGATATCAACGATACCTACGGGCACGCTGCCGGAGATGCTGTGCTGGCTACCTTTGCCAAGACCATGTCGAACTGTCTGCGTGCATCCGACGTGGTAGGCCGTTGGGGCGGAGACGAGTTTTTGGCGATTCTTTCCGGAATCACGCGACCGTTCCTAGCGAAAGTGTCTGAGAAACTTCGAAAACTAGTGGCTCAATCCACGGTCCCCTTAGACGACACAAAGCTTCAGGTGACTATTTCGGTGGGCGCTGCAATGGTAGTTCCTGGAGACTCACCGGAATCCCTCTTGAAACGAGCGGATAGACAGTTGTATGCCAGCAAGGAGTCTGGCCGCAATCGCGTCAGCCTGTAACCGTTTCGTCGGACAGGCAAGGGCGCCTTGCCGTTAGGTTTCACGAAAGATCCCACCCTGAAGCAGAGATACCGTATTGCCCCAAAGCCGAGCTGGTAATTTGACAATCAACACAGCCACACCTGATTTTGGGCGAGTTTTGGCGCAGTCGCCGCCCGGGCATCTATTTACCATTTAAATACCCCCTATGTTAACAGCAAGATACAGATATATGCAGCCCTCGGACTATTTGGCACAAAACGTGCCCGCTGGGTACTAGCGGGCCTCGTTAGGGGTTGCAGAGGTAATTCAGTGACCGTCTAAACACGGCCCGAAGGTTGTGGCCACCTTGAATACTGTGAATTATGACGGGAGTCCAATTCTGGCTCTCGTGGTCGAGGACAATCCAGCAGACGCGCTGTTGCTGGAGGTTGTTCTGCGGCGGATCCGGGACGCGCAATTCGAGATCACGCACGTAGAAAGGCTGGCGGATGCGCTGGCCAGCTTGGCGCTGGCATCGTACGACATCGTGCTACTGGACTTGGGTCTGCCCGACTCTCAGGGTACACAGACGGTTACCGGTTTGCGCCAGTCGCAACCGCGGGTACCGGTCGTGGTGCTGACCGGTTTGGACGACGAAGCCGTGGGCATTAGCGCCGTGCAATTGGGCGCGCAAGACTATCTGGTAAAAGGCAACTTCACGCCGTCTTTGCTAGGGCGATCCATACGCTATGCCATCGAACGTAAACGAATCGAACAGTCCTTGCTGGCTCAGATTAAGGAAGCGGCGATCATAGACGAGCGTAATCGCATTGCGGGAGAGATCCACGATATCCTGGCGCAAGATTTCGTCGGCATCCTGCTCCAGTTGGAAGCCGCCCGCGGACTGATCGGCTCCAACCCTATGGAGGTGGCCAAGTGCATTCACCTTGCCGAGGCCGTGGCTCGAAGCGGCATCGCGGAAGCAAGGCGTTCTGTGTGGGCATTGTGCCCGCCGGAGTTGGACGCCGAGGGATTGGTTAGCGCGGCGCAAAGTTTTCTTAGCAGGATAGCAGCCGGCAATCCCACTGCGATCGGATTTTCACTTCGCGGCGAGCCCTACCAGCTGCCTAATGACAAGGCGCTGGGGTTGCTCCGGATTTGTCAAGAAGCGGTCGTGAATGCCCTCCGCCACGCTCAGGCGAGCGAAATTCGAGTCCAGATAACCTACCAGCCATCGGGTGTAGATCTATGCGTGCACGACGACGGGCGGGGCTTTGTGCCGAAAGCCCAGGTGGGAGGCAAAGGGTTTGGGCTCATCAGTATGCGAGAACGCGCGGAGCGCATGGGCGCGCGAATTGATATCGCCAGCGAGCCAGGCCAAGGGACGCGGCTGACCGTGGCGGCTCGAACCTCGACAGGCGATGGAGAGGGCCAGACACCATGAGTGTCCCTGAGACCATCCGGATTCTGATCGTAGACGATCATCCCGTGGTGCGGGACGGCTTGTCCGCCCTGATTAATTGCCAGCCGGACATGAAGGTCGTGGCAGAGGCAGGCGACGGAGGCGAAGCTGTTGAACAATTCGCTCAGTACCGCCCCGATGTCGCTCTGATCGACTTGCGAATGCGGGAGATGGACGGATTACAGGCGATCCTCACCATTCGCCAGCGCTTCCCCGGAGCTCAACTGGTGGTGCTGACGACCTTCGATGACAACGAAGATATCTACCGAGCCTTGCAGGGGGGTGCAAAGGGATACGTGCTTAAAGGGGCGCCCCGCGAGGAGTTGCTGGAGTGCATTCGCACCGTCAGTGCCGGAAAGTCACACATCGCGCCGGAGGTGGCGGCGAAGTTGGCCGAGCGGCTAAGCCAACCGGGGTTGAGTGAACGGGAACTGGAAGTACTGACCCTAGTGGCGGATGGCAGAAGCAACCAGGAAATCGGCAGCCTTCTCCACATTGGCGAAGGTACCGTCAAAGTCCACGTGAACCACATCCTGGACAAGATGGGAGTGAATAATCGCACAGCGGCGGGTGTCGCTGCGCTCGAGCGTGGCCTCATTCGTTCTCGGTAGCGATTCGCCCAAGCAGTTATCCTAACGGAACGCACGCCCTTGGTTCGAAGAGGGCGACCCTCTATCTAAAGTTACAGGCTGGGCTACAGCTTTCGTTATATTCCACGCTCTGCATTTAGGCCAATTGACTCGCCTTTTATTTCCAATATAATCAATAACGTGATAATTAGCGGCCTGAGTCGTAGAACGTCGAAATTGAAGCAGTTGGCCTGCCGACAACAGGCAGGCCTTACCACTTGCCAAACACACCTTGAGATTCGCGGAAGCTAAGAATGGCCCCGCTCCCGGACAGACACCATGCCGCTTTACACAGTATTAATTAAGTAATATAATAGCCGTACTCGAAAGGGGGTACATTCCCGTGTCAACTGATTTCGTCCTAGGAAGTACTCATTTATCAAAGAGACCCCGCCATGTCCTGCTTGCCGGCAATGACATCCAGGGTGAGGAGGACCTCATCAATCTGTTGAAGCAGAAAGGGCTAAAACCAGTCCCCTCTTCGTCGCTCAAGGAAGCCCAATTCCTGCTCGACCAACGCGATACAGTGTTGGCAATCTGTCACGCCAGTTCAAGTGATAGCACCTTTCGCGACCTGCTCGGGACGGTCGGAAACGGTTCAAAAGTTCCTGTGATCGTTTGTGGGGATTTCTATGACCCGCACTTGTATTTGGAAGCGATGGAGCTCGGCGCCTTCGACTATTTTACCTATCCATACCACAGCGAAGGGGTGGAGTGGATAGTCGGCAACGCCCTCCAAGCTGCATCGCACAAAACACCGACTTCCAGCGGTTCAGTGACAACCATGAATGAAGGAGTTCCTTGCTGATGAGTCAAGCGCATTGGGCAGGCGTAACGATTCCTTCGGGCGCCGCGGCGCCTTCTTGGCACTGGCAGTTGCCTTCTTTGCCGCGCGCGAGGACTCCCCGCGTCTCGCATGGCCGGGCGGTGCTCGAATCAGGGCCGAGCACCGCTCGACGCGGGCTGTACCGAGGGGGCCGTAGGCGGCGTGCGTACTTGCTCTCTTTTGAAGATCCGGGCGACACTTTCAAGCACGACAACGAAAAAAGGGGCGGAGTTTCAGACTTTAGACTTATCGCTCGTATAGTATACTCAGCCATTCAGGGCGCCGCCAGACTCTAAGGCAACAGCATGAAAAGAAATCAACCATAGCCGGGCAACAGGTTCTGCGTGACAGGAATTCCCGACAGATTGTGCATCCTGTTGGCGCAGGTCAACCCGGACCTGCGCGACCATTTGCATCACGTTCTCGGCGAGAGCTACGACGTGATTACTGGCTCCTTCTAGCGCTGTTTTGGGGTTGCTGTGTTGGCACTTGTCTTCTTTGTCGTGCGCGAGGATTTCTCATGTCCCGCGCATGGTCGGGCGGCGCTTGAATCAGGGCTGAGCGCCGCCCGAAGCGGGCGGAGGGGCCCAAATCTCGATTTTGGCATTCGCCCAATTTTCGCCCGTCGGCAGATCAATTCCAGGTGTTACCGTTACCCTGTGCATGATTTGACACAATTTCAAGGGATGTCGTAATATCACCCGCCTGGAATGCCAACAGGGCTCACACATTGGCAACGCATTTGGGGTCCGGCTGCACTATGACCCCCTCACAGGCAAGCGCTATGGATGTCCTGAAACGTCTGCTGATCGCCATTGGGCTCAGGGATCGAGTCCCCGGGACCGCTACCCCGGGAACTGCGGCTGCCCAGCCAGATTTCGGTTCCGGCGGCGGGCGCCCGTGGTGGCTGGCCTACGGCCTGCCGGTGTTGAGCACAGGGGTCACGCTATTGGCGCTTGAGGCGGCAGGGCCTGAAGTGCCCGCCAAAGCGCCGATTATTGTGTTCTTATTCCCGATCATTTTGAGCGCCTATGCTGGCGGGCTCGTGCCCGGGCTATTCTCGACCGTGCTCTCCACCCTCGCGTCAATCTACTTCATCTTGCCCCCCATCCGCACCTGGGTCGTCTCGAGTCCTGTTGACAATGTCAAATGGATTAGCCTCTGCGGGGCAGGGACGCTCATCAGCTTCTTGATGGCGCGCAAGGAACACCAGGAATCAAAGCAGTTGGCAAGGCTGGCGGGGGGTCTGCTTCATTCCGCGGAACGTAGAGTCCAGGCCGGCTTCGCCGCTTTGCTGGCTTGTCTCGTCGCGATCACCGCCGTTTCTTATCCCACCCTGACTCGACTGCGTGAGGACACTGCGTGGGTGACCCACACGCATCAGGCGATCGCTGCGCTGCGGCTGGTAGTTACCGACACTACCGACGCAGAGACCGCCGAGCGCGGCTACATGATTACCGGCAGCACAGAGTATCAGGGTCGCTACGAGTCCGCCGTGCAACAGGTAAACCTCGCGCTGGACGACGTTCAACGTTTGACAAGTGACAACCGGGACCAACAACGGCGGCTTGATTGGTTGAGGCCGCTCGCGACGGATCAACTGGCAGTCTTGAAAGAGGGCATCGAACTCCGAAAGCGGTCGTTTGCGTCGGCGCAAGACCTTGTTTTGAGCCGCAGGGCACTAGAAGATCAGGATCGAATCCGTGGCATTGTGGCGGAGATGGAGGGGGCCGAGCAGGCCCTTCTAATCGCAAGAGAGTCGCTCGCACAGCGCTCCACTACTCTTGCGAGGATCGAGATTTTGGGAGGCAGCGCCTTGGCTGTTGTGATCGTGGGCGCGGCGCTTTTGATGATCGGGCAGGCCTTCAAAGCCAGCCGAAGCGCCGAAGCGGCGCTTCAGGGCTCCCGGGACGAGCTCGAAATTCGAGTGAAAGAGCGGACTTCCGATCTTTCGGCTGCGAGCGAGAAGCTTCGTACAAGCGGACATCGGCTAGCCGGAATTATCAACTCCGCGATGGATGCAGTGATTACGGTGGACGAGCAGCAATGCGTCGAACTGTTCAACCCCGCTGCCGAAAGGATGTTTGGAATCCCCGCCAGTGAGGTCCTGGGTTCTCCACTGGAACGATTCATTCCCTATCGACTCCGGGCTGCCCACGCCGAACACGTCAGGCTGTTTGGCGAGTCCGAGGTCAGCTATAAACCGATGACCGAACGTCAGGAAATCTGCGGATTGCGCACGGACGGTTCGGAGTTTCCCATCGAGGCGTCGATCTCGCATGTCCAGTTGGGGCACAAAAAAGTATTCACAGTTATCCTGCGGGATATTAGCGAGCGCAATCGGGCCGAGGAAGCCCTGCGCCGCAGTGAAGCTGACCTGAAGGAGGCGCAACGCATCGCCCAAGTAGGGAGCTGGACGTGGGAGGTAGGGCCCGATATCGTGACTTGGTCGGAGGAGATCTATCGCATTTTTGGTCGCGATCCGAATCTGCCCGCGCCCTCGGTCGCCGAATCCGCCGAACTGTTCACCCCTGAAAGCTGGGAGCGCCTGAGGAAGGCGCAAGAAGAAACAATTCAGGGCGGAACTCCTTACCATGTTGATCTGGAAGTGGTGCGCGCGGATGGAACCAGAGGATGGATGGTCGCCCGCGGCGAGGTGGAGCACGATTCAAACGATCATGTGGTCAGGCTGCGGGGCACGGTCCAGGACATCACGGACCGCAAGCGGGCGGAGGAGGCGCTGCGGCGGAGCGAGGCGAAATTCCGTGTCATCGTCGAGACCAGTCACGACGGCATCGTGTTCTACGATGCGGAGGGAGTAATTCGATACCGGAGCCCCACCTATCGGCAAATCAGCGGATTCACTGACGACGAACGAGTGGGACGCAGTGGCTTCGAGACGGTACACCCGGACGATCTCGCCGGTGTCCGCGAAATCTGGACCCGAGTGCTGGCTGATCCCGACACGCCTCATAAAGCTCGCTATCGCATTCTCCACAAGGACGGCTCATGGAGATGGGTCGAGACGACTTTCCAAAACCTGTTGGAGAATCCGTACGTTCGGGCAGTCGTAGCGACCGCTCAGGACGTCACCGAACGGCAACGCGCAGCGGAAGCGCTGGAGGCGAGCGAGTTGCGTTTCCGGCGGCTGTTCGAACGGTCGGCAAGCGCCCTGGCCGAGTACGAGATGATCTACGACGCGCAGGGAAATCCCTGCGATTTTCGGTTCGTCAATCTCAATCCCGCTTTCGAGCGAGTCACCGGGCTGAGCGCGAGCAACATTCTGGGGCGTACCGCCCTCGAGGCGACGCCCGACATGGCGGACTACTGGATCAAACTCTTCGCCCAAGTGCTGTCGACGGGCGAGGGGACGCCCTTCGACCATTACGCGAGTCACTTGGGGAGGCACTATGCTGGAACTGCCTATTCGCCTCGCCCGAATCATGCTGCGGTGAGCTTTATGGATGTGACCGACCGTAGGCGCGCCGAGGAGGCGTTGGAGCAAAGGGCCCAAGAATTGGCCCGCTCCAACGCAGACCTTGCGCAGTTTGCCTACGTTGCCTCGCATGATCTCAAGGAACCTCTGCGGGCGGTGAGCGGCTGCGTGGGACTTCTGAATGTGTATTACGAGGGGAAACTCGACGAGCGATCCGGCGAGTATATGACCCACATCGTCGAAGGCGCGGCGCGAATGGAGACCCTGATCAGTGGCCTGCTCGCGTACTCGAGGGTCGGCACTCAAGGCGGAGAACTCCAGCCCGTCGAATCTGCCAAGGCGCTGGGCACGGCGCTTCAAAACCTCGCGGCCTCGGTTGAGGAAAACGGCGCCGTAGTCACGCACGACGCACTCCCCGCTGTGAACGGCGACCTCCCGCAACTCGTGTCCCTTTTTCAGAACTTGATCGGCAATGCCCTCAAGTTCCGCCAAAAGGCGCCTCCTCGTATCCACGTGAGCGCTGAGCGGAACGGCAGGCAGTGGCGCTTTTCCGTTCGCGACAATGGTATTGGAATCGCCCCCCAATACTTCGAACGGATCTTCCGCGTGTTTCAGCGGCTGCACACCCGCAGGGAGTATCCCGGCACCGGTATTGGTCTGGCGATTTGCAAGAAAATCGTGGAGCGGCACGGAGGCCGGATCTGGCTCGAGTCCCTGCCGGGTGAGGGAGCCACATTCTATTTCAGCTTGCCGGCCGCCCACCTCTAAGAGGCCCGGCACGGAGGAGTTCATGCCTGAAAGCGTGATGGGAAGACCGATTGAGATTCTCTTGGTGGAGGATAGTCCGAGTGACGTGCTCCTGACCCGAGAAGCCTTGGCCAGGTTCAGACTCCTCAACACCATTCACGTCGTCGACAACGGTGAGGACGGCATTGCGTTCCTGCACAGGGAAGGCCGTTATTCACAAGCCCCGCGCCCAGACCTTGTCTTGCTTGACTTGAATCTCCCCAGGAAGGATGGCAGGGAAGTACTTCGGGAAATCAAGACTGACGACCGGCTCAGACTCATTCCAGTGGTGATTCTTACTTCCTCGAAGGCGGAGGAGGACGTCGTGAAGTCCTACGACCTCCATGCCAACTGCTACATCTCGAAGCCCGTCGAATTTGATAAGTTTGCTGAAGCCATGAGGTATATCGGGGAGTTCTGGTTTTCTGTGGTCACGCTGCCCAGTTCGAAGTCTGGCAATGAAGGATAATACGACAGCCGTCCTGTTCTTCTCTGAAGCTGTCGACGCGATCCCGGTGCGGGTTTCCGGAGAAGGCAAACCCGAAAACAATTCCAGTGCTTTGTGGAACCCCTATCTTGAGCAGGTTGTAACTTGGACCTGAATCGGCTGGACCGAGACGAGACTGCCGCTGTCCACACGCAGTGCGACGAAATAGATCCTGCCTCGTCGGTAGCCTTACTAATCTCTGGTTGTCTTGCGCGAAATCGCCGTGGTCACTCCGCCGGTAATATTGACCCAAATTTCCGTGGCTCAAGTTTCAGGCTGCCCACAAACATCTATATGGAGACAGGCGGCCCGGTCAAGATGATTGATGGCGAAGTCCCGGCGCCCGAAGAACCGGGCATGAGCAGCGAGGTGAGCGCCGAGGAGATCCGCAAGTACAAGGTGGGATGACCCCAAGGGGGTACTCGCATCCGCATGAACAGAGTTGTCGGGGACCAGTAAAGATTGGATGCCCGAGCGCTAAGTTGGAAATCCGGGTTTAGAACCCCTGCTCGGTGTGCCATGCCTTAATCGGATAGAATCGTCCAACGCTGAGAAATCATACATAGGGAGGGCGGCTCGGGATACCGCGCGGTCGCTTACTTAGGCCGCTCGCGTCCAAGCGATTCGCCGCCTTGATGTGTGAAGAGTGGGGCGCACCCGGGAAGGGAGGTCCGACCCAGGTGCACCCCGAAGGAGGTCGAATAAGGCTCAGAGATGTCGTACCGAAAGAGAGGTTTTCCACCGCTCAAAACCCGGGTTGGCAGGAATGACGGAGCGACTTGCTTTATAAAATGGGCTTTGGATGAAGGTAGTTCAAATGATGATGAGAGTTCTGTAGCAGTGGCGCGACAATGAATGCAACACAGGTTGCATCCCTTTGTCACCTCGCAAAAGATGAGTCGCGGCTTGGAGTCTACATTTTTCATCAACGATTCACGAATTCAAGAAGAGGCAATGGGCAGCCGGCACCTTTCGGGATACTAATAATCTGTGTGAACTCGCGTGGCAACGGTACGAGAGTACTGCCCGGCAAACCTCTTGACCCTTGGCTTGGGAAGCGCCACGACGTGGTCCGCTCGTGGATCCGCGCACGAAAAGCCAGAACCGAGGCTGAGAAGTCCCGGTGCTGTTCGTGCCCTGGGCAGCTGGGTCGGCCAGGAGAAAATCGCTGCTTGGCTTGTTTTCGCATTGAGTCATTATCCCGACGTTGCTTGTATTGAGCAAGACAACCACGAATCCACTTGATTTCTGGTACTGCCGCTACCCCTGAGCGTGTGCGGTAAAGAACGTCGTCCTTTTTCCGTGCCACAACGCCGTGGCATGGAAATTCTTCCTCGGCTGAGTCGCAGGTCGCAACGACGATATGAGAAGCGCCGTGTGTGCCACCCGCGAATTGCAAGCCTTTCTTCATTGCGGTAACACCGCTCTGGTGTTGCCCGCACTCCAAGAAAACCTAATCCGCTGGGAGAGGTAACCGTGGTTACCAAGTTCGCCCTGACTGCCTGCATGGTCCTCATTGCGTTTCCAATTACCGGTCGAGAAAAAAAGCCGAACGGAGAGATTTTCGATCGGCGGGTGCTGAGAGAAGTACCGACCTATTGTATCGAAGAAGGGGGACTAAGCGGCTCCGACCGTTACATTGTAGACGGCTTCCTGAGAGCCGAAAGCAAGCCAAAGCACCTATTAACAAAGATGCCATGGAAGCTGGTGGAAGGCTGTGGAACCGACAGTCCTGACGCCATTGCAACAGTGGAGTTCCTTTCATTAAACAGCATCGACATTGCAACGGGCGATCCCACAGGCCCCCCGATGACTGGCACCGATTCGCGAGATCCGGAATCACCCATTAAGGTCGTATTGACCGTTGACGATTCGTCTCAGTAACTGCTGTATCGTGCGCAAGCGATGCCTCTCACCAACGACGTGACTTCCGACTCCTCGCAGCGGTTAAGTCGAGGGGGGCCGGTCGAGAGACAGGACGCCGTGTACCACGCATTTTGGCAACTCATCAACGATCTCTTGGAAGTGCGCGGGGCAACCGCAAAATAACTGGCCCAGGCAAGGGTTCCAGAGAATAAGCTCGGTTCTGCGGTCGGACAGCACTTTGCGACCGTGCACCTGCTGCCCATAAACATCTGATTGTGGGCCGTCCAATCTGCACAAACCAGCCTCAGATAATCAAGCACTTGCGGCGCGCCTAATGCCAGGGTTTCTGGGTAACGGTGATCACGCGCGGCGTGGAGCGTTGAGAAATCGGCGATTGCGTGGCTATGGACTGCCTTGGTTGGCTGTCCAATCCGCGATACGGCGCGTCCTTTCGGCAAGGCTGCGTAGGGCGGCCGTCTCCGTAAGTGTTACCCGCAGACGACGGCGCCAGCGTGTCTGCTGATGCCCAGATCGGCGCCCACTGCGGGCGTTTTTCCGACCCTTCTGCTACCATTCCTGACCGGCGCTAACACCTGGACGAAGATCCTCGGAATAACGTACGCGTCCGATGAACCCATTCCAGTCTTTTCCTCGCGACTCCCACGGCTTATACGCGGTTACAGTAGAGCACGACACGGACCGTGGAATCCTGATGCGGGGAGACGATGGCATCCGAGGCGCCTTGTAGGCTGGTGTATATGGCGATTACCACCGATCTTGTGCAGGCTGTCCTCGAATGCCCCACTAAATGCTTCCTCCGGTCGCTCGGCGAGACTGGAGTGGGGAACACATGCGCCGATTGGGTCTGTGCGCAAAGCACTGCCTACCAGCGCGAGGGGAGCACACGTTTGAAGGGAGGAGCAAACGGCGAATGCGTTACCGGCCCGCTCGATAGAAAAAAGTTGAAATCCGCCACATGGCGCATGGCCGCAGAGAGCAAGGTGTGCGCACAAGATCTCGCGTGTACCCTTCACGCCGTCGAACGGGTGCGAAGCGACAGTCCAAGCGCACCTGCCCAGTTTATTCCGACTCGATTTATCTTCACCAACAAGCTCGACCGGCACGACAAGCTTTTGTTGGCATTCGATGCACTCGTCTTGTCCGAAACCCTGGGTCGAGAGGTGGTTCTCGGCAAGATTATTCACGGCGAGGGCTGCGTAACTCTCAAAGTGAAGACCTCCGTGCTGGAGAGCGAGGTGCGAAGCATCACCGCGAAGATTGCGACGTTGATTTCCGACAAAAAGCCGCCAGACCTCGTTCTGAACCGACATTGCCCCAAGTGCGAATTTCGTGACAGTTGCAGGCATAAGGCAACTGAAACAGATGACCTCAGCCTACTGGCTGGCATCTCGGAAGACGAACGGGACCGGCACCGCAACAAGGGGATCTTCACTGTTACGCAGCTCTCCTACACTTTTCGCCCGCGCAGAGCGCCAAAGCGGGCGAAGAAACCGGCGAGCCCGCACGATTATGCGAGCACCACGTCGATCTCCCGGCGGCGTGCTACCTCCAGTCCCTTGGCACGGGCTTCTCGCTGCCCACCCGGAGCCAACCTCACGGAACTTCATCGCGATCGCCCAGCCCCGCCGTGCGGCATACTCCCGCACGGCACTGTTCTGCATGAGTAAAGTCTGCTGGTCGTGTGTGGAAATGCGGGCGTAGAGGCCAGCACGAAACATTTTCGCCGGCTTCCGTGCCTGACCGAAAGCCCTTCGCGATTTTGCCTTGCCAGCCGCCTGTTTTCCGGCCATTTTCGAACGACTCTGATTGGATAACGGCATCGGCTCCAGTCCGGTAGACTTGGAAGTGCTCAACGACCAAGGCGAGCCGGGAAAGGAGCCGATACCATGGAGCATTTTATTGGAAATGACCTGCACACGCGCTATCAAGTGGTGGCGTGGATCGACGAGCAGACGGGAGAGATTTGCAAGCGCCGGCTGGAGCACACGGGCGATTAGGTGGGGAAGTTTTACGCGCAGTTTCCGCGGGGGACGGTGGTGGGGATCGAAGCGACGCTGCCGGCGTACTGGTTCGAGCGGCTGCTGGAAAAACTGGGGCAGGAGTTGTGGGTGGGGGACGCAGCCCGCATTCGGGCCTACGAGGTCCGCGATCAGAAGCATGACCCGCGCGATGCGGAGAACGTCCTGGAGTTGCTGCACACGGGGCGTTTCCGACGCATCTGGGTGCCGACGCTGGAAGAGCGCGACCTGCGGCAGTTGCTGGTGCACCGCCTGAAGCAGGTGCGGGCGCGCACGCAGGTGAAGAACCTACTGCACTACCTGGCGATGAGTCAGGGGTTGTGCCGGAAGCGCAAGCTGTGGAGCGCCAAGGGACGCTCCGAGCTCGAGGGGCTAGCGCTGTTGCCCTGGGCGGCACGGCGCCGGAAGGAGTTGCTGGAGGAACTGGACCGCCGGGATGAACAGGTACGGGAGTTAGACCGGGCGATGGAAGAAGCCGGAAGAGCGCGTCCGGAGGTGGCGCTGCTCCGCACCCATCCTGGGGTGGGCACGGTGGTGGCCCTGGCCTTCGTGCTCAGCGTGGGGCCCATCGAGCGCTTTTCCTATAGCCGCAAGCTGGTGAGCTATTGGGGGCTGAATCCGCGCGAGCACTCCAGTGGTGGCCGTCAGAGGCTGGGCGCCATTAGTAAGCAAGGAAACACGATGATGCGCTGGCTGTTGGTCGAGGCCGCGCAGACCGCGGCGCGCTTCGATCCCGAACTGCGCCGCACTTATCAACGCTTGAAAAGCCGGCGGAATAGCGGGGTGGCAAAAGTCGCCGTGGCCCGCCGCCTGGCCGTCCGTTTGCACTGGATGCTGCGCACGCGCCACAACTACGCGCAGCTCGTTTACACGTCCGGTAGCCCGAGTAGCGCGGTGGTCCCTCCCGAGGCGGGATCGAGACTCTGATTGGGCGCCGGGCCTCCCTGCGCCAGGCAGAGAGGTCGAACGGTGAATCAGGGTCCGTCCCGCGATGGATTGCATAGATGAGTGGTGGAACCCCAGCATTCCATCGTGAGATTCGACGAGGCGAACCTTGGTCGGTATGAGCCCCATCCGAATCGCACAAGGGGAAAGGCGCGAGAAAAACCCAACCGCCACCCCAACGGAGAAGTTTTGCTTGACAAAGCCAATGCCGTTATAGATGCGCTATGGCCGCAGACGATCGTTTTCGGCCAGGCAGGGAGCATTCTACTCTTGACGGGGGCTAAGCGGAACCTCGCATTGTACCGGCCTGCTGCTGCAGCGTCGCACAATAATTCCAGGGCATCCACACCGTCGGGTTCTTCGCCAACTCCTCGGCGTGTTTCTGCAGTTCGGTGAGGTAGTCGAAGGGATTGGCGCCATTCAATTCGCAAGTATGGATCAGGCTCATGAACAGATCGCCCACCTCGGCACCGTTTTCGGTCTTATAAAACCGCGAGTTTTTTCGATGGAGAATGGCTCTTTTGAGGGGCGCCTGGCAGCAAGTCAACCGGCGATTCGAGAGCGTTGACCCGCACCAACGTGCCTAGCTTCTGTAGGTCAGTCATGATTTCTCACGAGGCAGCCGGAAGGGCGGGGCTCCAGCCCCGCCCTTCCGGCTGCCTCCAAACGTGGTGAGCGGTCCAGGCCAGCCCTGGGCGGCGGTTGGGAGGCGAGAGGGCAGGTCGCTGCTTTCAGGACCAGGCGGAAAAGCCGGGGAAGCGCCGGCGGCCGAGCGCCCAAGTTGTTCGACAATCTCGACTAGCTCTTTGCCCTTGAGGGGTTTGGAAATATAGCCGTCCATCCCGGCGGCGATGCACATCGCGCGGTCGCCCTCCATGGCATGGGCGGTCATGGCGACGATGGGGATATGTTCTCCCGTGGCCGTTTCCCCTTTGCGAATCATGGCGGTGGCTTCGAACCCGTCCATCTCGGGCATCTGCACGTCCATGAGGATCAGATCGAACGCCGCCTTTGCCAGTTGCTCCAGCGCTGCTCGACCGTTTCCGGCCGTGACCACCTTGTGGCCGTGCTTTTGCAGCAAGCGCGAGGCCAGCACCTGATTGACGGCGTTATCCTCGGCGAGCAGAATGGATAAAGGCCTTCCGTTCTCCCGCAGCGTGTGGCGGGTTACTAACGGCGGCTTTGCCGCGGGGCGCTCGGAGTCTGCCACTCGCAGAACGGCTTCCAGCAGCTCCGATTGACTGACGGGCTTGGTAAGATAACCGTCCACTCCCAGCTCGCGGCAGCGTGCCGCGTCGCCGCGTTGAGCTGCCGAAGTCAGCATCAAGATGGCGGTGGAAGAGAGCTGGGGGTTCTTGCGGATCTCTGCGGCGAGCTGGAACCCGTCCATTTTCGGCATGATGGCATCGGCCAGGACCAGCGTAAACGGCTTCTGCGCCTCCTGTGCCTGCACCAGCGCGCACAGCGCCGCCGCGCCGTCCTCGGCAAGCGTCGGCTTCATGCCCCGGCCAGCCAGCAGGCTTTCCAGGATACTGCGATTCGTCAAGTTGTCATCTACCACCATCACCCGCATTCCCTGTAGTTGGGTCCTCTCCAAAGGCAGGGAAGGGCCGGCAGCCTGGGAAATGCCGAGGGTGGCCGTGAAATGGAACGTGCTTCCCTCGCCGGATACGCTTTCCGCCCAGATCCGGCCGGCCATCATTTGCGCAAGTTTGCGGGAAATCGTCAACCCCAAACCCGTGCCGCCGAAGCGCCGGGTGGTTGAGCCGTCCGCCTGCGTGAAGGCGTCAAAGATGCGCTCCAACTTCTCCGGCGGAATGCCGGTGCCGGTATCCTGCACGCTGAAGTGAAGGCACGCGGTGGCGCCATCTTCCGACTCCCTTTGGACTGTCAGGTTGATTTCCCCTTTTTCGGTGAATTTCAGCGCGTTGCCCAGTAGGTTAAGGAGAATCTGGCGCAGCCGGCCGGGGTCGCCCAGCAAAGCGTCGGGAACATCGGGCTCAATGCGACAATTCAACTCCAGGCCTTTCTGGTGGGCGGGCAGGGCCAGTGTCTTCAGGATTGGCTCGATGCTGCCTCGCAGCTTGAAATCGATGGTTTCCAGGTCGAGTTTCCCCGCCTCAATCTTGGAGAAATCCAGGATGTCATTGATGAGGGTGAGCAGCGAGCCGGCCGAGGCTTTGACCATGCCCGCGTATTCGCGCTGTTCCGAGTCCAATTCCGTCTCGAGGAGGAGATCCGTCATTCCCAGGACGCCATTCATGGGTGTGCGAATCTCGTGGCTCATGCTGGAAAGGAAGACGCTCTTGGCACGGTTAGCTGCTTCCGCCTTTTCCTTGAGCACTGCCGCTTCCTCGAGTTGAGCCTGAATCGTCCGTGTCTGATGTCGTACCTGGCGCCTCAGGGCGACAACCCAGAAGAGAGTGCAGAACACAATCGCACCAGTCAGGCCAAAAGCGTATAACGCGTGCTCGAGAGTCCACCAGGGCGGCTGTTGAAGGACCCGGACGTCCAGCGCCGAGCGCAGCAGGATTTCAAAGGCCGTGGGAACGCGAAAATGGCGGGATGCCTGGGTTTCCGTAATCGTACAGATCCCGGTCAGTTGCAGGCGGCTGCCGTTGCGCCAGCCCAGCAAGGTGTGGCTCCCCACTTCCCCGGGAAGAACGGCCGAAAAGACGGTGCCGCCCGAGTCGAGCAGGAGCGTGTATTGGTCAGTAGTTCCATTCTTCGTAATGAGGAGCGCATCCATTCGAACCAGATCGCCGTCGAAAGCGCCCGAAAGCGCCTCCGTAGCCGTGACCGGCCGCGGTGCCGGGGGCGGTCCGGAACCGAGCCTCCGCAAGGCCGCCTCGTGGAGGGTCGGCGTGTAGTCTCCCAGCGCGGGGAATCCGATGACATCCACAATGTCACCCAGTTCAAGCGACGCCGTCTGGGCGCCGAGCACGCTGGCCCCCTGGGTGCCATCGGTTATGTAGACCGCCTTCCCCGGCCAAAACGCCGTCACCCAGCCGCGCACTCGAACCCTGCGATCAGGGCTGGCATTCGGCGTGTACTCGTAGATGTTTCGCACGGCCTTGACCGGCATGGCGAATGGATCGGCGGGCGCCGGATCGAGAACCTGCACTTCGTCCAGGCTCGGAGTATACATGTTGGCGCCAATTAGCTGGCGCCGCTGATTGAAAATGGGACCGGTCGTACCGCGGACGCGCACTCGTGCGTCGATGAGCCGGCGATATTGCGCCTCCGTATAGCGCGGCGTCTTCACCTCCAGTTGAAACTGGCCGGAGGCCACCACCAGGGTCAACATCGCGTGGCTGGTGTAAGCCGAGCGCACGGTGCCGTCAATCTCAACCCATTGCCCGTCTTCGACAGCGGTCGAGAGGCGGTCAAGAGTGACGTGCCGCGCGGGCGGTATCGGGCCATTTCCGACTACCCGCAGGAGCGCCTGATCGACTATCGGCGCAAACTCGCCCGGGCCCGTGACGCCCTCGATTTCAAGCATCGTTCCGGGGTGGATCCGATCGGTTAGCAGAGCCTGATCCTTGGTCTCGACGTAAACCCCGGTCAAGCCATCGTTGGCGAAGAAACCGTGCCAGTCGGCAAAGCAAACGACACAGACGGCCCGGAGACGCACGGGATAGCGCCGTTTCGCTTGGCCGGGAGTGAGTCCGTGGACAGCAGCAGCCGTCGTCAAAGTGGGCAGGCGGTTCTGGCCAGTTCCGACGGCGCGCGCGCTCGGGTCCGTTTGGCTGGCGGGGTTGAGGGATAGGGCACGAGCAGACGGCGCCGTCAGCGCGAGGAGGAGCGGCAGCAGCACCTTTGCGCGCCGGGACCGAGTTCGCATCCATGGCCCGATCTGCACACCTTCAATATCGGCAAGTAGTTGAAAAGGCTTAGAATTTTTGGTCCCGTGACCCTCCCGCGCAGGCGCGACTCGCGCGTTTCTTAGGTGCGGTTCGCGAACCGCCCCTATAACAAATCCCTCCCAGCGCTGTCATCCCGAGCGCTGCCGATCGAGGGCGGCGCGAAGGATCTGCATTTGCGCTTTTCCCCTCCGTCATACCTGCGGCCAGCGTATCCACGGAAGAACCAATGCAGATCCTTCGCCCCAATGAAAAACTCGGGGCTCGGAGCTTGTGACATTTTTCGTTTTTCGGCCTTTTTGAGACCGTTAAGCCATTTATTCTCAACGCCAGTTTGCAGGGAAATTCAAGAAACCACGGGCTCCGGCGGAGAGGGTTCTTCTCGGCGCTTGCTGGCGCGCCTCCCTGTTGGGGGATTCGACGGGAGGATGACAGATGTGTACTGATCACAGGGCCGGAACAAAACGGAAACTTCAGTGGGGGGGGGTGGCCAAAAACCTTCCGCAATTTCGCCGTGCGGGACACCCGTTTTTCGCCCATTTCAGAGTGTCACTTCCTCCTGGCCGAAGTCTATCGTTTTCGGCCAGGCAGAACCTATTCTACTTCAAAGGGATTTAAGCGGGAGGCTGACTTGTACCGGCTTGCTGCAGGGTCTTCCGGTAGTTCCAGGGCATCCACGCTGCTGGATTCTGCGCCAGCTCAGCCGCGTGTTTCTGCAGCTCCGTGAGGTAGTCGAAAGGATTGGCGTCATTCAATTCGCAGGTATGGATCAGGCTCATGTAGAGATCGCCCACGTGGACGCCGTTCTCGGTCTTATAAAACAGACTGTTCTTGCGATGCAAAATGGCCTTCTTCAAAGCCCGCTCACAGAGATAATGCCGACTCCCGGATTATGCCGCGCCAGGGCATGACAGGGCCGATTCGCTAAGGGCTCCTGATATTAACCGTGCATCTTGTCGGCATAATTACAGGCTCTCCAGGAAGGCGAGCATCGGGTCTTGAGGTCGGAAGCGGTCAGGAGCGAGGCCTGACGGCGTGGCATGAGCGAGTGCTCGCTCCTTGAGTTGCATGTCCGCGTGCAGGTAGACCTGGGTCGTCTCGGTCGATTCATGGCCGAGCCAAAGTGCGATGACGCTGAGATCCACGCCGCGGTGGAGCAGAGCCATGGCGGCCGCATGTCGGAGCGTGTGCGGCTTCACCTTCTTTTGAATGAGCGATGGACATGACTGACACGCGGTAGCAACGTGTCTTGACACGAGGTGCTGCAACGCGTCGGCGCTGAGGTGCCCGCCATTCGAGCTTGGAAAAATAGGACCATCTGGCTCGCCGCTCTGCTGCGATAACCATTCCTTTAGCACCGCGGCGACGTCCGGGCGTAACGGAGTGCACCGCATCTTGCGACCTTTTCCGACACAGCGGACGTGAGCGCATGTGCCGAATTCCACGTCGCGGCGGCGAAGCGATGTGATCTCACTATTTCGGAGACCCGTCTGGACGGCAACAAGCAGAAGTGCCTTATCGCGCCTTCCGATCCACTTGCAAGGATTGGGAGCAGCGACAAGGGCGATGGTCTCTTCCTCTGTTAAATACTCCACCGGTCCGCGTTTGTAACGCTTGGAAGGGATCGCCAGGACGCGTTGGCAATGCAAGGCGAGCGCGGGTTCACTGACCGCCACGTATTGAAAGAAGGCATGCAAGGCGGCCAAGCGGTTGTTTCGTGTCCGTGTACAGTTGCCACGCTTGAGTTCGAGATGATCGAGAAACTGTGCTAAGAAAGAGGCGTCGAAATCTTCGGTGTGCAGTTTAGAAGGTGGCCGTCCGAGGCGCTCGGAGGCGAACCGGAGCAATAGACGGAAGGCATCCCGGTAGGACGCTATCGTGTGCGGGCTTGCGCCAAGCTGCTTAAGCATTCGATCGGTGAAGAAACGCTGAATAAGGGATTGCAAGCTGGAAGTGTTCATCGATCACCTCCCAGCTGATGACCGCTCAGATGTTCTGTGGCAAGTTCTAGGAGTTCCGGAACCGCCTCGTAGGTGTGAGCGACATCGACATGGCCCAGGTAGGTTGCGAGCTTCGGCAGTTCGCGCCCGACGTCGAGGCCCGCACGATACCACTCAATGAGCCGGCGCGTTGCGAAACAATGACGAAAATCCTGCAGCCGCGGTCCACGTCCGACACCTCCAGTTGCCGTTGGTGATCGCAGGCCGAGTACACAGGATATTCTGGCGAACGTGTCACGGGCCGTGCAGCTTGGCAGCGGTCGGCCACGCTCCGAGACGAGAAATGTCTCCGTTCCAGAGCACGAACAGAGCTTGTCGCGCGCCTTGGCATAAGCGGGCAAGAGCGACGCGCGTTGATTCCTCAATTGGAACGAAACGAGACTTCCCGAATTTGGTTTGGCGAATCGCAAGGATCCCATTTTGGAGATCCACGTCGGATCTGCCGAGAGACAAAGCCGCCCGGGCCGGAGGCCGGTAGCGCTGAGGAGTCCGATGAGCGTTACGTAGGTCATGGCCCTAAATCCTGAAGGCGAAGCGAGCCGGGCAGCCTCCGCCATCAACCTTTCGATCTCCTGCTCGCTGAAGATGTGCGGCTTGTTGCGCCGTCGACGGGCGGCGAGGAGCCGCCTTGGAGGCACCTCCGTTCGGGTGTCCATGGTACTGAACCAGGAGGCGAATCCTCTCACCATTCCGAGTCGTCGCGCCCAGGTTGCACGTTGCACACCCTGAGGTTCAATTGCCCAACGAAGGGCGAGTTCGGAGGTGATGAACTCCACTCTTTCGCGCTCAAGGAATTCCACAAAATGACCAAGTGCCCTGGCGGGCTCGTGAAGTTTCGTGCCGAGGGCACGTCGGAGCGCCACGTACTGTGTGAGGGCATTGCGCAAAGCACTCATCGTGCACCTCCGATCTCCGGCCACGGTAGGGCAACGCTGCGCAAGGCCTCGAAGGACACCTGGGCGTAAATCGCCGTGGTGGTCTGTGAACGATGCCGTAGGACTTCCGCGATCTCCGACATCGAGGCACCCTGGCGGATCATTTTGGTCGCCAGGCCATGACGAAACAGATGGGCAACACCGCGGCCCGAGTGGCGAACTTCAGCTCGGGCGAGGGCTTGCCGCACGATGTGGCCAACTGCCGCCGGGCCTGTTAGCCCGATATGGGGCGCCCACGTTCGTAGGAAGACCTGTCGCGATGCACTGACGCCACGGTCTCTACGAAGGTAGGCAGCAAGCGCCTCACCAATATCGGACAGCAGAGGCAAGCGATCGACTACCCCGCCTTTGCCGCTGATAATGATCTCCCCAGCCCGCCAGCGAATATCATCAAGCTTAAGGGACACGATTTCGCCGGCCCGCAGACCGAGCCGAGCCAGCAGGAGGAGAATCGCGTGATCTCGACGCCCGCTAGGCGTCGACCGATCCGTCGCCGCTAATACACGTTCTACCTCGTCTGGTGAGAGAAAAGCGGGAGGAAGAGACTGGCGGTATTTGCAGACTCTGGGGACCGAAGGAGAAAGGTCGTGCGTCATCTGGCCCGCGAGAAAGAGGAAACGGAAAAACGACCGAAGCGCTATAGCCAGAAGGCGGATGTATTCAGCCGATCGATTACGGCTTTGACTGAAGATGAAATCCTGGATCGCCAACGTGTTAAACCCTTCTGCGAATGTGCCTCCCATCGGAGTGGACTGAGAAGCAAGTAGAGCACGGATGAAAGGGACATACACACGCAGGGAGTTCTCCGCAAGTCCGCGGTCCTTGCGCAGATAGTCCCCATACAGTCGCAGAAGCCCGTCACCAGCGGAGACGTTCTTCTGCACGGGTGGCCCTTTGAGACCAGTCGCGGAACGCAAATATCGCAAGAAAAGCTTTATCACTGCCCGTTCACGATTGACGTGATCCTTTCCCCTTCCGGGCGAGCGCACAACGAACGCGTCGATACGACTCGCATCGAGATCATCGGTGGTGATCCGTCTTCGTTTCATCCATCGGGCCAGGGCTGTGGTGACCGATCGCTTCTTCCGCAGCGTGCGTTCAGCATAGCCAGCAGCGCGAAGGTAATTGAGGAAGTGTTCGAGGTGGTTCTCAGGCAGGCTCTGTATCGTTCCATCCTGGATCGTGGCTGTGTTTATATGGTTTCTCCTTGTCCGGCGGGTGTGTCGGCCTAAAGAGACCATATGACTTATGCCGCGTCAACAAGGGTCGGAAACCAGGCAGGAATGCTCCCCAACACTCTGGCGCGGCATAATCCGGGAGTCGGCATTATGCAGAGGATTTTTAGCTGAGAGGGCGCTGCGGGGGGAATTT
>Ga0187879_10000717_pt1 | contig 22070 bp, 14 predicted proteins | sample June2016WEW_19_1_FD_132423 | JGI IMG/M metagenome (GOLD analysis project Ga0187879, IMG submission 132423) | Peatland microbial communities from SPRUCE experiment site at the Marcell Experimental Forest, Minnesota, USA - June2016WEW_19_10 | ecosystem: Environmental > Terrestrial > Soil >... | reverse complement strand
GACCGGCCTGCTCACCTGGGCGACGATCCGCTCAAGCCAGTCGGCACCGGTGCGCACGACGGCCCCGTCGGCGTTGGAGAGCAGCGGCAGCGCCGGGTCGCTCACGGCGACCGATGCCGCTGCGGTACGCAGCGCATCGACGGCGGGGGCCATATAGCTGGTGTGAAACGCGCCGGCCACCGGGAGCGGGCGGAGCCTGGCACCGGCGGGCGGGTTCGCGGCGAAGGCCTCGAGCCGGGCGGTGCTGCCAGCGGCGACGATCTGCCCCGCGCCGTTGACATTGGCGGCGGTGAGGCCGCTCGCCTCGATTGCCGCGAGCACGGTGTCCTCGTCGCCGCCGAGCACTGCCGTCATCCCGCTCGGCTCGGCCTCCGCGGCCTGGGCCATATCCTCGCCGCGCACCTTGACCAGCCGCATCGCGTCCTCGGGTGTCAGCGCACCGGCGATGGCCCCGGCGGCAAGCTCGCCGACGCTATGCCCGGCGGCCGCCCCGGTCAGCTGGCCGGCCGCGTCGAGGCCGCCGAGAAGCAGATCGGCCGCGGCGATCGCGGCCGCGACGAGCAGCGGCTGCGCGATCGCGGTGTCCCTGATCTCGTCGGCATCGGCGGTGGTCCCGTACTTGATGAGATCGCAGCCAGCCAGGTCGGACCAGGACCCGAGACGGTCGGCGACACCGGGCACCTCAAGCCAAGGAATGAGGAAACCAGGGGTCTGAGCACCCTGACCGGGCGCCGCGATAAGGAGCATCTTCCTAGGATGCACTGTAGAAGTCCGCTATACGGCTATCGGAGACTACGAATTTCGGTCCGCTAATTTTGTAGGAAGGCTACAAGCTATGTTCCTTTGTGCGCGAGACGGCCCAGCACCGTGGCTATCCAGAGCGAGAAGCCGTCCCTGCCCACGCTCGGAATTAGCCCGGTAAGCTCACTGGCCCGGCGCAGCCGGTAGCGGACAGTGTTGGGGTGCACGAAGAGCAGCCGGGCAGTCGCCTCCAGCGAGCTGCCCTGCTCCAGATAGGTCATGACTGTGTCGAGGAGGGCCGAGCCGCCGCTCAGCATCGGCTCGTATACCTGCGTGATCAGCTGGACGCGCGCCGACTCGTCACCATCGAGCGCTCGCTCGGGCAGCAGGTCCACCGCGGATACCGGCCGCGGCGCGTCCGGCCACGCGGCCGCCGCCCGCAGGCCTGCCAGCGCCGCGCTGGCGGACAGGGTGGCTGACTGCAGGTCGCCGACGGACGGCCCGACGACGACCGGCCCGGCGCCGAACCGCCCGGCGAACTGGCTCGCGGCCTTGACCGGATCCGAGGCGCCGCCAAGCACCACGACCAGCCGGTGCCCGTGGACGCCTGCGAGCAGGTCAAGCCGGGACCGCCGGGCGATCACCCGGAGCTCGTCGATGAGGCCCTCCGGCTCGCTGCCGTCGGCGATGCCCGCTATTACCGCGACCGGAGCAGACGACCAGTTCAGCGCGGAAGCCCAGGACTGCAGGCCCTCATCGACCTCCCCGCGGACCAGGGAATCGACGACGAGGGCCTCGAGGCGGGCGTCCCACGCGCCGCGCGCTTCGGCGGTGCGCGCGTAGACCTGGGCGGCACCGAAAGCGATCTCCCTGGTGTAGCGGAGGACGGCCTCGCGCAGCTCGGCCTCGCCGCCCGGTGCCGCCAGCTCGTCGACCTGCGTCTCCACCACGTCGATGATGACACGCACCATTTCGACCGCCTGCTGCAGGCTGACCGCCCTGGCCAGCTCGCGAGGCGCGGTCCCGAACACCTCGCCGGCGACAGCCGGCCGGCCACGCTCCGGGTGCTTGACCCAGTCGACGAAGGCGGCGATACCAGCCTGGGCGACCAGGCCGAGCCATGACCTGTTCTCGGCCGACAGCTCGCGGAACCACGGCAACCGCAGGTCCATCGAGGTCATCGCGGCGGTGCCCAGCGCGCCCATCGACCGCTCAAGCCGCTGAGCGGTGGCGCCGCGGACGCGGCCGGCCGCCGGCTGGCTAGCCGCGGCGCCGCGGCGCTCCCTCGTCGTCACCCTGCCAGCGTGCCACGCGTCAGCTGGCTATCTGTACCCGGCCGGTGACGGCGTGGCCCGGCCCAGCGCCTTTCGCATGCGGACAAGGGCCCGCCTGCTCTCAGAGGACTTCGCTCACCGGGAGATCGAGCCGGTACTTGGCGATGGCCTGGCCTACTACCTCCGGCTTCACCCCGCCCTGGCGGGCCAGCTGGCTCAGCACCGCCACGGTGATGGACTCGGCGTCCACATGGAAGAACCTGCGTGCGGCCGGCCGGGTGTCGGAGAAGCCCCAGCCGTCGGTGCCCAGCGAGGTGAACGGGCCGGGCACCCAGCGGGCGATCTGGTCGGGCACCGCCCGGATCCAGTCACTGACCGCTACCACGGGGCCCGGGTGGCCGTCGAGTGCCTGGGTGACAAAGGGAACTCGCTGGTCCCCGTCGGGATGCAGCAGGTTCCACTCGTCGCAGGCGAGCGCATCGCGGCGCAGCTCGGTCCATGACGTCGCGGACCAGGCATCAGCGAGAACGCCCCAGTCATCGGCGAGCAGTTGCTGGGCTCGCTGGGCCCAGCGCATCGCGACACCTGAGGCGAGGATCTGGGCGCGCGGCTGCCCGTTCGGGGCTCCCGCGGGGTCCCGGCCGGCATCGGCCACGGGGGCTGGCGCTGCCGCATACCTGTAGAGCCCGCGCAGGATGCCCCGTTCCAGGGCCTCCGGACCGCCAGGGAAATCGGCGGGCTCGGCGGGCTGGACGTAGGGCTCGTTGTAGACCGTCAGGTAGTAGAAGATGTTCTCGCCGTCCGGATGGGCGTCGGTGGCGCCGTACATTCTGCGCAGCGCGTCGCGCACGATGTGGGAGAGCTCGTAGGCCCAGGCCGCGTCGTAGCTGAGGCACGCCTCGGTGACCGAGGAGAGCAGCACGGAGTGACCGTCGTTTTGCTGCAGGCCCTCGCCGGTCAGCGTGGTCCGCCCGGCCGTCGCGCCGAGCAGGAAACCGCGTCCGAGCTGGTCGCCGAACAGCCACATCTCGTCGCCGGTCCGCTGGAAGCCGAACATCGAGTAGAAGATGTAGACCGGGATCATGTGGACGCCGTGGGTGGCGTAAGCTGTGCCCGCCGCGATGGTCGATCCCATCGCCCCGGTTTCGCTGATCCCCTCGTGCAGGATCTGTCCTTTCTCAGACTCCTTGTAGGACAGCAGCAGGTTGCGGTCCACCGCCTCGTAGCTCTGGCCGTACGGAGAGTAGATCTTCGCGGTCGGGAACAGCGAGTCCATGCCGAAGGTGCGGGCCTCGTCCGGGATGACCGGAACGAAGCGCTCGCCGATCTCCGGATCCTTCATCAGGTCCTTGAGCAGCCGCACGAACGCCATCGTGGTGGCGACGGACTGCCTGCCCGAGCCCTTTGTCAGCTCGTCATAGGCGCTATTGGCGGTGAGAGCGAGCGGCTTGGCCCGGACCTGACGCCTGGGCAGGTAGCCCCCCAGAGCGGCCCGGCGCTCGCGCATGTACTGGATCTCGTCGGACTTCTCGCCCGGGTGATAGTAGGGCGGCTTTTCCGCCTCCAGCGCCGCGTCCGGGATCTCCAGGTAAAGCCGGTCCCTGAAGTCCTTCAGCTCGGCGACCGTGAGCTTCTTCATCTGGTGAGTGGCGTTGCGCGCCTCGAAGTCGGGGCCGAGCGTCCAGCCCTTGATCGTGTGGGCCAGGATCACGGTCGGCTGGCCGACATGCTCGGTGGCCGCCTTGAAGGCGGCATAGACCTTACGGTAGTCGTGACCGCCACGGGAGAGGTTCCGCAGCTGGTCATCGGGGAGGTGCTCGACCATCGCCCGCAGCCTGGGGTCGCCGCCGAAGAAGTTCTCCCTGATGTAGGCGCCCGACTCGACCCCATAGGTCTGGAATTGGCCGTCCGGCGTCGTATTCATCTTGTTGACCAGCACGCCGTCTGTGTCCTGGGCCAGCAGCGGGTCCCAGTCGCGGCCCCAGATCACCTTGATGACGTTCCATCCCGCGCCGCGGAACGAGGCCTCAAGCTCCTGGATGATCTTCCCGTTGCCGCGGACCGGCCCGTCGAGACGCTGCAGGTTGCAGTTGATCACGAAGGTGAGATTGTCGAGTTCCTCGCGGGCGGCCAGCCCGATCGAGCCGAGGACCTCGGGCTCGTCGGTCTCCCCGTCGCCGAGGAACGCCCATACGTGCGAGCGGCTGGTGTCCTTGATCTCCCTGGCCAGCAGGTACCTGTTAAACCTGGCCTGGTAGACGGCGTTGATCGCGCCCAGGCCCATCGATACCGTCGGAAATTCCCAGAAGTCCGGCATCAGGCGGGGGTGGGGATACGACGGGAGACCGCCGCCTGGATGCGAGAGTTCCTGGCGAAATCCGTTTAGCTGGTCTTCTGTCAGACGGCCCTCGAGGAAGGCCCTGGCATAGATGCCGGGAGCCGCGTGGCCCTGGATAAAGACCTGGTCACCGGACTCGCCATGGTCCTTGCCGCGGAAGAAGTGGTTGAAGCCGACCTCATAGAGGCTGGCCGCCGAGGCATAGGTGGCGATATGGCCGCCGACGCCCAGGCCGGGCCGGTTGGCGCGAGAGACCATGACTGCCGCGTTCCAGCGGATGTAGGCGCGGATGCGCCGCTCGATGTACTCATCGCCGGGGAACCAGGGCTCGCGTTCCGGCGGGATCGTGTTGATGTAGTCGGTGCTCCGCAGGCCGGGGACGCCGACCTGCTGCTCGCGGGCGCGTTCGAGCAGGCGGAGCATGATGTACCTGGCCCGGCCCCGGCCACGCGTCCTGACCACGGTGTCGAAAGAATCGACCCACTCCCTGGTCTCGTCTGGGTCGATGTCGGGAAGCTGGGTGGGCAGGCCGTCGCTGATGATCGAGAAGCGCTGGCGTCCGGATGCCACGGGGTGTTCCTCGCCTTCCGCGGTGGCTGGCTCTCGCCGTCACCGGTATCGCTGGTGCTCAGCCGCAGGCTACTGCCGATGATGCGCTGAGTTGTCCAGACCAATCCTCGCGCGCTACCGCGCGCAACGCATCTCTACTGGCGGGTAACCGGCTGTGGGGGTGCGGTGGCAGCGCTCGCTGTGCCGCTTGGGGGCCGCAGCGACTCCAGCGCGGCGGCCGTTGTAACGATGCTGGTCAGCTGGACGTGAACCGGAACTTCCGGTTAGATGCTTCCCCTCATGAATCTGGGTACACCAGGATGAGGCAGGCGTGGCCGCGGGCCGCCGCGGCAGTCACCGGCAAGCGGCAGGATGCCAAGGGGGACAGCGTGTGGCGGGCCGGGAAAGACATCTGAGTACCACCAAGGGGGGCAGCGCCGGCGGCGGGAATATGGCGCGGCGGCCGGGCGCCGTGATCGGGTCACGACAGAGGATTTTGCATTGCCTGCCAATTGGCACTTGCGCACCGCGCCGACCCAGTGTGAACTGTCCGATCAAGAGGTGGCGACGCCGCAGGCGCCGCGCCTGACCGGCAGGATACGGCAATGTGCCGAGCCGCTGGCCGTGGCGCTGGCGGGGGGCGGAAAGGACCAGGGAGGAAGTTAGTGAGCGCGACCGCGGGCCAGGCACAGGATCAGCGTGACCTGGCCGAGCGGCTCGGCATCAAGCCGGGCCAGGTGGTGCAGGAGATCGGCTACGACGACGACTGCGACGAGAAGCTGCGCGACTCGGTCGCCCGGGTCGAAGGGGTAGAACTCGTCGATGAGGACTACGACGATGTAGTTGATGTCGTCCTGCTGTGGTGGCGGGACGAGGACGGTGACCTAGTCGACGCGCTGGTGGACGCGCTGACTCCGCTCGCGGATGGCGGCTATATCTGGCTACTGACGCCGAAGTCGGGGCGGCCGGGGCATGTAGAGCCAAGCGATATCGGGGAGTCGGCGCCAACCGCGGGCCTATCACAGACATCGACGGTCAGTGCCGGGCGGGACTGGTCGGGCAGCCGGCTGGTCGCGCCCAAAGCGCGACGCTGAGATTCGTGATTCTTTCGTTGCGAGGCCGCCCGGCGCAGGTGGCAGACTGAGGGTATCTCGCGCACGCGGTCCCCTCTGCGGCCCGCCCTCGCATCTTCTTCGGAAGGAACACTGATGGTGGTTGACGTCGGCGATCAGGCACCTGACTTCGAGCTGAAGGACCAGCACGGCACTCCGGTGCGGCTATCGGGCCTCCGGGGCCAGAAGAACGTCGTGCTCGTGTTCTACCCGCTCGCCTTCAGCGGTGTCTGCTCGGGCGAGCTACGCGCTATGCGCGACGACTTCCCCGAGGTATCCGGCGAGGATGTGGAGTTGCTGACGGTTTCGGTAGATTCTGGCTACTCGCACCGGGTATGGGCTGACGCGGAGAATTTCAACTTCGCGCTGCTTTCGGATTTCTGGCCACACGGCGCTGTTGCCAGGTCCTACGGTGTGTTCGATGAGAATCGGGGCATCGCTACACGCGGTACGTTCATTATCGATAAGAAGGGTGTCGTGCGGTGGAAGGTCGTGAACCCGGTACCGCAGGCCCGTGAGATCGCCGAATACCAGAAGGCGCTGGCAGCGCTGGATTAGCGGGCTGGCAGGTTCTTGGGGGAACGGCAGAAACCGGAGCAGGCAGGATGCCCTGCTATCGCTGTGGCGCACGGCAACCGGATCCCGACCGGGGGGAGAGCCCCTGGAAGCGCGGTGTCCGGTCCAGCCGCCAGGTACTGATCTGTCCTGGCTGCCAGTCATCTTTCGACTGGATCGCCGAACTGGACCGGTGCCCGGTGTGTGCAAGCGCGCACCTGGTAAGGCGGCTCGGTGAAGTCGAATGCCGGGACTGCGGATACGTGCGGGAGCCCGCAGGGGCTGCCGCTTCCGCCGGTTCGGCCGGTCCGGCTGGTCCTGCCGGTTCGGCCGGTCCTGCCGGGGGAGCGGCGGGGGGACTTGCGGGCGACGCGGATCAGGCGATCTCGGGGGGCGCTGGCGCCGGGATCGTCGCGGGCACGCCGGACGACGATGACGGTCCGACGCCGGGCCTGGCCGAAGAGGTGGAGCGCGCGCTCGCCCGGGTCCTTGGTCGGGCGGGCCGGACAGCGGGGATTGGCTAGATCGATGACCGGGAAATCTGCGCAGGCATGGGCTTAGTGGTCGTGGGCGATCAGGGAGCGTTTGACCGGGGCGCCGATCATCGAGTTGTGCCGGATGCAGGCGTTGAGCGCGAGCAGCCGCTGGACGATCCGGGCCCACAGCCCGGCGGGGACGCGGCCGCCGTGGCGTTCGAGGCCGAGCTGGTTCTTCAGGGTCCAGATGATCGCCTCGACCCGCTGCCGCAGCCAGTTCGGGAAGTATCTGGGGGCCTTCTCGTCCTCGCGGGCCGGGCGGATCAGCGTCAAGGCCCAGGTCCGGTCTGGCGAAGAAGGCCTCGGTGTCCTCGCCGGAGGCGGGAATGGCTGGGGCAGTAGCCATACCCGGCCCACCCGTACAGGTCAGAGCGCTTCGCGGTGATGACCAAGTGGCCGCGCGGGACGGGCGTGGCGTCCATCAGCCGGAGCATCTCCGCGCTGCCCGGCGTCTGGTCAGCCAGCCACCTCAGCGCCGTCTCCATCAGCGGCGCGGCGGCCTTCAGCCGCTGGTTGTACTCGCTTTGGCCTAGTAGCCGTGGGAACAGGTGCCCTACCTGCTTCGGTGCGGCGCGCAGCCAGTGCCGCTCATCATCGAAGCGCAGCATCCTGGCCTTCAGCGCAGCGACCTCCTCGCGCAGTCCGGCCCTTCAGTAGCTGAAGGTTGTGGCTCCGTCATCGCCGATCCACTCCCACAGCTGGACGCTGCCCGCGAGCTTAGCGTTGGCCAGCAGGCCGTACTGGTCGAGCTGCTTGGCGTTGAAGCAGACGGGGCAGACCATGTACTGCCCGCCGGCCTTGGCATACCGGGCGAGCAGGTCCGGCAGGGCGGGACACCCGTCGCAGGCGACGCCTGCGGCCACCCCGTCCAGCGCGAGCCGGACGGCTTCCTTGGCCTGGAACATCAGGGTCGGCCGCCCGGATTCGGCGGCGCCGACCGCGACGAGGAACGCGACGGTCACCTTCTCCGGGTCTTCCATGCCTGTGCTGAGGCTGATCACTGCCTTGCCTGCCACTGCCGCCTTCTTTCGTCACGGTGCGCACCTGGCGGCCAGCTCTGGTGCCGCTGGTTACGCTTTAGCATAGTTAGCACGACCGTTCGTACTACATTGGACAGTACGACCGGTCGTGCTATCTTGTCAAGACGATGAGCGACACCATGAACCAGCACAGCCGGGCGCGGCGCCGGCCGCGCGCGGACGGGAGACACACCCGCGACGCGATCCTGCGCGCCGCAGCGTCGCTGGCCACCGTCGACGGGCTGGAGGGCCTGTCGATCGGGAACCTGGCCACGGCGATCGGCATCAGCAAAAGCGGCCTGTACGCGCACTTCGGGTCCAAGCAGGAACTCCAGCTGGCCACCGTGGAGGAGGCGGGCCGGATCTTCGCCGAAGAAGTCGTGCAGCCCGCCCTTGCGGCTCCGCCCGGCCTGGCCCAGCTGGTCGCGGTGTGCGAGGCGTTCTTCGATCACCTGCAGCGCCGTACCTTCCCCGGCGGCTGCTTCTTCGCCAGCGCGGCGCTGGAGATGGGCACCCGCCCCGGGCCGGTCAAGGAACGAGTCGCCGCCTTCCAGTCCGGGTTCGTTGCGCTGATCCGTGGATTCGCCGCCACCGCGCTTGAGCAGAACGAGCTCCCCGCGGGCGAAGACCCGGACCAGCTCGCCTTCGAGCTGAACGGGATCATCCTGGCCGCCGACACTAACTTCGTCCTGCACGGCGACGCCGCAGTCCTGGACATGGCCCGGCAGATCGTGCACCGGCGGCTCGGACCCGGCAGCGGCGGAAATGCCGGCCACGGCTAAGCCCAAGCAGGTCCCCCCTGGCTGGTTGAGGTCCCGGCCCGCCAGCGGGTCTCGTGCCTGCGGATCACCGCCAGCGGGCAAACCGCCACAACGGCTGCGCAGAGCCCAGAAAACGCTGGCTCCGGCCGGCCACAACCGTAGAGCACATACAAGAAACCGGCTGCCGCGCGGGCCAGGCGAGCTTGCGCACGGTGGCGGGCAGCACGCCGCAGCAGATCGCGGCGGCCGTCCACACGATGATGAGAGATCCGCCCCGGCGCTCTTATCGGACAACACGACGCTTCCGGCCCCGCAACACGGGCAGGCGCAACTCGCCGGCTTTCCGGGGGAACGACATCCTCACCAGCCACGAATTACCGGTCATCGATCTAGGCGGCTGGATCCGGTGACCGGCCTGCGGGGCGTGCCGCAGTGCGCGCCGGGTTGCTCACGGACTCGGCTAGATGGAAACAGAACAGGTACGCTGTGCCCGGTAATGGCCGCGTGCTCCCGGACCGGGGCAGCGGACGGGTGCATAGCTCAGAGGTAGAGCACTCGCCTTACAAGCGAGGGGCCGCAGGTTCGAACCCTGCTGCGCCCACTGTTTTCGCAGGTCAGAGACTTGCACTGGTGGGCCGAACGTTAGTTTAGGTAACTAAGGGAGCCAAACGGGGAGCCAGTTGATCGTGACCTTGTCTCTGGCAGGCGTCAGGAAACAGTCTTGCTGAGCGCCGGGACCCCATATCGCCCGGCGACATGATCCCTGGCGGCTGCATGGCAGAGCACGACATCGCCGTTAAGCCGACCCCGCCGGCCAAGAACTCGCCCGCCGCCGCATGCCGGTCAGCCCGAGCCGGGCATTGCCTGGTGCTGGCGCTCGACATGTCCTGGCTGCTGGTGGTCATGAGCGCATGCTTCTACCCGCCGCGCAGAGCGAGCAAGCCCGTGCGCCGGAGTGCATATGGGGCGCCGTATCGCCGATTCCGCGTGGCTGGCTGCGGCGCTGGTGGTGGGTGCAGTAGCACGCAGATCAACTGGTTATGCGCGCGGCCGCGGCTGCAGCGAACTCACGCTCGCAAGCCGCGCCGGACGGCGGCCAGGGAGCGTGCCCAGCTGCGCGGCGCTCGCAGATGCTCATGACGTACAGTGACAACTCGATTGCGATCGGCTGATCTTCCGGGAGGCCCTTTCCGGCTGCTATGCCGAGCGGATGAGCTTCATCCTGCGCTTCTCCCTGTCCGGTCCCGCTTCCCTCTTACCTTCTTCACTGAGCCTGGGCACTACGGTTTCTCTGGGTGCTGGTTCAGCTTCATCATCGGCGCCGAGTTCTTTGTCGCCTCCCCCCGAAAGCACGTTGCGGGAATTGTCGGCGATCTCGCTGCTAATGCCCGTGATCAGCACGGTCGTTCCCGACAACGCTGGCGGATGACCGCGGCGGGCACGCTACCCTTAGAGCAAGACGGGCCAACCGCCAGGACGGGGCTATCGTCTTAAGGCGCATAGCCAGGTAAGTGCCGGGAACCACACGTATGCGATGACCAATTGAATCACGGCTGCATCGGTACGAGATGCAAATGGATGACGGACTGCTGAGCTTTTGGACAGGGAGAGATCTCGCTAGCCTTCGGTGATCGCCTTGTGTGATCGCTACTGATCATCGTCGGCATCTGGCAACTGTCAATCAGCTGCTACCGTCGCCACGCATGGATCACCTGGGCACTGATCTGCATGCGCCACCTGTATCTTCCACTAGCAATGGGTCAGGAGGACAGAGTTTGCCTGGAGGAGGGGCTGCCCAGATTGGGCTTACGGTCGCATCTGGGATGGACCCGCTGGCTTGCTGAAGAGTAGGTTCGGGTTATGCGCCGTGGTGGGTCGGCGGCCAGCGGCAAATGGTTCGTCGGCCGGGTCAGGGAGCTGGCCGCGATTGGGGCTTGTGTCGATGCGGTATCGGCTGGGGCTGGCCGGATGGTGTGGGTCGAGGGGGACCCGGGTTCCGGTAAAACTGCTCTCGTCAACCATGTTATTGCTGAACTTCCGCCTGGGTTTGTGGTGTTGCGGGCGGCTGCAGACGAGTCGGCGGCCGATCAGCCGTTCGCCGTGCTGGAGCAGTTCGGCGTCGAAGGTAGGGGAAGCCCGCTGGCCGTTGGGCTGGACCTGGTCGCGGTGTTGACCGAGGCGGCCAGCGGGGGCCCGGTGGCGGTGGTGGTAGAGGACCTGCATTGGGCCGATCGCGAGTCCCGTCAGGCGCTGCTGGCCGCCGCCCGGCGGGTGGGCGAGGAGCGGGTACTGCTGTTGGTGACTAGCCGCTCTGAGCCCGCGCCTGACGGATGGGACCGGCTGGTCCTGGATCTCGCTGGCAGTTTGCGGGTTACCCTAGGCGCTCTGAACAGGGATAACGTGTCCGAAATGGCTCGCGTCGCCGGCATGGCCCTGCCCCCGCGGGCGGTCGATCGGCTGCACGAGCACAGCGGTGGCCTTGCTTTGTATGTCCGGACCTTGCTGGCCGAGCTTTCCTTCGCGCAGCTTGCCGCGCCAGGCGGGGTCCTTCCGGTGCCCCGGTCGCTGGCGTCGATGATCCTGGTCCGGCTGGCCGGGCTGCCACCGGATGCCCGGGCGTTGGCGACGGCATTGTCCGTCGTGAGCGACGCGGTGCCGTTGCCGGTAGCCGGACGGATCGCCCAGGTGGACCATCCGGCCGAGGCGCTGGAGGTGTTGCTAGGGACGGGTTTCGTGACGTGGTGGCCTGGCCAGGCGAGCACGCCCGTGGGCTTCGCCCATCCGCTGTACCGGGCGGCGGTGTACGCCGACCTCGCGCCCACCCGGCGGCGCGAGCTGCACCGGGCAGCGGCGCAATCTCTCGACGCGGCCGCTGCCCTGCGGCACCGGGTGGCCGCCGCGGACGGGATCGACGACGGCCTGGCCCGGGACCTCGATGAGTCGGCGGCCGAAAAGGCCAGTAAAGGAGCCCGGAACATGGCGGCCACGTACCTGGTGTGGGCGTCAGCTGTTGGTTCTGGTCCTCAGCTGAACGAACGACGGGTGTTGCGGGCCGCCTGGCTGCTGCTCGAGGATGGGCAGACGGCGCGTGCTGCCGAGCTTCGCGGGCGGGTGGAGGGATGCGGCGAGGGACCACTGCGGAGCCTGGTCCTCGGGCAGCTGGCGTGGGAGGAAGGTGCTAGCAGTTCCGCGGAATCCTGGCTCATCGACGCATCGAAGCCGGCGGGCGGGTCAGAGCCCGAAGGAGAGGTTGCCGCCGCGGCGCTCAGTCACCTCGCCACCTTGTATTACACCCAGGGACGGGGCCGGGAAGCCATCGGCACCGCCACGAGATTGCTGGCGCTGGCCAACCTGCCCGGTGAGCTGGAGCGAAGCGGCTGGATAGCGCTCGCGTCCGGAAAGGCCGCCGACCAGGGTGCGGCGGCTGCTCTTGATCTGCTGTCCAGCCGGCTGCCCCAGTCCGCTGAGAGCGTGGCAGCGGCCGACGCTGACCTGCTGATCGCGCGCGGCGTCCTGGGATTTTATGCCGGCCGGACGACGGTGGCCATCGTGGACCTGCGGGCGGCGATCCGGTTGGCTCGTCACGGCGCTGCCGCCGCCCACCTGCCCCGGGCACACGTGCAGCTTTCGCAGCTGTTGCTGAGCTCGGGGGAGTGGGACGAGGCGCTCGTCCATGCCCGGGCGGCACTGTCGCTGGTGTCGGCCGAGCGGCGGGTCTGGCTGGACGCGCAGGTGCATGCCGCGCTGGCCCGGCTGTTCGGCGGCCGGGGCGAGTGGCAGCAAGCCGCCGGCCACCTCGCGGCGGCAGAGGCCGCGGCGGGAGAGGCGGGCACGGTCGAGGCGGTCGTCACCACCCGCATCGCCCAGGCGGCAGTGGCGAGATCCCGCGACGATCCGGGGCAAGTGGTGAAAGCCCTCGCCCCACTGGCCGAAAACCCCGATCTGATTCCCATGGCGACCTCTCTGGCCTGGTGGCCCACTTTGATCAGGGCGATGATCGATCGCGGCGAGCTGGCCCGGGCAGCCCGGCAGATCGAACTGCTCGACATCGCAGCCCATCAGCGTGGCCTGGATATGCACGCCCGCGTCGCGGGGGTCCGTGCCCAGCTAGAGGCCGCCGAGGGACGTCCCGATCAGGCGTGTTCCAGCTACCGCCGGTCGATCGACCGGCTCGGCATGGATGACCCGCTTCTGGACCGGGCCGAGATGCATCACAGGTTCGGCCAGCTGCTGGCCGCCCGGGGCGGCATGCGGCGCCAGTCCGTCGACCAGCTCCGCATTGCCCGCGACCTGTTCGCCAGGGCGGGCGCGGAACCGTTCCTGCGCCGGGTGGAGGCCGGCCTGGCCGCACAAAAGATCACCGCCGGCCGGGGAGGATCCCGGTCTCCTCTCGAGTTCACCGACCGGGAGCACGACGTCGCGGTCCTGGTAGCGAAGGGGATGACCAACCGTGAGGTCGCCGCCGAGCTGTACATCAGCCCGAAGGCCGTCGATTACCACCTGGGCCACATCTTCGGGAAGCTGGGGATAACCTCACGGCGCAACCTGCGCGACCTCGTGGTCAACTAGGCATTTCAACTAGGCATTACACCTAAGGACTGCTGTTCCTCCGGGGAGCATGCTCGGGGCATGCAGATCATCATCGACGTCGCCTGGCCGGGCGACGGACGGCTGACGGGCACGGCCCGGCTGGCCGATCCGGCCAGCGAGAGCCGCCATTTCACTGGCGTGATGGAACTCGTCGCGTGCCTGGAGCAGCTATACGCCGCCGCGTCACACCACAGAACGCCTTCCGAACCGGATCACCGAACCCGGTCCCAAGAGCCACCCGGTTCCGCTGTTTCCCAGCAGCCCAGCACGGAAGAAATCAACATGGCTGACCCAGCGGACACGCTGTTTAAGGGGCCCGAGTGATGACGAGGCTGATGAAAGACGAGCTGTTCGAGGCGCAACTGCTGCGCGCCATGGGATACGCCCCGTACGGCGGCGCCGATGCGGGGGAGTGCCTAGCCGTGGCCGGGGAGATTACCGGGACCAGCCTGGATTCCTGGCATGACGCGTGGGTGGCGGCGGCAACTCGGCTGTGCGGGCAGGCGGAGGCGAGCGCGGCGGCCGGGCAGGCCGCGAATGCCCGGAGCGGATTCTTCCGCGCCGCCAATTACTTCCGCACCGCGGGGCTGTTCGCGATGGGTGCCCCGGCCGGTCCGCGGCTGGTGGAGGCGCACCGGCGGGAGGTGGACAGCTTCCGCCGCGGCGCCGCGCTGCTGGCGGTACCGCCCGAGCTCGTGCAGATCCCCTACGAGGACTCGTTCTTGCCGGGCTACTACTTCCGCGCCACCGCCGACGTGGCACCGCGCGCCACGATGATCCTGGTCACCGGGTATGACGGCACGGCCGAGGAACTGTACTTCACCAACGGCGCCGCGGCGCTGGAGCGCGGCTACAACGTGCTGGCCTTCGACGGCCCCGGCCAGGGCACCATGCTCATCGATCGCGGGGTGCCGCTCCGCCCGGACTGGGAGAAGGTCATCACCCCCGTGGTGGACTATCTGCTGGCGCGGCCGGACGTGGACCCGGAGCAGATCGTGCTGGCCGGGCTCAGCCTCGGCGGCTACCTCGCGCCGCGCGCGGCCACGGCCGAGCACCGGCTGGCCGCGTGCATTTCCGACTGCGGCCCCTACGACGTGTCCGGCGCGGCCGCGCGCCGCCTGCCCGCCTTCCTGGCCCGGCAGCTGCCGGACGGCAACCCCGTGCTGCTGCGCCTGCTCGGCCGGCTGGTCCGCTCGGTCATGCACAAGCCGACCGCCGGATGGGCGATGCGGCGCAACCTGCTGGCTCATGGCCTGAACGGTCCGCTGGAGTACTTCAAGATCGCCCCGCAGTACTCGCTGAAAGGCATCGAGCATCTCATTCAATGCCCGACTTTCGTCTGCTCAGCCGAAGACGACGACCTCAGCACCGACGCCCGCAAGCTCTACGATGCGCTGACCTGCCCGAAGCGCTACTACCAGTTCACCTCTGCAGAAGGCGCCGGGCAGCACTGCGAAAGCGGCGCCCGCACCCTGTTCCACCAGCACGCCTTCGACTGGCTCGGCGAGGTACTCAACCCGCCACGCAAGCCAGGCCCGCGGTGCCGTCCCACCGTCCTGCGGGCCGCCGACCCAGCACCGCCACTCCCCGTGCACGCCACCCCGGGAAAGAAGGAACAGCCATGTCTTCGCCACACCAGCACGGCGGCACCGCAGCCCAAGCCCAGCCCTGCATCGAAGGACTTGACGCGGTCCCCCGGCACGACCAGGCCGGCATCGCCGCCACCATCGGCGCCTTGCTCGCCGGCTTCCAGCAGCGTGACGCCGGCCTGCTCGCGGGCGTTTACACCGGCGACGCGGACTGGGTGAACGCGTTCGGCAGCGTCAAAAGGGGCAGTGCCGAGATCATCGCCTACCTGCGCGGCCTGTTCGCCGACCAGAACTTCGACGATGGCCAGCTCGCCGCCTTTCCCGCCAGCACCCTGCGCCGCGTCACTGACGACGTCGTCATCGTCTCCACCCGCCTCCAGGTCACCGGCCAGGGCCTGGTCGGCGGCGGCGCCATCGCCCTGCGCGACAACCACTCCCTGCACATCCTGCACAAACAGCCCGCCGGCCAATGGCAGATCATCTCCGAGATGTTCAGCGATGCCCGCCAGGACCACAGCTACATCAACCACTCATAACCATCCGCCACCGGGCAGCCAAGCGGCTGTCCCGACTTGCCCGCGAGGGCCCGATCATGAAGGAACAGGAATCGTGATGGACGATCAGCACCCAGCCGGCGGGGCGCCGGCCGCCGGGTTCGCGTGGGGGTACAACAATGCGGGAGGCCTGGGGATCGGCAGCGTGGCCCGGGCGTTGCGCCCGGTCGCGGTGACGTTGCCGGCCGGCACCGTCGATGTGCAGGGCGGCACTGATTTCACCGTCGCGCTGACCGGCACCGGGCAGGTGTGGGCCTGGGGCGGCAACCGCTACGGGCAGCTCGGTGACGGCACGACCGCCATCCGGTTCGCCCCGCGCCAGGTCGAGCTGGCCGGCTCGGCGCCGGTCGCGTCGATCGCGGTGGGCCAGGATCACGTGCTCGCGCTGACCCGCCATGGCGTCATCTACGCCTGGGGGCGCAACCACCGAGGCCAGCTCGGCGACGGCACCACGACCGACCGGGCGGCATCGGTGCAGGTGCCGGTGCCCGACGCCGTGCAGGTGGCGGCCGGCAACGCCGGCTCGGCGGCCCTGACCGCCTCGGGCGCCGCGGTTATCTGGGGACGGGCCCTCCCCGGCCAGGCCGGCCTCGCCGGGGCCGCTCCCGCCCGCCCCCGGCCGCTGACGCTGCCGCCGGGAACTATCCCGGTGATGGTCGATGCCGGGCAGCGGCATCTGGTCGTGCTGACCAGCCACGGTGAGCTGCTCACCTTCGGCGCGGACCCGGGCGGCAGGCCGCTGCGGGATTCCCTGCCGCTTGACCCCTCCTGGGGGCACGTCGAGTCGATCAGCGCCGGTGACAACCACACCGTCGCGCTCACCGACACCGGCGTGGTGCTGGCCTGGGGCGCCAACTCCCGCGGCCAGCTTGGCACCCGCGACACCGCCAACCGCCAGGCCCCGGTGCAGGTGCAGATTCCGGAACTGGGCGGCGGAAGCGTCGTCGAACTGATCGCAGGCGGCGATTCGGTGCTGGCTCGCACCAGCGAGCACCAGGTGTACGCCTGGGGCCACGGCGGGTTCGGGCAAAACGGCAACGGCAGCACCGCCGACCAGACACGCCCGCAGCCCGTGCCCACCCCGGCCGAGGCGACGGTGACCGGCATCCACACCGGCCGCTACCACTGCCTCACCCGCACCGGCCAGCACCACTGAGCCCCCACCCGGCAACGAATCGCTGAGACGAACCAGCCGCTGAGATCAGCTGCTCCGACCACTTGTCACCGCCGGGTCACCGACCCGCGCTAGCCAGAACGGACTCTTGTAATGAACACCCCCATTCCTCCTTCGAACCTGATGTCGCAGCCGACCCCGTACTCCATTGAGGCCTCCTGCGACCTGTCCGAGGACTACTTCCTCACCGACGACGTGCTCATCGGCGACGGGGACAAGGTAATCCCCTTCCTGAACACGCAGAACGACATGGCCGAGGCGGTCGTGCTCACCCACGACTCGCACGGGCAGCCCTTGCTGGCGCACCTGCACCGGGACCCCTCCGCCGTCTCGGGATGGAGCTTCACCGTCATCGACACCCCGTTTGGCGGTATTACCGACGCCGCTGTGTCATCGAGTTCCACCCACAACGCGATGATCATGGCGGTCGGCCCGAAGAACCCGAACGGACTGCTGCCGGCCTGCCAGCTCAGCCTGCTCGAGGACGGGACGTGGACCTGCGGCTCGAACGGATGGGTGCCCGCGCTGGCCGGGCCGCTCGGCGTCGGCGCGACAGCGGCTGGTGACCTGTACTGGTACGGCTGGACCCAGCAGGCGAACAGCAAGACCCGCAACTGGGACTACACCTTCTGGCGGTGGGACGGCATGGGCGCCCGCGCCGGTGTCGGCGGCGGCATCGTGGTCATGGTGCTGAGTTTCGCGTTGTCCTCGGAGACCTCGCCGGTGACAGCGCAGCTGATGCTGGACGCCACCGTCGGCGGCAGCACGGCGAGCTGCGCGGTGGTGATGCTCAACGACATCAACTCGCCGAAAGACGGCGGTTACTTCATCAACGCCTACCGGCTGACCGACGGGAATCCGGACCCAACTGAGGTCGGCACAGGAAACGGTGGTGCCGCGTCGCTGCTCTGGTCTTACGTGAGCGCGGCCAACACCAGCGGCGCACCGGCGCAATTGTGGCAGGGCACCAACGGCACCATCAGCTTCATCGATGAAACCGGGGCGCAGACCAGCATCTACGATGGCGGGAGCGTGGGTGAGGGGCAGGTCGCCGTCTGGCAGCTGGACGACCTCTATACCTTCACCATCCTGGACCGCCAGTCTCAGGTGGCCAGCGTGGTGACCCAGATCGGCAACCCGGTCACCGGATTCACCTTGCCGATTCCGCTGGCCGGCGGGATCGACCGGATCTACAGCCTGCCCACTGACCCGGCCCAGGGCACCCTGTTCGCCGTCGACACGCTCGGCACCCTCAATGTGCTGACCAAAGACCCCGCCCTGGGCTGGACCCAGACCCAGGTCCACCAGGACGGCGCCAGCCTGCAGCCGGTCACCTCGTGGCGGGTCCAGATCAGCGTCCTGGACGCCAACCGCGTCGGGGTCGGCGGCGGGCAGATCCAGCTCAGCACCGACCGGCCGGCCGGGTGCTGGCAGGCCAGCGGCAGCACCATCCTGACCCCGGCTGCGCCGGTCAGCCTGACCGCCGATTCCGGGGGGAAGATCACCGTCAGCATCCCGGCCGAGGAGCTGGACACCGCGGTGCTCACCGCGCAGGCCCTGGACAGCACCGGCCAGCCCTCCGGTGCGGCGCTCGTGATCACCCCGAACATTGACGTGCAGAACTTCCTGGCCGGGCAGGGCTCGCTGACCGGCAAGGGCACGCTCACCGGCGGCGGCTCGCAGGCCGGCCAGGCGCTGCTGAACGCGCAGAACACCAGCTGGGACAGCACGACACAGGCCTACGTCAGCAGCGGCCCGCTGCTGCCGAAGCTGACCAGCGCCGGCGCCGGCCCGGTCGCGCTGGCGCTCAACCACGTCGCCAGCCTCGGGCTGGGTTACCAGCCGAGCAGCGGCACCGATGTGCAGTCCGTGTCCTTTGACCTCACGCCCGGCGTCACCCCCACGTTCCAGTCCTCGACCGACCCGAACGCGTTCAGCGCGCTGAGCGGCACCCTCGGCGACAGCGACTGGTGGGACTCGGCCAAGAACGACGCCGAATCGGCTTTCCACGGGCTGCGGCACGGCGTCATCACGTTCAAGCACATGGTGTCCTCCTGGGACAAGGACGCCGGACGCTGGGTCGTCAACCTGACCGTCGACATCGGCGACGGCATCGACAACCTGCTGACCTACGTCATTTCCGACCTCAAGACCGCGATTCACGCCATCAGCAGCTTCTTCCAGGCCCTCGGCGCGGACCTGAAGCACGTGTGGGAATGGCTGAAGCACTTCGTCCTCGGCGTGATCCGCGACGCCGATATCAACGCCAAGGTGCTCCAGGGCTGGTTCGGTTCGCTGTCCACCGCGGGAATCCAGATCCTGGACAACCTGGAGGCGCGGACCGACAAGTTCTTCCATAACCAGGAAACGAACGTCGCAGCGCAGATCAATACCTGGAAGGGCGACGTCGAGACGATGCTGTTCGGGCAGGTCGCGCCGACGCCGGCACCGGCGGCCGGCACCGGCGGCGACGACTCGAGCCTGGCGTTCACGGCGGCCGAGGACTTCTTCAAATTCATGGGGCACTCGCCCGCCGGCTGGCTTTGGCACAAGATCATGTCCCATATCCAGCCAATGAGCTCGGACAGCCTGCACGTGGACCCCTCGATGTCCCAGAGCCTGCCGAAAGAACTCAATACCATCATCCAGGCAGCGGTGACGACCACCCACGACCTCGGCACCACTCTGTCCGACGGGCTGAAAACCTTCATCACGGCGGACGGGTTCAAGCAGGCGAACGTCGGCCAGCTGTTCGATGACTTCACCAACGTCACCGACGACATACTGGTGCTGCTCGACGATGTCGCCGACACCGTTCTGGACCTGATCAAGGATTTCCTGACCAGCCTGGACGACCTGCTCACCTCCGAGTTCGAGCTGCCTGTCATCGGCGAGATCCTCGAGCTCGCCGGCATCAACGATTTCACGCCCAGCATCAGCCGGGTCATCTCCTTGATCGTCGCCTACCCCGCCACCCTGCTGCACAACCTGTGGGCCGGCGAAGGGCCGATGTTCGACTTCGACGACGACTCGCAAACCCGCTCCGCCCCCGGCTTGCTCGGCCGCGGCGCCGCGGACAAGAACGGCTTCGGCCTCGACCTGGCCGCGGGCGTGGTCCAGTTCATCTGGGCGGGCGTCGACGCGATCATCGACGTCCTGGCCCTCCCCGGGAAATCGGAGTCGACGTTCCAGGCCGCAGGCGACGCGCTGAATGTTATTGACTTCGTCTTGCCCGCGTTCATGACCATCCTGCAGTGGCCGACCCCGTGGAACGCAACGAAAACACCGCTTCCCTGCTCGAATTGGGATTTCAGCGACGCCACGCTCTGGGGAGAGCACAACAACTTCATCCCCGGCATAATCATCACCACCATCGTGCCATGGTGGGCTCAAGGCGCCACCTTCATCTGGTCCAAGACGACGCCGGATCCGGAACTCATAGAGGTGGACTTCTTCAACGACACCGCCACCCCGTTCATTCAGGCGGCGGCGGCCAGCGCGAACATTGTCCTCGGCGCCTGGTGGCAATACGCCAACTCCCACGCCTCCAAAACCGACCAGGCCAACGCGATTCTTGACTGGGTAATCCCCAACCTGTCCTACTTCGATTCCCCGCTCGGAATCGAGGAATTCGCGGACGCGACCGAGGGGGCGACCTCCGTGGCCAAGCTCGTCATCGACACGGTCGCCAACTACGGCGCCACCGCCTTCTGCTTCCAGCAAGCGGTCGCCGCCAAGAGCGGCTAGCCCGGATCATTCACAGGGCCCGATTGCCGGCGGCGTGGGCAGGACTGGCAGCGCCCGCGACGTTGACTTTAGGACTGGGTCATGACAGCAGCCCGGCTATCGGGCCAGGTGGCCGGGTTACACGGGCCCGCGGTGGCGTGATCGTCGGATAAGACACGTGCCGTGCTCTTCAGGGTGCGTAGGGGAGCGCGCCGATGCGGCCGAAGGCGGCGACGATGTCGGGTGCCCAGGGCCCACTGGCCTGCGTTCGCAGCTTCCGCCTGCGGCCGCCGCACGTGATCCCGGGAGCAGCGTGCAGTAACTCCGCTTCCACGTTTCCGTTCACGAGTCTTCGAATCGACGCACGCTCCCCCGGCGCGCCGCGCGAGCGGCTGCGGCAGACCGTTTGGTCCGCGGCCGCTGGGAGGCCCGTCCGGCGAGTGCTCTATCCGCTGTTATGGCGGCGTGAGCCTGAAGAGCTGATTCGGTCAAAGGCCGCCCATATCGGCGGCCGGAGCCGGCCATGAACGGTCTCACGGGCCATCATCTGCTTCGCCCAGTTCGCGCAGGTAGGTGGCCAGGTTAGCGGCGGAGGCCAGGGTGTCGGGATGGTCTGGGCCCAGCACGCCGCGGCGGCGGTCGAGGGTGTCTTGGTCCTGATCCCGGGCGGCCTGTACCTCACCCAGGCAGCCTGACCGCACCACGCACGCCCGGACCTGACCGCAAGGCACCGCCAAGAAGATCGCGCACAAGGCCGAAGCGGTCAAGGGCACCGCGCGGTCCGACACGGAACTTCATCCCGTTCCGCTGGCCGCGGGCGTCATTCTGGCGAAGCAGGCGGAGCCCGAAGGCACGCCGCAGGACTCATCAATGAGCGGACCCGGCCTTAAGAATCTTGGCCTTACGCCATGTCACAACGCGTACGAGGCTGGAGCCGAAACATTCCGAATCGCTGACTAGGCGCGGGTGCCAACTCGTTCTTTGGAGGGTCAGCTTGGCTAAGATCTCCCGGTTCTGCGAGGCTCGGTTGTCGCGCTTCAGCTGGTTATCTCTTCGTGCCTTTGGTTTGACTTGGTAGCCGGCTTCCCGCTTTCCCAGGTGGAGGTTGTCGTTAGCGCAGCGGCTTGAACGCCGCCCGGATCTCGGTCGCGAACAGCTCGGGCTCTTCCCAGGCGGCGAAGTGGCCGCCCTTGCCGGCCTCGTGGAAGTAGGTGAGGTTGGGGTAGGACTTCTCGACCCAGCTGCGCGGGGCACGGAAGATCTCGCCGGGGAAGGTCGTAAAGCCGACCGGGAGCGAGACGTCCGGCCGAGCCTGCCCGGCCGCTGCCGCGAGAGCCTGGGCTCGTCCGCTTTCCCAGTACGACCGGGCCGCCGAGGCCCCGGTGCCGGTCAGCCAGTACAGCGTGATGTTGTCGAGGATGTGGTCCCGGGTGAGGCCCCCGGACGGCTGCCCGTCGATGAAGGCGCGGGAGATCTTGTAGTAGGCGTTGGTGTCGTGGTCGAGCATCCAGGCCGCCAGGGCGATGGGTGAATCCAGCAGGGCGTAGCCGAT
>Ga0187879_10000715_pt1 | contig 22074 bp, 17 predicted proteins | sample June2016WEW_19_1_FD_132423 | JGI IMG/M metagenome (GOLD analysis project Ga0187879, IMG submission 132423) | Peatland microbial communities from SPRUCE experiment site at the Marcell Experimental Forest, Minnesota, USA - June2016WEW_19_10 | ecosystem: Environmental > Terrestrial > Soil >... | reverse complement strand
TCTTCGATTTGCCGATTGCAAGCGGCGACAAATTGCGCCTCTACCGGCGTACCTGGGCCAAGATCGACGGCAAAGGAGGATCGATCGGCAACAATGGCGACATTGTCGATGTGGTCGGCAAAACCTCTGGCGGCCTACTTCTCCGCGATTCACGCGGCCGTGTCGGGGAGGTCGAATGGCGGCGGCTCTCCGATCAGGAGACAGGAAGGCTCCTCCTCGGGTTCGGCCGCGCCTTCACCGTCGACGCCGCGCAAGGCATGAGTACAAGAGGCGAGCATGCCAACGCGCTGGCGCATGGAACCGCCGGCTCTACCGCCTTCAAAACCTATACCGGCGAAAGCAGAGCCACCGGCAAAACGCACACCTTGATATCCAAAGCCGCTGTGTTCTCTGACGTCAGGCGCAGCCGGGCGCTTGGCGATCCGACGCCCATCACGGAGGACGACCTCTGGAAACGCATCGGAGAAGACACGTCGGCCAAGCCCTATAAAGCGCTGGCGATCGATCTCCTGGCCGCGGCACGCCGTCACCGCGATCAGGCTGTCGACGTCTCACTCCGCGCCCATCAGAGGATCGAGACGGCAGCAAGCGCCAAGGCCAATGTGGGCCGAGCAGTCCGTGCGACCGCTGAGGCCGCCGCCGCACGCGAGGCTCTTGCCCGTCAGCGCATCTCCCTCGAGGAGGCTCTCCAGCGTTGTGCAACTATGCTCAAAGACGCCGCTGAGATGATCATGAATCATTTGCAGGGAGGGCGCCCGGCGGCGCAAGCCACTGATATACCTGGTCCCATTCCTGCCGCCACCGCAGCGCCGGAAGCCCCCTCGCCTCCCTCAGCGACCAGTCCCGCGCTCGCTCCCGAAGCAGAGCCTCCCTCGCCGCTGCGCCCGTCGCCTTCTCCAGGCATGTGACTGCGGCGCCTGTTCTTCCTTTCGAAAAATGGGCTCTCCCGATTTGATTGTGTTTGCTGCAATGGAAAAGGCTCGCCAAGCGAAGTACAATGAATGTGTTTTGTCGCCTGAAAAAACGTAGATTTTGAGTTCGCAAGCGGACCGAGATGGTAGATAATTGATTGTAGTTCGTGCCGCGATCGAACCACCGGAACCGACCCGACCTAGTCGTTCCAAGGCTAGGTTCCGATTCTTAGAAGCAGTCATTCACGAAGGTGTGGTGCCGACTGCAAAGCGCCCATGCTCGCCATTCGGTCGATCATTGCCTCTGCGCCGACGCGGACGTTAGCGTCAAATGCGTGAATGGCCGAGATGGGTGGTGGAATGCGGACCTTGACCGAGGGGTAGGTAGATGGTCTGATGTGGAAGTGACCGTTGACATTCGTCAAGGGCCGCGCGTCGCTTGCCGGACGGTTCCAGGCTGGCCCCATGGCAAGAACGGAGATGGTGGTCGCCGTGTCATTGCTGACCGTTCCGAAGAAAGCGTGGCTGCTGCTGTTCGCAGGCCCCGTTCTCTTCTTGGCCGGGATTGTCGGCGCATCATCGTTTCTTGGATTCCAAGGGATCGACGCCGGCCAAATCGCCCGGCGCGTCCCGCTGTTGATGCCCGAAATTCTTCTCGGCGTCAGCGCGAGCCTGGGACTTCTCCTGTTCCTGGCGCTGCGGTACGAGGCGGTGTGGACTCTGCCGCCGGCGCCGAAGGGGCTGCGCGATGCGGCATTCGGCGTGCTGGCCGGGGGCTTGCTCGCCTTGTCCTACGTCTTTCTGCTAAGCTCCGCCCTGGAGTTTCTTCAGCGCGCTGTTGGTGACTATGTGCCACCCGGGTCCGTCCTTCCGACCGTGTCCGCCAGCATCGGCTTGTTCTTCATCGCGAATGTGCTGCTGGCGCCTCTAGTCGAAGAGACGCTCTACCGAGGCTATGCAATTCCGGTATTGACCAGGTCGATCGGCAAGCCCTGGGCCGTGGTCCTGAGTTGCTTCTTGTTCGGACTTCTGCACTGGGCCGGTGGCCTATGGTACATGGCGCTCGTCGGCGGCCTCGCAGGGGGCGTGTTTGCTGGCTTGTTCCTATGGCGTGGCGGTCTACTGGCGCCCTTCGTGGCGCACCTCACGCTGAATTCCATTGAATTCATCTTTGCCTCGAGACTGGCCTAAGGCGCCTAACGTAGTTAGCAGTCAGTCGTGTCTGGTCGGGAACCAGGACCGGCGGCAGACACCCGCGCGAACGGCGGTGAAATTCTCGAATTAGTCACATTTTATCAAATTAACGCAGCGGCTAACAGATTGAAAAATGGGTATCCAATGTTAGGGATTTAACAGCTCTCCGACATAATACCGCAGGCCTTGGCGGCCCCGCTAATGGACTCGAGTTGCCTTCAGACGTAAAATCAGAGACGCAGAGTTTGCCCGGGGGCAGCAACCCAAACGCTCCGCCCGGGACGCCAAGCGCCCTCTTCCTACCAGAGCTTTAACAGGCCATAGTAGATCTATCGTTTGGCAAGCTGGCTAGGTTGATATTGATCATCCTTTTTGCTGCCTTAGGCGTTACGATCCTGATCTGGTTTATCCAGTTCTTTGGCATTGGCGGTGTTATAGATCAGAAGTCGGTGTATGCTGAGCTCCAAGGTGTTGAGATCCAATATAGAAACCAGAAGATAGTCACTCCTTTGGTGCTCGGCCCCGATAGAATTCGAGAACAGCAGATTGCAGGATTCAAAACAAAGGATGAGCACTTTCCTTATGCATGGATTGCTCTTTCTGCGGAAAGTCCCAGCGCCAAAATTTACATGGTCCCTGGCGATGCCAGCCTTCGTATCTCCTGCACTGAAGCGGTGGATTTTCTGCAAAAAAACGCCGTCGTTGCGACCGTCACCGTATTTCTAAAGAATCAGTGCCGTGAAAAGCCGTGATCTTAAGTTGGGCCGGCTGCCCCGCAACGCCTCGTTGAGAGGAAGAGCGCGGACCGGGTTCCCGTCACGGCTTGAGGGCTGGAGGAGAGTCCTCCGTCCTGGAGCCGCTGCCGGCCGCAGAGCCTCGCCTGGGTCGGCGGACGGCTCTCACCTTCCCGCTGTTTTCGCCCCCGCAGAAGAACTGATCGCCGCCATCGGACTCGAGCCCCGACACGCCTATTCCGGGAGGCATGTCGAGCCTCTCCAGGACCTCTCCTGTTCGAGGATCGACTCGCCTCAAATCGCTCTCGTCACCTTCCCAGGTAGCATGCCAGAGCTCTCCGTCGACCCAGGTCACTCCGGTGACGAAGCGGTTGGACTCGATGGTGCGAAGAATCGCCCCTGTTTGGGGATCGATTTGATGGATCTTCCGGTCCCGATACTGCCCCACCCAGAGGGTCCCTTCGGCCCACGCAAGCCCCGAGTCACCGCCGCCGCCGGGCGCCGGGATCGTCGCAAGCACACGGCCAGTCTTCGGATCGATCTTTTGGATGCGATCCTCAGCGATCTGAAACAGGTGCTGGCCGTCGAAGGCCGTCCCAGCATGCGCGGCGACATCAATCGAGCGCACCGTCTTACCGCTCGCCGGATCGAAGGCGTTCAGCTTGTCGCCGGACGCAAACCAGACGTGCTGGCCGTCAAACGTAACCCCACGCACGTGGTCGACACCCGGGAAGGGTCCATACTCATGGAGGATTTCGGCCGCTGATCGTTTCATACTTCCATCCTAGTCACTCGGTAGGGGACCGGGGAGTAACAAGATTGTCGGGAATCCCGGCACGGGCGGGGTTATCCAACGACGCGCTCGCCCGCGACCGAACGACTGCACCTTGTCTGCTGCCGCAAGCGAGTCGAGCGCTCGCTGCACGGTGCGCGCGCCGACTCCAAGCGCAATCGCCAGGGCCGAGCTCGACCACGACTCGCCGTCGGCAAGGAAGGCGAGCACCGCCGCATGCCGCTCTTCGACGGGTGGCGCCAGCACAACGACCTCGCGTACGCCGCGCGGCGCCAGCGCAAACCCTCGCTTCGTCGCGCTCACATCGGCCAGCATCCGAAGCTCCACCCGAAGCCGCCCGACTTCGACTCGCAACCGTGCGCGATGTGATTCATCGGCGTGCTTCGCGCGGAAGGCGCGTGCGACCAGCGTGCTCCTTGACACGTCTCCGGGCCACGCTTCACTCAGCGCGCGTGCAAGCGTGAACAACACCGGACGCCTTGCGAGCGAGACTACCATGCTTGTGTCCCGCACGACATGGCGGCACGCGTCCACGACGAGGGCCCCTGATGCTAGGAGCCCTTCGACTTCCTCAAGCAAAAGGGGGTGTTCCTCGCCGCGCGCGATCAGGCGCGCCGCGGTCGTTTTCATCACGAGGGATGCGTTTCCAACCTCCGTCGTCAGCGCGGGGATGTCCGCCTCGCGCGCGGCGTGCTCGGCCCGAGCGAGCGCGGCGCGCGCCGCCTTCGTCTGCAAGCGCCGAATCGCAATTCCCGCAACCGCCAGCTCGTGGGCGGCCCTCGACGCGGGTGGGAGCGGTGTGGGGTCGAGCTTCGCGATTGTACGCTCGGCCTCGTCGAGGCGGCCGATCAGAAGCAGGCGCCGGACCTCGAGATTTCGCGCATGCGCGGCATTTACGCGGTCGCCCTGCGCTTCGAGCGTCGCCCGCGCTGCGTCGAGCGCCTTCGCAGGCCAGCCCAGGTCGCGTGAGACGAGCGCGATCTCGGCCTCGGCGACGACACACCTTGCGCGGGCTACCGCCTCTTTCGGACCGAAGGCGCGCGCCGCACTTTTCAAGAGAGCCTTTGCTCGAACGAGATCGCCGAGCTGCGCCATCGCGATGCCTCGAAGCGCGAGGGCAGGCGCATCGTCACGCAGGGCGACTCGGTTCAGTGCGCCGAGGGGATCACCCGCCACGAGCGCACGCGCCGCAGCCGTGATCAGCGAGTCCATCGGAATCCCGTCACACTTGTAACTCTCACCATTCGATATTCCGGTGCCAAGTTAGCTCATGACCAACAACGAGCGATCGGCAGCGATGGAGTCGCGCTTCAGCCCGAAGGCCCAGGAGCTCGTCCAATTCGGAGGTTGTAACGACCATGACTATATCACCTGAGAGGGACCGGAAAGGCGGACAGCTCGCCATGCGCACGCCACCGATCGTTTCGCCGCAAGCCTGGGAGGCTGCGCGCCAGCAGCTGCTCGTGAAGGAGAAGGCCCAGATGCGGGCCCATGACGCGCTGGCCGCCGAACGCCGGCGGATGCCGTGGATGGCGGTTGAGCAGGCGTACGCGTTCGAGGGGCCGACGGGCACGGTGAGCTTGCTCGACCTGTTCGAAGGCCGGCGTCAACTGATCATCTACCGCGCCTTCTTCGAAGCTGGGGTGTTCGGCTGGCCCGAACATGCCTGCCGCGGCTGCTCCCTTGGGGCTGATCAGGTTGCCCACCTCGCCCATCTGAACGTCCGCGACACCACACTCGCGTACGCCTCGCGCGCACCGCAGGCGGACATCGCGCGCCTGAAGGCGCGGATGGGCTGGGAGATGCCCTGGTACACCATCACCGACAGCTTCGACGCCGACTTCGGCGTAGATGAGTGGCACGGCCATAATGTGTTCTTCCGCGACGGCGAGTGCGTGTTTCGCACGTACTTCATCAACAGCCGCGGCGACGAGGCGATGGGGAGCACCTGGAGCTACCTCGACGCGACGCCGCTCGGCCGCCAGGAGACGTGTGAAGACTCGCCGGAGGGCTACCCCCAGAGCCCGCCCTACAAATGGTGGAACTGGCACGACAATTACGCCGGCGAGGCCTCGCCCGACCCGAAGTGGGTCGAGGTGTCGGACGCCGGAGAGGCCGCCTTCCGGAACCTTAACGCAGGGACGAAGACATGACCGAGGCCTATCACGCCAGCTCGACCAGCGCTGCGAGCTGTGATGACGAGGGCGCCGCGGCCGCGCTCGGCATAGCCAAATGGCTATCTCTCGCGGCTGCGCCGACCTTCGCAATCATGGCGCTGATGGCGGGTGTTGTCGGCGGGGGCCCGATGGATATGCTCTGCTCGTCCGGGCATGGGTCTCCGCTGACCGGAATGGTCCCAATGTACATGCTGATGAGCGCCTTTCATTTGGCGCCTTGGCTGAAGCTGGTCTCCGGCCGGCGAAGCGGTTCCCGCCGATCGTGATCCGGCGTTCGCCAGATCGAGCGGTGATCAACCTTCCTCGCCCGTGAACAACCTCGAGGGGTGACGAGTAGCACCGCCTTGCGTTTCAGCCAACGCTGGCCTTGCGGAGTTCGGTACGAGCGCAACTGGCTCTCGATAGGCCCTCGACTTCAGCGCCGAGGAGTTATGTGCCTGCGATGGTGTCTCCCGCGCTGCGCCCATCCACGCCGTTCCCGGTGCTTGATGTGGCTCCTGAAGTTGTCGCTGTTCCGAGCGTTGTCGACCCATCTCAGCCCTCTGGAGGCGAACAAAGCAGACATTGAATGATGCACAGTTCAAGATTTCCGCAATGAAGCGGCTTTGCAAAAAGCAAGGCACACTGCGCTCGTCCGGCTCGACCCTTCCGCCGAGCCAGTCTCGAATTACGCGCGATTTGAACGATTCATCACGCCGAGCTGCAATCGCCCTGCGAAACGGTGGCTTTGCCACCTCAGGGTAAGGTCTTCGTTACTCGGCGTTGCCGGTGTTGAGTGCCGTAAATCCAGCGTCCGTCAGCCTGTAGAAACCTGGCATTGAGGCATTTTCCAGCCAGCGGTTCGTCAAGATTTTTTCCAAAGCTGGTTTGAGGTCGCCGTCGCGAAAGCGTTTGAGGACCAGGCTCTCTTGCACGGGCGCCCAAATGAATGATTTTCCGATCTTGATGCCGCGCGTACCGATTTCGGTCATGATCGCTTTGATCGTATCGTCTTCCGACGGCGGCGCGCCAAAGAATTTGACATATCCGGCCATCGTCATTTTGTAAGAGCCCTCAGAGGCGTTTTCGATCACACCATCTTCGCCCATCTGCTTCAAAACGGCGCGCAACTCGTCTGGGTGCGGATAGCGGATTTGCAGAGACGCGAATAAAAAGGTTTCCCCTTCTCGAAAGCCTCGGGCTTTGATGAAATGATTGATTGCCTCTACTGCCGTCGCCGCCATCTCGATACTCGCAATTCAAGGCTTCATGGATTGCTTGCAATGGAATAGACGCTTGTAAAAATCAAGATTTTCGTACCACGAACTTGATCCCCCGACTTACCTCGTGCTGAACTGCGGTGCGAATGTCCGCCTTGGCCGGTGCCCCTCACGCGGGAGACAGTCCGTTCTCATGCCCCTTCGTCATGCCCGCCTCGCGCCGATGGCAGCCATTCCAGGTCGCCGCATCCGTTCCCAGAAGCCGTCATCGATATGCGCTTGGTTCATGGGCCTCAGACTTACCTCTTTCTCTTACTCGGGGGTGATGAGAGGGCCCACCCCAGCCGGCGGAGGTACGGCGAGACTTAGGGCTCACCGTCAGAAGAAGGCTTTCCACTGTAGCCAGGCTGCATGCTTCCTTGCCGGATGCGTCTCGACTTGTCTTCAACTCGCGCGCACGCAACAATGCAATAAAGCCGCGACTCAACTGCGGGGGAAACGGGGCAGGCGCCTGAATGGCTAAGGCGAAGCAGACGAAATTGACCGTGATGGTATCGTCAAGCGTTCGTCACAAGGAGCCGATGCTTGACCAGGTCTACGGCGTTCTGGACGGCTTCGGCTACAAAGTGTGGATGTCCTACCGAGGCACTGTGCCGATCATTCCCGGGAAGAGCACGTTCGATTCCTGCCTGATCGCTGTTCAACGCTGCGATTTGTTCTTCGGGATCATCACGCCGCACTATGGGTCAGGCGCAGTGCTGGGCGATCTCGCCATCACGCACCGGGAGCTTCTGAAGGCGATCGAGCTGGGGAAGCCGCGCTTCATGCTGGCGCACGAACAGGTGGTGACGGCAAGGCGGCTGCTGATGGACTTGGGATACAAGGATGCTGCCGCTCGCGCGGCCCTGACGCTCCGAAAAGGCGCGGTGGTGGTCGACGACCTGCGGCTGATCGACATGTATGAGGCCGCGACCCGGGAAGACCTGCCGATCGCCGATCGGACCGACAATTGGGTTCAGCCCTATAAGACGCCGCCGGAGGCATTGCTCTACACCGAAGAGCAGTTCAGCCGGTACGACGACAATGTCGGTTTCGTCGAGGAATGGCGCGCCAAGCAGGTGAAGCCATGAGCATGGACGCGATCCGCAAGCGCCTCTCCGCTGGGGAGAACATCTCCACTGAGTTCGTGAGCAACGTTAGTCCGACCGCGACGATCGGTAAGGCGGTCTGCGCCTTCCTCAACAGCGAGGGCGGCCAAGTCTATTGTGGCGTTGACGACTGGGGCCAGATTCTCGGCATCAAGGGCAACGCCGAGGCGCTCGCCCAGCGCCTGGAACGCGACCTCAAGGATCGCATTTCGCCGACCACGTTGTTCTCGGTGGGCGTGGCGACCATGGACGGCAAGTCGATCGTCATTGTCGAGGTGCCGCAAGGCCTGGACCGGCCTTATGTGTTCGAGGGCGCTGTCTATCTGCGGCAAGGCGCGAAGACGTTGACCGCCGACGCCGCCGCGCTGAAAGCGCTCGTGCGCAAGCAGGCGGATGCGCCGGTGCGGTGGGAGCGCCGGATCGCCTCGATCTCGGCCGATGATCTCGACAAGGACGAAATTCGCACGACGGTACGCAAGGTCGAGGAGAAGGGCCGGTTCACGCTTACCGATCGGGACGACGACCTGGCGGTGCTGAGCGATTTCTCGGTCTATGTGAACGGGACTTTCACGCACGCCTGCGACGTGCTTTTCAGCCAGCGCCCGACGCTCCGCCATCCCCAGTGCCGGGTGCAATTCATCCAGTTTTCCGGCGAGAAGTCCGACGACGTCTACAAGGACAATCGCCCGTTCGAGGGGCCGCTTGTTCGGGTCTACAACGAGCTCATCAGCGCCATTCGGTCGGCGATACCGGTCCAGTCGGTCTTCCTGCGGGGCGAGAGCCGGCGGGTCGATCGGTTGGCATATGACATCGCCGCAATCGGCGAGGGTCTGGTGAACGCCTTCGTACATCGGGACTATTCGGCCCATTCCGGCGGCATCCGCGTGCAGATGTTCGATAACAGGATCGAGATCTGGAACAGCGGGCGGCTTCCCGACGGCCTGTCGCCGGTCGACCTCCGCCGCGACCATGCGTCGATCCTAGTTAATCCGGACATCGCCAACGTCTTCGCGGCGTTGGACCTGATGGAGCGGATCGGGCGCGGGACCGAAAAGATCGTCACCGCCAGCAAGAGCCTTGGTGCCCGGCCGCCGCTGTGGCGCGACGAGCCTTCGGGCGTGACGCTGACGATCTTCCGCGCGTTGCAAACCGAGCTGGGTGAAGTGATTGAACCGAACGAACGACAGAACCGGCTGTTGCTCGATCTCCAGCCGGGCGACTCGTTCACGCCAAAGGAATATCGGGACAGGTACGCCGCCGATGTTGGGCCGCGCCAGGCGCGGCGCGATCTGGAGGAGCTGGAGGTGTTGAAATGGCTGGTCCGCGAGGGCGCAACCAAGTCGACGAGATACCGGTTGCCCTGATTGCGGACATTTGCGGACATGACGATTGGAGGCCGCTGTGCGCGGGTTGATCCCGTACGTACAGGCCTAAGCTCATGAATTTGCAGGATGTGAAGTGTGGGCGGATCGGTCGTGAAGAGCCGGTCGAGGGCTTTTCAGACATTTGCGGACATCCAGCGGGTGCTTGCGGTAGCAGAAGCGACGTCGATTCCCGTTGCGGCACTTCAGACATTTGCGGACATCGCTCGTGACACCTCAGCGTGGCGTGCCGGCGCGCTGACTCTTCGGCAGAACACCCTGAATCTACATCGCGAATCGCCGATCCGTGCCGAGCGGAGAAACGACGCCACGCCTACTGCGGACATTTGCGGACATCCGCGCCGTCCGTCGACCATCGCCTTTGCTCCGAAGCGGACGTTCGCGTCAAATGCATTATTTTTCTACGACCGAAGCATCAGGAGCGCCGTCACCAACGCTTAGCCTGATAGCTGCACTGGGCGACGGAAGGACACGATTGACCAAATCGTGTCAGAGATAATCTTCAAGGGGGTGAGCCTCCATTACCAGCAAAGGGCGCAAACCATGAGCGATCAATCGACGGAGGAAAAACAAGAGCGGCGGGAGGCGGCGGACGCCGCGATCAAGGCCGCTATCGCTTCCGAGCGGCGGCGCTGTGTCGACCGCGTGCTGACCTATGCCGCGCTAAGGGATCAAGCTGCCGTCAATCTGGATAAGGCCGAAGACGGCGCCGGCCCCGAGAAGCCGAGCGAGGGAGCGGCGGAGCGTGTGCGAATGCAGGCGGAGGTGGCGCGCGACATAGCCGCTTTCTTGGCCGAGGAGACGCTTCGCTAATCCAAGTCTCCGAATGGAGGAGTCCAGACTTTCAGATGAAAGAAACGAGTATGTTTCTTTGAACCGATACGATGCCTTGTCTGAAGCCTCTACGGTGCGGACGAACGGCCCCAACCCCACGCGCGCCGACGCTAGCGCTGTAGCGTCTCGGAGTCGTTCGGTGTACCATTCCGTCATTGCGGGGGTATTCCGATCATCAGTTCCAGCCTGTCGATCGACCTTGGTTGTGTTTTGGGTTTGTCGGCGTCGGCATGCGACAAGGCTGGCTGTCGTACGGAGCAGAAGCGGGGGCGCGCATGGTTGCCAGGAAGAAGACGAAAACCGCACCGAAGTCTAAAGCCGCGTCGAAGACCAAAAGCAAGGCGACCAAATCCGGCACCGGGAAGGTCGGACGCAAGGCCAAGTCCCCATCACTGCCCAAGGCCGGGTCCAAGCCGGCAACCAAGACCAAGCCGAAAACCGCAACCATGCCCAGGTCCAAGACGCCGGCCAAGAGCACGCCCAAGACGCCAACCACGACATTGCCCAAACCGGCCGCGTCGGTGCGTCGATCCGTGACGCCCGCCCCTCCAAATCCGCAAACGAGCGCTCCTTCCGGCTTCCAGGTTGAAGGCACGAACGACAACGCGCCTTTCACGTTGAAGCTGCATCGCGGCGATGGCATGACGCTCATCGCCATGAACTGGAAGAACGGTCAGCCGTCGCTGGACTTTGTCGGCTTCGCGATTGAGTATCAGGAGCCCGGCGTCAGCCAATATTACGCGTTGAACAACCGGCTCGGCTTCCTCGATGCGGCCGGCAATGTCGACCCTACGGTGCTCTTGACGCTTCAATCGCCGATCCAGAAATTCCGATGGGTGCATTTCCCACGCAATGCCGATCTCGTTGGCGACTTCAAATATCGCGTCACCCCCATGTTCATGGATGCCCAGGATAAGCTCAGTACCGGCGAGCCACAGGAGGTCGCGATCCAGCTCGCGCGCGAAACCTATCCCGGCATCGCCAACGTCACCTTCACGCGCGGCTTCGTCTCGTCGCAGGCCTTCGTCGACCGCTATGTCAAGGACGGCCCAATCAACACACTGGTGGCGCCCGTCGCCGCCAAGGGGCTCGACTTCACATCGACCCACCCCGACAGCACGGCCGCGCTTGCCTGGATGGGCTTCGAGGCGCGCGCCGCAATCCATGAGACGCTCGACCAAGCAATCGCCGACAAGGCCGAGGTCCGCGTCATCGCCTACGACTTCAATCTGCCCGAAGTGGTAGACCGTCTGGAGAAGCTCGGCAGCTCCCTAAAGATTATCATCGACGACAGCAAGGGACATGGCGGTGACGGCACCGCCGAGACCGAAGCCGAGGGCCGCCTGGTGGCCTCGGCAGGGCGCGAGAACGTGCTGCGCCAGCACATGGGCAGCCTGCAGCACAACAAGACCATCGCGGTGAACGGCCCGACTGTGAAGAAGGTCGTGTGCGGCTCGACCAATCTTTCTTGGCGCGGCTTCTTTGTGCAGGCAAACAACGCGTTTGTGCTGACCGGCCAGACCGCCACCGATCTATTCTTCGCCGCCTTCGACAACTACTTCAACGGCGCCAAGAACGACGTCGCGGGATTCGGCGCCAAGCCATCCGCCGATTGGAACGACCTTGGCCTTGCCGGCATTGACGCGAAGGTGGCGTTTTCGCCGCACAACGCGGCCAATGCCAAGCTCGGTAGCATTGCAGCCGACATCAAGACTAACACGACGTCGTCGCTGCTCTATTCGCTCGCATTCCTCTACGAGACGCCGGGCGTTGTGCTCGACGCAATCAAGGCCGTCACCGCCGACAAGAATATCTTCGTTTATGGTATTTCCGACAAAAAAGTCGGTGGTCTCGACGTGCAGGACCCGAGCGGCAATGTCGCGCCTGTCTATGCGGCTGAGCTCGGCGCAAACGTGCCGGAGCCCTTCAAGTCCGAGCCGACCGGGGGCGGCGGCACGCGCATGCATCACAAGTTCACAGTAATCGACTTCGACAAGTCGACGGCGCGTGTCTATCTTGGTTCTTACAATTTCTCCACGCCCGCAGATCTCAAGAACGGCGAGAATCTCGTGATCGTCAGGGACCGGCGCATCGCGGTGTCGTACATGATCGAGGCGCTCAGCCTGTTCGACCATTACTCGTTCCGCGTCGCCCAGAAGGCTGCAGAGGCCAAGAACCAGAAGCTGCATCTCGCAAGGCCTCCGCGCGCCACCGGCGAAAAGCCGTGGTGGGACGACGACTACACGGTCGCGCACAAGATCAAGGATCGCGTGCTGTTTTCCTGAGAGCGCTTGCGCCCGCGGTTGCTCGCGCGTGGACGCGACGGGCTCTATTTGGCATGAACATTCCAAATTCAGCACCGGCGGCGAAAGCCATTCGGGCATCGCCTTGCCCGGTGTGGAAAGTCTTTCAGCTTAAGAAGCCCGTCTGTTATCCGCCGCACTGTTTGGCAGAAGTTCTGGAGAACAAGGGCGAGAAGCCTATCGATCTGCCGGTCCAGCAAAAGCTGGCGTCGGTTTCTCTGCTGACGAGAACTCCGTGTCATCGGCTTTATGCGTCGTGCCTATCTGCGCGACCGTCGCCCCTGCAGTGCATACCCGCTCTTCTCCAACACGATGCAGAAAAGCCCTTCCAAAGTGGGGAGGTGGCGAATCTCGCTGCATTCGCCTAAAGAACGAAGGCAATTTCGAATGTCGGAGGGGGAATTATGAAACGGTTTTCTTGGTCTATTGCGCCTTTAGCAGTCAGCCTTGTCGCGGGTTTTTTGGGCAGTCAAAGCGCGAAGGCGCAAAGCGATTCCTGCACAGGAGCCCCTCAAGGTTCGCCAGGCGATTTTGATTACTACCTTCTGTCTTTGAGCGTCGCTCCCAGTTTTTGCGACACCAATCCTCGCGCGGCCACTCAGAAAAAGGAATGCCTCAACGGCGCAACCACGGATTATCGAGCTTTTCCCGTGACCGTCCACGGCTTGTGGCCTAACAAGAACGGCATTTCGAACAACGAGCAGCCCCGTTTTTGCACCGACATACCGCCGGGGGACCTACCAGCTAGCCTCAGTTCCACCGTCGCGAAATATATGCCCGGAGTCGCAGACGGGCTCGAAAAATGTGAATGGTCTAAACACGGCGTCTGCTCGGGTCTGTCCTTCGAGGAGTATTATCAGACCATCGCTGATATCATGCCAAGCATCGAGAACACGATTGGCTCCACGTTGCGCGACAACAATATGCTTGGCGCTGAGGTCAAACTTACCGACATCGTGGCAAAGATTGCGGAAAAGGATGCGAGCCTTGCGTCAGCGATCACGTTCGATTGCAAACAGGAGAGGGAGCGCGGCGGTAAATTCCGTTTCGACATCGTCGAGATGCGGATTTATATCTCGAAGGACCTCTCGGGCCCAACCTTTATTCCTTTTGATTCGAAGGGCGGCCATTTGAATTCTGGCTGTCGGGGCGGAGCGGGCTACCTTCCGAGCGGGTTCGATGATTAGAGCGCAGCTTCAGGCATGAATTGCCGTCGCTTTGAAAATCAACTTATAGCGATAGATGAGGCATGCGATGCCTCTTCGTCGAAGGGCTGCCTTCTGACTCAGAATCGCGATGAGGCTTCCGCGTGAGCTTAGCGATGCTAACTGTCAATGCCGCCTCAAGCTAATGCTTGCAATCCTGATAGAATTCCGGAAACTTGTTCGGGTCAACGTCCTTACCCCATGGATTGTCGGGGATCTTCGCGCCGGCTGCGCCGGCGTACTCCTGCTGGACCACTGTGAACTTCGGCGGCGATTTTGCGTAATCGATGATCCAGAGAAAGTCGTAATTGACGCCCTCCCAGCTCTTGGGCACATCGGCATTGACAATGTCGCCTAGCCTTAGAAGCGTCCGGAACGTATTGTTCAGGTTTTTCTTGGCGATGTGCTTGTGCTCCCATACGACGACGACAGTCTTGCCGTCGTACTCGGCCGAATTGAGTTCGGCCGCTGCACTCAGCGTCTGCGTGTCGAGGTCGCTATCTTCATTGGGATCCTTGGGAGGGACCAAGAAAGCAGTGACCTGCTTCCCCCAGCTTTTGGCCGAGGGCTCTGCCGTTTCCTGCGTATGCAAGGTGACGGTAAAAAAGGCGTCGGGCTTCCCGCCTTTGCCAAAGATGATCTCGTTCCCGGACGCGCCCTTGCCAAGGTACTGATCCGAGAGCGCTTGCGCACGAAGCGCCCCGACATCGCAAAGCTCGGCGCTGTTTTTCTTTTCCCCGTGCCTGAGCAGGATGATGCGCGAGGGCTGGGCCAGCGCCGCCTCGGCTCCAAGGACACCGACCAGTGCGGCCGATCCTGCGACTATCGCCAAATTGCGCATGTCCACCCTCCAATTCGCCCAACAGTTTATTTCAACCAAACAAACGATCGGAAAGCAAACGGACGCGTGCGTCAAAACTGGATCGGATTAAGGAACAGGGCAAGACATAATTGGAATTGGTGGGTGGAAACCGGACGTATAAGACCGAGCTCGCGGACCGCTGAAGTGCGCCCAATCCAAGCGGTAGATGCTGCGGAAATAACTGCTCGAAAGCCGACATTGGCATAAAGTTGTCGTCGGCCGTGCGGGCGTGTCGACTACTTGCTCGTGGGGTCGACAGGGGTCTCGGAGCCGCTGCCCGACTCGCCTGGGTCGGCGGACGGCTCTCACCTTCCACAATGTAGGTGATGTACTCAACATTTATCAGGGTGCGGGCCATTGGCCGCCACAACTCGACTTTGCAAGGGGAAAACGGCGGCAGGTGCCTCCCAGCCATCGCTCGCCGGAGCTGATAGAGTGTGCTACATTTGCACGCAACTGGTTTGCCCCGTATTGGGTCTTCGAGGTTGGCATGCGATCCGCTCTTCCCCAAATGCTGGCTCTTTTTGTCTCCCTCGCGCTTAGCCTTATCTTCGTTGCGGAACAGCCCTCCATAGGGGCAGAGGCTGGGGCGCCAGCACCGCGAGTGACTGTTGCAAACCCGATCGCCAAGACGATTGATGTTTGGGATGAATATACCGGCCGCTTCGAGGCACTGAAACAGGTCCAAGTTCGGGCGCGGGTGTCAGGCACGCTCGATAAAATTAACTTTACCGACGGCCAGCTTGTCAAGGAAGGCGACCTTCTCTTCGTTATCGATCCAAGGCCTTTTCAAATAGCTGTCGAAAGCGCCAAGGCCGATGTTACAAAGGCGCGGGCGCAAGTGGCGCTCGCCTCCATGGACGCGGTCCGAGCAGAGCAGCTCGCAACGAGCCGAACAATTACTTCGCGCGAAGTAGATCAGCGGAACGCCAATCTGGAGGTCGCAAAAGCGCAGCAGCTTGCCGCCGAAGCGGCGCTGCACAACGCCGAGCTTAATCTGGAATGGACGCAAGTGCGCGCGCCCATTTCTGGGCGTGTGTCGGATCGCAGGGTCGATGCCGGCAATCTCATCGAAGGGGGGCAGACGGGTGCGACGTTGCTCACGACGATCGTGACTCTTGACCCTATCCATTTCATTTTCGATGCCTCGGAGGCGGATTACCTCCGCTACGCGCGCCTCTCCGCGCTAGGGCAGCGGCCTTCGTCTCGGGACGTCAAAAACCCCGTTGTTGTCCGTCTCGCCGACGAGAGTGAATGGAAACATATTGGTGTCATGGACTTCGTTGATAATCAGCTCAACGCTCGCTCCGGCACGATTCGGGGCCGCGCTATATTCCAAAACAAAGACCTGTTTCTACTGCCTGGCACTTTCGGCCACTTGCGGCTATTCGGCGGCAACGTAGCAGCCATGCTGATTCCAGATTCGGCGATCGTGTCGGACCAGGCGAGCAAGACCGTCTTCACGGTCACACCAGAAAATAAAATTGCCGTGAAACTGGTGCAGCTCGGCCAAATTCATGAGGGGTTGCGCGTCGTCCTGGCGGGACTTGATCCAAACGACAGGATTGTGATCGACGGCATTGCCAATCCGTTCGTGCGGCCGGGCGCCTTGGTCGCTCCCCAAGATGGCATCATCATTGCGATCTCGAACTGAGCAAACCTATCGCGCGCCAGGGATAACGGATGCGATTTTCCCATTTCTTTATCGACCGGCCGATTTTCGCCGCCGTCCTCTCGATCCTACTGACAATCGCCGGCGCTATTGCGCAACGATCCTTGCCGATCTCGGAATATCCAGAGATCGCGCCGCCAACCGTGAACATTAGCGCTACATATCCGGGCGCCTCGGCTGAAGTCATCGCTGCAACCGTTGCAACACCCATTGAGCAGGAGGTCAATGGTGTTGACGACATGCTCTATATCGTCTCGCAATCGACTGGCGACGGGCGGGTCTCGATCGACGTCGTCTTCAAGGCAGGGGTGAACGTCGATCAAGCGCAGGTATTGGTCCAAAACCGAGTTGCGATCGCCGAGCCGCGTTTGCCCGAAGACGTCAGGCGCCTTGGCGTGACGGTCAGAAAGGCGTCGCCCGACCTCATGATGGTCGTTCATCTGACGTCGCCAGACGGATCGCACGATCAGCAATATATTTCAAACTACGCGACGCTTTTCATCAAGGATGCGGTGGCACGCGTCGATGGTGTCGGCAATGTCAATATTTTTGGCGCCCGGGATTATTCGATGCGGATCTGGCTCGACCCCGCGAAGATTGCCGCGCGCGGCCTCACCGCTGGCGAGGTCATCGCCGCGCTGCGAGCGGCCAATCTCCAGGTCGCGGCAGGCGCCATCAATCAGCCACCTGCGAGCTCGCCAGGCGCGTTCCAACTGTCGGTACAAACACTGGGACGTCTCAGCGACCCCGCGCAGTTCGGCGAGATCGTCATCCGGGCCGATCCGGATGGCTACATCCGTGTGCACGATATCGCGAGAGTCGAGCTCGGTGCGCTCGACTATACGGTCAACGCTTACCTCAATCGCGACACCGCCACCGCGCTCGTCATATTCCAAAGGCCGGGATCGAACGCGCTCGCCACCGCTGCCGCCGTGAAGGCACAAATGGAGCTAGCGAAGAAGGACTTTCCTTCCGGCCTTGATTATTCGATCGTCTATAACCCGACCGAATTCATCCAGCAATCGGTCAATGAGGTTGTGCATACGCTTTATGAAGCCACTGGACTCGTCGTCATCGTCGTTATCGTATTTCTCCAAACATGGCGGGCGGCGATCATCCCAATTATCGCCATTCCGGTCTCGCTCATCGGCTGCTTTCTGATGATGAGCGGCCTCGGTCTCACCTTCAACACGCTTTCGCTGTTTGGCCTCGTGCTCGCGATCGGTATCGTCGTTGACGATGCGATCGTCGTCGTCGAAAACACTGAACGATATCTTGAGTTGGGTATGTCGCCGCGTGAGGCCGCGCATAAGACAATGGACGAGGTCGGTGGCGCTTTAATCGCGATCGCGCTGGTGCTGTGCGCGGTGTTTATTCCGACCGCCTTCATTACCGGGCTGCAAGGCGCGTTCTACAGGCAGTTCGCGATCACCATCGCGACCGCCACGGTGATCTCCGCTTTCGTCTCGTTGACACTTTCACCGGCGCTCGCCGCGATTCTTCTGAAGCCGCACAACAGCAAACCGAAGCAAACCGGCGTGCTCTATTGGGTATCGTCGCCGCTACGCTGGTTTTTCGCTGGCTTTAACTGGCTTTTCGACAAGCTTGCCGCGGGTTACGGCTTCTTGACAGCCCGCCTAGTGCGAGTCGGCCTCGTTTCCGTATTTATCTATATAGGCCTCATTTATTTTGCATATGACATCTTACGAAAGACGCCGACAGGTCTCATCCCGCAGCTTGATCGGGGTTACCTCATCGCGGCATTCCAGCTGCCGCCCGGCGCATCGCTTGATCGCACAGACAATGCTCTGCGCCGGGCGGCCGACATCATTTTGCACCGGCCCGGCGTTTTGAATAGCGTGGTGTTCGCGGGGTTCGATGGCGCGACGTTTACGAACGCACCCAACACGGGCGTTATTTTCGTTGCGCTAAAACCATTCGAGGAGCGCGCCAAGGATGGTTTGACAGCAGCTAAGATCCTGACCGACCTTCGCCAGCAACTAGCCGGATTGAATGACGCTTTTGTGTTCGTGCTCGAACCTCCCTCGGTTCCTGGCATCGGCACCGGAGGCGGCCTTAAGGGATATGTGCAAGATCGCACTGGCCGCGGCCCACGAGCGCTCGAAGGCGCGGCTTGGACCGTGCTTGGCACGGCCGCGCAGAACAAAGGATTCAGCCAGGTCTTCACACTGTTCAACACGCACACGCCGCAGGTTTATGCCGACATCGACCGGACCAAGGCCGAGCTGCTCGGCGTTCCGATTGCTCGGGTTTTTGAAGCTTTGTCGGTCTATATGGGATCGAGCTACGTCAATGACTTTAATATCCTGGGGCGGACGTACCAGGTGACGGCTCAGGCTGACAATGCCTATCGGTTGACCTTGCGCGACGTCGCTAACCTCAAAACCCGGAATGCGACAGGAGATATGGTGCCGATCGGTTCCGTGGCGACGTTCCAGGACACGACGGGACCATTCCGCGTGCCGCGCTATAACCTGTATCCGGCGGCCGAGCTCCAGCTCAGCCTTGCGCACGGGTTTTCGTCCGGAGAAGGGATCGCTGCGATCGAGACAATCGCGCATGAACAACTGCCGCCGGGCTTTGGCTTCGAATGGACCGAGATCGCGCTGCAGGAGAAGCTCGCTGGTAATACCGCCTTCATCGCCTTTGGGCTTGCCGTGGTCTTTGTGTTTCTGCTCCTTGCCGCGCTGTACGAAAGCTGGCTGTTGCCGCTCGCCGTTATTCTAATTGTTCCGATGTGTGTGCTTGCCGCGATGATCGGCGTCACCTATCGCGGGCTCGATCGCAACATTCTGGTCGAGATCGGCCTAATCGTTCTTGTTGGCCTCGCCGCCAAGAATGCCATTCTTATCGTCGAATTCGCCAAACAGGCGGAGGAGCAAGGACAGACACGGTTCGAGGCCGCCGTGTCGGCCGCCCGAACGAGGCTGCGGCCAATTCTTATGACCTCGTTCGCTTTCATTTTGGGCGTCTTGCCGCTGGCGCGCGCGCAAGGCGCCGGGGCAGAGATGCGTCAATCGCTTGGAACCGCGGTGTTCGCCGGCATGCTCGGAGTGACTTTCTTTGGACTTGTGTTTACACCGACATTTTATGTCTTGGTGCGATGGGTTTCGTCACTCCTGCGGCGAGACTCAAAACGTATCTAACGGCATGATTGGCCTGCGGTGCAAGAGCTCACCTGGGACTTTTGCGAACCTATCTCGTCCGAATGCGAGGCGTCACATCGAATGGCACCGCATTGGCTGCGGGCGCTGATCGGCGCGTCCTCTGCGACATTCTATTGCGCTGCCGGCAGGGATTTTCCTTCTCTTTTCTTAAAGCGACGTGGTCGATCAACATTCCCAATCTTCTGACGAGCCCGCTCACGATCGCCGAATTTGCCGTCGCTTTAGTGGTAATGGGCCTAATAAGGCTCGCCATCGGCGTCGTTCCGGGTCGTGCGCACCGGTCTAATGCTTATGCGGCTCGCTACTGATGCGCCTTTGCGCGGTTGCCCGTCAGCGCACGACGGGCAGAAACCTTGTTACAAACCGGGGAATAAATCCTATGTCGCCGACATCGTCCAGGCCGCACGCGGGAAGTGGGGCCTGACAGGAAGTGCAATGCAGTTTTCCAGATGATTAAAGTTATGGGATTTGGCCACCGTCTACCGTTTGAGGGTAGAGCGTGAAAGTTGCCCCTTCGGGCGGACTGTGCCTTTCGCCGAAGGTCCGCTTTCCTATCTCATCGCCCCAAAGCCGTCATTCCGCTTCCCGGCCCGGCCACGCCATAGACAGAATGGCCGCTTTCCAATTTGCAGGCCGGAGAGCGGACTGGCAGAAAGCCACCCGACTCGGCCATTCAAAGTGCCACGTGGGAATGGCCGGTTTGGGTCAATTTTCAACGTTCCGTGTGCGTGCCGCACTGGTCCGGTGAAACCTAACGACCGGACGTGCGGAGCTATAAAGTGCCAACCTCGAGGGTCACCATCATCGGCAACAAGAGGCGATACGGCACCCTCATACCCGCACGTGGACTTAAAGCGTGACAAAATCCGGCCACGCTTTCTGGAGTTCTTGTCACCTGACTTCGTTCATGCCTCCGATGATGGTGGCGGTTCCGGTGGCGTCATGGGTTCATCCCGGCCCGCTTTTCGGCCCGCTTCGTACCCTTCCGCGCGGCCAGCCTCATGTCCCGCCTTTTGGCCCGCTTCATATCCTTCCGCATGGCCGGCCTCGTGTCCCGCCTTCCGGCCCGCTTCATATCCTTCCGCATGGCCGGCCTCATGTCCCGCCTTTTGGCCCGCTTCATACCCTTCCACATGGCCGGCCTCATGTCCCGCTATTTGGTGGGCCTCGTACGCGAGACCTTTCAGGCCTATGCCAACGCCGATCCAGCCAACTCCTGCGAAGACGAGATCAATGCCGAGGAAAAGTCCGAGAATGTAGAGGCTTGACACTGGCCAGTGCGCCAGGATGATGAGGCCAAGCAGGAACGTGACAACTCCTGAGAAAACCACCGCGATCCACGGTGTCCCCTCCTTCATATTGAAGGCCAGTATGATCCGCATGACGCCTGAGGCGACGAGCGCCGCCCCGAGCACAAGGGTCAAGAGTGCTGCGGCGAGGAGGGGGTTCTCGAACGTGACGAGGCCGGCAAGGATGTACAGCACGCCGAGAAGAATCCAGAGGAAGAATTTGCCCCATGATGTGACTTGGAATGCGTTGATGACTTCCGCAACGCCGGCGATTAGCATCATAATGCCGACCACAAATACGCTCGCAACGGTCGCCATGACGACGCTGTAGAGCGCGATCAGTCCCACAAGAACATAAATGGTGCCGAGTGCGACGATCCAGCCCCACTTGGCGCGCAGCGCCTCGACTCCCGGACCAAGATTGTTAGGCCTTCGAAAATCCGAACTGCTGGTCACGGCACTCCCTCCCGTTTCAACCTGTTTCGCCAGACTCACCTAGGCTATCACATGATGGTTCTGCGTAGGGAAGATCGCTAGGCCCGCCATATCGCTGCCTGTGGTCGAGCCTCAGTCGCGGTTTTAATCCGGCCTTCGTCAACGGGCTATTAAGGGAATGCGCGCAAGGCTTATGAGGAAACCACTCCTGGAGCCTGCCCATGTCGTGCGACGAAGCCGCTGCCGAGCCCAACGCAGCCGCCCCGCCGGATGCGCCTATCCTCAAGATCAGAGCGCGCGCCGCGGACTCGATCCTCGGCTCTGCGTCTTTCGAGACCGCCGGCGCCGCCTCGGCGCGACAATGGCCTTTCCTCTTTGAACCCCTTCTCCGCTATGGTCCGCGCGCGGCCTTAGCGGCCGGCCTCGTTGGTTTCGCGGGGGTGGCGGGCGCCTATTTTTCCGGGGATCAGTTGCCTTTTTCCGCGAGGATGCCACAGCCTGCCTCGATCGACGGGCCACAACCGGGCGGCGAGCGCGCCGAGATCCTCCGCATGGTGCACCAAATGGCCGACGAAATCCGCGCCCTCAAGGCCAGGGTCGAGGCGGTGCACGCCCAAAGCCCAAGCGCAAAGGAGGCCACGGCCCTCGAAGGCCTCAAGGCGCGTCTCGATGCGGTGAAGACAGAAACCGGCGCCGAGATCGCCGAACTTGCCGGCAAGGTCGACCGCCTGCAACGCGAATTGACGAC
>Ga0187879_10000714_pt1 | contig 22082 bp, 19 predicted proteins | sample June2016WEW_19_1_FD_132423 | JGI IMG/M metagenome (GOLD analysis project Ga0187879, IMG submission 132423) | Peatland microbial communities from SPRUCE experiment site at the Marcell Experimental Forest, Minnesota, USA - June2016WEW_19_10 | ecosystem: Environmental > Terrestrial > Soil >... | reverse complement strand
CGGCCTCGGCCGCAGGCCCGGGGTGCGGCCTCGGCCGCAGGCCCGGGGTGCGGCCTGGCCGGCCATCAGGCAGCCAGCGCCACGCTGGCCGCTGGCTGCCTTCCGGCGTGCTGCCGAGCACTGCCTCCCGGTCTGCTGCTGGGTCCAGGCGCTACCTGCCGATCGGCCTCGCCTCGTCGGTCAGCGCGAGCAGATCATCCACGGTCGGCGAGTCGTCACCTGACGAACCGGCGCGGCTCCCTGGCCGCTCGCGCACCAGGAGCCGCGGCTTGGTGATCTCGGCGACCGTCTGCCGGTAGGCGGCTTCATAGCCGGCGGCCATCACGTCGGTGGTGAAGTTGGCCTCGACGTGCTTGCGGCAGATGCCGGGGTCGAGACGCCGGGCCGCGCTGATGGCAGCGGGCAGCTCCTCGGGACGGTCGACGATCACGCCGGTCTGCCCGGGCACGATGAGCTCGGGCACGGCACCGCGGCGCAGTGCCACTACCGGAGTGCCGCAGGCCATTGCCTCGATGACGACCAGGCCGAATGGCTCCTCCCAGCAGATCGGGAAGAGCAGGCAGGCCGCCCGCGACAGCAGATCCCGCTTCGCGACCGCGTCGGCGACCCCGAACAGGGTCGTGTCGGGCCCGAGCCTTGGCTGGATCTCCCGCGCGAAGTAGGCGAGCTCGGGCGGTTCGGTGCACTTGCCTGCCAGCACGATCGGCATCCCGGCGGCGCGGGCCGCCTCGATGGCGAGGTGCGGTGCCTTATCCGGGCAGAACCGGCCGAGAAAGAACGCGAAGTCGTCCTTATCGGTCCGGAACGGGAATGTATCGGCGCGGATCGCATTGTGCACGGTCGCCGCCCAGGGCAGCTCCGGCGCCGTGGCGCGCTGGGCATCCGAGATGGCGACGAACCGGACGGTCTCGCCGAGCGCCTGATAGTAGTCGCCCGGGTCACCGGACGCGGGACCGTGGACGGTCACGACGGTCGGGGTCTGCCGCCTGCGGGCAAGCAGCGGTCCGGCCAGCGTGTGGTCGTGCACCACATCGACATCAAGCCCCTCGAGCAGCCGCGCGACCTGCGCCGCGTGCATGACCTCGGGCAGCGGCTCGCCGAGCCGGTCCGCCGGACCGACGTCGTAGCTGGCGAGAAACCGCTGCGCGCGGGTGCCGTGCTGGCCTCCGCCGATCAGGGTCACCTGATGACCCCGCTCGACCAGCGCGTCGACCAGGTCGGCCACTACCGCTTCAACGCCGCCATATGCCATCGGCGGGACGTCGAAGTAGGGCGGGGCGATCATCGCTATGTGCAGCCGCTGGGGGGTGGCGGCCACCTCTGGCGTTCGGAAGAGCGTCGAGGTTGGCACGCTCACTAGATGCCTCCTTATCGGTGTCGATGGCGATGCGACTCCTGGCATCCGGCTCGTTCCGCCGGGCGGGCACCAGTTATCCACAGGCACCCGCGGGGCGTCGCGCCCGGCGCCAGGCCCGGCGACACGGTCTTGGCAGGCAGGCACCCGGCTTGCACCGGACAGCGTGCGCCTTCCCGCCGACCAGATTGGTTACCCGCCGCACCCGGTCGCTCTGGCGGCGGGAGTGACGGTACCTGCCGCCCGCCGGGCCAGACGTAGTAACCGCATCGCACTAGTCCAGGCCGCGCATATTCGCCTGTCACGCCGCGATCATTCCCGCGATCGGCCCGACCGAATACAGCAGGACGTCCTGTTCCTCGGCGGGAAGCGAAAAAGTGCCCGAAAGGTTAAGAAGAAATTACATCTGGGTCAGTATGTTGGTGGACTTCTTGGTTAGGTGCGGTGGCGTGCCCGCGGTCAGCGGCCGGCGCGGCTTGCGGATGAGCTCGATGCCGCGGGGTAGCCCGGCGAGGTTCCAGGCTCCCTCCCGGGCGTCCAGGGTGAGCGCGGCGCCCGCCAGGTGCAGCCGCGCGATCCGCAGCGGCAGGTACCGTTCCGGGACGGCGGGCGCGCACCACACCCGCCCGAACGGGATCCATGGGTCGAAACGCAGCAGGGTGCGCAGCAGGTACAGCGGAGCCGCCGCGGCCCAGGCCTGCGGTGAGCAGGCCGTCGGATAGGGCACCGGCTCGCCGAAGTCGGCGCGGTCGAAACCGCAGAACAGCTCGGGAAGCCGGCCGCCAAAGCTCTCGCCGGCGTCGAAGACCGCCATGGCGATCTGCTGGGCGGCCTCCACGGCGCCGTAGCGCATCAGGCCGGCCGCGATAATGGCGTTGTCGTGCGGCCAGACCGAGCCGTTGTGGTAGCTCATCGGGTTGTAACGGCCCATCGTCTCGCCGAGCGTGCGCACCCCGAATCCGGTGAACATGTCCGGCCCGAGCAGCCGGGCGGTCACGGCAGCGGCCTTGTCCTCGTCGACCACCCCGGTCCACAGGCAGTGCCCCATGTTCGACGCCAGCGCGTCGACGGGCCGCTTGTCCCGGTCAAGCGCGAGCGCGTAGTACCCGCGATCGGGCAGCCAGAACGCGTCGTTGAAGCGGCGCTTGAGCGCGGCGGCTGCCTCGGCCCAGTGCCCGGCGGCGTCCTCCTCGCCAGCCTCCCTGGCGAAGTGCGCCCTGGCCACATATGCGGCATAGACGTAGCCCTGCACCTCAGCCAGCGCGATGGGCGGCTCGGCCAGGGCGCCGGCGGCGAAGCTGATCGCGTCGAAAGAGTCCTTCCAGCCCTGGTTAGCCAGGCCACGGTCGGTGGCCCGCTGGTACTCGACGAACCCGTCGCCGTCGGCGTCGCCGTACTGCTCGATCCAGGCCAGCGCCCGGTCAGCGTGCGGCAGCAGCGCATCGACCTCGCCGCGGGCCAGCCCCCAGCGCCGCAGCTCGCCGAGCAGCATGACGAACAGGGGCGTTGCATCGCTGCTGCCGTAGTAGACATCCCGGCCGCCGAGGGCATACCCGCTGTCCAGCCCGGAGCGCACCTCGTGCAAGATCCGCCCGGGCTCCTCCTCGCTCAGCGGATCGACTTTGCTGCCCTGCAGCCGGGCCAGGGTGTGCAAGGTGCCCAGCGCCAGGCTCGGGTCGAGCGGCAGCAGCATCCAGCTGGTGAGCAGCGCGTCACGGCCGAAGAGCGTCATGAACCACGGCGCCCCCGCGGCGACCACGCTACGGTCCGGCCGGTCCCCGTCGAAGATCCGCAGGGCACCGAGGTCCTCGGCACTGACGGCGAGCATCGCGGTGAGCCGCTCGTCCGGTGTGCTGACGGCCGGTGTTGCCTGCCGCCATTCCGCCAGGCGGGTGGCCGGACCGCTCGCCTCAACCGGCTGCCCGGGCCGGTACCTGGGCGGCACGTCGATTCCGTCGAGTGCGGGATGCACCTGCACGGTGGTCGTCCACTCGCTGCGCGGCGGCAGGACAGGGCGCCAGATCAGCTGCTGGCTGGTCACCGTCGGATCGGCGGTAGCCGCCACGGTGACCGCGCGTGATTCGGGGCCCTTCCGGTAGATCAGCCGTAGCGCGGCGTCGTCGGTGACCAGCTCGGTCGCCTCGCGGACCCGGACCCGGTCCTCCTTGACCTCGAAGAGGCCGGCGAAGTCAGCTTCGACGGTCAGGCTGAGGACCACCCCGGCGTTCTCCCGGCCGAGGTTGCGCAGCGTGATCTCCTCCATCATGCCGTTGCCGACGTAGCGGCGCCGCACCACGAGCAGCGTGCTGTCGGCGGTACCGGACCGGGGCGGCCGCCGGGCGATGAAGATCCCGGTATAGCGAGTCGGGCAATCCACAGTGAGCGGATCGAGCCGCTGGCCATCGACCTCCACCTCAAACCGGCTGAGGAACCGGGTGTCCCGGAAGAACAGCCCCCGTTCCGCCCCCGGGCCGATGTCACCTCCGGTGTCACAGATGCAGAAGGTGACGCCTTCGACCAGCGTTATCGTCCCGTCGGCAGCCCGCGAGTGCGGACTGCCGCTGTACGCCCAGCTTTCGGTCACGCTGCCCCGGCCTCCTATGTCAATGTGCCCCCGCCGTCATTATCGCTGGCGACCGGCCCGTCCGGCAGCAACCGGATGCCGCGTGCCCGGCCGATCGGGCGCCTGGGATACTCGTGCCCTCGGCTTGACCTTGACCAACCGGGGGGAACATCGTGGTGCCGCTGGCTGCTCGCGCGGTGGCCGCCGTGGTCGGTGGGCTGATCGTCCTGGTGACCGCGGGCAGCGTTGTCGGCACGCTGATCGTGCCCCGGCCATCGGGAAGCCGGCTGACCAACCTGGTCGACGTGGCCATAAATTGGACATTCCAGCTGGTCGCCAGCCTGATCAAGGACTTCAGGCAGCGCGACAGGGTGCTCGCCGCGCAGGCGGCCACGATCCTGATATGCCAGCTGATCGCCTGGCTTGGGTTCTTCTTCGTCGGCTACGCGCTGTTGCTGTGGCCGTTCATCTCCGGCGGGATCACCGCCGCATTCGCCACGGCCGGCCCGGGCTTGTGGCAGATCGGCAGCGACGCCGTCAAGGGCGCACCGGAGCGCACGATCATCGACTTCGCGTCGCTGACCGGGATCGTCACGGTCACCCTGCAAATCGCCTACCTGCCGACCCTGTATTCGGAGTTCAACCGCCGAGAGACTGACATCGCACTGCTCAACGCCCGGGCAGGCGTTCCGTCGTGGGGTCCGGAGCTGCTGGCCAGGACCCATTACGCGCTGGGCTCGGGGGTGTCGACCATCGATACCCTGCCCGATCTCTACGCGGAATGGGAGCGCTGGGCGTCCGACGTCGCGGAGAGCCATACCACCTACCTTCCGCTGGTGCGATTCCGCTCGCCCCGGCCCCTGTCATCGTGGGTCACCGCGTTGCTCGCCATCCTGGACTCCGCTGCCCTGATGCTCACGCTGTCACCGAAGGAGGCGCCCACCGTTCCCGCAAGGCTCTGCCTGCGCAGCGGTTTCCTCTGCTTCACGGATGTCGCGCGGGCTCTGGGCATTGACATCCCGGACAAACCCGACCCATCGCGGGGAATTAGCCTGACGTACGAGGAGTTCCTCGACGCCGTCACGCGGATGCGCGAGGTTGACTTCCCGATCGAGCGCGAGCCGGCCGAGGCATGGCCGGACTTCGTCGGCTGGCGCGTCAACTATGAGCAGGCCGCCTACGCACTCGCCTACGCCATCGACGCAGTTCCGGCGCTCTGGTCCGGCCCCCGCCGGCATTCGACCAAGGTCATCCCGCCGATCCGCCCGCCGAAGTAACCGCCCTGGCCGGCGATGGTGTGACGAGGTATCTGCAGAAGCAGGCCGCCGCCCCGCTGCGCGGCATGGCGACGGCCCGCTACCGCTGCCGGACCCAGGTCCCCCGGCCGGCCGTCAGGCCTGGCCGTTCTCGTCGGCTACGGCGATCGCGAAGCCGAGCGCCTTGAACAGGTTGCCGCCAGCCGAGACGACCCTGGCGGTGCCGACCACCGGGGCAACCGCGATCATGATGCCCTGCAGGTCCTCGGCGGTGATCCCGTTGTCGGCCGCGGCACCGGCGTTGGCGAGATAGGACGCGGGCGGCGCGTCGACCGCGATCAGGGCGCTGAGCCTGGCGAGCATCATGTCCCGCGAGCCCAGGTAGCTGTGATCGGCAGACGCGGCCGTCATGTCGGTAAGCGTGTCGAGCACCGGAGTCTCTGCAGGCATGGGTCTTCTCCTTGGCAACTGCGGAACGCGCCACCGGCGCTTCCGGATACGGACGGGCCGAGGCCGCGTGCACGCGATTCCCCCCCGGTCCACGCGTGCACGCGCCTCGATCCGCAGTACATCCGGTCCGTGGCGGCGGGGACATCACCCAGCCCGGGTGATGTCCCCGCGCTGCCAGGAACCGGTCCAGTTCGGCGGCGGTCGGCCCGGTGGCCGGGCCGCGCCTGCTGACCGACGGCGCGGCAGCCGCGTGCGATCGGGTGCGAATCGGGCGAACGCTAGCGGCCGTAGGAGAGGATGGCGGCCCCGTGGCTCGTACCGAACCCGACGCCGATCGTGCCGGAGGCCCACAGCGAACTGGTGCCGGGGACGTGCGTCAGCGCGGTTACCGAGACGGTGCTGCCTGAGCTGGCCGGCCCGGCTGCGCTTGTCCATGTCCCGTGCAGGTAGTGCACGAGATAGCCGGCTCCGGCCGGGCGCACGGCGTAGAGCCATAGTCCCCCGTTGCCGTCTCCGGCGATCGGCCCGGCGAGGGCGCCGGCGGGCAGCCGGCCGGTTACCCGGCTCCAGCGGAGCCCGTTCCAGTGCATCAGGACCACCGGGCCGCGTGAACTCCCGGTGGCGGCGTAGATCGTCCCCCACACGCTGGTCGCGGACACGGCCAGCATCTGCTCGGGGAGGATCGTGTGCCCGGCAGGCAGCAGCCTGGCGGGCAGCGGGATCACCCGCCACCTGCTGCCGTTGAAATGCAAGGAGACCCAGCCGCCGCGGGCGACGTCGTAAGCCCACGCCCAGATATTCGACCTGGAGGAGGAGCTGACCAGCCGCGCCGTACCGCCACCGCCCAGCGTCACGGCCAGCGGCGTGCCCCGCCACGCAGTGCCGTCGTAGTGAAACGCCGTCTCCCGCTTCCTGACCCTGTTATAGGCGAACGCCCACACATCACGCCGCCCGCTGGTCGCTATCCCGTCGATCTCGATCCTGCCCGGCGGGCCGAAGCTGACCCTGGACCAGGCGTGCCCGTTCCAGTGATCCACCGCTGCCTCGTCGGCGATGGCTACCCAGACGTTGGCGGCCGACGATGCAGCCACGCTGGCCGCGGCGGACCCCGAAGAACCGGGACGATCCATCGGCTGCCAGCGGTTCCCGTCCCACCGGTACACCACCGGGGTGCTGGCGGCGGAGCTGCCCGTCGCCCACGCATCGTCGCGGCCGGTGGCGATGACATCGGTCAGGCCCGCGTCGGCCGCATGAATAGCGGTGGAGACCTGCCAGCGCGGCGGCCGCGGCGCCGGCTCTGATGGTAAGCCGGCCGTCAGCACCACCACGGCCAGAACGGCGCAGCCAAGCATGACGCACCATCGAACGACTGCCACGTTCGCCCCCCCAGCGGAAAGTGACCTGCTCATGATGCGTGATCCGGCCGCCAGAATCCAGCACCGCGGGGTGCCGGGCGGCCATCCGGCTGCTGTGGCCTACATCCGCCGCGCTGCGCCTCGGAACGCTCGCTATCGATCGCGGCGCGCCCGTGAATCACCAGCCGGGCAGCGGGCTCGCGCCGCGAACAGCGCGCTCACGGGCCAGCAGGCGCCGCCGGGCCCCTCGGCTGCCGCCATCAATGTCCTCCTGGCTGAGCACCGCGAAGCGAGCTGGCAGCAGCGTGGCCGGCTCGCCCGGGCCGAGGCACCACTGCGCGCGCAGGCCGGCCCGGACCCGGCGGGCCTCGGCGGTGAAGGCCTCCCATGCCAGCAGGCCGCCCGCCGCCACCGCGCCCGTGCCCGCCGCGAAGGCGGCGTACTCCCAGTAGCCGGTGCAGAGCACCAGCGCGTACCCGTCATCCGGCGGGCACCAGCTGGTCAGGTCGGCCTGCACCAGCGTGATCAGCCCTCCGAGCCGACGGCGGCGTGCCTCATCCTCCAGCAAGGCGAGCGCCACCTCGGACACGTCCACAGCGGTGACGGGCCGGCCGGCCTCGGCGGCCAGCAGCGCGCTGCCCGATGGCCCGCAGGCCAGCTCCAGGACCGGCCCGTCCGGCAGCTCCATGGCCAGCGCGCGGACGGCGGCCGGATGCGGCGCGAAGGAGCCTGCGGGGCCAGCTGCGTACCTGGCGTTCCACCGGATCCGGTCCGGATGGCTGGCGAGATCTCCGCCGCCCGGCTGGCTCACCGGCACCGGTCCGATGACCTCACTGATGGCCGGGGTCCCTTCGAGTTCGCCGTTCCGCTGGGCCCTCCCCACCGGGTCACCTGCCCGGCCCCTGCGCGCAGTGCACGCCGACAACATCAGCCATGGTGAGCAGGCCTGGCCTGGCGGCGGCGACGACAGGGACAAGGTTGGCGATGACGGCCTGGGTGCCGATGTCCCCGTTGACGCCGGAGGAGATCCGCTGATGCACATCAGGCTCGCCGTAAATGTCGATCGCATCCTGTGACGGCGCGCCGGCGCTCATCTGGAGCCGGTACCTGACGACCACCTCCCCGCGCGACCGCACCGTCGCGGTCTGCAGCTGGCCGATGACACCGCCTTCGGGCACCACGCCGAGACCGGTGCTGACCGCCGCCGGCGCCAGGACCGGATCGATCGTCTCGGTATAGTCGTCCACCGGCCAGCCCAGGCAGGCGCAGACCAGATAGGCCGACTCCCGCAGCCCGACGTGCCCGACCAGCCCGGCGGCCGCGCGCCCGCGGAACTCCCCGGCGCTCAGGCCGACGCCCGCCTTGGCCTGCAGCTGACGGCGACGCTCGTCGGTATCGACGGTCCGCGTTACCTCCACCCTGCTGACAGTCGCGCACACGGTGGTGAGCACGAGGACGAGCGCGTCGAGCAGGAATCCCGGATTGATCCCCGCTCCGAGGACGCTGGTGCCAGCCGTCTGGGCGCGCGCGTCAAGCTCCGCGGCGAGCCCGCCGTCCCCGGCCCGGGGGTAGGCCAGCTCCTCGCAGGTGGACAGCACGTTCCAGCCCATCTCAACCGCGCTGACCAGTTGCGGCATGATGGCCGCCAGCCGCGAGCCGGTCGCGTGGACCAGCACTCCGGCCCGGCCCTCTGGGCACCGCGGAAGCTCCGCCGTGACCGGAACGCCGAACTGCTCAGCGCCGGCCAGGGTGCCCAGATCCTTACCCATCTTGGCCGGGTCGAGGTCGATCGCGGCTACGACCGCGACGCCGGGCCGCTGAGCCAGCCGGCGCGCGATCTGCAGGCCGATGGGGCCGAGCCCCTGGCAGGCGACCGGGATAGTCATGACCGGCGACACTCCTGAACTGGCGGGCCGGGAACGCACCCAAGCTACGCGACGGTCGCGGCCCGGCTGCGCGGCGGGCCAGCCCTGCCAGGGGACGTCGCCGCGCGGTCGCCTGTAACGCGGGGGCGGCTGCCGGGACTGAACTCCCGGTACGTCCGCATCCCAGCGTAAGGAGCAGGCATGAAGAACATGAGAAGGCTCGGCCCGGCGGCCGTGATCGCGGCCGTCGTGGCCGGGACGCTCGGTGCGGCAGCCGGGCCGGCCGGTGCCGCCACGGCGCACGCTCACTTCGGTGGCGCAGGCCGCGCCGTGTTCGTTCAGACCGACAACACCGCAGGCAACCAGGTCGTCGCCTACCAGCGGGCCCGCGGCGGCAGCCTGACCCAGGCCGGCGCCTACCCCACCGGCGGCCTCGGCGGCATCCTGGCCGGATCGGTAGTGGACCACCTCGCCTCCCAGGGCTCCCTGACCTACGACCGGCGCCACGGCCTGCTGTACGCGGTCAACGCCGGCAGCAACACCGTCTCGGTCTTCGCCGTCCACGGCGACCAGCTCAGCCTCCGCCAGGTGACCGGCTCGGGCGGGACATTCCCGGTCAGCGTGGCCGTCCACGGCGACCTGGTCTACGTGCTGAACGCGCTGGACGGCGGGTCGGTCCAGGGCTACCGCAGCTTCTTCGGCCGGCTGTTCCCGATCTCCGGGTCGAACCGGGCCCTCGGCCTCGACCCGTCGGCCACCCCGCAGTTCACCAACACCCCCGGCCAGCTAGCTATCTCCCCGGACGGCTCCCAGCTGATCGTCACGACCAAGGCCAACGGCAACGACATCGACGTCTTCGCCGTCCGCCCCGACGGTGGCCTGTCCGCGCGCCCGGTCGTGAACTCCGAGCCGGGCACCGTCCCGTTCGCGATCACCTTCGACCGGGCCGGCCACCTGGTCATCGCCGAGGCAGGCACCAACGCGCTGGCCACCTTCCGCCTCGACGGGGACGGGACCGTCACCCTGCTCGACGCGGTCGGTACCGGCGAGGCCGCAACCTGCTGGGTCGCTCCCGGCCACGGACTGCTCTTCGCCTCCAACGCCGGCGGTCCGGCGGTCAGCAGTTACCGCTCCAGCCCGAGCGGCCAGCTCACCCTGCTCGGCAACACCACCACCGACCCGGGGACGGTGGACGCCACGGCGGCGGGGGGCGGACGGTTCCTGTACGTCCAGACCGGCCTGAACGGGATCGTCGATGAGTTCTCGGTCGGCGCTGGCGGATCGCTCACCGGCATCGGCTCGGTCACGGTACCCGGCGCGGTCGGCGGCGAGGGAATCACCGCTGGCTGACGACGCGAGTGCCGGATGCGGTGTCCCTGCTGGCCCGGGGACACCGCGCCGGCCCGGGCAAAGGCCATAGGGTGCCGCCAATGGACGACGACGCTGAGCTCACGCGGCGGCTGCGCGCCGGGGACGAGCAGGCGTTCGTCCTGCTCGTGCGGCAGTATCACGACCCGATGCTGAGGCTGGCCTGCTCGTTCGTGCCCAGCAGGGCGGTGGCCGAGGAAGTGGTGCAAGACACCTGGATGGGCGTGCTCCGCGGGATCGCCGGGTTCGAGGGGCGCTCTTCGTTTCGTACCTGGCTTTTCCGTATCCTCGTCAACCGGGCCCGGACGGCGGGCGCGAGGGAACGCCGCAGCGTCGCGGTGGCCGACACCGGGCCGGCCGTCGACGCCTCGCGGTTCGACAGCGCCGGCGGCTGGTGCGAGCCGCCCGAGCACTGGACTGACGCGATCGACGACCGGCTGCGGGCGGGAAAGCTAGCGGACCGGATCCGGTCGGCGATCGTGGACCTGCCGCCGCGCCAGCGCGAGGTAGTCACGCTGCGTGATGTCGAAGGGATGAGCAGCAGCGAGGTCTGCCACGTGCTGGACATCTCCGAGGGCAACCAGCGGGTGCTGCTGCACCGGGGCCGCAGCCGGGTACGGCAGGTCCTTGAGACCGAGTTCGGGAGGGCGACGTGATCCCCCGGATGATGCGGTTGCGGCGCCGCGACCTCGTCTGCCAGCAGGCGGTCGAGCTGGTCACCGACTACCTCGAAGGCACCCTTCCGCGATCGGCCCGCCGGCGGTTCGAGGCGCACCTGGCCGGCTGCCCGCACTGCACCGAGTACCTGGCCCAGGTGCGGGCCACCATCGAGCTGGCCGGGCGGATCACCCCGGACGACCTGACCCCGCAGATGCGCGACGAGTTCATCGATCTTTACCGCCGGTGGCGATCCGAAGGCGACTAGCCGCGCCAAGATCGCGCAGCTCGATGCCGGGACTTCCACGTACCAGCAGCCACGGATGACCGCGGGCCGCGGCACCCGGGCGCGGGCCAGCCCGGCCGCCAGGTGAGGACGGCCGGGCTGGCGATGACGAGGCTTAGCGGGCCGGGACGAGGACTGGCTCGAGAACCGGGCTGACGGCCTGAACGGGCTCCGGCCGGCTGCGCCGCGGCAGGGCGAAGATGGCGGCGACGGCGGAGACCAGCGCCACGGCGGCGGCCACCCGGATGCCCATCGCCATCGCGCTGACGAAGGCGTTGTGAGCCGCGCTCACCAGCTCGCTGCCGGCCGGGCCGCCGACGTGCGCGCCGATGGCGTCGGCCGCGGCAACCGAGCTGGTCGCCTGGTGGACGACCGCGCCGGGCGCGTGCGCCGTGGCGAGCGTGCTGCCCAGCCGCGAGCGGTACACGGCGGCGGCCAGGCTGCCCACGATGGCGACGCCGAGGGCCCCGCCGACTTCCCTGATCGTGTCGTTGATCGCACTTCCGGCACCGGCCTGGTGCGCGGGGACCGTGCTCATGATGGTGGTGCTCGCGGGTGCCATGACCAGCCCCATTCCGCCGCCCATGATCGCGATGGCGATAGCGATCGGCAGGTAGGCGGTGTGCACGCCGGCCGTGGACAGGCCGAGCAGGCCCAGGCCCATCAGCGCCATGCCGGCCGGGATGATCACGCGGGAGCCGAGGCGCTTGGCCAGGATCGGGGAGACCGGTGAGGCGGCGCCCATGGCGATGGCGAACGGCAGCGCGCGCACTCCGGCGGCCAGCGGGCTGTAGCCGTGGACCAGCTGCAGGTACTGGGTCAGCACGAACAGGCTGCCGAAGAGGGCGAAGAAGATCACTGTCACGGCGGCGGCTGACGCGGAGAAGGCACGCACGGCGAACACTCGCAGGTCGATCAGCGGATGCTCGATGCGCAGCTCCCACCAGACGAAGGCGGCGAGCGCGGCTAGCCCGGCGGCGGTCTCGGCCAGGGTCGCCCCTGAGGTCCAGCCGCGGCCCGGCGCCTCGATGATGGCGTCGACGATCGCGAAGAGCGCGCCCGCCACGAGCGCAGTGCCGGGGAGGTCGAGCCGGTGGCCGCCCGGTTCTGCGGTCTCTGGCACCGTCATCAGCACCCCGGCCAGCGCGACCGCGACCAGCGGGACATTGATGAGGAACACGCTGCCCCACCAGAAGTGCGCGAGCAGCAGGCCGCCGAGAGTCGGGCCGACCACGATGCCGACGCCGGCCACCGCTGACCAGGCCGCGATCGCCTGCGGGCGCTCCTTCGGCGGGAAGACCGCGTTCAGGATCGACAGGGTGGCCGGCATGACGAACGCAGCCCCCAGCCCCATCACTACCCGCGCCCCGATCAGCATGCCGGTGCCGGACGCGAACGCCGCCGCCGTGCTGCCGAGCGCGAAGACAGCCAGGCCGCCGAGGAGGGAGAGCCGCCGGCCGTACCGGTCACCCAGGGCTCCGGCCGGGACCAGGAGCGCCGCGAAGCACAGCGTGTAGGCATCGGTGATCCACTGCAGCGAGCTGGTGCCCGCGTGCAGCACCCTGGCCAGGGTGGGCAGCGCGGTATTGAGGATGGTGTTGTCGATCACGACTACCAGCAGGCTCAGGCAGAGCACGAGCAGGATCTGCCTGCGGCGGGGGTGGCCGCCTGGCCACTTGTCTGCCTGGCTGGCCTGGGCGGCAGGCACCTGGCGGGCCGGAGCCCCGGGATCCTGGCGAGCCGGAGCCCCACGGTCTTGGCGGGCGGGTCGTCCCCCGGGCGTCCGCCTGGCCGATGCCGCAGCGGCCTGCCTGGCGGGTGCAGCGGCCTGTCCGGCGGGTGCAGCGGAGGCCGGCCGCTTCGTCGGGCGTCTGCTCATCGGATTCTCCTTACGACTGCTTGCTTACGATCGTTGGCTTACGTTCGTTGACTTACAGTCGTAAGCATAGACAGATGAGCTAACAGTTGTAAAGTGGGAATATGAAATCAGCACCCAGCACGGCCGGATCCCAGGTCGCAGCCTCGGCGGCCCGGCCCTCGACGTCGGCCGCTCCTGGCTCGCGCAGGCGGCAGCGGAATGCACGCGGCCAGGGAGCCAGGCTGACGGACGAGATCGTCTCGGCGGCGCTGGCCCTGATCGAGCGGACCGGTTCGGATGAGGCTGTCACGCTGCGCGCGGTGGCGCGCGAGGTGGGCATCGCGGCCCCGTCCATTTACGCCCACTTCGCCGATCGCGACGCCATCATCATCGCGGCGGTCGCGCAGGTCTTCGATGAGCTGACCGACGCCATCGAGACCGGCGCGGATTCGGCCGGCCAGGATCCGGCCGCCCGCCTTGTCGCCGGCTGCGAAGCTTATGTGGCGTTCGGGCTCGGGCACCCGGCCCGGTACGGCGTGCTGTTCTCCGAGCAGCGGCTGGGGGCGCGGGACTACTGCAAGCCAGTCCAGCTGGGTTCGGACGGCAAGCCGGTGCTGGAATTCGGCGCGGAGTCGTTCGCGCTGCTGGTCGAGTCGATCGAGGACTGCGTGAAAGCCGGCGTCTCGGCCAGCACCGACGTCGTCGCCGACGCCACCGCCGTGTGGGTCGCGATGCACGGGACAGTCAGCCTCCGCACCGCACTGCCTGGCTTCCCCTGGCCCGACCCGGACCAGTTCGTCCGCGAGTACGTCCGCTCGCTGGCCAGGGTCACCGGCTGAGACGCGCCTGACCCGCCGCCCGCAAGTATTCGCCTGTCCGGCCTGCACGTGCCGCGGCGGCGGTACCGGCACCCGGTGCCGGCACTGGACTTATACCGGATTTGGTGACCACATATCCGACATAAAGGTCGGCGAAGGCCACGAAATCCGGTATAAGATACCTAGAACCCAAGCTCAGACCACCCCGGACGGTCACGCCACCCCGGACGGTCACGCCACCCCGGACGGTCACGCCACCCCGGACGGTCAGATCACGTTGAGGGTGATGTCGGTGGCTGCGAGTGCCTTGCTGACCGGGCAGCTTTTCTTGGCGTCCTCGGCGATCGCGGTGAACTGCTCCGGGGTAATGCCATCAGCCGTGCCGCGGACTCTCAGCGTGATGCCGCTGATCCGGAATCCGCCCGCGGGATCCGGCCGGAGCGTCACGTCCGCCCGGACCTGGATCGACTGGCTGGTGCCGCCCGCCGCCCCGAGCAGGCCGGAGAACTGCATCGCGAAGCACGAGCTGTGCGCAGCGGCGATCAGCTCCTCAGGACTGGTATAGCCGCCGGCCTCATCGGCCGCCCGCTTGGGGAACGAGACCTCGTAGCTGGCGATGCCGGAGCTGACCAGCTCAACCGTGCCGGTTCCGTCCTCAAGGCCGCCAGTCCAGGTCGTTTCGGCAGTACGCGTGGGCATAGCTTCTCCTCGGTCCTGAGCTTTTATCACCGACAGGTGTGCCGCTTCGGTGGGCGCGACCACCGGTGCTCAGCCCTAAGCTTGCCACCCGGTCCCTGACTGACTAGACCGGCCCGGCCAAATCAGGCCAGCACGGTGTCGGCTGGCCGGTCCGGTCGTTGTGCCAGATCCCAAGTTTTTGGGCCCCACCCGATCAATGGTCAAGTTTCCCGCGCAGCAGAGTCACCGTCAGCGTGGACAGTCGGCGTGAGAGGATTCGAAAATGAGCGAGAACCCGTGGTGGCACCCGGCCGATGACGACGACTGGGATGAGCCGCTACCACCTGTCGTTACGCTCGAACCTGACTACCATGCCAAGCTTCCCCTAGGGGGGGACGGCGAGCTCGCCTGGCAGCGCACCAGGTTCTCGCCCGAGTTGCTGGATCGGCTCGCCGCTTGGCAGGAGGAGTTCGATACCAATTTTCACTGGCAGAAGGGCTGGCATTCGCAGGACGCGCGGGACCGATGGGCAAGCGAAGCCCCGGATCTCGCCGCTCACGTGCGCGCGGAGCTGGGAACTCGAGCCGAACTTTTCGTGCACCTCTGGCCTCTGCAAGATGTCGACGAGGCGTGACCGTGGTCAGGAGCCTGCCGCCCAAACGATCGTCATCGCGGGAACGTCAGTTGAGCTGTTGTGGGGGCGGGACAGGGTCCTGTCTTCTTACGGCCGTAATCTGGAACAGCGGTGATGATACGCGCGGTTTTCTCTACCTGCACGACCCGGAACAGGATGGGCCTGTACCAGTTTGCCGCGGAGTCGCATAGGTAAAATAGCCTATAAAATGCGCGCGTCTTATTTTCGGAATTGTATTTCTCGGAAGTCCACGCGCGCTCGACTGCTGTTATCGAGTAATTGAATCCCGGCCAGCCGCCAGGGTAGTTGGAAATGCGCTTGCCTTTGTCGCTGGCCTGAATGTGGCGGAACCCCCACTTCGCAATGCCGCAGAAAAGCCACCCTCGTGAGTAGCCACCTCCTACCCGCTTCAACTTGTATGATGCCACGAGATGCATATCGCTAACATCAGCCCCGCAATGAGGATAATTAGGAATTGCAGGTATATTGCTGACGGGATTCCCACTGGCGTATGCATATGGCAAGACCACGCTGGCAGTGATGACGCTGCTGCTCGCGGCCGGCGGGCCGAACGCCAGTAAACAAACTGCGAGGGCAACTACCGACGACCAGCGAGTTTTAGGCGATTGAACGCTAACTCTTCGGCGTGGCTTGAAACCTTGTTGATCAGGAATTGGCATCTGCTTGCCTTCCTGAGTAAGATTTGTCCAGGATAATGAATCATGCGAAGCTTGTCCAGATCTCACCGTGTGAAGGCATCTGACTCGCAGGAATCGCTGATGTGTGCGCAGCACGGCGACCCGACGCCAGCGCGCGAATACCTGTTTCGTCACCCGTGAACTCCTGGGAGCCTCGCCTGCACGCGGCGGCGGGGCGGCGGGGCAGGTGCGCGAAAGGCACGGAAACTGTCCCGTCCCGGACGTAGGCTCCCGGACAGCTAGTCGCGATCGGCGAGGGGGATCAGGTGGGGGAACCACAGCCGTCTGGGCACGGAAACGGTCACCGAGCCGGTCTCGCCGTGCAGCCAGCCGGGACGGCGGCACAGCAGCCGGCCGGGAACGCGGCGCAGCAGCCGGCCGGGAACGCGGCGCAGCAGCCGGCCGGGAACGCGGCGCAGCAGCCGGCCGGGAACGCGGCGCAGCAGCCGGTCGGGCTGGTGGTCGGCACGGTGCCCGCGACGCCGCTGCAATTCTCCGTCGGGCTGGCGCCAGGGCAGTACTTGCAGCTCGACGACGTCGTGGTCACCCGGCGGGAACTGCCGGGCCAGCCGGCCGTGCAGATCGCGGGCGTGGTCACCAACGTGGAGGCCGTGCACGAAGGGGCGCGTTTCGCCTCCGATGTGTTCCTCATCGCCGACGGGGCGCTGCCAGCCGAGGTCTGCGAGGTCGCCGAGGTCGCCGTGACCAGGGTCGAGCCCGAGGTGTACGTGCCGCCATTGCCCGGCGCCGCCGTGGCGCGGGCAACAGGGACTCAACGGGATTCGGCGCTGTACTTCGACGAGATGGGGACCGCGAAGGTGCCGGTCGGCTTCGGCCGGGACGGGCAGCCGGTCTACATCAACTTCGAGTTCGTCGACGGCACCCGGGGCGCCCACATATCGATCTCCGGGGTCTCCGGGATCGCCACCAAAACATCGTTCGCCCTGTTCCTGCTGCACGCCATCACCAACTGCGGCGTGCTGGCCGGCGAGGCGCACAACACCAAGGCCCTGATCTTCTCGGTCAAGGGCGAGGACCTGCTCTTCCTTGACTACGCCAACAGCAGGCTGTCTGCGGCCCAGCGAGACCGCTACGGTGCGCTCGGGCTGCCTGCGGCACCGTTTAACAATGTTCGGGTCTTCGCGCCGCCCCGGCGCGACGATCCGTCGGGCACGCCGGACGTATCCGCCCGGGACCGGGCGGTGAGCCCGTTCTACTGGACACTGGCCGAGTTCTGCGCCGATGAGCTGCTGCCGTTCGCCTTCGCCGACGCCGAGGACGAGCGGGCCCAGTACACGATGCTGATCGCCCAGGTCGCCGCGCGGCTGCGGCGGGACGCGATCGCGGCGGGGCCCGACGGCGCGGTCAAGGTTCGCGGCGTCGACCCGGCGCGCGACGGCGTGCTCCGGACCTTCGGCGACCTGGTCGAACTGCTGGAGGCCGAGCTAGGCGACGACAGCACGCGCGGCGCGTGGGTGGCAGGCAGCGCCGTGACCGGCAGCGTGAACGCGCTGCTGCGGCGGCTGCGTTCGGCGGCCAGGCCGCTGTCGGTGGTGATCAGGGGCGACCTGTCGCATCGGGGCGAGCGCTCGATCAGCACATCGCGTGCCCAGGTGACCGTCGTCGACCTGCATAACCTCCCCGACCGGGCGCAGCGCTTCGTCGTCGGGGTAACGCTGCGCGGCGAGTTCGCCCGCAAGGAGCGGCAGGGCACCTCACGGCCGCTGATGTTCGTGGTGCTCGATGAGCTGAACAAGTACGCGCCGCGCGACGGTGACAGCCCGATCAAGCAGATCCTGCTGGATGTCGCCGAGCGCGGCCGGTCGCTTGGCGTGATCCTGATCGGAGCCCAGCAGACCGCCAGCGAGGTGGAACGGCGGATCCTGGCCAACTGCGCGATCCGGGTGGCCGGGCGGCTGGACGCCGCCGAAGCCGAGCGGCCCGAATACGGTTACCTGCCCCCCGCGCAGCGCCAGCGGGCGACGCTCGCCAAGCCGGGGACGATGTTCATCGCGCAGCCGGATATCCCGGTGCCGCTGGCGGTCGACTTCCCGTTCCCCGCCTGGGCCACCCGGCCGAGCGAGAAGGGCAGCTGGGCCGGCGTCGACACCGGGCCTGCCGTCCCCGCCGACCCGTTCGCCACCATCCCCGGCGCCGACGACGAGGTACCCCCGTTCTAGCTGTTCTTGCTACCTGCGCGGTACAGCTTGGCCGCTGCTAGCTGCTCTCGCCGTCACTGGCCGGGCGCTCGTCCGGCGGTGTCACGAACGTCCCGAGCCCGTGCACGCTGTACACATAGTGCTGATCCCGCAGCGCGGCCACAGCCTTGCGCACGGTTGTACGCGCCAGCCCTGTCTCCAGCACCAGCTGATGCTCAGACGGGATCGGATGCCGGGGAACTTATCCGAAACGACCACGCGCAGCGGGCCTCACGATCAAGCAGGCCTGATCACTAACCGTCACAGCGCGAGGCCGGCCTCCAGATGGGCGAGCGCTCCGTCCATCAGGGTGGCGATATCGACATCCGGCTGGTCAGCTGTGTCGAACATGGCCGTCATCATCGCGCCCACCACCGCCCCCGACAGGGCGCGGACCGCGGGATCGGCGGCCGCGCGGCCGGCCCGCTCGGCGACCACCTCCGCGAGCATCCTGATCCCGTCGGCGAATTGGCCCAGCATCGCGCCGCGCAGTTCGGGCACGGACAGCATGAGAGCGAGCCGCTCGCGCTGGTCGGCCTCCTCCGCCGCGGTCAGCCCGGAAAACACCGAGCGGACCGCGGCCCGGAGCGCCGGGATGGTGCCGAGTTCCGGCGGCTGGGCCCGGAGTGCATCGGCCAGCAGCGGGTCGTACTCGTCGGTCAGCACCAGGTCGGCCTTGGCCGGGAAGTACCGGTAGAACGTGCTCTCCGATACCTCGGCCGCCTCGATGATCTGCTCGACGGTGGTGGCGTCGTAGCCCTGCTCGCGGAACAGGCGAAGCGCGTGCGCCTGGATGGCGCCGCGCGTCTTCGCCTTCTTCCGCTCGCGCAGCCCGGTGACCTTGCACTCATGTGGCATGGACAGTTTCGGCCTCCGGCGCGGGAACGGGCGGCTTCCTGGCCGTCTGCCGCGGCAGGAATACTGCGGCCAGGATAAGGCCGGCCACCGCGACCCCCGCCGACACGACCAGTGAGAGATCCATGCCGTGCACGAACGAGGTGCGCACCGAGTCAAGCAGCGCGGCCGACCCGGCCTTGCTGGCGACCGCCACGCCGCCGAAGATGCCCGACTTGACGGCGCTGGCAGCCGGGGCCGGAAGGCCCGCGAGGTGAACGCCCGACCGGTAGGCGCCGAGCAGCACGCTGCCGAGGATCGCCGCGCCGAACGGGGCGCCGGTCTTGTTCACGGCCTGCAGCACGGCCGAGCCCACCCCGCTCTGTTCCTCCGACAGCTCGGCGAGCGCGGCCGACGCGCTCGTGGCCAGGGCCAGGCCCAGCCCGGCCCCGCCGATGGCCATCCAGGCCGCGACGAACCCGGTCCCCGAGCTCACGCTGGTCGTGGCGCCAACCAGCAGGCCCGCGGCGAGCATCGTGAACCCGGCGACGACCGCCAGTTTCGCGCCGACCCGGGCAGCCACCCGGTCGGCGGGCACGGCGCCAACGATCAGGCCGCCGATCAGCGGCAGCAGCCGCAGGCCGGAGCCCATCGCGCTGGTGCCGAGCACGCCCTGGAAGTACTGCGGCATCGTGAACAGCACCCCGATCATGGCGAGGATCGCGACGGCGACCAGGATGACGCCCCAGGTGTAGGACGGCGACGAGAACAGCTTGAGGTCAAGCAGCGGCTCGCCGCCCCGGCGGGCGAGCCACCGCTCGAACTGGAAGAATCCGGCCAGTACCACGACGCCCGCGATCATCGGGACCACCGCACCGACGCTCCCCCAGCCGTACTCCCCTGCCTGGATGAAGCCGTAGGTCAGGGTGACCAGGCCAGCGGCCGAGGCGGCAATCCCGACCGTGTCCACGCCAGGACGACGCGACGCCCGGGACTCGGGGACCAGCAGCGCGGTTGCGGCCAGCCCGACCAGGGCAACCGGCACGTTGATCAGGAAAACCCAGCCCCACCAGTGGTGCGTCAGCATCCAGCCGCCCAGGATCGGCCCGACCGGCAAGGCGATGAAGTTGGCGCCGGACCAGATGCCGACCGCCCTGGGCCGTTCTTCCTCGGTGAAGAGCACGGTGAGCGCCGACAGGACCATCACGATGATTCCGGCCCCGGCCACGCCGAGGACCACCCGGGCCGCGATGAAGTCGCCCGGCGAAGTTGAGTAGGCGGTCAGCGCCGATCCGGCACCGAACAGCGCCAGCGACGTCATCAGCACCTTCTTGCGGCCGTACCGGTCGCCAAGCAGCCCGGCCGGGAGCATGGCCGCCGCCAGCACCAGCAGGTAGCCGGACTGGAACCACTGCAGGTCAGACTCCGAGGCACGCAGCGCGGTGGCGAGCGTGGGCAGCGCCACGCTCAGCACGGTCCCGTCCAGTCCCACGGCGAGGATCGCCAGGCTGAGGCCGCCCAGTGCCCACCATCTGCGGTTACCCTGACCCATGACGGGTTCCTCCGTTCAATATTCTCTCTTTTTTAAGAGTCTATCTCATATAGAGGAGACCTCCGCAAGAGGTTTCCCCGCCAGGGTCGTTGGTCCCTGATGGCGGCACCGGGATGGCTAGGGTTCTTCGTGAGCGTGCGGAAGAAGGTGCGATGAGGATCTTGCACACCAGCGACTGGCACGTCGGCAAGGTGCTCAAGGGCCGGGACCGGCACGACGAGCACGTCGCCGCGCTGGCCAGCATCGTGACGGCCGCCAGCGACACTGGCGCCGATGTCGTGCTGGTGGCCGGCGATCTCTTCGAGACTGCGGCACCGAGCCCGAAGGCCCAGGGCCTGGTGATGCGCACCCTGCTGGCGCTGCGCGAAGACGGCCGTCTCGTCGTGGCGATCGGCGGCAACCACGACAACCAGGGCCTGCTCGACGCCGTCTACCGGCCCGTGCTCGGCGAACTCGGGCTGCACGTCCTTGGCACGCCGAAACGGCCCGACTCGGGCGGCACCCTCGCGCTCCGTACCCGTGGCGGCGAAGCACTCACCGTGGCGGCAGTGCCGTTCCTTTCGCACCGCTACGCGGTCCGCGCCGCCGAGGTGCTGCTGCACGAGAGCTCCGAGCACACCCTCGACTACGCCCGCCGGATCACCGACATCGTGCGGCTGCTCACGGGCGGGTTCACGCCCGATACCGTCAACGTGGTGATGGCGCACGTGACGCTGCTCGGCGGCCGGCGCGGCGGCGGCGAACGGGACGTGCAGACCACCCTGGACTACGAGCTGCCGGCCAGCATGTTCCCGGCCAGCGCGCACTATGCGGCGCTCGGGCACCTGCATCGCCAGCAGGAGATCCCCGGGCCCTGCCCGGCCTTCTATTCCGGATCGCCCCTGGCGATCGACTTCGGCGAGGAGGCCAACGAGCCGGTCGCCCTGCTCGTCACCGCCGAGCCGGGCATCCGCGCCGACGTCCAGCCGGTCCCGGTCACCGGCGGCCGGCCGCTCCGGACGCTGCGCGGCACCCTGGATGAGGTGATCGCCCGAGGTGCGCAGGCGGGCGACGCCTACCTGCGGGTGATCCTCGCCGAGCCGGGCCGGGCCGGCCTCGGTGACCTGGTCAGGGACAAGCTGCCGAACACGCTGGAAGTCCAGCTCGACGACGCGCACCGGCCACGGCCTGGCAGTCACGGCGGGGAGCGGCCCAGCCGCGCCGGGCGCAGCCCGCTGCAGCTCTTCGACGACTACCTGCACGAGCAGGACATCGACGACCCGCGGGTCCGCGCGATGTTCGCCGAGCTGCTCGACGAGATCACCGGCGCCTGACAGACCGCCCGCTCAGGGCTTCTCCCTGATCACGTCGGCCGGGTCCTTGTCGTCCCGCAGGCCGAGGAACCGCGGATGACGGAGCTGGCCCGACGTGGTCCATTCGGCGAAGCCGATCTGCCCGACCAGGCGCGGCTCGACCCAGTGCACCCCGGACCGCGGCAGGTCGCCGCCCGCGAACGGGGCCGTGCCGCACTCGATCCCGCGCAGCGTCGCGTGCAGCGAGCGGAGCATCCGCTGGTCGAACCCGGTCCCCACCTTGCCCGCGTACACCAGCGCGCCGCCCTCGTCGTAGTAGCCGATCAGCAGCGCGCCGAACCCGGACCGGCTGCCCTGCGGGTCGGT
>Ga0187879_10000713_pt1 | contig 22087 bp, 21 predicted proteins | sample June2016WEW_19_1_FD_132423 | JGI IMG/M metagenome (GOLD analysis project Ga0187879, IMG submission 132423) | Peatland microbial communities from SPRUCE experiment site at the Marcell Experimental Forest, Minnesota, USA - June2016WEW_19_10 | ecosystem: Environmental > Terrestrial > Soil >... | reverse complement strand
GGGGCCCTCCGGGGTCATCTCCTCCGGCTTCGCCGTGGCCGACTCGGACGCGCTCGCCGCGGCCGAGACCGAACTGGAGCGCACCGGGTTCCGGGTGCGCCGCGGTAATCCGACCGAGGCGCGGTCCCGGCGGGTCCGGGAGTTCATCGCGTTCGACGACCCGTTCGGCAACCGCCTGGAACTGGTCAGCCAGCAGGAGACGATTACCCGGCCGGTTGCGTTCACCCGGCCCGCCGGGATCACCGAGTTCGGGCACCTGTGCCTGGACGCGCCGGACGTGCACGAGGCTTACCGGTTCTGGAGCACCCGGTTCAACGCCCGGGTCTCGGACTGGATCGGCGACGCCGCCTGCCTCATCCGGATCGACCCGGTGCATCACAAGCTGGCCGTGTTCCGCGGCGAGCGGCCCGGGCTGTGCCACATGAACTTCCAGGTGGCCACCATCGACGACGTGTTCCGGAACTGGCACTTCCTGGTCGAGCATGGCGTCGAGATCGAGATGGGCCCCGGGCGCCACCCCCAGTCCACCGCGATCTTCCTGTATTTCCTGGGCCCGGAGGGGTTTACCTACGAGTACTCGTTCGGCGTGCGCCGGATCGAGGATGACGCAGCCTGGGTGCCGCGCACCTTTGACCCGGACGAGGTCGGGTCCATCGACATGTGGCTCGGGCCGGTGCGCCGTCCCTCCTCCCAGTACCAGCTCCAGCCCACCAGCCGCGAACCCGTCCCGGCGGAGCCCGTCCCCGCGGAAGCCGCCAGCGCGGAGCCCGTTGGCACAGGAAGGGCCTCATGACCACGTCCACCCTGACACCGGGCCAGATCGACATCGCGGGCGTGCCCACCGCGGTCATCGACACCGGCGCCCCGGCCGGCGCAGCGGACGGCCAGCAGGCACCGCCCGTGCTGCTGCTGCACGGCTCAGGCCCGGGTGTAACCGCCACCGCGAACTGGCGCCCGGTGATCCCCGCGCTGAGCCAGGACCGCCAGGTGATCGCCCCCGACCAGCTCGGCTTCGGTGGCACCGCCACCGGCGAGCAGCGCACCTACGGCCGTGCGGCCTGGACGGAGCACGCCCTCGCGCTGCTTGACACGCTGGGCACCGGCCCGGTGGACATCATCGGCAACTCGATGGGCGGGGCGATCGCCCTGTCCCTGGCCGCCGCGCGCCCGGCCGCGGTGCGGCGCATCGTGCTGATGGGCTCGATGGGCGCGGCCATGGCCCTGCCCACGGGGCTGGACACCGTGTGGGGCTACACCCCCGGGGTGGCGCAGATGCGGGAGGTGATCGGCCTGTTCGCGCACGACCGCCGGCTGATCACCGACGAGCTGATCGAACTGCGCTACCAGGCCAGCCTCAGCCCGGCGGTCCGCGACTCGTGGGCGGCCATGTTCCCCGAGCCACGGCAGCGCTGGGTGGACGACCTGGCCCTGTCCGGAGCCGAACTCGCCGACATCAGCGCCCCGGTGCTGCTGGTGCACGGCCGCGACGACCGCGTAGTGCCCTGGCGGGTCTCGTCCGCCCAGCTGGTCGACCTGCTGCCCGACTCACGGCTGCACGTCCTGTCCGGATGCGGGCACTGGACCATGATCGAGAAGACGGCCGATTTCCTGGCCGTGGTCCAGCCGTTCCTGGCCGCTTAAGCGATCCAGCCGCTACCGGGCCGTTGAGCGGTCCAGCCGTCCTGGCCGGTTAAGAGGCCACCCGTGCGGCGGGCGGCTCGCGGTCGATCAGCGCGACCGCGTGCGGCACCGCGACGGGCTCGAACTCGGGCGCGCAGTCCGTGAGCACCCGCAGGGCGGTGCGCTCCAGGTGATGGGCCATCCCGGTGAGCGCGCCCCGCTCGTCGCCGGCGATCAGGGTCTCCAGGATCTGTGCGTGCTCCACATCGCCCGGCACCTGCCAACTGCCCGGATCGGACAGCTGGTAGATCCGGATGTAGCGCGTGGTCCGGTCGGCAAAGGCCTGCAACTGCCGCTGCAGCGCCTCCCCGGCCCGCGCGGTGACCAGGCGGTGGTAGTCGGCATGCGTGGCGAACCAGGCGCCGAAGTCCCCGGCCCGGCCCGCCCGCCGCATCGCGGTCAGCAGCCGCTTGGCTTCCTTGCGCGACGCCGCGCCGAAGTGTCCGATGGTCATGGACAGGGCCAGCGTCTCCAGCAGGATCCGGCTCGCGTAGACGTCATCGAGTTCCTGGGGGTCCAGGCCGGCCACCCGGGTGCGCTGGTTCGGCTCGATCTCGACCAGGCCCTCCTCCTGCAGCATCCGGAGCACCTCGCGGAGCGGGGTGCGGCTGATGCCGAGTTGGCTGGCCAGGCTGACCTGGGACAGCTTGGTGCCCGGGGTCAGCGTGCCGTCGAGGATGCACTCCCGCAGGTAGGCGTGGACGTAGGGGATGGCCTGCCGGGCTTCGGGGAGGTTCACCTTGCGGATGTCGGGGACCAGGGCGGCACGGGGCATGGCGCTATTCTCCCCGATCCGCTGAGACCTGCATACAGTTCCCCGTCCTGAACCTTGATCGTCCACGTCAAAGTGCATACAGTTTATCGCAAGTCAGCGACCGGCCCAATGAGGGGACAGCGATCATGACGTGGCCGACGTGGCGCCACTCGTACCAGGTCTGCGGCCAGCCGTGCAGCAGCATCATCGTGCGGCCGTGTCGACCGGCTGGCCGGGGACTTCACCGTCATCGCGCCGGAGCTGCGCGGCTTCGGCTATTCGGGCAAGCCTGCCGCAGGCTATGACGCGGAGACCATGGCCGCCGATCTCGCCGCGCTCGGTGACCACCTGGGCCTGCACGACGTGACCGTGATCGGACATGACTGGGGGGCGGTATTCGGGTACGTCAACGCGGCAGCCTCCCCGGAGAAGGTCTCGGCGCTGGGCATCGTCGAGATGGCCCTGCCCGGCATGGGCGTCATGGAGCAGGCCATGGGGCAGCAACCGGGCGGCAACTTCCTGTGGCACATGGGCTTCCAGTCCGTCCCGGAGCTGCCCGAGCTGCTGATCCAGGGGAAGGAACGCCCCTACCTGCGCTGGTTCTTCGAGCACTTCGCCTACGACCCCTCCGCCATTACCGCCGCCGACCTGGATGAGTACGTGGCCGCCATCAGCCAGGTCGGGTCCCTGCGCGCCGGCCTGGCCGTCTACCAGGAATTCTTCGCCAGCGCGGACCAGGTCGCTTCCCGGGCCATGGTGCCACTGACGATCCCGGTGCGCGCCTACGGCGGGGAGGCCTGCCTGGGGGGCGCGACCCTCGCGTCGGTTCAGGCCGTCGCACCCGCCGCCGAAGGCGGCATCATCGACCGCTGCGGCCACTGGGCCGCCGAGGAGCGGCCCGACTTCGTCGCGGCCATGGCCGCCGAGCTGGCCGGGGCCAGCTGACCAACCGGCCGAGCCCAGGCCATCCGTCCCGGTCCGCTCAGCCAGATGTCTGGCGCCCGGGGTCAGGGTCCCGTGAGGATGCCTTCCCGCAGCCAGGCGAGCAGGTAAAGGATGGCTTGCAGCGCTTCGGGGAGGTCCACCTTGCGGATGCCCGGGACCGGGGCAGCACAACCGCCGCGCCGCGGCCCGGGACCCCTCCATCCCAATGTGCATACAGTTTCGGGCTCAAGCCTTGAATGCTTGCCGGAAACTGCATACAGTTTAGGGCGTGAGTGACGAGCAACCAGCCGCGACGCCGCCGCCGGAGCTATCCGGCCTGCTCGGCCGCGACTACTGGCTCGTCCTGTCCACCCCGGTGGCTGGCACCAGCCAGGCGGACATCGACGCCTGCGCCGGGGACCACATCAGCTGGCTGCTCGGCCTGGAGCGCGACGGCGTCCTGTTCCTGTCCGGGCCGCTGCTGTCCGGGCCCGGCACCGGGCCGGGCTCCGGGGTGACCGTCCTGCGCGCCGCCGACGCCGGCGAAGCCGGATCGATCGCGGCGAAAGATCCGTTTGTGCTCGCCGGTCTCCGGACCTTTACCGTGCACCGCTGGAGGCTCAACGAGGGCAGCATCGGCGTCCGGCTCTCGCTGGGCACCGCAACCTACGACTGGCGATAACGGCAGCGGACCGCAAGGAGGCGGAGATGCACCGAGTCGGACTGATCGGCCTGGGCAAGATGGGCCTGCCTATCGCCCGCAACCTCATGGAACGCGGCTTCACGGTCATCGGCTACCGCAGAAGCGGCTCCCCCGAACTGGCCGCCGCGGGCGGCATCGAGGCCTGGTCGGGCGCGGAGGTGGCCGTCCAGGCCGATGTGCTGCTCTCCATCCTCCCGGACGCGGCCGCCGTCGAGGAGGTCATCGGCGGGGCCGCCGGCACGCTCACCACACTGCGGCCCGGCACCGTGCACATCGAGATGAGCACGATCGACATCGCGCGCAAGACCCGGCTCCGGGACGCGGTCCGCGCCCGCGGCGGCGACCTGCTGGACAGCCCGGTCAGCGGCAGCCCGGGCATGGTGGCGCCGCGCCGCGCCACAACGTTCGCGTCCGGGGACCGGGCCAGCGTGGACCGGGTCGCCGCGGTCCTCGACGCGGTGTCCGGGCCCTGGGTCTACACGGGCGAGTTCGGCACCGGCGCGCGGATGAAGTACATCGCGAACCTGCTCCTCGCGGTGCACACGGTGGCGGCGGCGGAAGCACTGGCCCTGGCCCGCCGCAGCGGCCTGGACCTCGACCTCGTGCAGAGCACGCTGGACGGATCGATCGCCGAGTCAGCCATCTGGAAGCAGCGCGGCCCGCTGATGCGCGACCGGGCCTGGACCCCCGCGCCCGGCCCGGTGGCCACGCTGCATCCCATCCTCGAGCAGATCGAGGACTGCGCGGCCGAGGCCGGCCTGGCCGCCCCGGTGTTCAGCGCGGCCAAGGAAGTGTTCGACAAGGCGCTCGCCGACGGCTGGGGCGACCTTGACATCGCTTGTGTCCACGACCAGATTTCCGGCGCGCCCGCCCCGAGTCAGGAAGAGCCTTCATGACCTGGTCCCTGGTTACATACCTCCGCAACGAAAACCCTGGCGTGGCCATCCTCCGCGACGACGGGACACTCGTGGCGCCCACGGACCTGAAGCGCTGGACCACCCTGCTCGAGCTGGTCGAGGACTGGGCCCAGGCCGAGGAGGTGCTGCGTGGCATGGACACCGACGGCGCCCCGGCGGTCGAGTACGACGCCTTGGCGCCCCCGCTGCGCTGGCCCCGCAAGGTGATCTGTGCGGGCGTCAACTACCGCCGTCACATGCGCGAGATGGGCGGTGAGATCCCCGCCGGGGGATGGCGGCCCTTCTTCTTCCTCAAGGCCCCCACCACCGCCATCGTCGGCCCGTACGACCCGATCGTGGTCCGCTCCCCGGACGAGGCCCGCTACGACTGGGAGGCGGAGCTGGCCGTGGTCATCGGCATCGGCGGGCGGGACATCCCGGCGCCCGACGCGGTGGCCCACCTGGCCGGCTACTGCGTGGCCAATGACGTGACCGCCCGCGGCCGGCACCGCAGGGAGTCGGTACCGGCCGACGCGTTCATCTACGACTGGTTCGCCGCCAAGTCCATGGACAGCTCGCTGCCGCTGGGGCCGGGCATCACGCCCGCGTTCCAGGTGCCCGATCCGCAGGATCTGAGGCTGCGCTTGTGGGTCAACGGCGAGCTGCAGCAGGACGAGTCCACCTCTGACATGGTCTGCCCGGTGGCCGACCTGATCTCAGCGGCCAGCGAGGTGGTCACGCTCGAGCCCGGCGACGTCATCGCGACCGGCACTCCGTCCGGGGTGGGCGCGGGCCGCGGCCTGTACCTGAGGGACGGCGACGTCGTCCGGGTCACCATCGACACTCTCGGCACCCTGGAAAACACCGTGATCGATCCTGCGGGAGGAACATCGTGATCTTCGTAAGCCATCAGCTGCCCGTTAACGTGCCGGGCGAGCCGCACCTGGACCGTGCGGCGGTCTGGGACGGCCTGGTGCTCAAGGCCAACAACGCGCTGCCGTTCGTGCCCAGCATGACCTACTGCGAGGTCACCGAGCGGTACGGGGACACCGTATTCGACCGCGACATCGACTTCCGCGGCGACCGTTTCACCGAGCGGATCACGCTGGAGGCCCCGCACCGGGTGGTTTTCACCCGGATCGCGGGCCCGGTGCTGGGCACCATCGCCAACGAGATCGAGGACACCGACGAGGGCCTGCAGCTGCGGTTCAGCTTCGCGCTGGTCGTGGCCGGGGTAGAAGGCGGCTCGGCCGCCGAGCGGGAGTACGCCGAGTCGATGACCGGGGACTACCTCAAGGCGGTGGCCGCCACCCTGAGCGCGATGCGGCGGCTGGCCGAGAATCCCTCAGCAGCGAGCACGGGCGCGGCCAGCACCGGGGCGGTGTCGGCATGAGCGCCGGGATCATCGGCGAGGCGCTGCGGCAGCGGATCGCGGAGCAGCTGGCCGGGCAGTTCAAGGGCGACATCATCGGCCCGGACCACGCCGAGTACGAGGAGACCCGCCAGGTCTGGAACGCGATGGTCGACCGCCGGCCGGGGCTGATCCTGCGCTGCACCGCCGCCGCGGACGTGGTGGCCGCCGTGAACGTGGCCCGGGAGCACGGCCTGCCGCCCTCGGTCCGCTGCGGCGGCCACAACGTGGCGGGCAAGGGCATGTCCGAGGGCGGCCTGACCATCGACCTGAGCGGGCTGCGCGAGGTCACCGTGGACGCCGACCGCAAGCTGGTCCACGCCGGGGGTGGCTCCCTGCTGGGCACCGTGGACGCGGCCACCGCTCGGCACAACCTGGTCGTCCCGGCCGGCATCATGTCCGAGACCGGCGCCGGGGGCCTGGCCCTCGGCGGCGGCATCGGCTGGTTCTCCCGCAAGCACGGCCTCACCTGCGACCAGTTCGTGTCCCTGGAGCTCGTGCTGGCCAGCGGCGAGGTGATCGAGGTCTCCGCGGATTCCCATCCGGACCTGTTCTGGGCGCTGCGGGGCGGCGGCGGCAACTTCGGCATCGTCACCCGGTTCACGTTCGCGGCGCACGACTTCGGGCCGATGATGCGGATCGGGGTGTCCCTGTACGACGAGGAGCACGCGGCCGCGGCGCTGCGCGAGTACGCGGCGCTGGTGCCCACCCTGCCGCGCAACGTCGGCTGGCACGCGGCGCTCAAGCACGACATGCCCGCGCTGCCGTTCGTCCCGCCGGAGCTGGTCGGCCGGCGCGTCGTGATGCTGTTCTCGATGTGGCTGGACGACGCCGAGGACCCGGCCGGCGAGGAAATGATCAACCGCCTGTGCGACGTAGGCGAGTCCCTGGTCAAGGCCTCGACCGTGATGCCGTTCGCGGGGGCCGTGCAGCATCTGATCGACGTGGAGTTCGAGGACGGGCACCGCTACTACACCAAGGAAGCCCACGTCGCCGACCTGGCCGACGAGGCGATCGACCGGCTGGTGGACTTCTGGCAGGACATGCCCATGGAGGGCGAGGTCGAGATCATCGGCCTCGGCGGGGCCATCGGCGACGTGCCCGAGGAGGCGACGGCCTTCTCCAACCGTGGCTACCTGCTCTGGCTGAACTTCGCGATGCGCTGGGACGACCCGGCCCGCGACGACGAGTACATGACGATGACCCGGGACGCGGTCACCGGGCTGAAGCCATGGACCGGCCGGGGCGTCTACGTCAACATGCTCAACTTCGACGAGATGGACCGGGTCGTGGAGGCCTTCGGCGAGGACAAGTACGCCCGGCTGGGCCGGGTCAAGGCCCAGTACGACCCGGAGAACCTGTTCCGTATCAACGCCAACATCCTGCCCGCGACCGCCCCGGCAGAGGTCGCGTCATCTTGACGCCGCCGCCCCTCCCGGCCATCGCCTGAGCCCCATCCGCCTCTTGAGTAACCCTCCCCGTAGGTCCGACCGGGGCCGTGACCCCTCCCCCGGCACCCGGGGCCGTGACCCGTCCCGCGACACCCGGCGCCGCGGCCTGGACCCGGCCAGGCCGTGACCCCTCGCCGCGACACCCGGCGCCGCGGCCTCGACCCGGCCGGGGCCGCTACCCGGGCCCCCGACACCCGGCCCGAGTCACGGCCGAAGCCCCGACGCCTGGCCCTGGTCCCGCGCCGCCATCCCACCAGCCCCGCCAGCCCCATGAGTTACCTCCCCCGCTAATGATCAGACGTTTGGTGTTGTTATCACGACACCATTCGTTAGATCACGAAACAGGGGCGGTAAGGCGTGGGGCTGGCGGGAGGCGTGGGGCCGGTGGGGGGTGCGGGCTGGTGGGGGTGCGGGCTGGTGGGGGGTGTGGGCTGGTGAGGTAAGGGGGCAGGCGGGGAGGTAGACCGGGCTGGATGGGTGAACGCTCAGCCCGGTAGGTAAACCGAGCCCAGGTGGGTGAAGTGGACGGCGACCGAGGTGCCGGGCGGCACCGGGACGGCGTCGGTCATGCCGCCGGTGAGCACGATCCAGCCGGGCTCGATGGCCAGCCCCCGGCGGCCCAGCTCGTTGGCGGCCAGGGCGAGCGCCTCGGCGGGATGACCCTGCACGGCCGCGCCCGCCGCCGAGTCCACGACCTGGCCGTCCACCTCGAGCAGGCAGGCCTCCAGGGCCAGATCCAGGCCCACGGGCGGCATCCCGACCGGGCCGGTCACGAAACAGCCCGTCGAGGCGTTGTCGGCCACCACGTCGGGCAGCGTGAACCGGAAGTCGCGGTAGCGGCTGTCGATGACCTCCACGCCGCCGTGCACCGAGCCCACCGCGGCCAGCGCCGTAGCCGCGGTGACGCCGGGCCCGGCCAGCCGGTCCCGCATCACGAACACGATCTCGGGCTCGGCCCGCGGGTGGATCAGCCGGTCCCGGGGCACGGCCGCCCCGGCGGGCAGCACCATGGCGTCGGTCAGCCACGCGGTGAGCGGCGCGGCGATGCCCATCCGCTGCTGCTTGGCCCGGCTGGTCAGCCCCAGCTTGAGGCCGGCCAGCCGCTCGCCGCGGGCGAGGCGGCGGCGCAGCGTCTCGTCCTGCACCGCGTACCCGGTGGCCAGGTCCAGGCCGGGCCAGCCGTCGGTGAGCGGCTCCCGGTCGGCCCGGGTGTCCTCGGCGTCCAGCAGCGCCGTGGCCGCCGAGTCCACCGTCCAGTCCGTCATCCTGCTGCTCCCGCCGTCTCGCGTTCCCGCTGCACCTGCAGCGCGATGTCGATGATCATGTCCTCCTGGCCGCCGACGTAGCCGGCCTCACCGGCCCGCTGCAGGAGCACGTGCGCGGGGACGCCGTACCGCTGCGCGGCGCGCTGGGCGTGCAGCAGGAACGAGGAGTACACGCCGGCGTAGCCCTGCACGACCGAGGACCTGTCCATCGAGGGCAGCCGGGGGATGATCGGCCGGACGACGTCCTCGGCGGCGGCCAGCACGCCCTGGACGTCGACCCCGGTCGCGATGCCCAGCCGGTCGAACGTGGCCGCCAGCACCTCGGTCGGCGCGTTGCCGGCCCCGGCGCCGAGCGCGCACAGCGCCCCGTCGATCTGGGTCGCGCCCTCCTGGTAGGCCAGCACGGAGTTGGCCACCCCCAGCGACAGGTTCTGGTGCCCGTGAAATCCCACCTGCGCGTCCTTGCCCAGCTCGGTGATCAGGGCGCGGACCCGTTCCTGCGCGTCGCCCAGCACCATCGCCCCAGCCGAGTCGACCACGTACACGCATTCGGCGCCGGCGTCGGCCATGATCCGGGCCTGCGCGGCCAGCCCGGCGGGAGCGAGCCGGTGGGCCAGCATGAGGAACCCGACGGTTTCCATGCCCAGGTCCCGGGCGGCCGCGAAGTGCTGTACCGACACGTCGGCCTCGGTGCAGTGGGTGGCGATCCGGGCCACCGACGCGCCCGCCTCCCGGGCCGCCCTGAGGTCCTCGACCGTACCCAGGCCCGGCAGCAGCAGCACCGCGATCTTGGCTGCCGTGGCTTCGTCGGCGGCGGCGGCGACCAGCCGGATGTCGTCCACGGCCGAGAATCCGTAGTTGAAGGACGAGCCGCCCAGCCCGTCGCCGTGGGTGACCTCGATGACCTCCACCCCGGCCGCGTCCAGCGCCGCGACCACATGGCGGACCTGGGCCTCGGTGAAGCGGTGCGCCATCGCGTGCGAGCCGTCCCGCAGCGTGGAGTCGGTGATCCGCAGGTCGCGGCTCATGCGCTGACCTCCGCCCCGGTCTGCGCGGCCGCGAGCAGGTCGCCGACCCGGGCCGCGGCGGCGGTCATGATGTCCAGGTTCCCGGCCCACGGCGGCAGGTAGTCGCCGTTGCCGCGGACCGCCAGGAACACCGCGACCCGCGCCCACCCGCCCCAGCCCTCCGCGGGCGGGTCGAACTGCGGGTCGGCGCGGAGCGTGTAACCCGGCACGTACCGGGCCACCTCGGCGACCATGGCCAGCACCGAATCGGTGATCGCGTCGTGCTCGGCATCCGGGCTGATCGCGCAGAACACCGTGTCCCGCATGATCATCGGCGGGTCGGCGGGGTTCAGGATGATGACCGCCTTGCCGGCTCCCGCGCCACCGATCGACTCGATCGCCCGCGCCGTGGTGACCGTGAACTCATCGATGTTGGCCCGGGTTCCGGGGCCGGCCGACCGCGACGCGATCGACGCCACGATCTCCGCGTAAGGCACTGGCGTGACCGCCGACACCGCCCGGACCACCGGGAGGGTGGCCTGGCCGCCGCAGGTGATCATGTTCACGTTCGGCGCGTCCAGGTGCCCGCCCAGGTTGACCGGCGGGCACACCATCGGGCCGACGGCGGCCGGAGTCAGGTCCACCACCTGGATACCCGCCTCCGCGTACCGCGGCGCGTTGGCCAGGTGCGCCCGCGCCGAGGTCGCCTCGAACACCAGATCCGGCAGCTGAGGCCGGTCCAGCAGCCAGTCCACGCCCCCGGCCGACACCTCCACCCCCATCCCGCGCGCCCGCTTCAGCCCGTCCGACTCCGGGTCCACCCCGACCACGTACCGCACCTCGACCTGCTCGCTGCGCCGCAGCTTGGCCAGCAGGTCCGTGCCGATGTTGCCCGGCCCCACGATCGCCGCCGTCATCCGGGCCATCACCGCTCCGTCCCCTCGCCAGCACCGAACCGGGCGGTCACGCTGCCCAGGCCCGCGAACGTCGCGGTCACGGTGTCGCCGGCGCCGACAGGAACCGCGGCGGTCACCGAGCCGGGCAGGATCACGTGCCCGGCCTCCAGCACCACGCCCCGGGCCCCGACCGTGTTCGCCAGCCAGACCAGGGACGTGAGCGGCGACCCGAGCACCGCGCCGCCCGCGCCGGTCCCGGCCAGCCCGCCATTCTTGTGCAGGGTGCAGCCGGCCAGTCGCAGGTCCACCGCTCCCAGCGGGACCGGGCTGCTGCCCAGCACCACGCCGCCGGACGAGGCGTTGTCCGCGATGGTGTCGGCCAGCGCGATCTTCCAGTCCCGGATCCGCGAGTCGATCAGCTCCAGCGCCGGCAGCACGAAATCCACCGCGGCGATCGCCTCGGCCACGGTCACGCCGGGCCCGCGCAGCGGCCGGGCCAGCACGAACGCCATCTCGGGCTCGACCCTGGGCTGCAGGAAGCGCGAGATGGGAATCGGCTCGTACTCCAGCCAGAACATGCGGTCCAGCAGATGGCCGTAGTCGGGCTGGTCCACGCCCAGCTGACGCTGCATCGCGGCCGAGGTCAGGCCGACCTTGTGCCCCTTGACCCGCGCTCCGCCGGCCAGCCAGCGGCCGACCTGGAGCAACTGGATCTCGTAGGCGTCCTCGACGGTGAGCCCCGGGAACTTCGTGGTCAGCGGCTCGACCGGGTCGCCGTTCGCGTAAACCTCCAGCAACAGCTCGGCGATCTCCGCGTGCTCCTGCTGATTCACAGCCGTCGACCCTCCCGGTGAGCGATCCATCCCAGACAAACTGTATGCAGTTTAGCGGCGAAGCGGAAGAGTGCGGCTGGTTTCCAGCTGGCCGCTGTCGAGCACAGCGGTCTCGCTCGTCGCCGCCACCAGGAGGTAACGCCCGTCGGAGGTCAGCGCCTCGCCCAGGCCCTGTTTGGCCCCCGGGCAGCGGCACGGATCGCACCACCGTGGGCGAGGCGTCTCCTGCTCGCAGCACGGGAACCGGCTTCACACGCGGCGAGTGCGCCGCGGACCTCGCCCTGCGGGCGGATGAGGTCCGCGATCCTGGATTCGATCCGGTCCAGCGCGGCGGGCGCTCGCAGAACCGGACGGTGCCGATGCTCACGGCCGCTCCTGCGGCGAGCTGCCCGATCCCTCATGGCTGTTCCTTGACTCTGGACCCGACTCCAGACTTTACGGTGGTAACTGCCAGCCGCTGCGAGCGCGCCATCACCCCACCAGGGAGCCTGCCATGGATGTGCCCACCGACCCTTCGCCCGCGCCGCCCGTCGCGTGCACCCTGAGCGGTACTCCGGGCGCGTTCGCGGAGCGGATGGCCGAGTACCGGCGCTTGTTCGGTCAGCACCTCGCCGGGCGCAGCCGTACGGGTGCGGGCATCACGTTCCGGTTCCGCGCTGATCCGGGGGTCGAGGACTGGGTCCGCGACCTGGCCCGCCGGGAGAAGGCCTGCTGCGGTTTCTTCGACTTCACCGTGACCGCCGGCGCAGGTGAGGTCTGGTGGGACGCCTCGGTCACCGCCGACGACGAGGCGGCCCGCCAGGCGCTGGCCGGGTTCTACCGCCTGGGCGTGGCCGGGCACCCCGGTTAAGCATCACTCCTGGTCCAGGGCGTAGGAGCCGTAGCGGGCCGGGCCGTCGGGCTGGTAGGTCGCGATGATCACGCCGGTGCTGCTGGTCGTGGCGCTGAGGAGCCGTAGGGCGGCTGGCCGGGCACCCTCACGGAACAGCTTTTTCCCCGAGCCCAGATGCACGGGGAAATACAGCAGGCGGTATTCGTCCACGAGGTCGTGGTCGATAAGCGTCCGGGCCAGCTGGCCGCTGCCGTGCACCTGCAGTTCGCGGCCGGGCCGTTCCTTGAGCTTGGCCACCTCAGCGGCCACATCCCCGCCGAGGAGAGAGGAATTGTGCCATCCGACGGCGTCGAGGGTCGTGGAGGCCACGTACTTCGGCAGCGTGTTGAGCCTGGCCGCGATGGGGTCCCCGGGGTCGGTGACATGCGGCCAGTGGCCCACGAAGATCTGGTACGTCTTGCGGCCCAGCAGGAACGCGTCGGCCTGGTCGAACCAGCCGCTCATGGCCGCGCCGAAGTCCTGGTCGCCGTACGGGAACGACCAGCCGCCGTGCTCGAAGCGGCCGTCTGGGTCCTCGTCCGGGCCGCCCGGCGCCTGCATCACGCCGTCGAGGGTCAGGAAGGTGTGCAGAGTCAGTCGCATCGTCGTCTCCTCCGGTCATCCGCGTCTGGCCGCGGGCCTGGCCCGGTCGAGGGCCTGCCCCGGTAGACGGCACACCCGTCTGGAACTCATCGCCCACATCGCGCTGATCCGCAGGCCGCTGTTGTCTGGACCATCCTGCACATGATGCCGTGGAGGTTCCGTGGATGAGCCGTGGAGGTTCCGTGGATGAGCGGTGAAAGCCAGGCGAAGGGGTGACGGATGCCCAGTGCGGGGGCAGCGAGGCAGCGCAGGTGCGTGGTGGCCGGGGCCGGGGTGCTCGGCGTCTGCCTGGCCGCGCGGCTGGCCGAGACGGGAGCCGAGGTGACGCTCCTGGACCAGGACCAGCCCGGCCAGGCCGCGACCCGGTCCAGCTTCGCCTGGCTCAACTCCAACGACAAGGCGCCCCGCGCGTACCACGACCTGAACCACGCGGGGATACGCGCCTGGGAACAGCTGGCCGGGAGCCTGGGTGACGTCGCCTGGTACCGGCCCGCGGGGAACTTTGAGTGGGCGGCGAGCGAGCCCGGGCGCGCGGAGCTGGCCGCGCGGGTGAGCAGGCTCACCGAATGGGAGTACCCGGCCCGCCTGATCAGCGCGGCGGAAGCGGCGGAGCTGGAGCCGTCGCTGCGACTGCCCCGCCCGGCGCCCGAGGTCGCCTGGTTTCCCGGCGAGGGGTACCTGCTCACGGAGGCGATGGTCAGCGACCTGCTGGCACGTGCCGTGGGCCACGGGGCCACGGTGCTGACCGGCGAGCGGGGCCGGGTGACCGGCTTCGAGGCCCGGTCGGGGGCCGACAGTGGTGCCGGCGATGAGGCCGGCTGGGGTGTGCGGACCGCGGCCGGCCAGGTGATTCACGCGGACCTGGTGGCGTGCTGCGCGGGCACGCAGGTTCCCCGGCTGGCGGCGCTGGCCGGCGCGGCCTGCCCGGTCCCGCTGCTTCCCTGGGCGGAGCCGGGCGCCACCGCACCCGGGCTGGTGGTGCAGGCCGGCCCGGTGACTGGCCCCGGCCTGACCCGGATGGTGCATGCTCCGGAGGTGTACCTACGGCCCCACGCTGGCGGGCTGGTGCACATGGAGGCGCCCGACGCGGCCGTGGACCTGCACACGCCCGACGCGGAGCTGCGCCGCTGGGCCGGTGAGCTGCTGGACCGCGCGCGCCGGGTGATCCATGGGCTCGACGACGCCACCGTGACCGGCTACCGGGTGTGCGTGCGCCCGATGCCCGCGGACGGCCAGTCCATCGTGGGCTGGCTGCCGGGTGTGGAGGGCGTGTACGTGGCGGTGACCCACAGCGGCGTGACCCTCGGCGCGCATCTGGCCGGGCTCGTCGCCGATGAATTGCTGGGTGGCGCGGCCGCGGCGGAGCTCGCGCCGTTCCGGCCCGGGCGCTTCATCGTGGGCTAGCGCTGCCTCGGCCGGTGATTCCCGGCTCCGCCGATCGTCATACCTTCTGACATCGAGGACGAAGGAGCTGCTGGTGGGCACGTTCGTGCTGGTCCCCGGGGCCGGGGGCACCGCGTCGTACTGGTACCGGGTCGTCCCGCTGCTGGAGGCCGGCGGCCACCGGGCGATCGCCGTCGAACTGCCGGGTGACGACGAGTCTGCGGGGCTGCCCGAGTACACCAGTCTGGTCATCGCGGCGATCGGGGGCCGCCCGGACGTCGTGCTGGTAGCCCAGTCGATGGGCGCTTTCACCGCGCCGATGGTGTGCGCCCGCGCGCCTGTGAGCCTGCTGGTCCTGGTCAACGCGATGATCCCGCGGCCTGGTGAGACACCCGGGGCGTGGTGGGGCAATGCCGGGTCGGAAGAGGCCCGCGTCGCCGCGGCCCGGGACGGCGGGTACCCGGCCGAGTTCGATCTGGACACCTATTTCCTGCATGACCTGCCCGCCGAAGTCCTGGCCTCGGGAGAGGCGTCCGGCCGCCCGGAGGCAGGCATCGCGTTCAGCCAGCCCTGCGACATCGACCAGTGGCCCGCCGTTCCCACCCGGGTGATCGCCGGACGAGACGACCGATTCTTCCCGTTGGAGTTCCAGCGCCGCGTGGCCAAGGACCGGCTCGGCCTTGACGTGGATGTGGTCCCCGGCGGCCACCTGGCCGCCCTGTCCCATCCTGCCGAGCTGGCCGGCCAGCTCACCCGGAACCTGGAATGACGACCGCCTCCGGCCGGTCCCGGCGTTGCGGAAAACTCAGCCGCGCAGCTAGCGGAGGATCAGGGAGCCGGACCGCGGCCCCAGGTTGATGACCGCGACAGCGAGGTGGCGCGCACCGGGATGCCAGGACGTCACCTGGACTTTGGTGATGAAGCTGAGCTCGGCCAGCAGGTTGTCGCTGAGCGAGGGCCACCCGAAGCTAACCAGGGCGTCGCTGCTGACCTGGATCCCCGGGACGACCACCGGGCGGCTGCTGCCCATCGCCGCGACCTCGAGCTGCATGGCCAGTGCTCCATCGTCGCCCAGGCTCGCGTAGCTCACCTGCAGGGCGAGAAACTTCCCGTCGGGGCTGAACGCACCGTTGACGGCCGAACTCCCTTCCGGCAGGACGATGGCGGTGTGCTGGCCGGTGTCCAGATCCAGCACCCGCACGCGGCAGAGGGGGTCGCACTTCGCCGCCCAGGCGACCTGGCGCGCGGTTGCCGCGAGGACCCGGCCGAAAGAGTGGCTGGCCCCGTGAGCGGCGGCGTTCCAGAGCAGGTAGGCGCCCGTCCCCGGCTGAGCCATCGGCGCCAGTAGCAGGCCGCGGTCTGTCGCCTGGTAGACGAGGTACCCGGCAGGCAGCCTGAGCGGGCGCGTGGCCGGGGCGCCGGAGATGCTGACCTCCTGCGCTGTGCCGGCGGTGGTGCTCATGTTGCTGCCGGGCGGGTAGCTCGTGAGCCACAGGGCCCGTGCCGAGGCACCAGGTGCGACCTCGTCCGCTGTCCCGACCCGGGTCACCGACTGCGCGTCATCGGCGAGGAAGTAAACGGGCACGCGCGGTCCGGCGCACGTGCCGCAGCGCAGGCGGCCGGCCGAATTAGGCTGAACCGCCCAGCCGTCGCCGGCCCGGGTGAACTGGTAGCCGGCCTGGTCACGGGGCAGCCCGCCGATCGGCTTCTCGCGCCCCGTTGCCGGCCACAGCCAGGCGGGCCTCGGTCCGGTGACGGGCAGCCGGGGACTGCGGTCGCGTGACATGGCCAGCCCGCTGACTCCGCTGGGTCCGCGCGGACCCAGGCCGGGAGGCACCAGCGGCACGGAACTGGGGCTGGCAGGCGCGGAGCGCGACCGTCCCACGTCGTGCCGGTGGCGCGGAAGGTGCTCGACGATCAGCACTGTCACCAGCGCCAGCACGGCGATCGACAGGATCCAGCGCCGCCAGCGTCCGGGTTCGCGGTCGCCGCCCTGGCTGAGGATGTCACTCACGGGGCCACCGCCCAAGCAGGCTGATCTGCGGACAAGACGATACTTCAGCCTGCGCGGCCGGCGGCGTGGCCGCAACCGGCATCACCCGGCACGGAGCATCCTGCGGCCGCGAGGACCCCTTTCAGGGACCTTCTGGACGCCAATCTTATCCGTTTTATCCGGGTTACATTCTCTCCGCCGAGGGCCCTCGTTTTATCCGGAAAGCAGCCGGGTATCAGCGACCGCAGGGGCGCGTACCGGCCGCGCGGAAAGAATTCCGCTAAAGGCCGCAGCGCGGCAAATGGGGGAAGCAATGAGCATCAACGTGGTAGGACCGCGTGAAAGAACCAGTACCGTTCTCAGTCAGTACGATACGGACGTCGACTACCTGAGCTACTGGACGGCGCGCAGCTATGAGCATCGCGCCGAGGTGATGGCCTTGTCCCGACTGCTGCAGGGCCGCAGGTTCGGCCACGCCGTGGACGTCGGGGGCGGATACGGCCGGCTTTCCGTGGTCCTCCGCGGCTATGCCGACCGGGTGACCCTGGCCGACCCGAGTTACCGCCAGCTGGAGGTCGCCGAGCGCTACCTTGAAACGCATTCGGCGATCGAGACGCGGCTCACCGACGCGGCTCACCTGGACTTCGATCCGGCCAGTGTCGATCTGGCCGTCATGGTCCGTGTTCTGCATCATCTGCCAGATCCGGCGCAGGAGCTTTCCGAGATCGCACGGATAGTCCGCCCCGGCGGGTACGCCATCATTGAGGCGGCCAACGTCAAGCACGCGGTGAACCGGGTCCGCTACTGGCTCAGCGGCCGGAGAATCCCTACCACGCCGGTTGATATCCGGTCAGAGGCGAATAGGATCAGCGAAAGCATTCCTTTCGTCAACCACCATCCTGCCGCCATTACCCGCCAGCTGGCGGCCTGCGGTCTCCTTGTCGAGCGGGTGCTGTCGGTGTCGAACCTTCGTCAGCCGGCGCTCAAGCGATTGATGCCCGAGCGGGTCATGCTGGCGGCCGAGTACGCCATGCAGGTGCCGCTGGCCTCGCTGTCGTTCGGGCCAAGCTTGTTCTTCATGGCCAGGAAACAGCCCGCCGTCTAGCGTCGTCCGCCCGCCCTCTTCCAGCCGGCTGAACTGACCACACAGCTCGCGGCCTACCTGAACGAGCCCTGGCAGAGGATGCTAGGCGTTATGGAATGGACGGGACAGCGCTACGCCGACACCCCGGCCGTGGCCGTGCAGACCCACATCGACGCCCCGCCTGAGCGGGTGTGGGCCCTGGTGAGCGACATCTACCTGATGCCCAGGCTGAGTACCGAGCTGCAGGAAGTGGAGTGGCTCGACGGGGTGAACGAACCCGCGGCCGGCCGCAGTTTCCGCGGCCGCAACACTCACCGCTCCCTGGGGAACTGGGAGACGGTCAGCACGATCGTCGCCTGCGACGAGCCCCGTGAGTTCGGGTGGGCGGTCGGGGACCCCGGCCATCCCTCGGCGACCTGGCGGTTCACCCTGCGCCCGGACGGCCTGGGCACGATGCTGGAGCAGCGAGCCCAGCTGGGCCCCGGCAGGTCCGGCCTGAACCTGGCCATCGACGCGATGCCGGAGAACGAGCAGAAGATCGTGTTCGTGCGGCTGCGGGAATTCGAGGCCGCGCTCACGAGCAACCTCGCCACCATCAAGGAACTGGCCGAGGAAGCGCCGTGATGCGCACCGCGACCACGATCGAGGGCTCGGGCGGGAACTGGCGGGAGATCACCGAGTTCGTGTGCGAGGCCGAGAAACTGGGCCTGGACATCTGCTGGGTCGCGGAGGCGTGGGGAAGCGACGCACCCTCCCCGCTGGGGTACCTCGCCGCCCGCACCGAGGCGATGCTGCTGGGCTCGGCGGTCATCCAGGTCGGAACCCGCTCGCCGGTCATGATCGCGCAGACCGCGATGACGCTGGCGCAGCTGTCGGAGGGCCGGTTCCTGCTCGGGCTGGGGGTCTCCGGACCGCAGGTCATCGAGGGGCTGCACGGCGTCCCCTTCGCCCATCCGCTGGCCCGGATGCGCGAGACCGTGCAGATCATGCGGAGCGTGTTCGCGGGAGAGAAGATCTCATTCCAGGGGAGCCAGTACCACATCCCGCTGCCTGGAGGTGAGAGCCGCCCCATGCGGGTGAGCCTGCCTCCCGTGTCCGTGCCGGTCTACCTGGCCGCGCTGTCGCCGAAAATGCTGGAACTGACCGGGGAGCTCGCGGACGGCTGGCTGGGAACCAGCTTCGTCCCGGAAGGAGCCGCGGCCTACTTCGCGCCGCTGGACGCCGGCCTGACCCGGGCCGGGCGCACCCGGGCTGATCTGGATGTCTGCCAGGGAGCCGAGGTCGACTTCGTCGACTCGGGCGGCCTGGCCCAGGCCGTGGCCAGCCGGAAGAGGGAACTGGCCTTTTCCCTGGGCGGTATGGGGTCGGCCGCCACCAACTTCTACAACGACGCCTACAGCCGCCAGGGCTGGGCGGAGACCGCCGCCCAGGTCCGCGAGCGCTGGCAGGCCGGGGACCGCGACGGTGCCGCCGGCCTGATCGCCGACGAGATGGTCCTCGCGACCACCCTGATCGGCACCGAGGACATGGTGCGCGCCCGCCTGAAGACCTGGCGCGACACGGGCGTCGACACTGTCCGCCTGTACCCGGCCGGGGAAACGCTCACCGCGCGGCTGGACAACCTCGCCCGGGCCATCGACCTCGTCCACTCCCTGGGTTAGCAGCCCAGGGAGTTCTACCCGAACCGATAGCTGGCTCTCCGTGGCCGGAGCGGCTACGGTGCACGCCATGAGTTCCCCCGGCGCCCAGATACTCGAGATGGCCCACGGCGCGGCCTGGACGCACATCCTGGGCGCGCTGGCGCGGTTGGAAATCGCCGACCACCTCGCGGACGGGCCACGCACCGTCGCCAGCCTGGCCGCGGCCACCGGCACGGACCCGGACCTGCTGGACCGACTGCTGCGCGCCGCCACCGCGCTAGGGCTGCTGGAGCGCTCCCCCGAGGGATCCGTCACCACGACCGCGGTCGGCTCGTGCCTGCGCACCGGGCCCGGGTCGCTGCGCGATCTCGTGCTGATGCTCTCTGCTCCCGGGCAACTGCGCCCGCTGGAGCAGCTCACCGAGGCGATCCTCGGGCAGTCGGCCGCCGAGGCGGCCCTGGGGCGGCCGATCTGGGAGTACTACCGCGAGCACCCCGACGAGGGCGCGGCGTTCACCGGCGCGATGAGCGGCGTGTCCGCGATGATCGCGGGGCAGGTGGCGTCGGCCGCCGACGTCTCGGGCAGCCGGCGCATCGTGGACGTGGGCGGCGGGCACGGCACGCTGCTGCGCGCCCTGCTCACCACCGCGCCCCAGGCCCGGGGCGTAGTGCTCGACCTGCCGGAAGTCGCCGCTACCGCGCCGCCGGACGAGCGCATCGAGTTCGTCGCCGGCGACTTCCTGGCCAGCGTCCCTCCCGGCGGCGACGTCTACGTCCTGTCCCATGTGCTGCACGACTGGGACGACGACGCCGCGGTCCGCATCCTGGGCACCTGCCGCCGCGCGGCTCCCAGGACCGCCCGGCTGCTGATCGTGGAAGGGGTCCTCGGCGATGAGCCGGGCCCGGTCATGCCGGAACTGCTGAACCTGCGCATGCTCGTGATGAGCGGCGGCTGTGAGCGCAGCCGCAGCCAGTACCGGCGGCTGCTCGACTCGGCCGGCTGGCAGCTGACCGGGATCACCCCGCTACCCGGTGGCCAGAGCATCCTCTCCGCGCGGCCGGGGCCACAGGGCGGCGAGAGCGGGGATCCGGACCCTGAGCCCTAGGTGCGCCGAGCCCTGGGTGCGCCGAGCCCTCGATGCGCGGGGTCGCATCGGCGCCCGCCGCCCGGCGTCTGAGATCCTTCACTCCGCGACTCACCGATCCTGTCAGGTCGGTGTGCTTGCGGGGGGCGCCGTCCAGGCGCGGGCTTGAGACCATCGCCACCAGTCGGCTGGCTCGCATTCGCGTTCGGTACCGAGATCTGGATGTGCCCATCCGACCGATGGCAAGTCGTAAAGCATCGCGGCCAGGCTTGAGCAGACCACATGTCCCGGCAAGAGATTGTGCTCTGAAGGCCAGCGCCACAGCGGATCTATGAGTGCCGAGAGGTCTTCGACGTGGCAGGCGTCCAGCGTGTCCTCGGCTATGCCGACCCAGTCGTAGGCGATGCCCAGGGATTTGGCTGCGCTGGCGAGAAAGCTGGCCAGCCGACCATGATCGTCTGGCTTCGGCTCATCGTGGTTGGACATGGTCCTGGTGTCGGACAGGAACGGCGTGCAGTCGACAGGCCCGACGCCCCCGGGTTGCGCCTGGATCCCTATCCAGCGGCCCACCTGGTCCAGGTGGGTGACGACGACAACATGATTGGCGACCGCTGGCAAACCTTGCAGCGCCTCCCCTACCGTTACGTCAGCAGGGCAGCAGGCCGAACCGCTGCTTGGCCGTGAGCACGTGCGCGGCAGCCGCGTCGACCTCGTCCCCGAACCCACGCGAGGCCTTGGCCCGGGCCAGCACGGTCCGGGCCATGACCACCGCCGGGCCAACGTACTTCGACGTCACCAGGTCACCACCCGCGGCGATGAACTGGACCGCCCGGCTTCCCGGCGGCACGCTGGCCACCGCCTGGGCCGCGCCCAGGTCATCCGAGACGATCACGCCCCCGAAGTGCATCCGCTCGCGCAGCATCGTGCGCATCACGACCGGGGAGAAGACCGCGAGATGGCGCGGATCGATACGCGTGTAGGTGGCCAGCGCCACCATCACGAGCGGCACGCCCGCGTCGATGGCCGCCTGGAAGGTCCGCAGGTACGGATCGTCCGGCGTGGTGACGGTGTCGACCACGCCGGCGCTGAAGTCGGTGTTCCCCCGCACCCGTCCGAGCCCGGGGAAGTGCTTGGCGGTGGTGGCCTCCCCCGCGGCGGTCATGCCCTGGATGAACACAACACCGTGGCTGGCCACCACGGCCGGGGTGTGGCCGAATTCCCGCATCAGCTCCCCGATGGGCGCGTTCTGGCTGATGTCCGCGACTGGCACGACGTCCATGACCGGCGCGAAGTTGAGGTTGACGCCCGCGGCCCGGAGCTCGTCGCCCCAGGTCCGGGCCAGGCCCCGCAGCTGCGCGGGGGGCAGCATCCCCTGGGCGACGGCGCTCGGCATCGCGGAGAAGCCCGGGCCCTGCAGCGCCTGGACCTCGCCCCCTTCCTGGTTGGCGGCCACGAAGAACCGGGCTCCGCCGGTCACCTGCGGCGAGCTGAGCGACTGCACGGCCCGGGTCACCGCGCCGACGCCGGCCACGCCCGCGGTATCGGTGGCGATGAAGCTCACCGAGCCGAAGTGGTACGCCCTGATCGCCTGGGCCGTGGCCGCGTCCAG
>Ga0187879_10000712_pt1 | contig 22115 bp, 17 predicted proteins | sample June2016WEW_19_1_FD_132423 | JGI IMG/M metagenome (GOLD analysis project Ga0187879, IMG submission 132423) | Peatland microbial communities from SPRUCE experiment site at the Marcell Experimental Forest, Minnesota, USA - June2016WEW_19_10 | ecosystem: Environmental > Terrestrial > Soil >... | reverse complement strand
TCTCAAGATTGCGGTTTGGCGATGCCGCGACGCTTAACTTACGGGTTCTTCAGGAATCTCAAATAGAAGGCCGCAAACACCAAGACAACGCCGATGTTCACCATCAGCCGTTCCCAGAATCGAAACTTGGCGAGACACTTCCTTCAACGACGGCGGGTAATAGGCAGGGCAAGAGCCCTCAATAGACAGCAACAGAAATCGTCGACGGAGCCCTTGAGATTCCTGCAACCAAAACGGTGAATGCGATCATGACCAAGACCTAGACTGTCGCCGATGTCGGATTCCGCACGGACCGAAGCGGTCGGCTAACGTAAAATGTTTATCATGCAGTCACACAGCAGCATCGCCGACGTCTTCAGAAGCCGTTGCCATGATCTATTCTGTCGCAAGCTGGCGGAAGACGAGTCACCATCCAACGTCGCCACGCGCGCCATGGGCGGCAATAACAATGGAATAGGCATAGAAACGAGTTGCAATTGGATGCGTCAAGGCCTGGCCCGTGTAAGAAGGCAGAATGTTTGATCGAGGAGGGGTAACTGCAATCAAGGAATTGTCCTTACTCCAAGAACAATCAACCATTTGAAATTGCCACGATAACGAGTAAGCCGTTATTGTTGAGGAGCCGTTCGGCAATAGGCGTTGGGGGCTCCTGATAAACTCGATGGCGCGATGCCGCTACTGCAAATTCTCATCGGAAAATCGAGGTTACCCCTTGAAGCCTGGTATGCCCATCGCAAGTGGACTACGGGCGAGCGGTATGGCCAACTGGACAGCGGCAGCAAAGTCGGAGCGAACGAGTTCCACGGGAACGGAGCGCCGGAAATAATCGGCCCAAATGAATTCAGCGAAGGCGGTCGGCGTCTTTTCAAAACCGCCCGCGTTGCGCGCATAGCCAGCCAATGACCGGTAAACGTCGTCGGCTAGGTCCTGCAAGCGATGGGGAACAGCGGCGTAATAGTGGCGGACTCCGTTCTCGTCCAGGGGATGGACCCACAGGTTCTTGTCCATTTCCTTCCAGAAATCGTCGGGCTCGTAGCGCGACATATCCGCCTCGATCTCGAAAAATCCGGTCTCGACTCCCGCCTCCAAGGCGGCCCGGGCAACGTGATGGTGGTCCGTGATGTAAACCGCGCATTGCGACCCAGTCACCGCAGGTGCTGCGTGAGCGCGCATGAACTCGACAACTTCACCAGGCTTGAGCGCACGGATTTCCTTGACCTTGTCCGCAACTTCGATCAAGCCAACCGTAATCTGGGTCGGCATGAGCTTCGCGATGGACGACTCCTGGATCTTCGGCATTCCGCTCTCCTCTGGTCGTCGCTTCGAGGGGGCTACTTCGGGTGCATGGGCGGAGCGGCTTAATCGCATTTCGCGCAGTCATTGGCCGCTTTCCGGAATCAGCAAATTGCATACACAACAAACTCGGGATTGGCATGACACCAATCCCGAGCGGTGCCTCGGATCACCGGTCACGGCATTTACCCGCCGGAACGCCCTACTTCCAGTAACTTGGTGCCTTATAGTAGCTGTCCACTTTGCGGCCGTATTCTGGCGTCCATTGGAAATCCGAGTCCGTGTCGTAGTTCGGCGAGTCTTGCAACTGCTTCTTATCCATGGCGAGCACGAAGCCGCTCTTCGTATCGTCGTACTTCAGTGTCCCCCATGGCAGCGGGTGGTGTTTCTTTCCCATGCCGAGAAAACCCCCGAAGGACATAACTGCGTAGATTGCTTGACCACTAACCTTATCCATCATGATGTCATCGACCGTGCCGAGATTCTCGCCCGCCAGATTATAGACACTCGTTCCGTCAACCTTTGTGGCTGCAATGAGGTGCCCGGATGTAATTGAGGTGACTTCAGTCATAGAAGAACTCCTAACTCTTGATGATTGCATCGCGGTCTTGAGCCGGTGTGCAGATCCTGGGTAAAGATGAAGCTGCTAATTCAAATGCAAAGGACCTAATTGTTAGCATCGATCGAAAATTACGCGACGAGCACTGCTTCGTCTGTTCGATGGGAGACGGAACGGCGGAAGGTCCGGTGAATCGTGCGTGAGGGCCAGCTCGGCACGGGCGGGATGACCCAGACCTCAAACCAGAGACTGCTGCCTATTCCACGAGCAATTCGGGAGATTTGACCTGCCCGGGGATTGCCGGACCACTTGAAACTTAGGTGCAGCTCAAACCCCGTAGGTGACCAGTCGAGAGCGGGCTTAGGTTCCCAACACCGTTAGGCCATGCGCTTGCGCCGCCAATCCCAGCGCGCCGTCGTGAGTTGCCATGACCGGGTCGATACCCATCGCATCCTTCCAGAGCAGTGCTGACGCAAGATGAATCGCATCTAGGGTTCCTAGTTCCGTCGGCATCGGCTGCGCGGCGCGGTCCAGCACGATTGAGTCAATTTCGATCAACTCCAGCGAATTGATGAGGTTAAGAATCGTAGCGCGGCGCCTGGCGATTTCCGCATCCGATAGCTCTGCGCGGATTCGCAATCGATCCAAAGTGCGCAGACTCTCGGTCGCAATCAGCGCGCTAGAAACCCCGCGATCGATCTGTCGCCACTCCGGCAAAGAATTCGGCTGTCCAAACGCTAGACGCAGCAAAACTGACGAGTCAACGTAGGCGATCATCTGTGACTCTGTCGCTCCTCCAACAATAATTGGACGACGTCGATCTTTTTGGTGATCGCCTTTGGCAGTGAGACTTTGTTCGGCTTCGGTGAATCGATAGCCGGCTTACGTATCCGCAAGCCGGCCCGTTCGTGCGTCGGAATGATCTGCGCAACTGTTCGATTGCGGTCCAGGACTGCGATCGACTCCCCACCCTGTACGATACGAAGAAATTCGCTAAGCCGGGACTTGAGTTCTGCAATGCCCACTTGTTTCATGACTATATATGACTATAACTGGTCATCAAAAGCAAGAATTTGCGGTTCCCTTCCTTGGAAAATCCCGCTTGAGCATGCGGGACACCGGTTTCGAACAAGGCTTTTGTCTTAACAAACTCTGCGTCGTGACGAAATCGACGCCTGGAATCGATCGCTCACGAACGGCAGAAAGGGGTCAGCGGCGTTACGGGTCATTCGGCGGCAACACGTGATCAGGCCCCTAACACTGAACACCTTCGTGAGACTTCACGTACGAAGATGCAATCGCTTGCGACGCCGATCGGCGTCCAAACCAAACGCCTATCAAAAGACGCGATCTTGGATATTAGACAGTGCCAGGTACTCGATCGCCGCTAAGTTATTGATTTAATGCGCGCCCGGACGGATTCGAACCGCCGACCACCTGGTTCGAAGCTCGCACAGGGCGATTTTTTGTAAATTTTGACAAACGCAATTAGTTGATTCGTAACAACTTAGCTCGCGGGGTGTCCGTTGCAAAAACACCCAAAAGCACGACAAAGCACAACAGAGTCACGCAGAACTCCCGCAACCACCTGGTCAAGCCAACCACCTTTAAAAAGCTAGGTGTTCGGGACTTTTAAGCGCCATTTGCGGGAGTCAACCACCTGGTTGTCCCGCAACAGTCCGGCAGCCTCCTGGTCTTCGCACAGTGACGATGAGTGTCGCGGGTTCATACCGTGAACATGAATTTGCGCCAATACGGTCCGCCGGCGATAGCTCGAAAATTCTATAACGCCAGCATCCACGGCATACCGTGAACAAAATGCCGACAGACTACGGTTAGCGCTGGCGCAAGTCCCAAAATGAACGGCACGAAGTACTCGGTCCCATAGCGCGTCACGAATGTAAGTTGTAGCCACGCATAGATCAGGGCGAAGCGCTCCCATCCCGGTTCAATTGTCACGTTCCGAGTGCCGGCGTCGCTCCGATTTGGCGGCCACATATATGTAACACGCGCGTCGGGATAGCAGAGCGTATCTGCCACGGTGCGAGTAGGCGGCGCCAAAAATTTGACCCCGACGGTTACGCGCCATCTGCGTTCAACTCCCTTGGCGCCATGCAGCATCGCGGCAAGTCTCAGTCGAAGCGCAGTCAATCTCTCATGGAATCGAATCGTGCGGCGCTTATGTTCGGTGCCCATGTCGTCGTCAGTGTAGTCGTGAAAAAACAGTCCATAGCGCAAAAGCGCCCACGCCCACAATATTGCGACGAGCCTCCATATGTCATTGGGGTCGGTGACCTCAAACTTGAGACCCAACGTCTCTGCGCCTTTATCGACCGTCAACCCGAACCACAAGTGGGCGAGAAACACCAAGCTAGTGACGATGAGTAGGCGACGTTCTTTTCGGAGCCCATCGCGCAAGTCCTCGGAATTTGAGGTCCGAGGTAGCCCGTATTCATCCATCGGTCGCGCCCTAAACTACTTCCGGATCGATGCTGTCGAGGAAAATTGTCGGGTCATCCGGCAGGATGGTCGTCCCATGCTCGTCCTCGATCCATATTTCCGCGTAAAGCTCGCCGTTTTGCTCCAAGACGCGAACTCGCTGACTCGCGGCCGGTTCGGTACGCCGGCCATGCGTCAACCGCTGCCTTGCAAGCGCCTGTGCAAGATGCATCTGCGCATCGCTAAGGGTGAATCTATTGGGGCTACTGAGTTGGTCTAGCCCCGAGGTCTGAGCGCGATAGCTTTTCACGAGATAGAACATGGCGGCCTCCTCTGACGCATAGGTCAACTGCAAAAAGGCAGGGGCAAATACTCTGGCGCTGCACGAAAACTGCGCACGGAAATCTAGCCCCCCCTATTTTCCCGTGAGCAACGTGCCGACTTGGGCGAGGGCGGACAGAGCGGCGCACGTCGCTGCGCCCGCGTTCAAGCGTGCGATTGTCGCCAGAGCCGCATAGAACGGCGCTTCACTCGGGATGATAGAACCGTCTTTCATGACGCTGATCATGGTCCCAAATCCCGACCGCAGTAGCGGCACGTTCACGAAGGCCGACCAGCCCCAAAGGGCCGCGGCGGCAAGCGCGAATACGATACTGAGAATCGACCAGCATAGAGGGGCACGCATTCCCGCATTCTACGCCGCCGCACGCTCAGCCGCCCGACCCGGTCAGAATCGACGCACGATCGGGTTTATGGATATCGCCGGGCGCTTGTTCCTCGGCCGCGGCGGCGTTCGCCAGTTGTCAGTAGGCCGCGCGACAACCCTGCGCAGCAAGTCCGCGACGTCCTTGCTCGCAACGATCGGGCCGCGCAACTCATCCGTTTTCTGGCGTTAGATGATTTTCAAAGTCTAGCCTCGCGCGCGCCCTACGAAATTCAGCATCGCACTGACGGCAAGGGATTCGGAGCCCGAAACCATGGGGCCGCTCGCACGTCGCGGCGCCCTTTTCATTTGGCGGGCAGCGCCGCGACAATCTGCCAGATTCCCGCAACGAACAGGACGAGTTCCACGCCAATCAGCGCGCCTTGACTCTGCGAGATAACAACCAGATTTCTGGCTCCGGCATTAGTATCGCCGGCAGCGATCTTGCGCAACGAACGGGACAAAACTAGGTGTTCGGGACTTTGAAGCGCCATTCGCGGTGGGTCAACCACCTGGTCGTCCCGCAAAACGTAACCGTCAGGTCTGGGCACATAGACGCCGCCCGAGAGCACGTAGATGTGGGGCCACCCGGTGATCCGCTAACCTCTATCGCAGATTTCAATCCGCGATACATTCACAATGGCTATTTAGGCCGCTAGTGCGGTCGCGTGCTGCTTTCGGCCCCTCTCACTGATGAGGGCGCCGCTCTGGGCTCCGCCTGGATAGAGCGGCATCATCGAACAACCACCGCAAGACCCTTGCCTTTCAGCGACTCGATGAAAAAGCTTAGAATTTCGGGTTTCAAAAAATCCTGGAGGATGAACAGGATCAGGTTATCGCCGTACCTTCGCTGGTACTGGTCGAGCTGACCGAGCGAACGCTGCACATCCGCGTTGCTGACAGGCATCTTGACCTCGATCCCGACACCGTGCCCCTGCGGGTCACCAAGATGAAAGTCGATCTTCAGGGTACTGCCATGTGCAACCGGTAATTGCTCATAAACAACGTCGCCAAAGATTTCCTGCAGCTCGTTGTAGATCGCCGGATAGAATTGCTTCTCGTAGTTTCCTGTGCGCGGGACTGGGAACCACCCCAAGTAAGGCGCAACAACGGCCGCACTAAGTGAAGGGATGGCCAGAGGCTTTTCGACACGCGCGAGCCACCGTTCGCGGTAATGAACTTCACGCATGACCCGACGGTATCGATCATTCTTCGTTCCCTCCGCCGACACGCCGAGGTCTTCGCAAAGATCGGCCAGAAGCTCGGAGGGGTATGGCGCGAGATAGCTCTCGGTCTGCGCAGGAAACTCGGCGGCTGGCATCGTCAGATATTTGGTCGTGGCGCGAATACGTTGCCGCTTCTCTTCAACGGAACCCCGAGTGTCCTGCCCGATATCCCAGAGCCAGTCCGTTAGTTCCGAGGCGGTGCCCGTATCAAGAAGATACGCCAACAAGGTCTCCCTGAGCTGCGCATCCGGCCTAAGATTGTCGGGAAGTGTCATGGGACGGGATCTGGCCTGTTGAAGTCGGGAGCGGTTTTCTAGGACCCCAATTTTAGGTCTTTAAGGAAGTAAAGCGCGAGAAGCGCTGAACTTACCGCCAGCCAAATTTTGGAGGATATATCCTGAGTGTATTTGAACGACTCGAAATCGGGCTTAGGCGGATTCCCTTTTTCTGGGGGTTTATAGATAAGAAAGTATTCGCACCAAAAGTACAACGGCGGAAGAATAATCCAGCCAACGACAATTCCGGCCTGCCAGATTTTTATGCAGGGCCAAGGTCCGTCCTTTGGAACAGGTACGCCCCAGCCCGCATACCCAACCCAAAGTGAACCAATAAGAGCCAGCACGGCCATTGTGCCGGTGATTCGTTGGACCAGCCCCCCTCTCACGTTCATATTTATCCCTCATTGAATCTGCAAATTGTTGGTCGTAATAAAACCCAGTTCTCCCGTTAGGTGCCGCGGTTGGGTGTGGCAGTAGAATTAATGTACTAAATCCGACGTTCAGTGATAATCAATATGATTTGCCGGTCAAATTGTTTTTGCTTGGGCGAGTCGGACAATGTATCAGGATGGCGCCAATCCCTTGCTGCGAGCCCATGTGCATCAGAGATTCCTCGGGTCATGCCTACGCTGATACACCCTCGGTGTCAGTGCGAACCTCTTGGGGTTGGTCGTGAGGGCCGCCGCATCAGGGGCGGCCCATAGAATCCGCCTTGCCTTCGCGCAGGCCGCCTTATATGACGTTGTCCCGGAAACGGTCGCACCCACCAATCTGTGGCATAGCCGCCCAGACCCAGCTAGAAGCCCGCCCCGGGTTCGGAGCAAGCTGGGGCTAGCGGTCATTGAGAGCGCCGGAACATCTGCCGGAGCACATCCGCGTTGGAACTGTGGCCCGTGTGAGCAGTAGTTGGCACGGCGAAGAGTCCGAACCAGTTCCACTCGTTGCGGTCGTAGAGATTTACCACGAGGGCGATATCGTTCCCGTTAGTGTCACGAAGTTTAGGGACCCGATACGTAAGTATGTCGCTTGGATCACTGAAAGCCAGAATTTGCTTCGGTCGCAGTTCACCCTCTAGCTTACCGCCGCCCCGAACCGCCTGTGCCCAGCGCTTCAGTAAATCAATCGGAGAAGCCCCAGTGATCGGCGTCACAAAGCCAGGCCCTCCTTCAGTTCTCGTCGGCACACCATCAATCCGACCGAGCTGCAGCAAGGCGAACTGATTTGCGAAGAAATAAAGATCCATGGTTCGCAATCCCACTTGCTCGGCGACGGGCGCGTCCTCAAAGAGATTATTGAACGCGTCGAGTACTACGAAGCTGCCCAAGCTTTCCGAAATGACCACGAACTCTTGATGGTCGATGTCCTTGTCGTCGAAGTGCGCGGCACGGCCGAATGCGAGATTCATCGTGCGCCTGAAATATGCTCGCAATGGGCCCAACGCCATGGCGGCATCGGCAAGTCCCCAGTTCATGATCTGTTGCTTTATGAACGCGTTCGCCCAAGCGCCGCCGCCCGAAGTCGGCTTATGGCCGAGTGCGTCATTCAGTTCCTGCTGGTTGAGCCACGGATAGTAGGGAGCATCGCTCCGCGCGCAAAGCTTGATGTGAGTCTTGTCTGCACCCGACAGGTCAGTTTCTTGCACCAAGATCATTCGACATTTGACCGGAAATAGCAGCGGCCACCAATTCACTTCATCGATGACGATGGGCTCAGCGTCCTTGCGCTTGAACACGTAACGGTCGACAAAGGGCCTGCTCCCTTTCCACTCATCGTCGCTTCGCCAGATCGGTTGATCCAAGTAGGTCGCTGCGGGACGAGGTCCAATATCAAGATACGTTCTATCCGGTTGGCCCTGATCTTTCCCGGCCGGACACAAACCCTCCACGTACTTGCAGAGTCCCGCCTGGAAGGCCGTCGAAGCGCCTGTTCCGTCGGCGCGCATTCCGTGGACGTAAACGATGTGGACCGGACTTCTCGTCGTCGCGGCAATCATGTCGCCGAGCGACTTGGTTCGCTTCAGAGTTTGCGGATCGTCAGGTCGGATCCCGGCCACGGCGATGTTCATACTAACGAACAATAGGCACCCCACGAGGAGCACCCGTTCCACCCATAATCCTCTCGGCTCCATGTGCGATGTCTCCTGGTCGATACTTGATCTCCGGAGCGATCTCCGCCAGCGCAAGAAATGCAAAAGACCTTTGCCGAGTGCGTCATTGACACTTGGCAGTGCCTTCCGCTTTGGCCGGATTGCTCTTGCTGGCGCCCCGCGACGCGACCACCTGAACGCTGTAGAGATCGCCCGTCTTACAATTGCTCAAAGTGATGGGGGATGTAGCCCCGGTATTCTCGACTGACGTGCCCGACGAGTTGTCGGTCGCCGTCGCGGAGTATTGGACGGCTCCATTCCCATCGTCTTTGGGCGCCGTAAAGGCCACGAGCAATTTCTGCCCCGGCTGCGCCGTCGCTTTCACCCCCGTCGGTGAAGCCGGTGCGGGCTTTGGCGGAAGCACCGTATCCCCACACGTCACGCTGGCTGCCGGCGACGATTCGGCAGACTTGGAATTCGACGTGGAAACGGAGTGCACCGTCACTTTGTAAGACTGACCCGCCGTGCAACCGGGAATCTCAATGGATGTGGCATCTTTAGGGCCATCCTTCGTCAGCGTTTGAGCTTTGGGGCCGATTGCGGTTGCTAGAAAGCTGTCGATCGATCCAGATTTTGGCGGTGTGAAAGCCACGATGATATTGCCCCCAGCGCCCGGCTTTGCCGTGACCTTAGTCGGAGGCGGAACAGAGGCTGGCGGAGGAGATTCCGGTGTCTTTGTCTTCGCGGGTGCAAATACGATCGGAATCTCGACGTGTGCATTAGCGGCATCGACAATCGTGATCGTTGCATTGCCCGAGGTCTTGGTGGCGCCCGCAGGCCTGTCGATATGAACGGTAACAGCGGCTCCCTTAGCGTGCGGTATAGTTGCCTCCAAGTCCGCCTGAAGTCCGGGTGTGACATACGGGTCGTATGGGAGTGTGCCACCCACGATGCGTAGATCTTCGGCAGGCCCACTGATCGGCATCGAGATGGGCGCATCCGCACCGATCACGAGCAATGGTTGCGATGCTGATCCGTAGTCGGGCTGGAAGAGCGAGGCTCTCGACAGAAGACTCTGCTGCGCGCTCTTACAGTTCTCATAGAGTTCCTGAGTGGTGAGACCCTCGGAGGCCTCTTTGACTTGGCGCTTGCCCTCATCCGACAGCCCCTGCATGAACTCAGCGACGGCTCCCGACTGCTCCTTTGCAATGTTGGGAAAGAGTGTCCGTTCACTTTCAGGCTTCGCGAGGTACTCCCAGAGCCGAGTGCACTCCTCCTGCGCGAAGCTCGCGATCAGGGTCGTGGAGACGATCGTCCGCGTGGCTTCGGCCACATAGCGCGCCGTTCCGTCCGTAATCCGATTGGTCTGCGTCGCGTCCGAAATGGTGACATGAGCACCGGCCGCGGACGCCGATACCGCGCTTCTCGCCGCTTGCAGAGCCATCTTCGCCGTGTCTGCTTTTTTCGTGGCCGTTGCCAGTGCGACCTGCTTGTCGCTCACCGCCTGTGCGTCATCGCTCGCCTTGCCGCATGCCGGGCTGGTGGTCTCGGGTGCGGCGGCCTTACAGGTTTTTTCATCATTGGCTTGGGTGGTCTGAGCGTCGCCGAGCGCCTTCTGCGCATCGGCTACGGCCTTGTTGGCGGTCGTCAGGTCGCTCGCCGCTTGGTCGGCATTCTCGCCCACCGACGCCCCCGCGCTGCCGTCGCCGAGTCCCACCTGGCGTGCTACGACGGCACCCGTGAGCTGTTCGATCGCGAGCAGACTCAACATGAGGTTCTGGTAGCGCCTCTGCTGCCGGTTGAACTCCTCGCCATCGATCGCACCTGCCGCGTAACCCTCACAGAGTCGATACATCCCATCGCGCAAAAGCTGTATCGACTGCGTGCGCAGCCCGATCGAGGCCGCGGACTCGGAAACAGCCGTAGCGAGATTCACGGCCACCTTAGGATCCTGAACTCCCGCACCCACACTCGTACTGAGCGCCGAGAGCGCATCGGGGCTCGGCTCCGCACACGTGACTGCGTACCCTGACTCATTTTTTTTGACGGTCTTCTGAGTCGTTCCGTCCGCCATTAACACCGTTGTCGTCTCGGCCGCACTGGGCCGCTGTGTAAAGAGCACGACTCGCTGTTTGGCGTCGATGGAAAGCGTTTTTACAGTTCCGCTCTTCGATTCAAATTTGTCCGTCGTGTGAATGGTCGTGCACCCAAACAACACCGAGGAATAAATGATTAACGAAACTACACGGAAGATGGCAGTCGACTGAGGCATAGACGCATTCCCTTGCCAAAACGTTGTAGTTGTTGATGGCGATCCCCGCTGCTTAAGCATAATCCAACGGGTCCGGAGCGCAAGCGGATTTGACGGCCCGATCCCTGGCACTTGGCGCCTGATCGGCTATCCCCGCGTACCCCACGAGTTGTGCATCTGCGGCGTATACATGCAATGGATTTTTCACGAGTTTTTACCGCTCGAGTACTTATCTCGAGTATTAACAAAGTGCAAAACCCGGGTCGAAACAGCTTCTTCGGATATGACAAACACATTGCGGCTAGAAACGCTCGCCGACACCCTCGCCGAGATGGGCATCAGCTTCAGCCTGATCTGCACCTGACTAATTCCGCATGAAATATGACCGCGGATTCCGAGGAACATGACCGACGATTCGGGCCATGTGTCAAAACTCGGTCATCTACAATCAGAATCGGTGGTCACGTTCGGTCGGAGCAACCGGTCACGTTCAATCGGGATAAGCGGTCTAATTGGTCCCGAATACGCGCCGGCGACAGATCGGAAATCGCCAGGGTGACTGTGCCAACAAGATAATTAGAAGTCCCGCTGGCAACCGGGCGGTTCTGACCGAGCCTAAATACGCGATAAATGACACCTTGCAGTTCCTTGAACACCTAGCTGGCGCGTCCATCGCCTAGCTGCAACTTACCGAGTAAGCAGCTCCCGCCGCGCCATCATTTCCATGAGGCTCTCTTCGGAGCCAAAGAGCGAATACGCATTCAGATTGTGCTCATCAAGGTACGCCAGCGCGCGCTGTCTCTCCGAGCGCGGCAAGGTGAATTTCCACAGTTGATCCTGATCAGGCTTCACGGGCGACGCGCGGAATACAGCCTCGTGAGGGGTGTAGTACCACTCCGGCCCAGGCTGCGTGAAAGCCGAGCATACGGTGTACTGGCACTGTTGGAGAAAATGCCGACGATGAGTCCGCACGTATGGTCCGCGTACATCGATCCCTGGCTCGCCCAACATGCCCGTCTTGAAACCGCCGGCGGTTTCTCGATAGATATAGATTGCCACTCGCCCGTCGGAGTCGCCCGGCTCTCGGAACGCAAAGAATGCGGCAACGTACGGCGATCTTGTCCAATCGAGTAGCGGGGAGGGAAAACCATGGTGCCGGAGATAGACCATATAGTCGTACGCTGGAAAATCTCCTTTGAAAAACAATCCAGCGTCCGAGTCGCGCGTTCTGTCTCGATATTTATTGGCCGGTTCGATTTCCCATCGGTGCTCGGTGTGCGCCTCAATTTGTGGTTTTGCGGCCCATATCGAAGTGTAGTAGTGCGCCAAGCTAAGCGAGGACGGTTGATATCGCTCCAATGTGGTCTCCAGCTTCCAGGCCGCCTCACGTTGACCACGAAAAAGAAGATCGGGAATTCGTAGGCCGGGATGATTCGCCCGCAGCGCCGGGGTTTGGGCTTGCAAATCCTGAACAGTGTGAACGTAATCGTCCCACACGTTCAGATCTTGTCTGCTGTACTCCATCCAGGCAATTTAGCATACGCTCGCCTGCTATCAGTCGATTTAATCTACAACAGATATACAGACTGCGGCCTGCGGATCAGCTATTTCCACTCTGAACCGTTCCGTAACGTTAACGAGAACGCGCATACGCAGGTAGCGCTCCCTATCCTCGATTTCCCGCAGCCATTGAGGATCGCTCGCGAGAATCTGTTCGCGGCGCACATCGTCGGCGTTAAGGTCGCTGACGCGTATGTACAATCCATCAACGACATCTGATTGATTCCCCCCGGAAATCGCGGGCGCATACTGAACCCAACGAACGAACTGGCCGAAGTCGGCAATTATCACCTTATCGTCTACACCGCCACCTTGAGCGTTTATTCCAAGAATCGGTACGAATTGAGCGTCGATTTTGAGTACGCCTGCATATCCCTCAACATCGGTCAGCGGAGTTTTTGGACAATGGGGATCGTAGCGGGGAATGAACGAGTCTCGGTCGCCAATTTCCTCGTAGCGTAGTGTTCGCACAAATGTCTGCACGACGACAGGAGTCGAGAGATGTCGCGCGCGCACTTCCAGTGCGACCGTGGCGACCAAAGCGCTAACTTCCGTCACTCTGTGCTCCGAAGCTCCTGCGATCATCGCGGCGAAGGCGAGTTGATCTTCAGACTGTGCGAGTCCGCGGCCATACGACTCGCCCCAACCATCGTACGAGACGTGCCAGCCCGCAACAAATGCGCCTTTATCATCTAGTTGATTGAATCCCCACCCCACGACCTCCTCGGGAGCTGGCTCTTGGGTAAGGTCGCGGTATGCGCCGTACGCTGATAGCGCGAATCTAACTCGGGCGAATCTACGAAAATTCTCGACTACCGTCTGCCTAAACTTCTCGATCTTCTCGTTAGCCAAAGCCGCAACGATGAGGCGGTCGTCGCGTGCTCGCTGCACTTCATCCTTCGCAGTCTGAAGCAACGCCAGCAACGCTTCGGCACCCGCCAATTCGCGCTGCGAAAGCACACCCTCCCAATGCGAAGGATTGGTGCGCATCTCATTTAGCGTCGCTATGAGGCCTTGACTGTTATTTTCATCAAGCAGGTATATGAAGTCGTCATCTTGCGGCAAGCGCACGCGGCCGACGACATTCGAATTCACGTTGCTGATGAGTTGCAGGGCACGCACACAAAACATGCGGTTCGGCTTGCCGTGGGTATCAATGAAGCGCGCCTCACCATCAGCCGGCATGTCCCACCATTCCCACCCCCAAGAGCCAATTCCCGGGACGGCGCTGATGCTGCCAAGTACGACTCCTAGGCGGTCGATAGTCGATGGCAACAGAGCGGCGATTGATCGAAACAGCTTCCCTCGGACTTCGGACTGCTTATCGTTTAAGTATAAGTCGAGCAGGCGGGCGCTCAAGACGAATGTGATCTGTTCTCGAGCCAGCGTAAGCGCGCGTATTGCCTCGACGCGCCTCTCGAAAGCCGCAATTCTCACAGTAACCGATTTTGCGTCACTGTCGGCGGCAGTTTCGAGACGCCGCCTGAGAAAGATGAGCTCTGCCTCGGGTTGCTCGGCCGTCAGTTCACTGTACTGCCGCTGGAACTGCCTCAATATGGTTTGAAAGGTCTCCAGGTCATCCTTGTCTGAGACTGCCTTCAACAGATCCTGATACACCTTGAGCGTATACAGAGCAAAATCCCTCGCATCCTCGACTCCGCGGTCAACCACGCGACATGCTCTCTTTGAAGAGCGGTTGGACGTAGAAGTCGCTGAGTTCCTTGAGGAATCGCCAGGATCGTTCGATCATTATTGAGCGCGCACTCGAGCTAGCCGGTTTGGCGGATGCGAGCCAGTAGATAAAGGTCGCAAACGCCAACAATTCTTGAAATAGCAAATGATCACCGGCTTGAATCGCGCGTGCCGCTATCGAATACGGAAGGTACGATATCTTTTCAATGACATTGGCATTATCGGTATCGGAGGCCACCATGATTAGCTCGCGAATATCGCTCACCAGCCAGCGCACCTCATTCCAACCTTGGAAGAATGCACCCCTTTCGTTGCGGGCCTGCTCAGCCGTGTACCCACCTCCCAGTTCGTTGAGTGTAGTCAAAAACTCCTCCGCAACGAGCATATAGGTGGCCGTGAGCTCTTCCACTTCCCCCATTGCCGCCGAACGAATCGCTGCGACCAATCGGTCTTTGGTGGATTGCATCTCGCGGCGAAATTCGAGAGACGCGGATTCTGTTGTTGAGAACCTGAATATTTGTATCATCCGGCTGCGCACTTCGTCGACCATGCGTGGATTTCCCGCGACAAGATCCTTTCTCAGCGCCAGAATCGTATTACCTCTGGAAAATATTGTGTCTTTGGGCAGCGCCTCACGAAAGCGTCGCAGGAGATAAACCTCAGATTTTGCGACCGGCGGTCGGGCTTGGCCCGGTGTTATTGGTGTTCCTGCTGGTCCACCCTGGCGCCCGGCGCCGACCACGGCCACACGCCTTTGCTGCTCGCGGCTGCAGTACTGTGCCAGGTCCTTTAGCAAGGCGATATTGATGTCCCAAAGCATGCCATCTACCGGAGCATCAATGAATACGTACTGATCGGCGGCGCCCGGCGGATGCGATGCGACGATTGAAAAGTTCAGATTGACGTCCTTATTTTCTCCCACCATATCGAATAGGAGTTTATTGCCGACTCGCTCCCTGACTGAATCGAGGATGTTGGCGTGGACTCGAGCCTTCAAAAAGTCGCGCTGGGCGCCCCAGTTCGCGTTGATGTTGACAAGATTGTGAATAACTTGACCGAAACCAATGATGGTGATGAAGGCAGTTACGACGACAACCAATGCGGTGAATCCAGTGGGTTTTGCATAGAGCCAACCGAGCGGTGTCATCGTAATGAGAAGTACCAATAGCCATAGGCGAGAAATCTTGAGAAGAACTCTCTTCTCGTCGGCATTGCTACTGTTACGTATGGATTCTGCAACGAAAATTATGAGCGCAATGATGACTACGATTAGACCTTCGAGAATCTTGGAGATTGCGTCAAACTCCTCTGGCAAACCGTCGTTCAGATATCGCCAAATCTTTAGCGGATACCCCGTCACGGAGAAATCCTTTGGCGGATGCGGAATGAGTGCGAAGGCTGCAAGGAGGGCGGCGATAGCGACGAAGGAAGTTACCGATGGAACGTAGCTATTGCGAAGATGCATCCACGCTCGGTTGAACAAATAATCCGTTGACGCGGCTGCTCCTCGAAACAAGTTATGGTAGGACGCGCGGAGTAATGCGGGTAAGGTTGGCAGGTTTTGTCCATGGCGCTTCGCGCTTCGCGATTTGCTCATGTTACGAATTTCGACCTTCACCATCCCGGAGAGCCAACCGCGACGCCAGCGACAATATGAACGCCACACCGGGAACCCGATGCACAACAATAATATTGCCAAAAGGGTATGGGGAAAGTAGCGCCAGTGAACGGCGGCAGCACTGAATGAGAGTGCCACAACCGCGACGCGAGAGAGAGCCTCACGCGCAGCATCAAATAAGGGGCAGGCTGCAGAGTTCTGCATGGGCGCATCCCCGATCAGAGCTTCTCCAAACACCTTGAACGACCGGCCTGTTGCGCACCGGGATGTATCGTTACGTCAGTAATCATTTGCGCCGCTCCATAGCTGATGTGGCCAACTTACCTGTCAGGCACGGCGCGAATCATATCAGAGCCGCCAGACCGCTAGTTCGTATGCAACATTCTATGGAAGTTACGTATTGTGGACCGTCTTTTGTTCCGGTTGTCGATGAATATCTGGGTACCTTCCCGCAGCTGGACTAACACGGGGGCGCATCTCGCATGTCAGACCAAAGGATTATCTCCCTCAAAGTAGTTGCGTAGTAGCCGACGGCTGCAGTTACGGCTTCAATAGGGCAAGCGTCCGCCTTGGGGTGAATTCGGATCGAATCGATTAAGCTCTCTGGATTCCAGTCAACGGCGTGCCACATCACGTCTTTCGGAGGATCGGGCTTGCCTTCCAGCGGTAGGTAATCTACGCGCACTTCGCCATTAAGTCTGAGAATGTCATAGTACGGTGGTACGATAAGATAGTGCAAATTGCTTGAAAGCAGAGCCGTGGGCTGTTGCTTGGCTGACCATGAACGTGTTTGCAGAGCGATAACAATTTGTCCTGACGAAACAACCGCAAGAATCTAGCGGGAACTAACCTCCTCGCACCTGTATATTGTTCGGGCTCCATAACTGCCGGCTGCTCCCTCGATCGCCATGCAGGGTCGGACATGCGGGAATGAATTTGCGGGTGTACTGGCCGCTCGATACCAAGGTCACGTATCCTTTGCAACCTGCTAGGGACAAGAGTTAATTCATGGATTGGGAAAGACATTGTGGTTGGTTCGCTGGCCCAGTAGTTCCAACCAGGGGTTCACCACCGCGAATGACTCGAGTACGGACAGGGAACGCTCAGCCGTGAGTGATGTTCTCGATCACATCAAGGATTTTCTGGCGTATACCCGGCTGCTGTCGGGCGACGAGAAAGGTGAGGCACAGGTCTTCTGTGACCGGCTGTTCCAGGCCTTCGGACACGCCGGCTACAAGGAGGCCGGGGCCATCCTCGAATATCGCATCAAGAAGCAATCGACGGGCGGGACCAGCTTTGCCGACCTGATCTGGAAGCCCCGCCTCCTGATCGAAATGAAAAAGCGCGGGGAGAAGCTCTTCCTGCATTACAAACAGGCCTTCGACTACTGGGTGCACGCGGTCCCAAACCGGCCCCGCTACGTCATGCTGTGTAATTTCGATGAGTTCTGGATTTACGACTTCGACAAGCAGATCGACGAACCCGTCGACATCGTCTCCCTCACCGATCTTCCCAAGCGCTATACCGCGCTCAACTTTCTTTTTCCCGACGGTCCGCCGCCGATCTTCGGCAACGATCTCGAAGCGGTTTCCCGGGATGCGGCCGACAAGGTCGCACGGCTATTTAACGGGCTGATGGCGCGCGGCACAGAGCGCGCCCGGGCGCAGCACTTTGCCCTCCAGATAGTTGTAGCCATGTTCGCCGAAGACATCGGACTCATGCCTTCCGGTATGGTATTCGGTCTGGCCGACGATTGTCGCCGCAAGGCGCAAAGCTCGTATGACCTGTTTGGCGGCCTCTTTACGCAGATGAACACACCCAAACCCGCAACGGGCGGACGGTTCAAGGGAGTACCTTATTTCAACGGAGGGCTGTTTCAGACAATCGATCCGGTTGATCTGCAACCTGCTGAACTAGAGCTGCTCGCCGGCGATGACGGCGCCGCGACGCGGGACTGGTCGAAAGTAAACCCCGCGATCTTTGGCACGATCTTTCAACAAAGCATGGACGCCGACGAGCGCCATGCGTACGGCGCCCACTTCACGTCGGAAGCCGACATCATGCGTATCATCACGCCGACGATTTCGCAGCCTTGGCGGGAGCGCATAGCGAAGGCTTCGACGATGAAGGATCTGGTTGGGCTGCGCACGGAAATGATGAATTTCAAGGTCCTCGATCCAGCGTGCGGCAGCGGCAATTTCCTCTATCTCGCTTACCGGGAACTCGTGCGCATAGAAATCGCGCTGATGGCAAAGCTCAAGGCCTCCATCAGCACCGCCAACTTCCAGGAGCAGGCGAAAACACTGTCGGTCATCAGCCCCCGTCAATTCTACGGTATCGACCGGGACTCCTTCGGCGTAGAGCTTGCCAAAGTCACCCTCATGCTGGCGAAAAAACTTGCGATTGACGAGGCGATTGAAGTCCTTGAGCGCGAGCAGATCGAACTGCCGCTGCACAGCGAAGACGCCCTGCCTCTAGACAATCTCGACACCAACCTGCTGTGCGCGGATGCCCTGTTTGCAAAATGGCCCGAAGTCGATGCCATCGTCGGAAACCCGCCGTATCAGAGCAAAAACAAGATTCAGCAGGAACTGGGGCTGGCGTACGTGAACCGGGTCCGCGAGAAATTCCCGGACGTGGACGGCCGCGCAGATTACTGTGTTTACTGGTTTCGCAAGGCGCACGACGAACTGAAAGCAGGGCGGCGGGCTGGACTCGTCGGGACCAACACCATACGGCAGAACTACTCGCGCAAAGGCGGGCTCGACTACATTGTCGCGCATGGCGGCACGATCACCGATGCCGTTTCCAGCATGAAATGGTCGGGAGACGCCGTCGTATTCGTATCGATCGTAAACTGGATCAAAGGCGATTATGCGCCACAGAAGCGTCTTACCGTTCAGGAGGGAAACGATGCATCCGAAGGCTGGCGCTACAAGGACCTGGACATTATAGGACCGTCACTGTCCTTCGCCCTCGATGTAACGCAGGCCATCACGCTGAAGGCGAACGCGGCGACCGGCGGCTGTTATCAGGGGCAAACCCATGGGCACGAAGGATTCCTGCTGAGCATCGACGAGGCACAGCAGTACATAAAGGCTGATTCCCGCAATGAGGAGGTGCTGTATCCTTTTCTGATTGCGAACGAGCTGGTCGGCTCCAAAACCTCGCTGCCGACGCGGTACGTGATCGACTTCTGGCCGCGGGATTTACTCGAGGCGCACACCTATGTCGAACTGTTCAAGCGTGTAAAGACGCTGGTTCTGCCCGACCGACAGAAGGCAGCGAATGAGGAGACGGAGCGAAACAAGGAGGCCACGGCCGATAACCCGAAGGCCAAGACCAACCACCACCACGAAAATTTCCTGAATAAATGGTGGCAATTGTCATACCCGCGGGCGGATATGCTGGCCGCGATCGGCGAACTGGACCGGTATATCGTATGTGGGTGCGTTACGGCGCGGCCTATTTTTGAATTCATCTCTCCGTCAATACATCCAAACGCGGCCCTGATGGTGTTCCCTTACGAGGATGACTATTCGTTCGGCATTCTTCAGTCCGGCATCCACTGGACATGGTTCATCAACCGCTGCTCGACACTCAAAGGTGACCCGCGTTACACCTCCAACACCGTGTTTGATTCCTTTCCGTGGCCACAGACCGCAACACTAGCGCAAATCAAGCGGATCGCGGCGGCGGCGGTATCCTTGCGAACCAAGCGACGCGCATTGCTCGACAAGCACGATATGTCGCTGCGCGAGCTGTACCGCACGATTGACGGCCCAGGTACATCACCGTTCAAAACCGCGCATGCGTTGCTCGATGAGGCCGTCCGCGACGCGTACGGTATTGGCAAGAAAGAGACTGTGCTGGAATATCTGCTCGACCTGAATCAGACGGTAAGTGCGAGGGAGCAAGCCGGCGAGCCCGTAATCGGACCCGGCCTGCCGCCTGCCGCGGCGGGGAGAACGGACCTGGTAACCACGGATTGCCTCGCAATGTAGGGGCAGGACGAGAGAAGCAACGGACTGACGCAGGGAGCAAATACGAAAATACGGGAAGTTATATTCATCAGCAAAGCCACACCGGGCGACGATGAATTCGTCCTCTGGCTTGCGCCCCGGCTCGAAGCGGCCGGGTACACGGTGTTTGCGGACATCCTAAGTCTGGAGCCTGGCGACCGATGGCGAAAGCAGGTCACCGCCAAGCTCCAGAACGATGCTGCAAAAATGCTGCTCTGTTGCCGCGATTCCACTCTTGACAAGACTGGCGTTCAGGAGGAAATCGGTATTGCCGAAGATCTCTTGAAGGATCTGAAAGACCCCCGCTTCATCATTCCACTGCGTCTGGAGAAATTCAAAAAATTATTTGGCATCGGGGAATTGCAATATGTCGATTTCGTCGGAAGCTGGGCCAGAGGCTTGCGCGACCTGCTAGACACGCTGGAAAGACAGCATGTGCCCTGCGCGACCGCCAAGATTGAAATCAATCCTAACTGGGAGAACTACAAAAAGCGACTGGCCATCAAGGTCGAACCAGCTCCGGAAGCCCTTACTGCGAACTGGCTGCGCATTTCAGCGGTTCCGGATATCGTCAGGTATTACCATCCGCCGGGTGCCATCAATCACGCGCTGATGGAACAGACTTGCCGCGAGAGCCAGTTTCCCGCCGAGATTTACAATCGCGGCTTCTTTTCGTTCGCAACACCGGAAGAGATCGACGGCATCTTTGCCAACGTCGGAAAGTTCGTGGTCCACTCCGAGCACAAACTGTCAGACTTTCTGGAAAAAGGCAGCGAATCGCCCGCCATACGATCCCGCGAGGCGCAGAACGGTGTCTTCTCCATGTACCGGAGAGCGTGGGAAACCTTTTGCGGCGCGAAGGGCTTCTATCAATACCAGTTCTCCCTGCAACTGGCTTTCCATGTCACAGAGGCGCAGATGCCTCTGGGTCGGAAAATCCCGTGGGGCCGGAAGGGAGCCCGCCGGTCGTCTATGCTCCGCAACAGCGCCGCCGGGAAAGTTTGGCAATACGGCGTATCGGCAGCGCCGTGGCCGTGGCCCTATCCTCACTTCAAGCTCAAGGCGCGTGTCATTTTCGCGGAGCTTGCCAGCGGGAAAGCCGGCGCCGTCTTCGAGGATACCGACGTGCAGCATCGCCTGCGGCGCAGCGTGTGCAAGGGCTGGCGCAACAAGGCATGGCACGGCCGTTTCATGGCCTTTGTCGAGCTGTTGTCCGGGGAATCGTTCATCGAGCTTCCCCTCTCCGGCTCCTGCGCGCTGAAGCTCGACGCCAATCCGGTGCTCTTCACGTCTCCCGTCACAACCGCGCTGCCGGACGCGATGGCGGACGACGCGGAGGAGTCCGACAGCACAACACTCGGGAACTTCAACCCGGAGGAAGACGAATAATGGAATTACCGGAAATACCGTTGCCGGTGGTTTATATCGAAGAGCCGGAACTTGCCTTCGGACACGCGCAAAAATCCGATCATCCGAAGGACGGCCTGTTCCTCTATGGACCACATGCCGGCCCGGTGCGTTCCCGGGAAGTCTCCGTCGGTGTCATTGGGACGAAGGAAGGACTTTCGTACTTCCGAAACTGGGCCATCCGCCTCGGTGGTTTCGTGTCGGTTCCCCCGCCCAAGAAGACCGACAAGGAACATCGCCTGCATTTGTCGAATTTTCCGGGGCTCGAAGAGGCCTTCGGCCTGATCATCAGCCCCAGTGAGTTCGTGGAACGCGAGATCGACACAAAGGCGCTCGATGATGCGACCCGCACGCTGAACCAGCATGAGGCGGTCAGAAAGGCGGTCGATCTGTATGTCGGAGAAATCGAGCACTACGATAAGAACGAGGAAAAGACCGTCGATGTCTGGGTGTTCATCCTTCCTGAACTCGTCTTCGAGCGCTGCAAGCCACTGTCCCGGCGTTCCGGCCTGGAGATGACCAAGGGCGATTTCCCCAAGAAACAGAAAGAAAGATCGGACATGCCGCTGTTCAGGGATGTGATTGACCAGAGCGATGAAGACATTTTCGAGGATGTACCGGATTTTCACCGGCAAGTGAAAGCGCGGCTGCTGAAGATCGGCCATACCTCCCAGCTTCTGCGCGAAACAACGCTGGCTCCCGAGAAATTCGTGAACAGCGCGGGATATCCGATACGCGGGGTACAGGACCCGGCGACCGTGGCGTGGAACGTCGCGACCGGCCTTTACTACAAGACCCAGCCCGATCCGCCGTGGAAGTTGGCCCATGTTCGGCCGGGCGTCTGCTACATCGGCCTCGCCTTTAAGGTGCTTCCGAACCATCCGCAAGAGCACGCTTGCTGCGCCGCCCAGATGTTCCTGAATGAAGGGGACGCAGTCGTCTTCCGCGGTGCTAACGGCCCATGGAAAACCGGTGAGTATG
>Ga0187879_10000711_pt1 | contig 22140 bp, 19 predicted proteins | sample June2016WEW_19_1_FD_132423 | JGI IMG/M metagenome (GOLD analysis project Ga0187879, IMG submission 132423) | Peatland microbial communities from SPRUCE experiment site at the Marcell Experimental Forest, Minnesota, USA - June2016WEW_19_10 | ecosystem: Environmental > Terrestrial > Soil >... | reverse complement strand
CGAGCGTGCTGGGCGCGGCTGCCGGCTGGTTGACGCAGCTATGGCTGGTGCGGGTGCTGCAAGGGCTGCTGCGGGCCGACCTGCCGCCGGCGGGCCCCTGGCCGGCCGTGGTGGGCTTCATCATTGCGCTCGCGGTGCTCGCCGGCTTTGCGCTGCCGTCGCTGCTGCAGCTGACCAAGGTGCCGGCGGTGCGCGTATTGCGACATGATGCCGGGCCGCCGGCCTTGAGTTTCTGGAGCGCCGGCGCGCCGGTGCTGCTGGCGATCGCCGGCGTAGTCTACGGGGCGCTCGGCGAGCTTTCCTTAAGCCTGTGGTTCCTGTTGGGACTGGCTGCAGCGGTGTTGGCGCTGGGGCTGGCCGGCGCATTGCTGGTGCGGGCCGCGGCGCGTGTGCGAGGCTCCGCCGGCGTGGCCTGGCGCTACGGCATCGCCAACCTCGCACGTCGCCGCGCCGAAAGCATCACCCAGATCGTCGCCTTCGGGCTCGGGATCATGCTGCTGCTGGCGCTGACGATCCTGCGCGACGACCTGGTGACCGATTGGCGCGCGAGCCTGCCGGCCGACGTGCCGAATTATTTCTTCGTCAACATTCCATCCGATCAGCGCGCGGCTTTCGAACGCGAGCTGCAAGCGCAGGGCGCGCAGTTGACACGCATGCTGCCCATGATCCGCGGCCGGCTGCTCACCATCAACGACCAGCCGCTCTCGGCGCTGCATTTCCCCGGCCAGCGCGGCCGCGGCTTTGCCGAGCGCGAGCAGAACCTGACCTGGGCCAAGGAGCTCGGCGACGACAATCGCATCGTCGAGGGCCATTGGTGGAGCGCGGCGGATCAGGGTAAGCCGCTGGTATCGCTGGCGGTCGAGTATCAGGACTCCATGGGCTTGAAGCTCGGCGATCGGCTGCGCTTCGACGTCGGTGGCGAGAACTATGATGTCACCGTCGCAAGTTTTCGCCGAGTCAAGTGGGACAGCTTTCGCCCGAATTTTTTTGTGATGTTTCCGCCCGGCCTGCTCGATGCGAGTGCCGGCACCTACATGACCAGTGCGTATCTTGAGCCCAGCAGCGGTGCCATGGCGCAGCTGGTGCATCGCTTTCCGGGCGTGTCGATATTCAACGTTGGAGATCTGCTGGCGCAGATTCGCGCCGTGGTCGACAAAGCCGTCACCGCGGTGCAAACCGTGTTCCTGTTCACGCTGCTCGCGGGGCTCACGTTGCTGCTCGCGGCGGTGCAGGCGAGCCGCGAGGAACGGCTCTACGAGACCGCGATTCTGCGCGTGCTCGGGGCGCGTCACGCCATGATCCTGGCGAGCGTGCTGGCCGAATTCGCGCTGCTGGGAGCGGTGGCCGGATTGCTCGCGGCTACAGGCGCGTCGCTCGGCGGCGCGTGGCTGGCGCACGCCCTGGATCTGAAATACCGCTTCAATGCGAGTCTGTGGATAGCCGGCGTGCTCGGCGCTGTGCTGGTGGTCGGCGTCGCCGGCTGGATCTCGACACGCTCGGTAGTGCGGGTAGCGCCCCGATCGGTGCTGTACTGACGCCGCGAGCCCCAGTGCATGTGAATTATGAACGGCGCGCTGCGCGCACCGCCCGCCAGATCAACGCGTGAAGCTGATCGTCGCCCAGGCCTGCGGCACCGCTTCACCGCGCCAGGTCAGGCCTTCCATGGTCAATTGGTAACCGCCCGGGCCCAACGCCGTGCTGTTGAGTTCGAGATGCAGGTTGCCGTTCGAATCGCGCTGCACGTTGTGCAGGACTCCCACGCGACCCTGATCGATGCGATCGACGGTGACGCGGAAGGCGGTGAATTGTGACCACGACAGGTCGAATTTGAGGTCCGCCATCTGCGCGTCGCTGCCCCCGATCGTGACCAGGCTGCGTGGCGAGGGCCCGGTGCGGCTCGGGATCACGGTGATCGCGCGCGTGGACTTCGCCGGATCGAGCGGTTGCGCCGCCAGACGCTGCTGCAGGCTCGCGATCGTGCGCTCGCGCGCCGAGAGCTTGCCGTGGATTACCAGACAGGTGACCGCGAGGATCAGGCCGAGAGCCGCCGTGCCGATCAGCACCGGCAGCTGTTCCCACCACCGCTTGGGGCGCTGTTCCCAGGGCGCCGCACGGCCGCCGGCGTCGAGCAGGCGCAGCGCGGCACCGATGCGCTCGGTCAATGCGATGTCGTCCAGCAGTTCGGGGTGCTCGCGGCAGAAGCGCTCGAATTCCTGCGCGCCCTTGAGCGGCAGGCGGCCGCCGATGTAACGCTCGACGATCTGATTGCGGGCGATGAATTCGCGATCCATGGCTGGCAGTGCCGTCGCGGGCTGCGGCATCCGCAGCGCGGCGGTGTCCGCCCCAAGGGGGCTTCGGGGCGCGGCTTGCATCGGCCTATGGTGCCGCGCGGCCGGTGCCAGGCGCCGGTGCCAGCTCACAGTTCCGGCGCGCAGCGCGCTAAGATCGCGAATTGCGTCACAATATCAGCTCTCGGAGGGATGCGTCTTGCGCTATATCGTGGGCTTGAGCGGGCCGGTGGGCCTATGGTGAATCACATTGGCGAAATCGGACAAAACCCAGCCGGATAAAACGAAGCCGCTCGCCGGTGGCGTACAGCACGATGCGCGCGGCAACGCGGTCTGGCAGTGGGCGAGCGACTCGGCGCGCCGTGCGATCGTGACTACCTCGCAACTGCTGCGCCGACTGGATGTGTCGAGCCTGTCACTGGAAGACGAGCAGCCTTCCGGCGCGCAGAGCAAGCCGGTGCCAACCAAGTCCGCGCCCACCCAGTCCGCGCCCAACAAGCCGGCCGCCCCGGCACGCAAGGCGCATGGTGGCTTCAACCCCTACGATGGCGCCGCGATGCCCCGCGCCGCGGCGCCCAAAAAGCAGGCCCCGGTTTCGGCACGCCCCCGCCCTTCCTGGTGGCGACGCCTGTTTCAACGGCGATAAGCGGCCGCTGAATCGCGCGCAGCACCATGTACCAGGCACCTGTCAGGGATTTGCGCTTCGTGCTCGATGAGTTGCTGGGCGTCGCCAGCCTGGCGACACTGCCGCGCTACCACGAGTTCTCCAGCGAGCTGGCCGCTTCGGTGATCGACGAGGCGGCGCGATTCGCGCAGGACGTGCTGGCGCCGATCAATCGCGTCGGCGACAGCGTCGGCGCCAGCTTTCGCGACGGCGCGGTGCAGATGCCGGCGCAGTTCGTGAGCGCCTACAAGCAATTCGTCGAGGGCGGCTGGACGCAGCTGACGGCGGCGCCGGAGTTCGGTGGTCAGGGCGCGCCGCTGGTGCTGGCGGTCGCGGTCGAAGAGCTCGGCTTCGGCGCCAACCTCGCGTTCATGCTGTGCCCGCTGCTCGCGCGCGGCGCCAGCGAGGCGCTCGAGGCGGTGGCATCTGCGCCGCTGCAGGCGCGGCTGCTGCCGAAGTTGGTGCAGGGTGAGTGGACCGGCACCATGAATCTCACCGAGCCGCAGGCCGGCTCGGACCTGGCCGCGATCCGCGCCCGCGCCACGCCCGATGGCGATCTTTACCGCATCACCGGGCAGAAGATATTCATCACCTACGGTGAGCATGATCTGGCGACGAACATCGTGCACCTGGTGCTGGCGCGCATCGACGGCGCGCCTGCCGGGATCAAGGGCATCTCGCTGTTCGCGGTGCCTAAATTCCTGCTCAACGCCGATGGCAGCTTAGGGCAGCACAACGATCTGCGCTGCGTCTCGATCGAGCACAAGCTCGGCATTCATGCAAGCCCCACCTGCGTGATGTCCTATGGCGATCGCGGCGGGGCGATCGGCTATCTGATCGGTATGCCGCATCACGGCCTCGAGTACATGTTCATCATGATGAATTCCGCGCGCCTCGCGGTCGGCGTGCAGGGTGTGGGCCTCGCCGAGCTGGCGCTGCAGCAGGCCAGCGAGTGGGCGCGCAGCCGTATTCAGGGGCGTCCGGCCGGCGCCAATGGCGATGCGGCCGCGACCATCGTGCATCATCCCGATGTGCGCCGGATGCTGCTGACCATGAAAGCCAACGTCGAGGCGATGCGCGCCCTCGCGCTCTACACCGCATTGCAGCTCGATCGCGCGCGCGCGGAAGACCACGAGGCCCCGCGCGCCGCCGCATTGATGCGCGGCGAGCTGCTGATCCCGATCGTCAAAGGCTGGTGCACCGATCAGGCCTCGGAGCTGGCCTCGCTCGCGGTGCAAGTGCACGGCGGCATGGGTTTCATCGAGGAGAGCGGGGTGGCACAGACGCTGCGCGATGTGCGCATCACCTCGATCTACGAAGGCACCACCGGTATTCAGGCCAACGATCTGGTCGGCCGCAAGCTCGGCCGCGATCGCGGCGCGGCGATGACCGCGCTGCTGCGCGCCACGCTGCGCGAGTTGAACGACCTGCGGGGCAGCGATGCGATCATGCGCAGCGTGCGTAACGCCAGTATCGAAGCCATCACCATGTTGCGCGATGCGACCGAAGCGCTGCGCCAGCAGCTCGCCGAGACGCCCGCGCGCGCCTACGCGGTGTCGGTGCCGTACCTGCACCTGTGCGGTCGCGTGCTCGGCGGCGCAATGATGGCCCGCAGCGCCGAGATCGCCAGCGCCAGGCTTGCCGCGGGCAGCGGCGATGAAAATTTCTATCGCGCCAAGCTGCAGACGTCGCGCTTCTACGCCGAGCATCTGCTGCCGCAGTCCCTGAGTCTGCTGCGCATCATCAAGTCCGGCGGCGCCAGCGTGGCCGAGGCCGATCCGGAGCTGATCTAGCGCGGAAAGCCCGCCCGCCCGCTCGCCAGTGCGCTAGCTGTCTGCGGCTGCGCCGCCGAGCACCGGCACCATGTTGGCGAGCAGGAACTCGACAAACTGCCGGATGGCCGGCGAACCGGCGCGCTCGGCTGCGTAAACGGCTTGCAGCTGCAGCGATGCGGCCACCGACCACTCCGGCAGCACGCGCTCGAGCTTGCCCATCGCCAGGCCCTGGCGACACAGAAACTCCGGCAGCACACCAATGCCCAAGCTGGCCGCCGTGCTCGCATGTACCAGCGCCGGATCGTTGACCTGCAGCGCCGGCCGCAAACGCAGCTGCTGGTCTTGCCCGTCACGAGGGCCACCGACACTCTGGCCACCGTCGCGGCCAGCGCCACCGCGGCGCAACCGCAGCATGCCCGGCGCCGAGTCGGCATCCGCGCCGACATCGAGTGCGCGCAGCACGCTATGCTCGCAGAGCTGTGCCGGTGTGCGTGGACACCCATGGCGCGCGAGGTACGCCGGCGTCGCGCACAACAGCAGCGGCGGGCTGCCTAGCGGTGTGCGCGTCAGCGCCGGATGCGGTGCGGAAGGATTCTGCGCGGAAGGATGCGCCGCGGAAGGATGCTGCGCGGTGTCGTTGCAGACCAGCAGGTCCCAATCCTCGCCCGGGCCCTCCGGCAGCGTATCGATCACCACCACCTGCAGTTCGAAGTCAGGGTAGCGCTCGAGAAAGCGCGGTATCAGCGGTGTGACCAGCAGGCGGCCGTAACCGGGATCGACGATCACACGCAGCCGCCGCTCGCCGGCTGCGGCCGGCGCGAAGCGCGCCCTGACGGCCTCCACCTCGGCCAACAGGCGCTGGCTGTGCGGGCGCAGCAGTGCGCCGGCGGGAGTCAGTGCCACCCGTCGCGTGGTGCGTGTCAGCAGGCGCGTGCCGAGCCGGCGTTCGAGGCTTAAGATGGCGCGGCTCACGGCGACTTTAGGCACCCCGAGCGCGCGGGCTGCAGCGGTGAAGGACTTGAGCTCGGAGACGTGCGCGAATGCAGCCATTTCCGACGCAAGCCACATATTGTTTCTCTCAAAGCCCTTAAGGCGACTGTTGAGTCGTATACTGTACCTGATACGGAACAATAACAACTATGCGCCGCATCCCTGAACCCGAGCTGATGGACGATCCGGAGCAGGCCCTGGCCTATGCCCAGGCCGATTTCAGTGCCGCCCACGGCGCCCGGATCCAGATGTTTCGCAGCCTGTTCCCAACGCTGCAGCTCACCGGCGCGGTGCTGGATCTGGGCTGCGGTTCCGGCGATGTGCTGCTGCGCTTCGCGCGTGCCTTTCCCGAGGCGTGCTTCGTCGGCGTCGACGGCTCGCGGCCGATGCTGGAACTCGCGCAGCGCGCGATCCACGCCGAGCCGGCACTGCGGGATCGCGTGCAACTGCAATACGGCGTCATCCCGCAGTGCGCGCTGCCGGATGAGCCCTGGCGGCTGATCATGAGCCACAGCCTGCTGCACCAGCTGCACGAGCCGCAGGTGCTGTGGCGTACGGTGGCCGATTGCGCCGACAGCGGCTGCGCCGTGTTCGTCGCCGACCTGCGGCGCCCGCCGAGCGAGCCCGATGCGCGCCGCCTGGTGCAGGCGACCTCGAAGGATGAGCCCGAAATCCTGCAGCGGGATTTTTTTAATTCGCTGTGCGCCGCATTTGAGCCCGACGAAGTTCGCGCGCAGCTGGCCGCCGCGGGGCTACGCCAACTGCAGGTGCGAACCCAGGACCCGTTCCACCTGAGCATCTCGGGACTGCTGTGAGCGGCAGCAGGAAGTATTCAAAGGCGGGATGTGGCTTGAAGGTATCGAACCATACCTCGGCATTTTGATAACAAAATGCCGAGGTATGGTTCGATACCTCTAATCAAGCTCCCACCTTTAGAAGATTTCCTCTGCCGCTGCTGCCGCTCACAGCACTCAGACGGGATTCTCGAGGCTGAACATCTCGCTGGCGTCGTCATACGCGAACGCCTCCGCATAGCGGGCCAGGCTGAGCACGGCGCGCAGGGTCTGCTCGGCATCCTTTTCGCCCATGAAATCCTCCAGCTCGTCGATGAAGCGGCTCTTGCGCGCGGCGTGCGAGGCGCGCTCATCGAGCACGCGGCGGATATGGGCCGCGAGCGGCACGTAGTTCAGCAGATGGCGCGCGAAGATGTGCTTGCGCTCGTCGATTTGGGCGTTTGCAAAGGCCACGCCTTCGGGCGTGAGCCGGATGTCGCCGCCTTCGACTTCGGCAAAGCGCATCATCTGCAGCGTCTCGGCGACCGGGAACAGTTCGTCGATTTCCATCTGCAGGTCGGAAGCGATCTTCGGCAGATCGGCCGTGCCATTGAAGGGCGGTGCAGCCACGGTCTCGACCAGGCCCGCGAGCAGGTTCGAGGACACGCGCGGCAGCACGCTGCCGATACCTGAGCCCGGGAAACGCTCGGCGCGCGCGCTGCGCCCGTCGCCGGAGCGGCGCGAGGTCATCTCGACGTAGATTCGTTCGACCAACTCGCGAAACGTCGGATCCAGGCGTTTGCGCGGCTGCGGCAGCGTGACGTCGATCTCGCCGAGGATGCGACCCGGATTGCTGCCGAACACCAGGATGCGGTCGCACATCAGCACCGCCTCCTCGATGTTGTGCGTCACCAGGATCACGCCTTTGATCGGCATCTGGCCTTCGGCCCAGAGGTCGAGGAAGTCCGTGCGCAGCGTCTCGGCGGTCAGCACGTCGAGAGCCGAGAACGGCTCATCCATCAGCAAGATGTCGGGATGCACCACCAGGGCACGCGCGAAGCCGACGCGCTGGCGCATGCCGCCCGAGAGCTCGCGCGGATAGGCCGATTCGAAGCCGTCGAGGCCGATCAGATCGATCGCGGCCAGCGAGCGCTTGCGGATCGCCGCCTTGGCCATGCGCTGTGCCTCGAGTCCGAGCGCCACGTTCTCGAACACCGTGAGCCAGGGAAACAACGCGAAGCTCTGAAACACCATGGCGATCCCAGAGGCACAGCCCGCGATCGGCTGGCCACGGAACGCCAGCGTGCCGGCGCTGGGCTCGGCCAGTCCGGCGATGAGCCGCAACAGCGTGGACTTGCCGGAACCCGAGCGTCCGAGCAGGCCGACGATCTGCCCGGCCACCAGCGTCAGGTTGACGCGATCGAGCACCAGCAGCTCGCCGCCATCGGGCTTGGGGAAAGACTTGCAAACGCCCTGCACCGAGAGCAGCTGCGCGGTCATGCGATCCGGTGCGGTGTTCATACGCGCTCCAACGCTCAGCTGAGTCGATACTTGCGTTCGGCGAAATAATACAGCGGGCGCCAGAACGCACGATTGACCGCGACCACGAACAGGCTCATGGTCGCGATCCCGAGAATGATGCGATGAAAGTCGCCGGCGGTCGTGGCCTCGGCGATGTAGGCGCCGAGCCCGTGCGCCTTGACCTGGACATTGCGCCAGCTCGCCAGCTCGGCAACGATGGCCGCGTTCCAGGAGCCGCCCGAGGCGGTGATCGCACCGGTCACGTAGTAGGGCAGCACACCGGGCAGCGCCACCTTGCGCCACCACAACGGGCCGCTGACGCCGAGGTTCTGCGCCGCGTAGCGCAGCTCGGTCGGCATCGCGGCAGCACCCGCGATCACATTGAACAAAATGTACCACTGCGTGCCGAGGATCATCAGCGGGCTCAGCCAGACGTCGGGGTTGAGTTTCCAGGTCACGATGCCGAACACGGCCACCGGGAACAGCAGATTGGCCGGAAACGCCGCCAGAAACTGCGCCGCCGGCTGCACGATCTGGGTCGCACGCGGCCGCAATCCGACCCAGATTCCGATCGGTACCCACACCAGGCTGGCGAGTCCGATCAGCACCAGGACTCGCAGCATGGTCAGCGCCGCCAGACCCGATACGTGCGCGGCTTCGTGCCAAGTGGTCTCGCCGATCAGCATGCGCGCGATGCGCCACACCGCGAACGCGAGCAGCAGCAGCAGCAGCGAAAACCACAGCAGATCCCCGCCCCGGCCGCCGCGGGTGGCGGTTGGGGCCAGCAGCAGCTCCGGCCGCGGCGCCTTGCGGCTGGTCCAGCGAATGACGGCGTCGAACAGGGCCCGCAGCGCGCTCATCAGCCGCGAGCGCTGCAGCATGGTCAGCGCCCAGGATTCCGGCACGTGCCCGCCTTGCTCCTGATCGAAGCGGAAGCGATCGCCCCAGACGACCAGCGGGCGGAAGATCAGCTGGTCGTAGAGCAGGATCACGATGAACATGGTCGCGATCGCCCAGCCGATCGCGCGCAAGGAGCCTTGCTGGATGGCGAGCGCAATGTAGGAGCCGACGCCCGGCAGCGCGATGTTGGTGTGGCCGACGCTGATGGATTCCGAGGCGACTACGAAGAACCAGCTGCCCGACATCGACATCATCATGTTCCACAACAGCGCCGGCATCGCGAACGGCACTTCGAGCCGCCAGAAGCGCATCCATGGAGTCAGGCGGAACGACGCGGCGCAGTCCTCCAGCTCGTGCGGCACCGTGCGCAGCGACTGGTAGAAGCTGAAGGCCATGTTCCAGGCCTGGCTGGTGAAAATCGCAAAGATCGCCGCAAACTCGGCACCGAGCACGCGGCCGGGCACCAGCGACATGAAAAACACCACCGTGATCGAGATGAACCCCAGGATCGGCACCGATTGCAGAATGTCGAGGACCGGCACCAGCAGTTTTTCCGCACGAGCGCTCTTGGCGGCCCAGGTGGCGTAGGTGAAGGTGAACAGCAGCGACAGGGCCAGGGCCGCGAACATGCGCAGCGTGGTGCGCGCGGCGTAGAAGGGCAGATTGATCGGGTCGAGCGACACCGGCGCCGCCGACAGCTTGGCGAGCGGCTCGAGCAGGCCGCGGCTGGCCTCCGCAAGGAACGTCAGCAGACCGATCACGACCACGATCGCGATCAGGTCCCAGCGCGTGGCAAGATCGCGCACGAAGGCAAAGGGTTCGGCTCGGTTTACCATTCGTACTCTTGCGTCGGGCTCCAGCGCCGAATATCAGTCGCACAACGGCCCCGCGGCTTCGATGAACGCCCGGAAGCGGGCCGCTCACGCCACTATTCACGGTCAGCCGTCGAAGGAAAGGGCACGCGCGCAAGCGCACGCGCCGTTAGTTTTGCATAGCTAGCTTACAATTTCTTCACCGCCGGCCCGGCGCCTGCGGCCAGTAGGCCGCGGGGGGCTCGTTCAGACGATTCAGATATCGACGCCGCTCACCGATGCTCAAGCTGTGCCAGTCGAGCTTTCGGCCCAGCTCGCGGCGCAGACCGGCGTCAGTCACGTAGCTGCTGCGGCCATGGCGCGCGATCACGCCCTCGCGCAGGCGCTGGGTGCGGCCTCGTTGCAGCAGATCGATCAGTGCCGCGGCGACGCTCTCGCTGCGCGGCAGCTCGCTGTGCTCGCAGCGCAGTGAGTAGTTGCGCACCCCGGGCAGCGTGGCGCACGCGCTGGCGACGGTGCCATCCCCGGCCGAACTGACCTGGTAGCGAAACTGTTGGCCGCGCCGTTCAATGCCGGTGACGGTGCGCTGGCCGGTGCCGACGATCGAGAAAAAACGCTGATCGGAGCCGGCGAGATGGTTGCCGAAGCCGCGAGCGGCCCGCAGCAGCGCCGGATCCGGGCGCGCTCCGCTTCGCGGCCAGCAGTCAGGATCGAACAGGTCGAGCGTTGCGCTGCCGGCAGGCAATAGCTGATACAGGCTCATGAAGCCGCGGAACGCCAATCGGGTCAGGGTCTCGGCGTCGTGCACACGATCCATGGCGGCGAGCCGGCCGACGATTGGGTAGGTCGCGCGCAGCGCCTGCACGGCCGCAATCGAGCCGCCGTGCGGGGCACCCAGGCCGACCAGCCGGGTGATGCGCTCGGCGCCATCACCGCGGCCATACTGCGCGAGCGCGGCCCGCGCCAGCAGACCACCCATGCTGTGGCCAATCAGTGCCAGCTCCTCGGCCGCATCGGCTGCCAGCCGGTCCGCGAGCGCGCGGCCCGAGGCGAGTACATCGCCGCGCCAGTCATAGTCGTAGAGCACGACTTCAAAGCCGGCGGCCGCCAGCCGTAGCTTGAGCGCCAGATAGCTGTAGACGACGGCGCCCAGCGGCTGCAGTGGCTGTGACTGTAGCGCTCGCCGCGGCGCCTTTCCCGGGATCGCGCGCGGCGATCGCAGCTCGATGAGTCGACCATTGACGATGTCGGTGGGATCGATCCACAGTAGGTCGGGCGGCTCGCCCGCCGCCCGCGGCCGTCCGAGCTGCGAGCCGAGGATTCCAGGCAGCAGGTAGAGCTTCAGCCGGCCGCGGCGGGCCGAACGTCGACGCCGGGCGGCCTCGCTCTGGCGGGCGAGCGCGGCCAGGGTCGCGTATTCGTTCGCACCCAAATAGGCCGCCAGCTCGCGCCGGTGCGCGCCGCGCGCGAGCGCACGCTCGAGCTCAGCTTCGGGCCAGCACATGCGGTCGTAGACCGACACTTCAGCGGCTGGGCTCATCGAAGTGGGCTCACCGGGCCTCACCGGGCTGGGCTCATTTATATGCTCATTTATGCGCGTCGAGCGCACTCAGACCGCTGTGGCGGGCGATCTGCTCGCAGACCGCCGCGATCACAACGGTGCGCGCGCTGCTCTTGCGCCACACGGCGCCGATCTTGCGGCTCGGCACCGGGCGGGCGAACGGAATTGTCGCCAGGCCCTTGGCGGCACCATAGGCGCCGTGGACAGCCAGCGCCGGCAACAGTGTCATGCCGGCTCCGGTGGCCACCATCTGCCGCAAGGTCTCGATGCTGGTGGCGCGAAAATCCTGTTTCTCGTGCACGCCGCTGCGGCTGCAGACCGCCAGTGCCTGCTCGCGCAGGCAGTGCCCGTCCTCCAGCAGCAGCAGCGTCTCACCGTGGAGGTCCTCGGCGCGTATCTGCGAGCGCGCGGCCAGCCGGTGCGCCGCAGGCAGCGCTGCGACGAACGGCTCCTCGTACAGCGCGCGCGTCGCCAGACCCTCGGCATGCACCGGCAAGGCGAGGATGCCGACGTCGATATCGCCGTTGTGCAGCCGCTCGAGCATCGGCTCGGTCTGATACTCGTAGAGCATCAGCTCGAGCCTGGGCAAGGCCTTGCGGATCTTGAGCGCGACCAGCGGCAGCAGGTAGGGTCCGATCGTGGGCAGCAGCGCCAGGCGCAGCCGGCCGGCGAGCGGATCGCGCCGCGTCTGTGCCACGCTGACGATGGCGTCGGCGCTCTCGAGCATGGAGCGGGCGCGCTGGGTGATTTCCTCGCCGGCGGCGGTCAGCGTCACGCGGCGCGGCCGCCGCTCGATCAGCTGCACGCCCAGATACAGCTCGAGCTTGCGCAGCTGCGCCGACAGCGTGGGCTGGCTGACAAAGCATTTGGCGGCGGCGCGGCCGAAATGGCGGGTGTCGGCCACAGCGACCAGGTAGCGCAGGTCCTTGAGCTTCACATCGGTCATGGGATTTCGATATATAGCATCTATCGTCATTATAAAGTCAATTGATTGGACGATGGAACAGGAGAGCCGCAGCATGCGCGTACGGGGCCGGCCTGGAAGGCCAGGCCAGCGATGAAACAAGCCCCCCGCTCGTGTTTCAAGGAGATTGGATATGTTGGGTCTAGGACAGAAATTTCCCGCCTATGCGCTCACCGGCGTAGTTTCAAACGACCCCGCCAAGGCGTTCCGGCAGTTCAGCAACGCCGACCAGGGCGGAAAATGGCAGGTCGTGTTCTTTTGGCCGAAGGACTTTACTTTTGTATGTCCGACGGAGATTGCGGCCTTCGGCAAGCTCAATCGCGAGTTTGCGGACCGTGGCGCGCAGCTGTTCGGTGTCAGCACCGACAATGAGTATGTGCACCTGGCGTGGCGCAAAGACAAGGAGGAGCTGCGTAATCTGCCGTTCCCGATGCTCTCGGATATCAAGCGTGAGCTCAGCGGCGCGCTCGGTATTCTGGATGCGGAAGCCGGCGTGGCGCAGCGCGCGACCTACATCGTCGATCCGCAAGGCGTGATCCGCTTCATCTACGTGACCGATCTGTCGGTCGGCCGCAACCCGGCGGAAGTGCTGCGCGTGCTCGATGCACTGCAGACCGACGAATTGTGCCCCTGTAACTGGCAGAAGGGCGAGGACACCCTCAAGGCAGCTTAGATCATGGACAACACCACTCTGGACCTGATCCGCGATGCGATCCCGGACTATGCGCGCGACCTCAAGCTCAATCTGGGCAGCGTGCTGACGAGCGCGGGCGCCCCGGGCCTGAACGAGCCGCAGATCTGGGCGGTAGCACTGGCGTCGGCCATCGCCTCGCGCAACCTCGCGTTCACGCGCGGTATCGAGGCGGCCGCCGGCGAGCACCTGGACGCGGCCCACCGGCAGGCCGCCCGGGCCGCGGCCGCCATCATGGGGATGAACAACATCTACTACCGCTTCCTGCATCTGGTCGAAGACGCCGAGTACCAGAGCATGCCGGCGCGGCTGCGGATGAACATCCTTGCCGACCCCGGTATCGACAAGCTCGATTTCGAGCTGCTGTCGCTTGCGGTGTCGGCGGTCAATGGCTGCGGGCTGTGCATCAGCTCGCACGAAAAGAAGCTGCGCCAGCATGGCTTCACGCGCGAGATGATCCAGAGCGCGGTGCGCATCGCCGCCACGGTGCACGCGGTGGCCGGAGTACTCGCGTACAGCCAGGCCGACGCCACAACGGCGCCTGAGGCGCAGGCGGCCTGAAGCTTCGGGGTTTGAAATAAGGCGTCTGCTGACCGGCGCCCGCTGGTGCCGCGCCCGCCGGTGCCGCGCCCGCCGGCGCTGCGGCCGGCGGTGAGAGCGGTGCGCCGGCTATGCTTGGAGCCCATGCACCGCTGCACGCAAGTTCGCGCCTGCCCGCCGGCCCCGGCCATCGGCTCGGCCACGGCCCGCCTGCGGGTCGTGGCGCTCATGGGCGCCTGCGCGCTGCTGCTGCTCGCGGCAGCCCGGGTAGCGCAGGGCGCGGACGCGCCCGCGCTGCGGCTGCAGGATGACGATCAGCGCTCGCTCGAGCTCTCGCGGCCGGCGCAACGCATCGTCAGCCTCGCGCCGGGGGCGACGGCGATGCTGTTTGCGGCCGGGGCTGGCGAGCGCGTGGTCGGCACCAGCGAGTACTCCAACGAGCCGGCGGCGGCCCAGGCCATCGAGCGCATCGGTGACAGCCAGAGCTTCGATCTGGAGCGCGTCCTGGCGCTGCATCCCGACGTCGTGGTGGTGTGGAGCGGCGGCACGTCGCCCACGCAGCTCGCGCGGCTCGAAGGCGTGGGTCTGCGCATTTACCGCCACCGCCTGACGCGGCTCGACGATATTGCACCGAGCCTGCTGCGGCTCGGCCGTCTGGCCGGAACGCTGCCGCAGGCGCAGGCGGCGGCCGCGCAGCTCACGCAGCGGATCGCGGCGCTGCGCAGCCGTTATCTGCAGGCAGCACCGGCGACGGTGCTGCTCCAGGCGTGGGATCGGCCCATCTATACGGTTGGCCGCACCGAGATCATGACCGACGTCATTCACGCCTGCGGCTACCGCAATCTCTACGAGGACCTGGCCGATCCCGGGCCCGCGGTGGCGCTCGAGTCGGTGCTGGCGCGTGACCCGGACATCATTCTGGCACTGGCACCCGACACCAACGCCGCGCGTGACTGGCTGGCCGGATGGCGCGCCTATCCATCGATGCGGGCAGTGCGCTCGGGGCGCGTGCTGGCGTGGACCGACCAGCGCCTGAGCCGACTGGGGCCGAGTATCGTCGATGCGGCGGAGGATCTGTGCCGCGCACTGCGGCGCTAGGTAGACGTAGGAGCGCGCCAGGGCAGTCAGTTATCCAGCACCCCGATCGTCAGTTCCGTGTCGATCTCAGCTTCGGCTGCCAGCCAATCCCGCGGTTCATGAGCGGGCGCAAAGCGACTCAAGACAATGCGTAACCGCCGCCGCATCCGATGAGCTACTTTCGGCGGTGCAGCTCATGCGGGCCAAGCACGTTGGCTATCTGGTCGTGGTTGCATTGGATCTGCGGGACCCGGTTGCCAGGCCGACTGGCGTGTTGAGCGACCGCGACATTGTGGTTGGCGTCGTAGCGTGCGAGGCTGATATACGGGCCTTGCGCGTGGGCGTCAGGCGTCTACCGGTCGTGGCCAGTCGCGGGCAGCTCGTCGGCGTCGTCTCACTCGATGATGTGCTGGCCGAACTTGCGGGCGAGTTAGGGTCCGTCGCGGGGGCGATTGGTAAAGAGCCGCGGCTCGAAGCCGCATTACGCCCTAAAGGGCGCTTGCGCACTTCGCCGCTGATGCTGCTCGCCGACATTGTGCGCTTCGCCCTATCGCACTGGCCGGTGAGCCGCTGCCCGAATCGCTCAAGAAATCACGTGCACCGTGCTCGCCTGCGGCCCGTGATCTCCCGCCTCCTCGGCGAAGCTGACCTCAGTGCCGGTTGTGAGATCGTCAAACGGACGGCCTAAGACGCTATTACGGTGAAAGTAGAGCACCCGACCATCGTCGGTCTGGATGCGACCGAAGCCCTCGTGGGCATAGAGTTCGCTGATCCGGCCACGTGGCAAACCCACGTGAGTTTTGACGTCGTGCCGGTGCCGGCGTTCATAATCGGCGAGCCTGCGGCGGGCGGCACGGAAGGCATCGCGCAACGCGACATACGGATCCTCGTGAGCATGGCTACCAGGGTGCGCCCGTTGAATGGCAATGTGGGCAGTCGGGACGGTGATGTCGATATTCACGTCGAATACTCTGCCCTGGCGATTATGTTTGTGCGGCTCTTCCACGATGACGTGGCAGCGCATGATGTGCGCGCTAAAGCGTTCCAACCTTGCCGCGAGCTGCAGAATTCTCGCTTCGAGCGCGGGCGAGGTTTCGGTGTCGCGAAAGGTGATCTGCAGCGGCAGTTTCATCCACTCTTCTCGCCTGCCGCCAACCTATGATCCCTGCTTGCCCGCGGGCATCGCGCAAGGCGACGAGCTAGATGCCCCACCTACCCCTCGGCATTGGCGAGTGCCGCTCAAGGCGTCTCTTCGAGACTGGACTCGGGTCAACCGCCCGCCCGTCGGGGCGCGGACGGCGAGGGCAGCAGATGCTCGATGTCCTTCTCTGCGGCGAGCCAATCCTCAACTTCGTGCCCGGGATCGAAACCGCGCCTCTCGGCGCGCAAGTAGGCAGCGTCAGCGATCATGCCCTGCCGCTCCGCAGGTTCAATGAATGCGAGTCCCTCCGGCGCCGGGCCGGTCATCGGGCCGAGTACCGCCGGCAGCGGATAATGTGGCGGCTGCATAGGCATCCTGCGCGTGTGCGGCAAGCGAGTGCTCGGCTTGTTCATAGAGTCCTCCCAGCGCTTAGAATTAACCCATGCAGCCATCAACTGCGTCGTGTTTTGCGTTTCCGCGTCCTTCGGTACCCGCACAAATACTCGACCGCCGCAGGGCAGAAGTCGATCCGATAAAATACCTATCCGCTTAAGATGCGCGCTCCTCGAGTGAGGTTTTCACGCGCGGGCGTCTTCAGCAATCGCCGGTCGGCTCGCCAAAGTGATTCAACGATCGCCGATCGTGAGCCCCGATGCGATCCCGTCAGACTCGACAGACGATGCCGCCGCGGCTTGGCTGCTGACGGTCAGGCTCCTGATGAGCCGGCGCTCCGTCCTGTGCAAGGCCTGGAAGGCAGCGGCCGGCTGGCCGTTGAATGCTGACGCCGACGCCTTGACGCGCGACGGCGGCGCTCCCCATACTCTGGCAAATATGTCCCCATTCGTCCTGTCCGCCGGTCAAGGGTGGTGGCGCGGCTCCCCGGGTGGAGTGGGCGCTGGACGTTGCTGCATGTCTTAAATCGCATCTAAAGGTACAAGCGAACGCCAGAACCCATCTCCGGAAGCCTCCGGGATGGGTTTTTTATTACTATGAAGCCGCCCTTCGATATTGCCGGCGATCTCGACACTCCGGTGTCGGCGTTCGCCAAACTCGCGCCTTTCGAGCCACGCTTTCTGCTCGAGAGTGTCGAGGGCGGCGAGCGCCTCGGGCGCTATTCCTTCATCGGCTTTGGCGACGTGCTGCAGGTGCGGCTCGACGAGCAGGGGTTCATGCTCGGCGAGGAGCGGCGCGCGGTACCGCGCACCCAAGCGGAGCTGCTCGACGGCCTGCGCGCCGCGTTGCGGGGCTTGCCGTTGCCGACCCCGGCGCTCGGACAGGTGCCCCTCGCGGGCGGCCTGGTGGGCTTCACCTCGTACGACGTGGCGCGCTTTTTCGAGCGCCTGCCGCAGCGCCTGTCGCCATTGCCCGGCGTACCGCTGCTGCATTACCTGGCGCCGCGCTCGCTGCTGGTATTCGATCACGTCAGCCGTGCCATCGCGCTGCTGCACGCCGGCAGTGACATCGAGCGCGAATCGCTGCGCCGCGAAGTGATCCGGGCGTTAAGAGGGGCGGTGCCGTTCATCCGTTCGGGCGGTGGCTTCACCGCGCCGACCCCGGCGCTCACTCGCGCTGAATACATCGACGGCGTGCAGCGCGCGCAGGAGTACATCGCCGCCGGCGACGTCTACCAGTTGGTGCTGTCATCGCGCTTTGCGGGCCGGCACGCGCTCGATCCGTTCCAGGTCTACCGGGCGCTGCGACTGATCAATCCCTCGCCCTACATGTATTTCTGCCGGCTCGGCGCGCTGACCGTGGTCGGCTCCTCACCCGAGGCGCTGGTCAAGCTCAATCGCGGGCACGCGGAGCTGCGGCCGATTGCGGGCACCCGGCCGCGCGACGACGACCCCGGGGTCGACGCGCGGCTGGAGGCCGAGCTGCGCGCCGACACCAAGGAGAATGCCGAGCATGTGATGCTGGTGGACCTCGCGCGCAACGATCTGGGCCGCGTCGCCTGCGCCGGCAGCGTGCGTGTCGAACCGTATCGCTCGATCGAGCGCTACAGCCATGTCATGCATATCGTCAGCGGCGTGCGCGGCCGGCTCGCCCCGCAGCGCGACGCCTTCGACCTGTTCGCCGCGACATTCCCGGCGGGCACGCTGGTCGGTGCGCCCAAGGTGCGGGCCATGGAAATCATCGAGGAGCTCGAGCCGGTGCGGCGCGGCCTGTACGGCGGCACGATCGGCTACTTCGGTGCCCAGGGCGACATGGATCAGGCGATCACCATACGCACCCTGGTGTTTCATGGCGATGAGTACAGCTATCAGGCCGGCGCCGGGCTCGTGGCCGACAGCAAACCGGCGGCCGAGCACGACGAGGTGCTCGCCAAGAGCGCCGCGCTGCTGGGGGCGCTCAAGCTCGCCGAGGAAGGCCTGTGAGCGCGCGGCTGCTGCTGATCGATAACTACGACTCCTTCACCTATAACCTGGTGCAGGCTTTCCTGGTATTGGGCGCCGACGTGCGTGTCTATCGCAACGATGCCATCACCATCGATGAGGCGCGCGCGCTGCAACCGACACACCTGTGCATCTCGCCGGGTCCAGGCACGCCGCAGCGGGCCGGGATCTCGATGGCCATGGTGCGCGCCTTCGCCGGCCAGATCCCGGTGTTCGGAGTATGTCTCGGGCATCAATCGATCGTCGAAGTCTTCGGCGGCAAGGTGGTGCGTGCCGGCCGACTGATGCATGGCAAGACCTCGCCGGTCGAGCATGACCAGCGCGGCGTGTTTGAGCAGATTCCCGCGGGCTGCGAGGTCGGGCGCTATCACTCGCTGATTGCCGAACCGCAGTCGATTCCGGCCGAGCTCGAGGTCAGCGCGCGCACTCCCGAGGGCGAGATCATGGGCGTGCGTCACCGGCAATTGACGGTCGAGGGCGTGCAGTTTCATCCCGAGAGCGTGCTGACGCCGGATGGGCCGGCAATGATGCGCAACTTCCTGCGCTTCACCGGCGGCGAGCGCCGCGGCGATTGATGGTCACGATCATGACTGACGCGGTGTTGCTGCGCGCGCTGCTCGATCGGCTGCTCGACGGCGAGAATCTCGAGCAGGCCGAGGCCGCGCAGCTGCTGACCGCGCTGACCGCCGAGGATGTGGCCCCGGCGCTGGCCGGCGCGCTGCTGGCGGCGCTGCGGGCCAAGGGCGTCACGGCCGAAGAGCTGCGTGGCTTCGCCGGCTCGATGCGCGCGCTGGCGCGCCGGCCGCAACTGCCGGTACTGCTCGACGCGGTCGATATCGTCGGCACCGGCGGCGACCGCTCCGGCAGCCTGAACCTGTCCACCGGCGCCGCGTTGCTCGCGGCCGCCTGCGGCCTGCCGGTGGTCAAGCACGGCAACCGCGCGATCTCGAGCCGAGCCGGTAGCGCCGATGTACTGCAGGCCCTGGGGTTGCCGCTGCCGCTGGATGAGGCCGCGGCCGGCCGCTGCTTCGCGGCACTCGGCTTCACATTTTTGTTTGCACCGTACTATCACGCCGCCACCAAGAGCATCGCGCCGGTGCGCGCGGCGCTGGGGGTGCGCACCGTGTTCAACATGCTCGGACCCTTGAGTAACCCGGCGGCCCCGCCGTATCTGGTGATCGGCGCCTTCAGCCTCGCGACCGCGGAGCTGATAGCGCATGCCCTGATCGGCAGCGGCATCAAGCGCGCATTCGTGATTCACGGTGCCGAAGGCTGGGATGAGCCGACACCGATCGGCGGTTTCACGCTGTTCGATGTCGGTGCCGATGGCGTGCGCTGCGAGCAGCGCACGCCGGCCGACTATGGCTTGCCGCTGTGCGATGCCGGCGCGCTGGCCGGCGGCGATGCGGCCCACAATGCGCTCGAGCTGAAGGCGGTGCTCGGCGGCCGCGGCGCCGCGGCGCACCGGCACGCACTGCTGCTCGGCGCCGCGCTGGCGCTCGAAGTCACCGGCCGCGAGCGCGCGCCCGCGCAGGCGGTCGCGCGCGCGGCGCAGGCGATCGACGATGGTGCGGCCGCTGATTTGCTGTCGCGCCTCGAGCGCTTCGGCGCTGATGAAAAGCGCCGTGGGGGCGGCAGCGCATGAATGAGGATTTTCTCACCGCCATGGCACGAGCGAGCCGCCAACGGGTGGCGCGCGAGCGCGAGCTTTGTCCGCAGCAAGAACTTCAGGCTCGGGCCAGCGCGCTGCCAACGGCACCGAGGCTTACCCTGTCGAAAAGGGGCTTCGATCTGATCGCCGAGGTCAAGCTGCGCTCGCCGGCATCCGGACAGCTCAGGGACGGCGGCGAGGACATCGCCGCGCGCGTGGCCGCTTACGCCGATGCCGGCGCCGCGGCGATTTCCGTGCTTACCGAGCCCAGCCGCTTCGATGGTGCGCTGGCGCATCTGACGCGGGCGGTGCAGGGGCTGGCCGGCCGGATTCCGGTCATGCGCAAGGATTTTCTGGTCGATGCCTACCAGGTGTATGAGGCGCGGGTGGCGGGGGCAGGCGGCGTGCTGATCATTCTGCGCATGCTCACGCGTGCCGAGCTCGAAGCCCTGCTCGAGGCGGCGTCACAGCTCGGACTGTTCGCGCTGCTCGAAGCCTTCGATGACACGGATCTGCAGCTCGCCGCCGAGCTGGTGCGCGAATACGGCCAGCGTACCTCGCTGCTGGTGGGAGTGAATTGCCGCGATCTGGTGACGCTCAAGGTCGTGCCCGGCAGGCTCGAGGCGCTGGCACCGCTGCTGCCGCGCGCCGTGCCGCGCGTGGCCGAAAGCGGTGTCATGACCGGCAGCGATGCGGCGCGCCTGGCGGCCGAGGGCTATGACGTCGCGCTGGTGGGCAGCGCGTTGATGCAATCCGCCGATCCGCTCGAGCTCGCGGGCTCGATGCTGGCGGCCGGGCGTGCGGCCGCGAGGCCGCGGGCGTGAGGCTGTCATGTGGCTGAAGATCTGCGGCATGACCAGCCTCGATGCGGTGGCAGCGGCGCTGGCGGCGCGGGTCGATGCCATCGGTTTTGTATTCTCGCCGTCGGTACGTCGGGTCGAACCGCTGCAGGCGGCGCAGCTGGCGGCGCGCGCGCGCGGGCGCGTCAGCCTGATCGCGGTGACGGCGCAGCCGCAACAGCAGCTGGTCGATGAGATCTTGCGCGTGTTCAAGCCCGACGCGCTGCAGACCGACCTGCAGGACTTCGAGAGCCTACGTTTGCCCGAGACGCTGGCGCGCTTGCCGGTGCTGCGCGCCGGTGTCGCATGCGACGCCGCCTGGCCGCGCAGAATACTGTTCGAAGGCGCCCGCAGCGGCAGCGGCGAAGCCGCGGACTGGGATACCGCCTCGCGGCTGGCGCGCTCGTGCGAGCTGATACTGGCGGGCGGTCTCAATGCGCACAATGTCGCCGCGGCGATCCGCGCCGTGCGACCCTATGGCGTGGATGTGTCGAGCGGAGTCGAGTCGGCTCCCGGGCACAAGAGTGCGCAGAAGATTGCGGATTTTGTCGACGCCGCGAGCGCGGCATTTCAAGGGATGGCTCACGATGGAAACTGACACGGTGGCGGAACACGAGCGCGTGCTGGCGAATCTGCTGGCGGGCCGTTACCCGGATGAGCGCGGACGCTATGGTCCATTTGGCGGCCGCTATGTGCCGGAGACCTTGATCCCCGCGCATGAACGGCTCGAGCGCGGCGCGCGCCACTGGCTCGCGGATCCTGATTTTCAATCAGAACTGAACCGGGAGCTGCGCGACTGGGTCGGCCGGCCGACTGCGCTCAGTCCGGCACCGCACCTGTCGAAGCGCTGGGGCGCGCAGGTGTGGCTCAAGCGGGAGGATCTCGCGCATACCGGGGCGCACAAGATCAACAACGCAATCGGGCAGGCATTGCTGGCGCGCCGGCTCGGCGCCAAGCGCATCGTGGCGGAGACCGGCGCCGGCCAGCATGGCGTCGCAAGCGCGGCGGCCTGCGCACGCGTCGGGCTGCCATGCACGGTCTACATGGGCGTGGTCGACATGGAACGCCAGGCGCCGAATGTCGGGCGCATGCAGCTGCTCGGGGCCACCGTAGTCGCGGTCACGAGCGGCGACCGCACACTGCGTGCGGCGATCGACGAGGCGCTGCGCGACTGGGTTTCCGATCCGACCGGCACTTATTATCTGCTGGGTTCGGCGGTCGGCGGCCATCCCTATCCTTACATCGTTCGCGAGCTGCAGGCGGTCATCGGACGCGAGGCACGTGCGCAGATCCTCGAGCGCACCGGTGCGCTGCCCGATGCGCTCTTCGCCTGCGTCGGCGGCGGTTCCAATGCGATCGGCCTGTTTCACGCCTTTCTCGGCGATCGCAGCGTCGACATCGTCGGTGTCGAGGCCGGCGGCCGAGGCACGGGACTGGGCGAGAATGCGGCCACGCTGGTGCACGGCCGGCCAGGGGTATTGCATGGGAGCTATTCGATGTTGCTGCAGGATCGACACGGCCAGATTCAGGAAACGCATTCAATCTCGGCCGGCCTGGATT